>Ga0102593_1000434_pt1 | contig 78802 bp, 81 predicted proteins | sample AraplaCol_mMS_r2_2_FD_76862 | JGI IMG/M metagenome (GOLD analysis project Ga0102593, IMG submission 76862) | Arabidopsis root microbial communities from North Carolina, USA - plate scrape MF_Col_mMS_r2 (SPADES assembly) (version 2) | ecosystem: Host-associated > Plants > Roots > Endosphere... | reverse complement strand
AGTCAAATCGAATAATAAAAAACGAGGAAAAAAAGAGTGTACAAGTAGTGAAGAACGAGCAGAGGAAAGGAGAGGAAGAAGAGCGAGAGAAGAAGGGCTGGTGGATAAAAACGAGTGATCTGCTGCGATTCCTCCAGTGTGGGTGGGCCAGGAACTGTACTTGTGATTATTTTATTATTTTTATTATTTAGAATAAATATAAAATGTAAAATAATTATAAAATTTATTTTTATATATTTATTTTAATTATATTATTTATATAATTACCAAAATTGGGTGTCTCATTTCTGTCGTGTAAGGGAATGGTCGCTCAGACTAGTCCGGGGCGGGTTGGCAATTGCACATCCGCGGTGGATCCCCCACCCCCCAAGTCCACTTCTTCTTCCTCTTTTCCTCTTTTCTTTTTGGCCTCGTCCTCTCTTTTCTGGGTTCCACTTCGTCCACCGGGCCCAGGAGGATGGGCGCGGGCCATTTTGTGCGGAGATACGCTGCTAGCCTCGTCCAGTCTTTCTTGGACAGTATGGGCACGCCGTATGGGTTACATTCATACCATGAGAACTTCATCGTATGAATGGTGCTTTTAACGCTCACTTCTCGCTTGGACTCATTCAGCTACAATGTACATACATAGACTGTGGCACGCCTACACTCAACTCACACCACTCAGATCTCCCAATCCTCATCTACCCATCTTATCACACTCTTGCCTCGCGGCTCCCCCCGACTGCCACTCACGTTGTGGCCACGAGGATCATTACCATTGGTTCCTGCGATGGTGACAGCGCTAATCATTTAACACCTCTTATCAGCACCAGCCATCACCTCTTCTAACAAATCAGATGTCCCAATGGTCACGCCAGTGGGGTACAGTAAACGGAGAGAGAGAGAGAGAGAAAAAAAAAAAAGATACCATTCGTTCACAACTCACCACTGACTGAGAGAGGGCCAGTGTTGGTTGTTGGTGTGTAGTGGGTGGCCCCCAGGACCATCCCAAAGCCAATGGCCACTTTGCCCAAAGAATGCCCCACGGCCGTCCCGTCCTCGTCATTTCGCTGCCAGGGCAGTAAACCACAAAGACGGCGTAGACACTAGCCAAGGGTGGATCCTCTCGCCCACTCACTGTCGATCGACATTGATCTGACTGCACTCACCTCGGAGGCCCATTTCCCCCCGGTACTTCGCCCTCCCCCGGCGCGATCAACATGTGGAAACTAGTCCGGGTCGATCCATGCCCCTTCCAGTTGACCTGCAGGTGTGCATGAATGCGCAAACCCAAGTCGCTCAGACTTCAACTTCTCATTGCCGATCAGAACGCTATCAACGGTGGCAATTCCTAGCCATTCTCGTACGACCTCTCTTTTTCTCTTTTCGATCGTGAAACGGTCGGCATTGGTTATGTTTACTTTTGTACGTACATACAGTACATACAGCATAGGCATTAGAGAGACCACATATCGTAGATGCATGTACATATGCCCACGCACTACCCGATCAGTTTCATATGATCTGACTCTAGCCGTTCACACACTTCGTACATTTACTAGTACTATACGCTATAATCGTCCAATTTGGTGGAGGCAAATAATTCACGAGCTGTTGCATCTTCAAATCGCCACATGGATTTGCGGGAATTTTCTCGGCGAACACAAAGCTGTAAGGGCTCAGCTTGTGATAGTCTATGGACTGTACAGCGTTCGGAAGTTCTTTTTTCTTAATTCTTTCATGTGTGGTATTGCTTTTTTTGGCTTCGTTATTGGTTTGTCCCTCTACCTACTGTATGTACGTACTTGATAGTTGGATACTGTACATATTTTCCGTATTGCGCGGTCTACTGCAGGAACCAAGTGGTACCAGACCCAGAATACACAATTCCCGAACTGACACCCCAGATGGATAACATCATTGGAGACAAGCCTAGGCAAGACTCATGCAAAATCCCATCGCAGTGTTCGAGGCTATCTGTACTGGCTGTAGCCATCGGGACTACGCAGTCTTCGGAGAATACATCAATTGGATATGCTCATGCGAGCTCAAACTTTGTGGACTAACTCTAGGCACCGGTATTTAAGAGTTTGGACAAAATAGTTATCTGTAATGTACACTGACAGTACACCTTGCTGATGTTTGAGTCGTCTGTGATACATCTGATTGGTCTGGAGGCGTCAGCCATGTCGCAAAGTGATGTGTTCCAATTGCAAAGCAAAGTGATGAAAAGGCTGCGTACCGCGTCTCACTCGTAGATCCGGGGCAGCGCCAATTTCTTGTGATCCATCAGGCAGGACGCAGCATCCGATACATCCAACTGAATCAACTGAACCAACCTACGTATCAGTCTGCGCTGGTCTCTCTCTCTCTCTCTCTATAGCAAAGTTCTCACAGCCCACCTGCACGCCAACCAGCGCCACGCAAGCAAGGCCAGGCCAATCTTTGAGTAACTTATCAACTACATAGTATGGCGAAGAGTGTCACGACGTTCGCAGGCCATGTTCGAAACCCAAACATGAGACTCTTTCGAAATTATTGCGTTGGGTGGTTGGTGATGACTCTCGGCATAAGAAGATCTGCCCTATCAGACCCATGAAACCCACGTCAATCAGAGACTATCACAATCCCACTCCTTCAAAGAGATCAGCCACTGAAAAAGGCAACGAGCAACACTGTACACAGAGTGAGGCCAGAAGCCTCGGGATTTCATCATCGTCCATCTTTTCCTATCCGCACATCAACCGTGCACCATTCGCCGCTTCTAAACATAGCGGCCTCCACATCGGCCCATCGATTCCTCTTTCAATCAAACTGGCTGTACACTAGCCTGGAAGAAGTAAAGAGCTGACGGGAATCCTCGACATTCTTCCGTTCACCAATCATTCTTCCCGAGACAACCCACCTAGCCGGGAAATTGTGAAGTGTGTCAATTTGCGAAATTTGGGGGGACCGAATTGTCTGATCGCTGTCTCCCGACTCTCCGCTTCCGTACTCCGTATTCTCTGGAGCACGGAGGTGGAAGACAGCCGAGTTACTGTACAGTACAGTAGGTGGAGGGTCATTATTATTCTGAACACAGTACGAAGTAAATCATGCTTCACTCCACCTCGCTATACATTATCCACATTCTTTCACGCGGGTCTAGTAGCCTAGTAGCCTAGTACCGAGTACAGAGTAGATGTTCTGGCTTGGGACTAGAATTCCTCCTTCTCTAGCCTAATGCACTACTAATAAGTGGGCAACGACTAGGGTGTTTAGAACGTGACCCTAGACTATACAGGGGTTTAGTGAGTGGAAAGGCTCATGCATGGAAGGCTGTCACTGAGTCTTCGAGAAAAAATCGATATTACCTAGGCATAAATCAGCGACCCATTCATTTCTCTAGCGAGTAGACTAGAGAGTAACCTTGCGTCAGACCCTCATCTGGTGCAGATGATTCTTCGTGGTCCCATACTGTAGTGCAGCTCCGTAGTAGTTCTGTATGAGTATGTACATATGTACAGAATTCTCTATCATTTCGCGGCTGCATGAACATAAACTCAGACTATCAGTACTAGACGCGATATGGTATCACCAACTAATCAAATGAGTGATAGCTCACGATCGATCGCAGAGCCCCAAATTTGTGACCTAGATTTTGAATTTGCTACTATTTACTGACGAGGACCCAGTGGGATGAATTTTCGACCTTTCACGCGCACCACACTGAGTTGACCGCCACCACCAACGTCGTCGCACAGACTGTAATTAAGCAGTGGTAGTGGAATTTCAATGGGGGAGGTCAAGCACGGTCTTCCCATTTGCCTTCTCCAATTTATTGAAATTTGACGCTTTGGTGATCCTCCTGCCTCGTGCCTGTGCCAAGTGGTCTGTGACTTATCTCCATACAGCTTTCAATTTCAAATTGCCCGTGGTACTCACCGGCGCTAAACGGAATTCAAATGGGGTACTCTAATGCCGTAGCTTGAAGTTATTCCAACTTCACGGACCAGGACGGGTTGAAGATGGAGCCCTTTGCAGGGCAGAGACACGGCACAAGCTGTCAAGTAGTACCCCGTACAGATATCAGCGTGTATCAAAGGTGGACAGGGACAGGCTCTGAACCATCACCCACGTAGTGGAGACCTGGAGAATCAAATGGAGGAGATAGCGGACCGTCGGACGGGCGGCTGCTAGTTCCTGACTCTGACTCGCGCGGAAGGTCCCCAATAGCAGCCGACGGTGGACTCGATGGAGCCAGGATATCGACGCGAAGGGCAAAATTCAAAGCCCATCACTATTGACTACTACACCTAGTTTTGAAGCTATCAGAGCTTTCCCCATGTCTGAGCAATTCCATTCTTGGCTTTAATCCTTCGAGCCAATAATGGTATATTTGTCGAGGACGCAGATTTTTTCCTGAAGTGCCTAGTAGGTCCGATTTTCCAAATAACGGGGTTCGCGGAACTACCCTGCCCTACCCTGATCCATGCTCTTGGTATGGACCAAATTCTGGCTCTACGGAGGATGATCCGTACGGATATTCCCTTTGGAGATGGAGTATTGAGTGGCGGGATCCAGATGAGCTCTTTCCCCGACGAATCAGTGAGTTGGAGTAGTATGGAGAGGACCTTTGATAATCGCCTCTCAAGTGCTGTACTCGCATTGCGCACCATCCATCAAATTATTGCAAATCAGTGATCCTAGAAGGGCAAAGTCCAAGCGAAAGCGAGAAGAAAAAGAAAAAACCCGCAACCCAACGGTTGAATGTTTACTGATCTCCGTAGATACATACACTACATAGTACTTACGGAATAAGCTGCGAGAAACCGTTGTCGATCATGCTCGTATCCGAGTACATCATACACACATATCTAGAACGGGCAAATCGACCTGTTCCATCTTTCGTGCGTTCGTGGCGTCTAGGCGCGGATAGAATGGGCATATCCCATCCGGATAGAGAGACATGCATAGAGTTTGTCGATGAATACCGACTGTCAATGAAAAATGTCAAAAATTGGTGGGGAATTGGGGCGGGCGATAGAGGTGGAAATGGATGCATCAAGAGCAAAGCAAGGGTCTACTATGTACAGCACTGTTATTTTTTTTTTCTCTGGGCGCCGTTAGATAATCTCTCATGCGTCGCAGAAAGCTTGCGTACAGTACTGTCAGTGCAGTCTCCTTGGTAAAGGCACAGTCGTGGTATCGTTACGATTGGCCCGTATGATTTCTCGAATGTGATATATATTCTCTAGTCTTTCGGGAATAGATCCAGAATAGGATTTTTCGTGTACAAAGTACAGTGTGTACTCCGTAGAAGGAATATTGGATTGACCCAGTGCTACGTCCCCGGTCTGGAGCCATTTTCTTTTACGCAACGTTAAAAACGGAACCCCGAACGTGGATCGGTCCGTTGCCTTCTGCCTTTAGTACAGAACTAGCTTGACTTGTGTTGTTTGCCCGAGCGCACCGACAATATACTTGCCACTTGCTATACTATCTTCGCCATGGCCGGACTTGTCTTGCCTCGGGTTTTTCTCCAGATTGTGGCGGAACGTTCATGTTCATCGAGGGTAAATTGTCTTAGGCGAGGGGTTCGAGCCCAATTCACATGGTGCCGCGGAGGCTTCAGATACAGTACAGATGCTCCAATTCACTGTTCAGAAACAGAGTATCGGTCCACGACAGCCGACGTGGAGGGTCCAGTCAATGGAGACTGGGGGGGTTGTAGGGGTTTCCATGAATCCACGCAGTGTACTCCGTACTACGAGGATGTTGTATGATTAATTCGCGGCTGCTGGCGGATCATGCTATCCTTACGAGAGAATGAGGAGCACAAATTAAGAATCATAAGAGAAATGCGGGTCTAATTGACCATCAACGAACGAACTGGAGCCTTGGGAAGTTCAATAGTGGACTTGACTGAGACTTCCCCCTCCCGGACTAAACTTCGCGGATAGCGACGCTTCCCAAAAAAAAAAAAGAATTGCATGCGATTGTCCGAGTCGCTCGTTTTCGCATCGCAATTTTTTTGCTATACTCAATAAAGTCATTTTTGCCTTTTAGGTTATCACCAAATTGAACCTTGAATGAGTCTACACCAGGAAGAGAAGCTATGCCCGACTAATAGTCTCATGGAAACTTTGACAGCGTTGCAGATCTCTACTGTACTGTATCCCGTATTCCGTACGGATTACTCTGGGATGGTTCAGAATAGGCTGAATTGAATTGGGAACGACATCGTTCGGTCCACGCAATGAGGGAGTGGAGGCGACTCTGCCACCACCACCAGCCATCAAGCTGTTTCATTTCGGGCTCTTCCGCACGTTGGAATCTGAAACCACTCGAGGGACTTGGCTTCGAACACGCGTCGAGGCTGCGGCGGGTGCTAGCGCGGACGCCGGTTTCTTGGCCAGGCCCCACGGGCATCGAATGTAAGTCCAGCCTTTTTTTGGAAGATGAGAGGATGAAATGTTCACTACGGTGTACATAGTAAGAAGTACGAATGGAGTAGCGGTGTACTCTGGCACTTGGTGAAAGGACCAGTCGGAGAATTTAATATCAGCTATGAACAGGAACTGATCCCTGCGGTGGTCCAGTGGTCCAGTGGTGCAGCGGGAAATACAGCAATTGACTCGGCATATCTCAAGTTCTACAGTTCAGTTTGTATTGCAATTGCCAATCGTTCGCCCAATTTCCGAAATGAATTCAAGCTTTTTTTTTTTTTTCTCATTCAAATTTGACCTTCGGATCTTCCCTTTTCCAGAATGAAATGGCGCACTCAATTCTCCTAATTTCATACAAAACTACTGCTGGCAAGTATGCAACGGTCGCTCCGCCACGCTGAGGTCACATCCTACCGACGCCCAGTGCTCAGGCACGTTTCACATCCATGGGACTCCTTCAGGATTCACCCGGCAATGCCAAAGGATTATCAGCACTTTAAGCGAAAATGCGGGGAGGTGTTGGGCTAGTACGAGGATACAACCATGGGATTGGAAAACTCATTGCCCTAACTCGGCAAGTTCTCTCCCACATGAAAAGAAGCTAAGAAACAGAATGATAGTCAATATTGTGTGCCAATTAGGATGTTTATCACGTTTATCACGATCAATTCTCATGTTGTTTCTCGCACGTGTCCCTCGGCATCCACTTTATCCAGAGATGAGCAAGTCGATCTCCCTTGGTTACGGACTTCTTGTTGGCTCATCCTTCCGACGACGACGGAACTAGTCAATATTGGGAATACAGTGCTGCTTCTAAATTGTTTCCTCGTTCGCTCGCTTCCTGCCGTGGAAAGGAACTCCTCCAAATAAAATAAAACGCTAATTGGAAATGGAAGTGAAAATGGAAATGGACAACGTGCTACAAACTTACACTTGGACCTCTCGTGCCGCTGCAGAACCAGTTTTCGGCACTGCATGGGAGTACTATGCAATTATGCAGAAAGTATCCGTACGGGCTATACTTGCGACAATCACAGAGTTCCGGCAAGTATCCACCTTCTCTATCTCTGTTGACGGGGGCTTTTTCCCATAAAGGATACTAGCTTGGTCCTTACTACGGAGTATGTACTAGCATGTGTAGTACTGTGGCTTCTTGGTCGAAGTCAAATTAACCAATGGAAGTTTCTCGAGTGCGATCTTCAGTACGGAGAACTGTACAAACTCGGAGGAGTCTTCGGGGAGGTCTTCTCTACCATGGTCCTAAGGTTCGCACGAGGTGGTCTAATGTGTGATGTTGATTGCTGGTTGGTGAGAGAGAAAGCTTCGACGAATCCAATGAGGACTAGCAAGGTCCTCTTCTTATCCATCGCATCGCCGGAAATTTGTATACGCTCTCCACTAAGCCCACCCGATCGGCTACGACCGCAAACCCATCTTCCATCCCTTGAGATCGCGATCCCAAAAATGCGGAGATAAGTCTGTCGTTCTCAGCTGCCTTTGACAAAAGTTCCCGGTGTTGTACATACGGAATACGTCTAACGGAATACTCAATCGGAAGTGGAAATCTGTCTCCTTCCCGGCACTGCATTAGGGCCAACCTAGTCACCAACGAGATATCTTGAATGGACCCCAAAATTCCGTGCTGGGTCGCCACAGACACGGGTTCCTCTCCGCAATGGACCTGTTGTTGGTGAAATGGTGCAATCAAAGGTCGACACGGTCCCAATTTGGTCAATCTTGGTCCCAGCTGTGCTCCCCCATGCAGTTCTTGGGACACACGAACCTCCCAGCGCAATTGTGCGAACCGATTCCGTGGATTTGACTCAGGTACACCCGAAAGCTCATCAATATCCAATCACATCATCAGATTGAACTCCATTCCCACTGAGGACCGCCGTGGAACGACTCGGTTGTGAGAGGAAAATGTTATCTTCCATTATTTTACCATTGCCATTGGTTCTTCACTTCCCGTCTGTACTGTTTGTATACAGTACTCCGTAGTAAAATTTACACTACTCCGTACGGAACTCCGCTCTGTCTTCGTCCGGCATGGCACACTACTGTAATTCTGGGTCACTCCCACTCTCCACGATGAAACGATTCCCACAGCCGAAACCCTATCTCCCGATCGAGCTGGCATTCTCTGGTACTGAGGTCATCGCGTGTTTCATCTCTGCTGTGTACAGTAAATTCCTCCAGGAAGTATATCCCCTCTCTCCTCACCGGAGGATCCCCGAATCCACATCAATTTCCGATCTAACGCATTAATTAACTCTATACGATCTCATCGTAGCCAAGAGAATCTCCTCCCCGAAAATGCCCACAACATGTCTCTCTTTTTTCAGCCCTCATAACTACGATCGTCACCTCTAGCTGAGATGAGCCAGACTATTCAACTATGAACTCCATTATTTGCAAATCTCCCGGCTTACACCCTCTCCACCACTCCAAGAAGATCACGTATTGAACCGTGGCCTACTCCAAGCCTTGCAAGCTGAGCCGTGCACATATTCCCTTTTTGCGCGATTGCGATCGACCCCCATTTTCCTAGCCCGTGCTTATCAGATAGTTTTTACTTCTTTTTTTTTCTGCCCACTTATACACGGCTCGTGGGAAGAAACCTTGGAAGTGGCTCTCTGAGAATGTATGATTTGACCCAATGCGGAACTTGGTGGGCTTTTTACGAACGCCGCACACGAAAATGTGCGAGTGATCGTCCTCACAGAGAACAGCACGTAATTCAAGCACGGCTGCGCAGGTGGCGTTTGCGAATTCAAATACGATTTTCAGCCTGATACTGTAGAATATTCCAGTCAAGACTCCGGTTCAAGCTCATGTCTGCATTGAATGGAGGCCGCTTGATATGCAATGCGCTTAACAAGATTTACATAACTACCTCGTGAAGAAAGCCAATTCTTCACAGCCACCACACGATGTGGGCTACTAACGTATACCAACGACTAGAACGAAGACTAGGATGTTCTCGGACCTCCCAATAAAGCAAAAAGCCTTTACTTCGAAGAACGCTTGCATGAACGACGTTCTTAGGTTTCTTCTGGAAGACGCCACATTAAACTAGGACTTGGCTAGCTGATTATATTCCAAGTCTTCCAATCCACCCTTCTTTCTCATTCTTGCTTCTTCACTCTGGTTGCCTTGTACACCCACGGAGTCGAGGATGGTGGGTACTCGGTGCGGAGTACAGTACAGAGTTCGAAATATGTACGGAGTACCGCGAGCACCGATCTAAGCATCGCAGTAGCCAGCACTGGCCAAGACCTCGTGTCGGGGTGATAGTGGGCTCCAAGGTCAAGCGGATCTCCATGGCTCGTCGAAGAGACGCGTAGCGGACACAATAAATGAACGAGTCAGCTAATTTATACAAACCTTGGCTCGGGGGATACTAATATGCATAGTCCGGGCCGTCGGGATCAAGTGCATCCCGTACTGCACGGATTCCCGAAACTTGAACCATCACTTGTGTACGGAGTCTACGGAATACAGCCAATGTGAAAGCGGCCGACGATTTCCGAGTCCGTAAAAGTATATTAAACCCCCACGGAACCAAATTGAATAGTGGAGAGAAAAGCTGGCAACAGTGTTAGAAGTGGACAGCCTCCAACTCGCCTGTTCAAAGTTTGGAAATACCACAATCACACCATGCCCCATTCCATCTTACTGGATACGGAGAATCGCACGACGGCGGAGCTGTTTCATCTATTCTAAGTCTTGCGATTTCATATATTACTACTTTGTATTTAGTGTATGGCCCCAGTTGGAAGCAACCGGCGAGAGACCGGCGCGCGATCTATACTCCGACCTTTGGATCCATGGATGAGTATAGAGATTAGGGGCATTTAGTGCACTGAACCCATTCGATCATACGATGGCGTCAATGGCTCTGAATTGGGGGATCGGAGCTTGTAGGTGTGGAATACGGAGAATGGAGAATGGAGCTCATTAGCACCTCTTCTCTTTTGAGAGTCTGCCGCATATCGCTTCGGCTAAGTGAGGACCTTGAGACTTCATGCACTCCATAAATCCCACACTTGAGACTCCGCTATATTTGTGGCAGCCATTGCATGGAATATATTCCATGCCAAATAGTACTCTGTACTTTGCTTCGGCTCGGCAGAGATGCGGCTTCTAACCTTATGCTGCGATGAAATCTCTGCATTATGCAGCTGTGACAGGTGGTTGGGGATTACGAAGTACCAGTAGTCCGTCTATACTAACTATTTCAGGTCAAGGTACAAAGTACCCTGAGTGAAGATCTGATCTGATAAAAATCTGGCACTGAGTGGCAGCTGGGTGGTTGGGCTCTAACAGCACACATCAACCACTACAATTTCCACCGCACACAAATATACATATTAAAATGGCTTCAGGGATGGTTCAGTTAAGATCAAGCTCCCAGTAGGAGTCAGTCTCTTCCTATCATAAAATTTCCATTATCCTCATCATCAGCCAAATAAAATATATGAAGAAGGGAGACTTCACGGGAAGAGAAGAAAAAAAAAGAGGGCCGCCTTATTGATGAGTAATCAAGGCATTAAGGCATCAATTACACTCCAAGCTAATTCCCGGACTAACGTTGATCCACTCGCTTGGCCTCTGCAAACCCTTTAAATTCGACTTTTTCAACGCCCTTCGACGCTTTTTCTTTTCTTCTTCGTGCGGCGGCGCAACTCTGAATTTTACCCGTGTTGCCTGGACATCCACGGCCTTCAAAAAGCCTTCAGTGATGTAACCCAGGTGTCAGTTGTGCCACAGACGAACGGAATTGCACACCGGTTCTACTTTATTGGTCTTACTGATCTCCTAAGGATGAGACCATTTGGTTTGGGATCGGACATATCTATCTTTTATACATAGTTTTAGCTATTTAGCTACATAGAATGCATCAGATTGATTTCAATACGCTTCCGTCGCATCTTGAGTATAATTGTAAATCTTTGTCATAATGTAATTGGACTGGTAAATTTGGAATGTCACTGCTTGCTATCAGAATTTGCTCTACCGGCTCCATCCACATGGTGGTCTAGTCTGATATCGGAAAGAATGAATAAAAAAAAGTCAACTGCTTACTCCAAAACTGAGTGCAAGTGCAAGTGCAAGTGCTGCGCTGTGTCTACTGACTGTTTACTCGCCAGGCTCATCACCAATCTTCTCCAGCTTGCCCATAGACCTCTTCTCACCCGAGTCACCAATAACACGAATTCTATCCACACGCAACTTTTCTCCATCTCCATCCCCATCAACAAAGAATAGTACCAGCGACGTAACATTCTGGAACTTAACAAAACGTAGCGGCACATTGGCCGTGCCAGTCTTCGCATCCCAGTCCTCGGCCTTAATCTCTACCGTCTGCACGGCAGGAATATCATCCGCCTCGTCGAAGCCTAATACATGCGAGCGATTCGTATATAAGGAGATAGTCTTTGGTCGCATGGGCGTCTCGTCATCATCATCTTCGTCCGTAGGTGGGAATGAAGTAATTTGCAACGAATGAACCTTCAGTGTCGATTGGAATGGCACGTAAAGCATCAACTGCTCGTCCGTATCACTCTCCACCCAGTCCTTAACATCACCCGCACTCTTACCCTTGGCCAGGGCAGATGGTTTTGTTGATTCGAAGAGTACTCGAGGCTCGCCGAACTGGTCATCCCGGTTCAGTAGCTCCAATCCCTTCGGATCCGCTTGGTCGGTGACATCGGTATATCCCTTCGCGACGGTCGCACCGAGCCAAGTGCCACCACTACTTCCCTCGCCGCCATCGCCATCAGACTTGGTTGCTTCCGTAGCGAGCTTCTGGATGACTTCGTTCAGTTTTTGCGAGTTGGCGCCGGCCACTGTTTGTGTTTTGCGTCCGTTCTCGAAGACGATGAAGGTGGGGTATCTACATGGTTTTTTTTTGGTTAGTTTGTTATTCATAAGATATGATAAGACTTGTGTTGTGAGGTTCATGGAAGGGTTTGGTCTGGATATTGGGCCAACGTACGCTCGCACTCCGTATGTCTGCGCGAGATCTTTCTGCTCGTCACCATTGATCTTGGTGAAGGTAATCTGGTTCGGGCGCGAGAGCTGGCGAGCCAGGGAATCGTAAACAGGGGCGATGGCCTTGCATGGGGCGCACCAGTCTGCGTAGACTAGATTCGAGGATTCAAGTTAGATTAGCTGAGGTTGATCGTTGGAGGTAGGGTTTGAGGGGTAGTAGTGGTGGTGGGTGTTCATGGATGGCGGGGACAAAGCTGAACAGATACTTTCAGTCATTTAAAACTTACAGTCTGCAATAACAATTCTCGAGGAATTCAGCAGAGTGCCGAATTGCTCGGGCGAGGATATGGTGACGACTGACATGTTTGGGAGTGTGTGTTGATGTTGTGAGGAGGCGGGGAGGAAGTTGGAGTTGGAGTGTTCGGCCATGTCATCCTCCGTCACTACACAATGCTAAACCTCAACTTCAGCATGGTCATGGTCATGGCCATGGTACAAAGCTGACTCAACAGCTGTATTGAGACTGTCAGTTCCATCGACTGAATTCGATCTCATTTATTTATTTTCTCAGCCAGCTGGTCCGATCAGCTCAAGTTGCTGCAGTTTTCAGCAGTGGGGCGAACATGACCTGAAAATATATATCAAAACAACCTCTTCCGATGCACCTGCTAAGAATGTATCTAGGCGAAAATGCCTCCAAGGTTGCTCGATTCTACCACTACGTAGTAGGCACTATCTCTGTAGAAGTACTTGATAATAGTATTATCTTATTTTTGAGATATTTGAAGGCGTCAATGATTGAAGAATCACTGGCTCGATGTCATCGCTAGTAATCCTCGCATGGGAATGGATCTATGCATGGATGCAAAATGAATGCCAGAATTGGAAACAATAACCTAGTATCAGCAGATATATGGCTACTAAGGTTTTGCATTCCTCGAAAAAAGATTAAATCAAACCTTTTAAACTAGCGTAAAGTCAATGACCAACAACGGCGACTTCCGACTATCAAGCGGACTATCGATACATCCCAGAGGCCTCCAGGGTCGAGCATCTTCGATTTGACGGAGCATAACAGGCTCCGATGATCTACTAGTATTATCGTATGATGGCTTTGCTACACCAATAACGTTGAGGAGGACAGCTTAGGATGTAGTCCTGATGGAAACCCTTGTAGATGGTTCAAGTTAGAAGAATCACTCCATTGAGGTGTGGAAGATAGTCACATATTTGAGATTCTATAATCCACGAGTCATACACGGCTGAAGAGAACTATTTGATAGCATTCAAGATGCAAATTGGCTATTGTATGCGGTGTTCACCTCGTATTATCTCCATTTCATCACGTTGACCTATCACCGCTTCGTGCCATTGATGGAAACTCTATACGTTGCCAGTACTCAATGGCCATCTCATTCTCAAAGTCACAGCTAGAACAATATCCAGGAGGAGGAGGAAAAAAAAAAAAAAAAAAAAACCAAGTGCAGCCAATCTCCTGCCCAACTTCTCACTACTCAGTCTCAAACCAAGCCTTAATCATAATAGTATGTTCAATCGAATGCTGCCCATACGGTCCATTAGGGAAGACCTCAGAATCAACATTTCGCCCTAAGGTCTGATATCCACCACAATGCTGATAATCCAAGGTACGAAGTCCATTTCCCCCAACAACACAATGTCCATATCGGATGCCATCCGGACCAGGCGGATGTCGATACAAAACCATATCCTGACGCAGTTTCTTCGCGCCCCCATTATCAACATCTAACCCTTTATAAACAAAGGGTACATCAGACATGGCAAATGATTGTACCATCCCTAGATCTTTCGTTCGGTTCATTAATGCTGCTATGTCTTGCCAGGACATACCACCGGATCCATTGACAGGCTGGGCAATCCCCGTGTCGCGAGAGAGATCGGGGGCTGTGGTGGAAAGTAGACAGGCTAGCGAAACGAAGACGCAATTATCGCTTCAGCCTTCGGGGTTGAAGTATGAGCCTTGTCCTGGTGTCGAGTTTCCGTAGCAGGTGGAGGCTATGCATTTGGCGATGGTTTCGGTGTCGGTAATTACGTTGGCCATGGTGATTGATTCAAGTCTAGAGGTCAATTATTAGATGAGAGGGAAGGATTGTAACGGGCCGTTGACGTACCGCAGATTTCTTGAAGCGTTGTATAGGACTGAATAGATTTTGAACAAGTATTTTTTGAAAGAGACTATTATAATGACTCGAGTGTTGGGCTTGTGATGGAATTTGAGATTTCACATAGGTTGTAGAGACAACTGAATCCCTCTTTATATGCTCATATCAGTTATGATACTCGTGATATCCCTACTATTGCCAGTATTGCATGCTAAGCTGTGGCATGAATCTGCCTCGCGGAGGCTCTACGGCAGATTGATTGTTCGTGATCATCAGCCCATAAGATCTCGGCCATAAAGATCTGACACGAATGGAATACACGAGCTGAGGATGTTGGTGAGCTGGCGTAGAATGATTGGATACTAATTCACCTGGGCAGTCTTACACAGCTGAAAAATTTTTGATTCAATTGGCCTTGGGATGTGCGCCAGCCTGGTGAAAGACTCGGTATGGCTTGGCGGAAGCAGCACAAATTATATTATCGAATGATAATCCTGAGCACGAATATTCTATTTATTATCCAAATGATAATTGGATCTGACCATGGCACCCGGGTGCAAGTGTGAATAGACAGGGCCAAAGTACATTATTATGCAGCAACAATTGAGCTCAGCCTCCACCCAATTTGGGACCGCGAATGTTGCGCCTTGGAATCAGCTACACGGCGAACGTTGTCGTCCAATCGACATCCGAATAATCCGATTCTAGGAATAACGGCCATCGGGGGTGGATGAACTGCAAAGGATGAATAATGTGATCCAAAGAGATTGCTCTTCTGAAGAGCTCCCCTCGCCAAGCGTAATATTGATGCTAGGATGAGACGTCGAACGTGTCTTGCGGTCCGAGACTTTGTGAATACTCGATGCGACGTCCTGCCATCCCCATGTGTATATTGCTTTCGCCCAGAGACCAAGAGCAGATTCCAGAGCCTGGCGCACAGCTTGAAGCAGAGAATCGCCGTGTAGACCCCCAAATTCTCCAATCGACCTCCACGGCGACGCGTAGTACGCGGCCCATCATGGTAGACTCTAGCCATGCGGAAGAGTGGCTTCATTTCACGGTGGGCATTGAAATTCCCTCATAAGCCCAACTAAATGGCAAAGCAAAGATCAAGGCAAGCAGGAAAATGAATCTCGTCAGCTTCCAAGAGACGATCAACCCTCTTCAACCGCGAAAAGCACCTTCAACCAAAGGCTACAACCCCGACACCCAACCACAATCTCACCATGTTCAATCTCCTTCTCGAGCTCGTCCTCCGAGACAAGGAACCCCCGCTCATCACCACACCTACACCCCCGATACCAGACAATTTCTTCCCCAGACTCATCACAGCCCAAATCTTCCAGATCAACCACCTCCAACCCTGTATGAAAGACGTCGCCCGTTTTTTCCCGCTCCGCACCCTTCACCCGGTCCAGACGTAGAACGCGATCGTACTCAACGCGAAGAGTTGGGTCTGATAGGGTTTTGTATGCCGTTGTAATTTCGTCGATAGTGAATTGGGTCGCGTGTGTATCGTGCGTTCCTGAATTTGAAGTCGAAGATGCGCGAATGCTCGTGTCCCGTGCTATGGTCGCTGCTTTATCGGGGTGGTGTCGGAGTAAAGCTTTGTGATACGCAAGCTTGAGTTGTTGTTTAGAGAGGCTGGTTGAGGGACCAAAGGGTAAACTGAGGACTTGATAGTAGTCCATGAATGAGGAGGTTCTGGTCATTCTGCTGTCGTTGAGGGAGTTGCACAGATCTTGTGTCCCTTGTCTTTCTTCCTCCGTGCGCGGCGGAGGTCAGAGCGCTTTACCCCAGATTTTTCAAAGGAAGTTGAAGAGGCTCGACCGCGCGAAAGACATGCACGATAGGCCTGAGAGGCGAAAGGCGGGGGCGAAGTTGAAGTTGAAGTTGAATCGAGTGGAAGTTTTAAAGTGCGCGCGGGTCCGCAGTTGGAAGGCACGCCACTTCGGGTTGGCGGGTCTCTCTTTCCCTTTTCTTTCGATTTCACTCTGCAATTAACAATCTTCACAACTCGCTCAACTACTTCAACTCTCTCAATTATGTGAATCTCGAACTAATTTCAGTTTACTCTTTTTACTAATATACTCTAGTTGCACACATTGAGCTGAGCACTGATAACTAATCGAACAATGTCAATGAAATGATCTAGATCTATCTGAACATTTCGGATATCAAATCGCGAACAAGCTGTCTATACAGACCAAAGATTTACCTTTATAACAATGAAAAAAATACACTCTAATCAACAACCTTTTTACTCAGAGGTCTTGAAGACAAAGCGGTCCTCAGGCTTGCTCTGGAAAGGAACGCCCAGCTCAAGAAGCTTGACGTATACGTCAGAGAACTCCTTGAAGAAAGCATCGCTGTCCTTGGCATAGCGCTCAACGTGCGACTTGAAGCCCTTGTCCTTGATCAGGGCAATATCGGTGGGAAGCATCATCAGAGTGGAAGTGGACTTGTCAGTGAATTGAGTAGGGCCGTTCCACTTCTTCTGGTTCCACTTCTCCTCAACGAGCAGACGGAAGAACTCGTTGCTGAAGACGGTAGGGCTGAAGTCCCAAGGGCCGTCGAAGCCGGAACGGTCAGTGTGAGCGCGGCCCAGGGCGTGGGCACCAATCAGAGCGACCATCTCGCGGTCATCAAAGCCCATACGCTCGAAGACGTCGCGGATGTGACGGTGGTCCTTGGCGGCATCGGGCAGACGGCCATCGGGAGTGCAGGCAGCAACGTCCTTATCCTGACGACCAGGTCTCCAGGGGATGACGGGGCCACCCAGTTCCTGAATAGCAGCAGAGCCGGCTAGGGTCCACAGGTCGGAGTAGGTGATCCAGGGGAACTTGGCCTTAATGGGCTCGAGGAAATCGCGAGCGTGCTTGAGACCGGCGTTGGCACCGTGGTCAGACTCGGGAGCGAAACGCATGGTGGCGCCGTTGCTGCCACCGGTGCCGGTCTGCTTATCATAGGTACCACTGGCGTGCCAGGCGAGACGGACGAGGACCTGATAAGCCAGGAGGTTAGTTATTCATCCATCAGACACATTGATACAATTCAATTACTTACGGGTCCATAGCTGCCGTCATCATAGTCGGTCTCGTTAGCCAGCTTCTGGGCAATCTCGTCATAAACCTTCTGGTAATCGGCCTGGGTAGGGACGAAAGGCTTGGTCTCGCCGTTCAGGTAGAAGTAAGCACCAGCACCACCGGCAACAGCGAAGGCCAGAGCCCAGATGCTACCGCTGGAGGAAGACTTGCCGCCAGCCTCAGAGGCATATCCACGGCGAGCAGTGGTACGGAAGGTCTGCGCGGGGACGAAGCGGGCAGAGCGCGCCGCCGGACGGAAAGAAGAAGCCGGGGACGAGCGCAGAAAAGCACGAGAAGCGGATCGAGCAGCGGAAGCCATTGTGTGGATTTGGTGGTCAAAGATGCAAGCAAGGTAAAGGAGGGAAAGAGAGAAAAGAAAAGACAGAGAGGAGAAGGAGAGAAGGGCAAGGAAGATATCGGAAAAGCAATGCTAAGTACCCCTTGTATTTGGTATCCTCGTACCAAACTGTGCCAATCACTGGGATCCGCGCATTGCCTCGGTCTATTTGACTCAGCACTCCGCATTTTGTCCGCGGACTCGAAGGGGTTCGAACGTTCCAATACTGAGGCGATCTTGGCTCACTGTGGCGTGAGTGCGTTTGATATTAGCTGGCAAGAGGATTGTGACCACCTCTGGACCAATCCATTCCTTCAATTCAAATCAGCTTGAGCCATTGATTTCTCTTCTCCTCCTTCTTCAAGTTCTTTTTCATGACAGCCTCCATGCAACGAATCTGTACACATTCCATCTCCACCTGTCGAGCGGGTCCGTAATTTGTAACTGCGACGCGCTGTTTGGCCACGTCCACCGACGAGATCCACTCGCCTGCACGGCCTGCTCCGACGATTACTTAGCATGTTTGGTCTGGATCAATTGGACAATTACATACAGTCTGTAGAAAATCATACATATATAGTACATAGATTGATAATCATTATAGGCAGGATACAGTATGATCTCTATATTTATCATCTTGGAAGATCTAGTCGATCCATGGGTCGAATATTTCTGCACAAGTGGATTCCGTGGGAAATGCAGGCTGAATAAGACGCCCCTTCTGGAACGACAATAGAGTAGCCCAGGTACTAACTACTATGTACATGTAGATATGCAAGTCCTGGAAGCATTTTCAATTGTGGATTCATTGGATACCTTTCCCGGATGGATGAAATGCTGGACAAATGCATTGTGGTTTCTTTGGGAGAATATGGGAATGGGTGATGAAATGAGAAAATTATACGACTCTATTGATGACGTTTTCTTCGAGGGCGTTTTTTTTGTGGATGATCGTGATCAGACGAAGTGAAGGCTTTGGAATATTAATAGTTTGAAGCTTCCACCACGTAAGAGCGACGCAGAGCAGCTTTGGGTCAAATAAAATTATCCGATCACCCCCGATTGGGCGTTTCCTACTTTGCATGATCAATATTCTATTTGAGAGGCAATCATTCCTTTGCTTCTGCGAGTCAGCTGAATCTAATTCACATGTCTAAAGAGTACATCCTTAGGAAATGATACTAGGAGTATCACGCGCTTCTGCGGGCCTGTTTTTGGAGATATGCTGGCTGATCAGGATCATAGCCGACCAAACAGTTTACCGTCTCATTTCCTTCATTGCTATCATTTATTTCATTCCCCACAGGAACACGCCATTGGCCGGTAAGCTTAATATAGCCATCAAGGGCATCATTCAACCGACGACCAATCTCCAAAGCCTCGGTTGCCCGCGAATGAGAGTAATATGTCAACAGCGAATGTGCCTGCTCCCTTTGACCAGCCTTGATCAAAAGCTGAGCAGATTTTTCAACCCACTGTTCAACCTGAGAGCGGGATTCAAACTCGAATTTGGTCAGCATCTCCGTGACAATGGGAAGATACAGGTTTGGCGAAGAGCACATATAATACAAGACTCGCTTGAAAACACGCCCGGCAAAGATCGAAGCCTCCTGGAACTGATAGTCAGGGTTGAGAAAGCTGCTTGAGGCCCCGGTGGTCAAATATCGGTGCTCTCCAAATTCCGCGGGAATAGATTTAACTCCCAGCCACCAAGGAATAAATGGCGCAGAGACCGAACCAGTAGGGGCAATCCAAATTCGAAGCATGTCTCTGTCGACGTTTGGACGTAGACTAACAACCTGACCGTATCCAGCCTCATCATCTGCAATACGATGATCTCTGACGCGTTGCATGAGATCCTCCTCCGTGACAGGGGCCATTTGAAGAGTAGCATTCTCTAAGGCAGCCTGTGACATGAATTTATATCCGCCATCACGCGCCTTATATCGAGGGTCTTGTGGTCCATACACGTCGAAAATATTGAAAGGTTTCCCCGAACTTTCATTCCACCATCCCCGTTCCACGGCAAAAGAAACAATATTATCGGAACCCATATAATCCGAACTGTCCTGGAAATCGACCGGGAAATCCTCAATATATCCCGGATAGAGAACTTTTACCTCGTTGGGCCCTAGGCGCTGAGCAGCCCAAAGACCTTTCCCTCCAGCCATTTCCCAAATAACCCAGCCTTCAGTATGATCGGCAATAAGGTGAGAATTCCCACCATAAGTAGATTCTCCGTGCTTTGCAATGAGATCCCCGATCAGTTCCACGCCTTGGCGAGCTGTAGCAGCTCTCTCCATTACAATCCGCGCTAGATCACTATATTGCAATCCATATTGAGGGTTCGGTGTCATTTCAAGCAGTTCCTCTCGGTTATCAGCCCAAACATCCCGAACCGCGACTCCCATCTCATTGAGACCGCCATTCGTAAGAGGAGCCGGGAATCCTTCATAGTCAGAATACTCCATGCTCAAATACCGGAATGTATGATTGGCTTGAGGGATCTTGATCAACTCCCCTGGAAAACTAGCCTCTTTCGTCACACCCACAGTAATTGTCGAGTTAGGAGGGTGATTGCGTGCAGGGAATAGCTGCAGCCAATGACTCGATACTTCTTCTCCAGTGCCACCCACCATCACGCTTCCGTCTGCAGTGAGGTTCTTGCCGACATAGAAGGCATAGCTAGCATCAGCCTGGCGGATATGGGCCAAAAAGGCCGTAATGACCAGACCTAGGGAGGCGAGCATTATCAAGACCTGTAATGATTGATATTCCCAATCACACAATCACACGGAGGGAATTCTTACTCTCACCCAAAGATTGTTTTATTTTATTTCATTTTTCCAACGAGAATCCACGTGATATAACTAAATTAGATAAAAAGCAAGCTGGTCGAATAGGAGATGCTTAATAGTTGGAGGATGTCTTGGCTCTTCTTAATTGCCCCGTTTTCCCCTCACCAGCCGAAGTCATCGCGTATACTTCCCAAACTGGGCTGCGGCCATCTCGTAAATATATGAAAATTCTGTTCTACTCAACGCAGATAAAGAAGCTCATTTGAAGACTGCTGTTAGAGAAAATCTGAATCTGTGTCGTTGGCAATCCTTATTGTTGTTAGTTACTCCATTCTACGTCTACGTCTATGATTGAATTTCAAAATTGACATTGGAGTCGACAAATATGGAAGAGAAATTGACTGGAACTGGAGTATACAGTAAACCATTGGCTTAAGATGTCACGAAATCCTCTTTTACCCCATCTCCTCGCATGCGAACAACATTATCAAGAAATCACGAAACAGATCAGGCGACTCATCCAAATGACCCGACTTCCATTTTCAAGTTTCAATTTTTCCCACACATTGTACATCACACATGAATATTCCCTAGTAAATATTTCAACTGCAAGACATGAAGCAGTTTGTTTTTCCTTGAGTCCCAAGGGACTCCAAAAATGGATCCGGTCGTCGCAAATAATTTGCCAAAAAGTTCGTACAATGGTCCACATGATCGATATCAGATAACATAGTATCGAGTCGATCTCCACGCATATGCACATCATGACCTCGTCTGAGAAGGTATAAACAATGAACAAGATGCTCGCGTACCGATGTCCAGTAGAAACCATTTGCATTATGACCAACTTCATTATAATCCTTCATTCGGTGGGTAGCTGACTCGTCATAATAGTAGATAAAAGGCTTGCCATCATTGAAAGTCGCAAATTCATGCGAATAATCATGTGGACATTCTCTGTGTAGCCAGCATGCAGAAAGAGGGTCATATGTGCAGCCCATTGCTTCGGCTTCGGCCGTGGAGTTTCCACAAGAGAGAGTTGTGCGAGGGGCTGTTGGTAGACATTGCCGCTGGCCTTTTATATCTTTTGTTCCTGAAGGTGATGTTTTGAGAATAAGAACTTCTCGAAATGGCTCTATTGTGATAGCTGCGATAAGTGCCATTACCAAGAGCATCAGGACCAGGATGAGTCCAGTGATGGTAATTGCAGCTAAATTACGTTTTAGGAATCCTGTAAAAGGACGACGACGTGGACGACCGGTCAAAGTCACGTCGCTGTCAGCATTATCACTATCTGGCTCTCTTTTAGGGAGCGGGTGATAGTCGCGAGTAGACATGTTGTTATTTAGCTCTGGTGGAGATAACACAGAAGTGAAGTATGGGTTCTCATATATAGGGAGAACAAAATTGTACATCCCACTTCAGAAGAAGCACATTTATGTTAGTTGGAAAGTGATTCAGTCTCGGAGGAAGTGGTCCCATTTAGGAGTTCAGAGAACAAAGAAGCTGGAAATGACGGGGGTGACAAGGGCCAAGTCCTGACACGAGTTTGCGAAGGCCGAAAAAAGATATTAATAACAGAGAATCAAATTATTTACGAGTTATGTAGCTCTGAATATCACCACTCGAGTCCCAAATAGGGTCTCAATAAGCTTTGAACTTGAAAGAAATGGACGGGTGTGGCGCAACCACTACGAAGCCAATGAGATCACGGCAGTGACTTGATAGAACTACAATGTTCATCTCAGATTGGCTTGGATTACATGAAAAAAGGGTGCATACCGCGAATACTGGGATTAGGGAAGAAAGACATGATGGAGCTAGAGGGCTGTTTACAGAACAGGGAATTTGCCAACCAAGGTGTGTCCAGAGACAGGACTGTGAGCTAATCGCCACACTGATAAATTTGAACATATTTCGAGACATAGTGCCTCTGAGATAGAAATATGGGACGCATATACTTGGAACGACTTCTCTCCTATCATTTTGCATGGTAGAAGAAGTCGTTGCCTCCACTGGATATCGAGGTATGAAGATCTTGTTCTCGGCAAACACGGCTGTCTTGGTGTCGGCTAAGCAACATATTCGGCTAATCCCCTTCCTCGCCTTCGATTGTCAACGGCATCTCTTGATTTGTATTAAACCTTTAATACAACCTTGATAGGCCCGCCTCCACATTGTATTCCACTAATAATCTTGTTAAATTTTCTCCTTCAAAAGGCTGATAAAGCCCAATCACCCGGTTTCTTGTCCCTATCCCAAAGCACAATGACACCGGAAATTAATCATGGGGATGTGCATTTGACATTCCTGACGACCGGAACAGTCCGTATTAGACCATCAATGCGCTCCCAGCCCGTGAGCAAACTGAGCATCCTCCGTCGGCTGAGGTCTCTTCGTGATCGGGAATGGACTTTGCCTCTTCCAGTTGGAGTGTTCCTCATTCATCACCCAGAAGGCCTTTTTTTATTCGATACTGGCCAATCCTCTTGCTGCAACGATCCTGGATATTTTCCTCGACTTGCTATTTTCAACAGCCTCCTGGACCAATTTACGATTGCGCCTCGAGACGGGATTGTAGAGCAGCTTCGCGCGATGGACATTCAACCAACCGATCTAAAGGCAGTAATCCTGAGTCACCTTCACAATGACCATGCAGGTGGCTTAGAGGACGTGATTGCCGAGGCACCTGATCTGCCAATTTATATCAGTCGCGAACACTGGGAAGCATTTGGCGAGCATCCTGTTTTCACAGGCATGGAGGGAGCAACCCCCAATCATTGGCCCAAAGAATTTGCACCAAGAATCGTGGACCTTCAGGAAAGGCATCTCGGGCCCTGGAAGCAGTCGTATCCGCTGACGGCAGATGGGAAAATCTGCATTGTGGACACATCTGGCCATGTACCCGGACATATCAGTTTCCGATACCGAGTGATTTCGATAATCAAGACTTTGGGGCTTTGATGTTCTGCGAATTTACCTCTCTTTGTAGATTGCTCAGAAGGATTTTGGAACTTGGTAAGACAGATAAGTCGTCACAGGACGAAGTTTATTCAACTCTGGATGAACTCGTTCTATGGAGGCAAAGGTTGCCTTCGTCCTTGCAACTCTTTGATGAATCGAGTATGACCAGGCAGGCATATAATCGATTAGCCGTCGAGATGCATATCTTCTACTTGGTGACGACTATATTGACAAGCTTCCTCGGTCGGCGTGACAGTCCGTCATTATTTAATTACAGCTCGATGGCAGCTTCAGCCTGCATCGCCCGATTATACGAAGAGATTCTTCTCCACGAAGACGTCAAATATCTCCTTCCAATACATTCTTGGGCACATCTAGTCGCGGCCATTCCACGAGCGTTTGGAGACAGTGATATATTGAACCCAGATCGAGCCTATGAGATTCAAATCAGTGAACAGTTTTTGGACATGCTAAGTAAAAAACACACTTCAGCTGTCGCGATACGAAGCCGCATAAATGCCCTTGGCGGCTCCAATCCAGGAACATTTCCTCCACAAGCGGACAACATGTGGGATTCACTTCCTGAACCGAAGCAAGACGACAAGAAACAGCGTGTACTTTCTCTCTTCCATTTTCCTGTGAAATTCTGTCCAATGCTGGATTTACTCAGGTCCACAGAAAGCCTCGGAAGAGTGCCGCTTCCCCACTCGTTGCCCATGGATAATAACGCCGATGATTGGTCGGTCGATTGGTATTCATTTTTATTTGACGGTGCTATGAGCTTTTAGAAACAAATGACGAACACAGAATGGGTAGTCAGTCACAAATATTGGTGTATAATCAAATCAATACATCGAAATTACAGAAGAAAACGCATCTTCCACAAAGGAACTAGAATTTGGAAGAGAAAAAAAGGAAGCAAAAGGAAGGTACTCTAATTTTACGAGTAAGGAGATAGAACAGCTCAATACCGTGTTTGAGACTAGTTGAGTATCACTCGGCATAACTACCGCTGGAGAGGCTCTTTTGTTACCCAAAATAGGTTGAGCAACCCGACAGCCGGTCACGCGATCGGATATGCCGAAACAATAGGGTATCGGCCCGGAGGCGGCCCAAGCTCTTCAAAGTTTATAGGAGTAGACGTCGTTCCAAAATTTCTACGAGATTGAATACATTTATCCAATACATGGTGGGTCAATTGGGACTGGGATTCAAAGATTCAAAGCTCTGAAGTATTTCATGATGTTGAAGTGAATATGGCCCTCGGGCCATGGGCTAAGAACCCGATTTTGCCAGAAGTTAGGGCTTCCTTGTAGACACCGTTACGCTTGGAAATGCAGACTATGGAGCGATCTCCCTCGGCAATTCACCAAATCAGCCATCGGTGATGATAGCTCTGAAGATAATGGGCCAAGACCCAATTTTTCCCCGCTTCTTCTCCGCACAAATGTGTCAGTCAGCCTTCCCTCAAACATGTTGCGAGCTGGTGATTTCTTTATCCGGTAAAAGGGCACAACACCAAACGTAATAATCAGAACAGCAGCTTTGCATTATACAATCTCCTAATTATAGTGATTATTCAACATATGTATTCAATCGAGCACAAAATTGATCAATAGGTGGGGCATTTAGCTCAGATCACTAAGATTCCAGCGTGGAGTCTCGCACACTTTCCTATCTCATGCGGGCCAGTGTACAGGTTTTCAGATTCATACTTAGAAAAGGACAGAGCCGGAACAGGAGCTTATTACCCTTTACGAGAGTATGCTTCCCGACGGGAAACAAATGAGCAAAGCCAAGTGATTCAAATTACTAGCATGGCCACTGGGACGCATGATTCGATCCTATACCAATGAACATGAGATATCATGACTCTTGTACCAGATTATGCAGCTTACTGGTATTGACCACAGATATTTTGTCAATACTTTCTAATGAACACCATAGTCTTATGCCCACAATCTGTGCTGTGAAACTTCGGCTCGCATAAATTTGCGCTTTGGCCGCGCACTTTGTGGAATTTACTATCTTTGAATGAACTTGTATTTGAACTTGTGGGGATCCACATTGCCCCAATCAACCGGTATTTTAGACTTGTAATGAGGGGAACTGAATCCTGTAAGATGATTCAATATCCAATTGATTGGTCAACAATATTCGTGCCAGGTATAAAAGCAACGAGGCGGGAACATAAGGGGAGAAGGGCTTCGCCAGTACCCAGTACCTTCAAAAACCAAAAGTTTCAAAATGGAAGTGTCTGAACAACGTCAATCAAAGGAGCACGATGAAGTTGACTTGAAAGACTTACAAAACGACCCGAATCATGATTTTGTATTTGGAGAAATCACCGAGGAAGGACCTAATTATCGCAACGTGTGCATGGCCTAGCCAAGTCGCTCAAATAAGCCAATGAGACTCTGACTTTTATCTAGGTCGGGGTTTTGGGAACTGTCATTCTGATGATGAAAACCCAAATAGGACTGGGGGTCCTCGCAATACCAACTACATTTGATTCTCTGGGCATCGTACCTGGTGTCATCTGTTTATGTGCCGTGGCCGGTATCATGACATGGTCAAACTACATCATAGGTACCTTCAAGCTCAATCATCGCGAAGTATATAGCATTGATGATGCCGGTGCTTTGATATTTGGCCCAATTGGCCGCGGCATTCTCTCAGTAGGATTTTGTCTCTGTACGTCTCTGAGCCCCGAAGCAACTTGAATGCCCTGCAATGTACCGTGGCATATTCATCTTTCTAATTCTGCATAGATTGGATATTTGTCAGTGGTTCCGGAATCCTCGGCATGTCCATTGGTCTGAATGCTGTTTCTACACATGGCACTTGTACGGCAGTTTTCTCCGTTGTTGCATGTATTCTTGGATTTGCATTTAGTAGTGTACGAACACTTGGGAGAATCACTTGGCTGGCGTGGATAGGGCTGCCATGCATTCTGATCGCAGGTATACGCCTCGAACCTTTGAACAACTATTGGTATATCAAACTGATACCTCGACTTATTTAGTTTTGATCGTTACAATTGCCGTTAGTCTACAGGATCGCCCTGCCTCCGCGCCACAAACCAACGGTCCTTGGGTATCCGATTACAAGATTGCTGCAAATCCGACTTTCACAAGTGCAATCACCGCGATATCTAATCTCGTCTTCTCTTTCTCCGGAACTCCCGGATTCTTTGCGATCATTTCGGAAATGCGCAACCCACGCAAGTATACCTTTGCTCTACTCCTCTGCCAGGCTGGCGTGACCGCAGTTTATATTATAATCGGATGCGTCGTTTACTACTATTGTGGATCCTATGTTTCTTCACCGGCCCTTGGCTCGGCTGGCGGAGACGTGAAGAAAATCGCTTACGGTTTTGCTCTCCCGGGGTTGATTGTTACAACAACCATCTGCTCCCATGTAAGTTCGTCAAGGAACAGAGACAATATTTGCAAAATACCCCTTCTGAAACCTTTACTGAGATTGACCGCTTAATCGAATGTGCAGATACCTGCAAAGTTCATATTCGTGCATATTCTCCGTGGCTCACGACATTTGAGCAAAAACACACCTACTCACTGGATCACTTGGATTAGCTGCACTTTTGGAGTTGCCATCATAGCCTTTATCATTGCAAGCACGGTTCCAGTATTCAACTCATTAGTGGCACTTATAGGCGCTCTACTTGGTCCGCTTATGTGTTTCATGCCCATGGGCTGCATGTGGCTTTATGACAATTGGTCCGAAGAGAAAAGACATTCGCAGCAATTTTGGAAGGTAAAGGTTTGCTGGAGTGTATTTGTGATACTTTTAGGCTGTTTTTTAACAGTGGGAGGCACATATGGCTCTGTGGTGGAGATTATGGAGGCTTATGCAGCGTCTGGAGGCTCGGCTGCCTTTTCCTGCGCCGATAATTCGAACTCTGAATGATCCCAGATCTGCTCAAACTGAGCTGACGTTGATGTTAAGGACAAAGGAGTCCTTCCGGCTGTTGGAAATGGTCCCCGGGAGTTTGAAAGCACATACTTTACCATAGACACAGAAGTATGAAAGTAAAAAAAGGTTATACTGAGCGTATTCGGGAATATCTCCTGATAGTATTTCGATACTACTAGATAGTCATTTATGGACATATACAATCAGCTAGACCATAATGTAACTTAACCTAGTGGAATTTGTTAAATTTCGCTAGTCTACTTGCTCTCGTGATTGAGACCTAAGTATTCGGGCCCTCGGTATTATTGAAGTATTTTCGTAGGGCGCATCAGAATACTTCTTCTCTGATAAAAAATTCTGCTAGAAAATATAGAAAAGAGGTCATATATATAGCTTTCAAAATTCAAGATTGAGAAACACTGCTGATTTTATCAAAAAAAGAAACAGAGAGGAAGGAAATGAGATCGGGAAATCCACGTTAAAGTGCGATATGGCAAAAGCAGGAAATTGAATTAACTCGGCATTACCCCCGAAATGATAGCGGAAGCTAAAAATAAAGATATTCGGCGGAATACCGAGAGATTTTTAAGGGTTTGGTACTTCTACAGAGCTACCCCCGTGACTGAATGGACTTGGAGACAATCTGGGCCCTAGGGCATTGTAGCCTTCGTTTGAGATTGAACTACGCACGTGTACCGAGGAATTTGGTGCTATGGGGGAATTGCGCCTCATTTCCACAAGGCAAATCCGGATTATAGAATCGGGGTTAGTGTTATCAACATGCAATCATTCAATGTATATGGTGTTATAATGGAATCCAGGGCTCCACTGTGCATGGCGCCGTGAGAGACAGGACAGGGTACTACTCATAGCACTATTTTCTGTCCAGCTGATAGTAGTGTATCTATGTACATGAGATACTATGACTACTATTGTCAGCTCCCCTCCACATACGTAGCCATCAAATATCTGCACAGCACGAGCCATGTCCTACAGACGGAGCTATGACCAGGCCAGGCGATCCGCAGAATTCTAGACGTGTTCGAGAAAAAGTTGGGGCATTTTCGGTAGATAATTAGCTTTCAGTTTACAGTCAAACCCATGGAAAGTACAATTACGATCGGTACTGGATAAAAAATTTGATTCCTAAATTGTGGTATCCAGGGCGGGTGCCGGATGAGTTGAACCACGTTGTACCCTAGAAAAAACTAGCATCATCAATCATCAGCCATGGACCTCAACATATCGGCACAAAACACTCGAAGGTATCTTCAACCGAGCCTAGGCGAGGGTGTCAGACCTCCCCCGGCCTTCGGAAAGAAAGAAACAAAAAACGACGCAATCACCAAACCCAAAGCCACATGGGAAGAACATGCGATTCGGTGGATCCGCCCGCGATGATCTTCTAGCCAGCCATTCCAGCACGTTTCTGGGAATTTCTCCACTTGGTCTGACCCTCAGGTGGTTAATCCCACTTGATGGCGCTTATCACGGTCTTATATCCATGGCATTCTAATTTGATTTCTTTATGAACCACAAGATGTCAGTTTTGCTCGAGGCTGATCTCTGGAGAGATCCGCGGCGTTGAATTACGGTGCTACAAATGCGATATTTACTCGGCTCAACCGGTATAAACTCCAACAACCCCTCTCAGACGCGGCCATGAGCCAGTTCGTCTCATCAGATTATCACGAGTGGGCAAGCACGTCGTCACGCCGTCAAAGTACGGTATCAACCTCCACCGTGTCGTCCGCCTCGACCAGTGTTCTTTTCCCGACCCCAGCGAGCTCTCCTGGATCTAGCTCGCGAAAGCAATCATGGCAGTATTTCGATGAGGTGGTACGATTGGAGTTGAATCCTTCCATGACTATGTGCGTTCTTTGACCCCGCGACTTGCACAAAATTAGCAAACTGACTCTGGCTCAATGTTCTCTAGTAACTTCGTGAAGAGTGGACAATTATTCAAGCTACGCTATACATACATCGACGTGTGCAAGGATTCAACGGGCGCCCTCAAATGTCTTGAGCTAGGAGGAGGTGTCGGTCAACAAGCCCCCTTTGTCCATGCCTGTAAGTGGAATCTGGATAATCTTGATTTAAAATGAACATGGCTAAATGTATGAATTGGGCGATAGTTCACAACACGAAACTCCCTGTTCCGCACCTCGAGCATCCCAAAGAATCATCCGACTACCCACTGCGTGTATCTTTTCTTGAGCATCAGACCGTTCAAACTGCACATGTGGTATTCATGACACAATTATCCTATAAATTCGAGAATTGGGAGGGTACGTGACTACTACGAAAATCGTTCCTCCGAGGCCATTCGTTGACATGAAATAGACTGCATGCAATTTCAAGAAATTCTTCTTGGATCAAAACTCATATTCATTGGTGGTATGGCAGAGGCCAAATCCAAAGGCCGCGGAGAAGAGTGCATCAGCCAGAACCTGCGCATCCTCAGGGGACAAAATAATAAGCGTGTCATGTTGTATTTTGCCAATTCACAACGTGCTGGCTTGAAACGATACGTATCTATACCTTGTGAGTTTCTTCCTTTCCATTTTTTTTTATCATGTTCCATCTGCTAAAGTTCTACTTCTTCCCAGTAAATTGCGTGGCCAATATTAAACAGCCCAAGAAAACCGGGCGACCGGTGACAGTGGAATTAAATCCAAATTTCGAAATCTTATCTCAAATGAGAAACTTTCAGATCCAGTTCCTTGACGATAATGGTCAGTGCACAAACTTACAAACTCTTTTCTTGAAGGCTCCAAGTCATTGCTGGAACCTATTTGAACATCGCTTACTCTTTCTAGATTGCAAAGATTTTTGTCAGCTGCTATCGATGGACCTAACGATTGGATGATACTCTTTTGGGGGCTATTTTCCCCTAACTCTTCCTCTGTCCTGTAATATCTAAGATCATCTTGACCCATGGGGTTACAACTAGCATGGAGTTCTCGGCGTGATTTACCATTTGATACCAATAATCATGAATTTTCGGCGTTTTTCTTTCTCAATTTACTCCTTATTTTCTTATTTTCCATCTAGTTTCAGGTAAAAAAGAGGAACGACGGCTGTAGAAAGATATAGTGCTGTATTCTACTGCCAGTGGTGGCGCACGTACTGTAGACAATGCGAATAACGTCCAAAAAAGCATATTGAAATGACGTGGGGCGCCGCCGAGCGTCTTAGCAGCCTTGAGAACCGCACGTTGGAGCGATCGAAAGTCTGATTTGACTACGAAATGTGTGGGTCGAACTCCACCGGCGCCGAGTCTAGCTTGAGTTTGGCTTCGGTCCGCGTGTGCTCGTATCAGAACGCCCGTGGGCAACCGGGGGATGCATACATTGTAGCTCCTTTGCAGTAGCGTGACCGAAGTTTCGATGATGAGCCCCAACGTGGTAGCCTCATTGGCCTCGTGCTTGAGAAGAAATCACTGGAAAGGCAATGAGGAAAGGTACTGATGTGATGGGCACACCCGGTGGATCTGGACGCAAATGGCCGGTTAGATACGAAGTATGTGGGAAATACGGAGAAAATAGACCTAACCAACCGAGCACTAGGTATATCTCGTTTTGCATCTGCTGGTGCAATCGGATGATCCTGCCGTGCACTCTTTAGCCCCAGACACAAGGGTCAGGTCAGCTTGATCTTCAAGTTCGCGATAATGGGCAAGTTTCATCATCGGTTATACAAGACTGATCGTGCACGCGATTTCGACCATGAACAGGTTCGTTGATCATTAATTCTACAAGACGCAGATGGTCGGTTTCAACTAACGATACTTTTTTTTTTCTAGGATCGATATGTGCGCATGCGACAAATTTACGAGACTATCGACCGACAGTCCTACCAATGGGTAGTGGTGTTGGTCGCGGGGCTTGGATTCTTCTTAGATGGATATACAGTGAGTACTCGGGAGGAAATTATTAGCCTTGAACTCACTAAATCTTCAATTTTCATCTGCTGACGACATGCTCTCTGGTTAGCTCTTCGCCAGTAATATGGCCCTCCCAATGATCTCCTACGTATACTGGAAAGACGAGGTTTCTTCAATAAAACTCACTTGCATCAACATCGCTACATTAGCCGGAACTCTTCTTGGAATGGTACTGTTTGGATTTTTGGCAGATAAAAATGGACGCAAGAAGATGTACGGCGTTGAGTTAGTGCTGCTGATCACCGCAACGATTGGTGTGGTCATGTCTTCCCAGGGTGAGAACGGAAGTATGAATGTATACGGATGGCTTATCTGGTGGCGAATTTGTGTTGGCATCGGTGTCGGTGCTGACTATCCTCTCAGTGCGGTTATTACTTCAGAGTATGTACTGATATATGCGACGAATACCAATGACCAACTGGCAATTCGGAAACTGACAGATGCTTCAGGTTTGCCCCTACAAAACACCGAGCCCGGATGATGGCTAGCGTATTCTTCATGCAGCCACTCGGTCAAATTGCCGGAAACTTGGTTTCTTTAATTGTTATTGCCATTGCTAGGAGCAGCAGCGGCAGTGATGATATTACTCGTACTGTTGATAGTGCGTGGAGATGGGTTTTGGGAATTGGTGTCATCCCCGGTGCTATCGCGACTCTTTTCCGATTCGCCATTCCTGAGAGTCCGCGATATCTTGTTGAAATCGAAGATGATCCAGTCACTGCCGAATTCGACGCTACGACCCTTTTCAACGATGCCCCCGTGAGCCCTGCTTTCGACACCTCGAGCTTCGTCACTGCTACCGGTAGTGCCATCCAAATGCCACCGATTTCGTCCCTCGCTAGCTATTCGATCCATGAACATGAGGATGAAGAGTTCAGCCGCCTACCTCCTGCCACTCTTAACTCACACTGGCGACTTGCACGTACAGATATTTTTCGGTACTTCTGGACGGAAGGTAATTGGCGCTCTTTGCTCGGTACTTCCCTTTCATGGCTTCTATTAGACTTCGGGTTTTATGGCATCGGACTTTCCAGTCCACAATTTCTGGCTAAGACATGGGGTCAGCTTCATATCACCCAGGCTGCACCTAATTGGATGACGGATAGTCGACCAAACGCCAGCGTCTATCAAATGTTCTTTGACACATCTGTCCGTGGCCTGATTGTTTTGAACATTGGTAGTTTCGTCGGGGGACTTCTACTCATTCTGTTCGCACACCGTATTGACCGTGTTGCCCTGCAAAAATACATGTTTCTCGGTCTGGCAGCTCTTTTCATTGCCCTGGGGAGCATGTTCACCACTCTTTATAGTGGAACCCCTGCTGTGGTCGCCTTGTACATCATCGGTCAGATTCTCTTCAATTTCGGTAAGGAAACAATTCTTCCAGAACGCCCCCCATCACGACTAACCATGACAGGCCCGAACGCAACAACTTACATGATTCCCGCCGAGATATTTCCAACAAGATACAGAGGTACATGTCATGGATTGAGCGCTGGTGCCGGAAAGCTTGGCTCTATTCTCGTTCAAATTTTCTCGACATACTATCATTTCGGTACCGGACCTGGGGATGTTTCCACACGCCATCACGGCATAATTCTTTTTGTTTTCAGTGCTTGTATGATTCTTGGTGCTGCTGTCACTCACTTCTGGATTCCTTCTCTTCAGCAAAGGAAAGGCCGAAACATCATTTGGGGTGGGAAGCCTTACACCCTTGAAACACTGGCCCTCGGCCGCATGGGGCGTAAAAGTCGGGATGCAGATCTTCGGAAGAGAGCATCTAGACGAAGAGCCATGTCATTCAGTGGTTAGACTTAGATATAATATCTCTTTTTTGTGTCACATATAGTTATCAAAAATTGTACATACATATACTAATGTACCCATTAAACCAATTGATCTGATACGCTGAGATTATTGTATTGGTAGAAAATGCCGAGTTCCACTATATGCTAACTTACACGATAATGGCATTTCAACTTCGTCATGTCATACTCCAATATAAGAAGTTATAAAGAGCAAGGCATAAAGAATCATAGTAACGTGAGAGAAGTATCACATAGAAACTCATGTTTACCCTTTTAGTTCTGCAATTAAGGCAAGTTGCTTATCGATAAAAAGCCGAAATCTCCGGAATTCAGCGATGCTGACACTTCAACTCCTCAATAGCCAACAAGCTACCATCACCAGGACAACTTACTTTGCAGGCTCCAATCATTATTCGATGTGACTCAAATATACAAAATGAGTGGCCGTCAAGACTCACCTCCAATTTCTCGTAAACGCCGTCGGCCCGCATTATCATGCGAACAATGTCGTCGCCGAAAAGTCCGATGCGACCGGAAAATGCCGTGTGGACCCTGCCAGAAGGTCTACGGCTCAATGGACTGCTCGTACGTTCATGAAGGCAAAGCTGCCTTAAAGGCTCGACACGATGGAAACAGAGCTAGTGATAATGATTCTCCACCTTATTCTGATCTGCAGCAAGGGACTTGCGATGTACACGCGGGTGGCGCCGAGTCAGCGCGCATTGCGCAGATGGAAGGCACTATCCAAGCGTTGCAAGATCGCGTTCAAAGTCTAGAGCATGCCTCTCAAAATTCATCACATAATCCGTCTTCACAATCACTATCAATTGGAGAGACCGTACTGTCGGGGTCGACGCGTGTGAATGATTCAAATCGTGATCTGCTTCGTCAAGACAGACAGGCCGTGAGCAGCAGACAAGATGAAACACGTCGATCACAAACAGTTATTCCACCACTGATGCCTCGCTTGAAAGGGAGTGGAGAAAAAACGAGGTTATTCGGTACTACACATTGGGCAATTGTGTTCCAGCAGGTAACCTTCATCTTCTACAGAATGACTGGTCCCCATACTAAATTTATGGGCATAGTTTCATATTCTACGTCAAGCACGCAGCGCGGCCACATCATCTGATGGCAAGCAAACCGATTTTGGCAAACTGCTCAAAGAAGCCCGCTCACTCAGGCGATTGATCAAAGGCCGACAGGCACCACACCTTGCGGATCCAGCTCCAGCTTTACTAAATGATCTGCCCTCGCGTGAGATTTGTGATGAACTCGTACAGCATTATCTACGGACTTTGGGACTTATATATCGGGTATTGCATATTCCAAAGTTCTACCAAGAATATGAACGCTTCTGGGAGGATCGACCATCGGCTTCAACCGGCTTCGTCTTCAAGCTCCTCCTTATCCTTTCTATTGGGTCTATTTTTTACTGCGAGCCAGGACCAGCTAACGAGCTCGGGATCCCTGTTCGTCGCTGGGTATATGCAGCACAGTGGTGGATAACCGGCCCGTTCGAAAAAGAATCAAAAAATCTAGAGGGCTTACAGGTTCATTGCTTACTACTGCTCTGTCGCCAAGCATATGCGATTGATAAGGAAACAAATTGGACATCCGCGGGCACTTTGATACGACAGGCTATTTTCCAAGGCCTTCATCGTGACCCGAAAAATTTCCCGACTCTATCTGTGTTTGATTGTGACATGAGACGGCGCATCTGGGGTACAATCATTGAGATTAATATTCAACTCGCTATCGATGCCGCCATGCCTCCTTTGTTAGGCCCAGACGATTATGACACACTTCCACCTGCAAATATTGAAGACGAAGACTTCGATCAGAGTTCTACCTCTCTGCCCTCACCGCAGCCTCGTGGAGTTTATACGAATGCCTCGCTACAAATGGCCATGTTGGAGTCGTTTCCAACAAGATTACAGATCTTACGAATGATGAATGATTGTACACAGGAGCAGTCATACGAAAAGGCTTTGCAGCTTGGGAACCAGCTAAACGCTTCGTGCAAAGATCTATCGCATCTTTTTCACACCTTCACCACTCGAGCTGGGAACCGAAGTCTTCCCCCTACGAGATTCCATCATCGACTCTTGGATACACTGCTCCGCCGCTTCGCGTTGAATTTATACCGTCCATTCACTATCGAGGCTACGCATGATCCACGATTTTATCTGACGCGAAAACTCAGCCTCGAGTCAGCGCTTGTGACGGTTTCATATGCAGATGCCCCTAGTGATGCAGAAGATGATTTGAATGCCCATCGAGACTTTCAAAGGCTCTCTCTGTCGGGGGCTGGCCTATTTAAGGGTTATCTTTCGCTAGATGTGATGGTTGTCATTGGCCTCGAACTCATCACACAGCTCGAGGACGAGGCCGCCAGTCAACCAGCTGGATCAGACTCATTCCCCATTGATGCGGTTGATCGGTTGACTCAAGCGGCTCGGGTACCTCTCGTGCAAGCCCTTGAAAAACTGATGAATCATCTTTATCAGGGCTTGGCTGCCGGTATTCCTAGTATGAAACGTTACTGTCTTCTTGGGGGTCTGTTAGCTCAGATACAAGCAGTTCCTCGTGGCGAAAAGGCAGAATGGGATGATATACGAGAAGGATTCAAGGAGACCATGCTAACTTGCCGGCAATTGCTTCAACAATATATTGCTCGTGACAATAATCTCGCTGTTGATGATGGGATGCTAGGGGCCGCTGCTGACGGGGTGACTGGTTGGACACCGGAGAGCCTGATGGGTTCGAGTTTGAGCTCTGATTTCATGGTAAGCAATTTTAGGGACGTGGAATATTTTGACTTGACACTGATGAATTCATGAATGTATAGATTCCTGATTTTGGCTTTGAAGATCTGAGCTTTTGGGACATTCCTGCTTTTGCTGATCCTGTTTCCTTTGACCCGCAACAACTGGTGTAGAATCAGATAATATGGATCCGGTGTTTAATATCAAAAACAGACTATCCAAGACTTAGTACATTTAGTACCTGTATGCTGTGAAATATTTTATTGAAATATTTTATCATAATTCCAACTAGTTACCCTAACTCCTCCCGCCTGCCTGATTATACAGGCTACAATCCCCAATGCTTCCCCACATTCGCCTCCAACTTGAGAAATTCCCCGCACGTTCAACTACCGACGACGTCCTGAATCTCTTGCGAATCGCATCACATGCAGGTTCTGTCGAAGATTTGAGCACCTGTTCTGAATTAATCTTCAAGCGTCTAGGCTCTGACACCTAAAAAACGTACCAGAACTAAACTAAAGCCAACTGCTCAAGGAACAAACGAATGACAACACGCCAGCGCTATACAACGAACCCCTGCGAATGGTGTAAATGTGAGTAAGGTAGATCCATTAAGTTGCTATCAACTAATCTTTTTACGCCTAGCTCGTCATCGAAAATGTAAATGATTCTGGCTCGTTTCACCTCCTCGCTGTTAGCTGATAAATTCGATAGGTGACGGGAAAAGGCCCTGCTCGCAGTGCGTCAAGTCAAAGACGCAGTGCGAGTCCTCGACGACCAATTTCAAATTTAAGAATGGACGTCGTCGGCGCCAAAGCTTGGAGTTCTCTCCAAATCAGAAATGGGTGGACTATAACCCAAGTGGTAGGAAAGCTTTGTTTGCACAGTAACTAGCATTGCTAATGGTGCTAAAGGCCAATTCTCATATGTCCATACGACAAAAGAGGCCAATGATGACCACAAAAATGCGCCTGATGTATCTCGAAAGCCCCAAAAGGGGGAGTCACCGCATCTTCTACAGGTCAACTCAATATTATCTGAAAGCGATACCGATCTTGAAGCCCAGGCAGACACATTTCATCAGGACTTTTCCGATGCTAGATCACATTCCCATTCTCAAAGAACAGATTCAATGTCGCACTACTCTTCCACTCCTTCAACGGTACAGACTCAAGGGTGTGAGTCTCAATTTCTCTTGAATTCTTCATACCCGCAATCTCGAGATAGGTATCCCATTGGACCGCTGAAGGGGCGTTCAAGCAGATGCACCGAGGAATCCTACGCAGCTTTAGAAGAAGCCTGTTTGATACGGCATTTTACAGAGAACCTTGCTCATTGGGTATGTTGAAGCCTCGTACATCTACCCCAAGAATCTTTACATATTTTTCTATCAGTTTCACTAACTTTTGTGGTCCCCAGTTTGATACATGCGATAGAGATCGACATTTTGAATTGATGGTTCCTCAAAGAGCTATATTTTGCCCGGTCCTTCGGTATGCTATTTTGACGGCATCTGCTGGCCATTTGGCCCGGCTCATGGCCTGCCGAGGAAAGTCTTCAGTCGAAGTTATAGAGGTCTCTGGAATCAAACTTCCTGGACTCACGATGGACACAGCTGTTCGCTATCATGATATATGCATTTCATTTCTCTTGGAACTCTCTAAAGACCCCAATGAGCAATACAACGAGGATATAATCACGGCAGCGACCATCTTACGTTTCTATGAACAAATCGATGGTGAGTCACCTCCAGTGTCCAATTTTTGTTCGCAAAAATGTCTCCTGACGCAAATCTTCTAGCACCATCAATTGGCATTGATTCTGAAGCTTACCTGAATACGGTTCAGTTTATTGTTCAGAATCAGCATAATGACTCCTTCTACTCGTACCATACAATCCAAGGCCCATCCAGGGATCTTCATCTTCACTCCATCCCATCGACCTCCCTACGCCACTCCGCCTTCCTCATCGCTCTACGACAAGAGATCTGGAGCGCTTTTCTCAACCAACGGACTTTTCGCCTCCCAGTCTGCTCTTCAAATGATTATACTATGTTCGACTCCGCAAACGACTTCATCTGGACGAACAGGATATTAGTTTGGTGTGCAGATCTCCTAACGTTTTGTTTTGGAGAAGAAAAATTATTATCACCAACACACAGAGCAGCGCGATGGAAGGAGTTGAAAGCCTTCGATATCATGTGGGAAGCCCATAAACCACTTGATTTCAAGCCTCTATATTTTGAAGAGGCTGATCCTTCCTCTGGACGGTTCTTTCCTGCCATCTGGCATCAAAACCCATGCCAGGTCGTCGGAGCGCAACATATAGAATTGTCCCGTATTTTGCTTGCAGTATCAGACCCAAAGCTTTCTCGTCTCGGTCTGGCTGCTCGTTCTGCGAATATCGCATTGGAAGAAGAGCTGAGACACATCGTTCGTCGACTCGTCGGGCTGGCACTGTCGAATCCAAAGTGCCCAGTTGTTCTTGTAGATGCCGCAGTTGGAATCTCAGTATGTGGTGAATATCTGACAGAACCAGCAGAGCAAACGGCTATTCTTGAATTCTTGGCAGATTTGGAATTCAATCATGCGTGGCCAACCTCTGCCACCGCTGCAGCTCTTAGAGAAGCATGGCAGACAAGACTTCTACCATAATGTTACGCAACAACGTCATGATATAATAAGTCTATGAAAATATTTCTCATAGAGGAACCTTCGGCTCTATTACAATAGTTTTAGTGATAGGTGAAAGTTGTCCAGTATTGTATCTGCAGCATCCCAATCGGGCCATAATTTCCGCAAGCCTTCCCCACGCATCGCGTTGGAAGAGCTTGGAACGATATTGGGGGCGGATGAGAATCCAAATTTTTGCGAACATGACCAAAAAGAAATTTTTCCTTTTTTGGATGTTGAGTTGACATCTATCTCCATTCATATCGAATATCCGCTTTTCGTTTCGGAATTTAGAATTCGATACGAATGACTACCCTTGGGAATTGAGTCGATCACCACGCTGTCGAATTGCATCCTAGGTCTGATATAAGTACTCAATCGACGGAGACTGCAGGAAATTTTGACAAGACTTTGGGAGTTAGTCATTCGCCACTGCATCATGCTGTCGACTATTGTCTTCACTGCTGCAAGCTTCTATGTGATCCTTTGTTGGATTACATTTCCTATACTGCGATACTTCCGCGACAAAAAAGGCTTTCGAAAATATCCCAACTATTCGTTTTTCTCTGGAATAACAGATATTCCATATTGTCATCTGAGTTCATTAGGCTTTCGATCGCGGGACCTCACCAAACTTCACGAGAAAGATCCAATTCTGAGGATTGGGCCGAACAATCTTTCTTTCGGTGGTATTGATGCGATCAAAGACATTTATGGTCATTCCACAACTTGTGTGAAAGATCTAAAATATGTCATCACCTCGGACGCTCATCCACATCTTTTTGATGTTGTTGATAAGCCAAGTCATGCCGCAAAACGGAAGAGGTTATCAGCCGCGTTCGCTATAAAAAATCTCGAGCGCTGGGATTTCAAGGTTGCTCGAACTACTGAACGTCTGCTCGCTGCATTTGATAAACTATGTACTCAACCCTTGCCTGCTGGCTCTATTCCCGAAGCATCAGACCTGACGGTCGATTTCAATAAATGGGCCAATCTTTTCACGATTGAAGCAATTAACAATATCGCACTTTCATCAAACTTGGGTCTATTAGAGCAGGGGAATGACCTTGTGACGGCACAGAAACGCGATGGCACGATTTATGAAGCCCACTACCGGAAGTCTCAGAATACCTCTGCCTATGCAACTTCTCATTTTGTTTGGGACTACAAGAATTTCAAGCTATTCGTTCAGCTTTCAAAGCTGTTTCCCAAATGGAGAGAGACATGGGCAGAAGCCGCCCCATTCAAGGATGTGATTTATCACCAAGCTGTCACTCGACTGGATCGATACAACAAGGGTGAGAAGCTTGACGACTTCTTCACGGCTTTGATGGATGACAAGAATGGCCAATCCCATAACCTGGAATGGGGTGAAATAATCGGCGAGCTTGCTGCAATCCTCGACGCTGGCGCAGATACAACAGCAATCGCTTTGACCCAGATTCTGGAGCTATTTATTCGACACCCTCAGCATCTGTCGACACTGCGCGAGGAGATCGACAGTGTTCTTTCCCCAGAAGATCTGCTTGCACCATATGATACTGTCAAGAATCTTCCTTTTCTACGTGCATGTCTCGATGAAGCACTTCGCATCATTCCTCCAACCTCCGCTGGCTTACCGCGGAGAACGCCACCAGAAGGCGCGAGAATTCAAGGAGAATGGATACCTGGTGACACGAGTGTATCCATGACCATTTACACGGCGCATCACGATCCAACCGTGTTTCCAAATCCGGATGAATTCAACCCACACCGATGGATGGATATCGAGGAGCGGAAGAGAATGGAGCCGTACTTTATTCCATTTTCGACTGGAGCGAGAGGGTGCATTGGTCGGAATATTTCTTACCTGGAACAGGCTGTAGTCGTCGCCTCGTTGGTTCACCGGTATGAGTTTGCGCTTCCAGGTCCCGATTGGAAACTTCAGCGATTCGAGGCTTTCAATCTTTTGATGGGTGAAATGCCGATAAAGATGTGGCGGAGGGAAATTCCCAACTGATGACGAAAGACTTTCAAATACTTAGAGCTCCCTGGGGGTATCTTTCACTTTTTCGTTTGACTTTTTTTTCATGCTCTGAATATCATTTTATGCCTTCTCCATTTCTTCCCGTTGAACCTAAGTATTCTAGGCAAATTTATAACCATTGTAGATATTCAATTACCAATATTCTATAGATAGTCATACCACTAGATTCATTCAGTGCAGTAGCTCTTCTCATGATCGACCCCGGAATCAGTATTACGCGTAGAATTCGAGTTGAAATTTTTTTTCACGGCTATTTAATGCGTCTTGTCTTTACTATTTAGGATCCTTAATGCACTGTGTCGCCATTCGTGCCCGAACTCGGCCTGTGCAATCCTCCTTTGTAAAGCTGAGAAGACATGATGTTCATGCCAAATTGATGGAGAACGAGAATGCAATCTGCTGTCACCTACATCATTCATGAACTACCAAAGTCGGGGAAACGCGGGGAAGGAAGATCCGCAATTGTATGAGGTTCTACTGGCTATTCCACAGGATAAATAATTTGGTAAGATAACGAATAGTTCTCGGTCTATGACCTACCAATCACCGGTAATGCATAATCAATAGCCGAAGCTGACATGGAGTCGATCATCTGCCTTTTGTATACATCGTCGAGGCCCACTTCGACTAAACCGGCCAATATTTCCGCAACCCCATGGGGTAAATCTCCAACTAGGGCAATCGCGGCGGCGCCATGTCTCTACTAGTAGTAGCCTAGTGCTAATATCTTGAGGGGAAACTATTCACTTCAATCTAACGCAAATCTGGGGTAGATAAATACTCCAGTGTCGAAAAGTGTTCAATGCCATTTTGAGATTATCATATTCGAGTTTACATTCTGTGTCGGAATTTTACAATTTCTTCTCTTTGGCCATGCCTGACCCAACTGATAATTCGGTACTATGTGCGCATGATACCGATATCAATAAGATTCAATCATTCACTCACAAGGAGCACGCAAAGGATGAAGCACCTGAATTTGCGGACGTGGAAATATCATACGATAGCAATGGGATCAAAGCAATATTAAATTCTCCTTTTGTATGCGGTGCCGCTCTTCTTGCGTCCTTTGGTGGGTTCTCATTTGGATATGGTGAGGTCGTCTACGCAATGTTCTGAAACCATGCCTCTGTATTGTACTAACATGTTTCCCCAGACCAAGGTGTTATTTCTTTGATCTTGGTAATGCCGCAATTTGTGAACCAATTTCCCCAAGTCGACGAAAATGCCCCGAACTATGGCTTTCATAAGGGATTCTTGACGGGAATGCTGGAACTGGGTGCATTCATCGGCTGTCTTTTCTTCCCATATATTGCAGATAAGATCTCGCGAAAGTGGGCGATTAGTGTTGCTACCGGATTCTTCTGCGTTGGAGCGATCATTCAAACAGCTTCTCAAAATTATGACACCCTTGTCGCAGGAAGATTCATTGGAGGAATTGGTGTGGGCACACTAGCTATGGGGGCTCCCCTTTACATTTCTGAAATTGCTCCGCCGAATCTTCGTGGTTCATTGATGGTACTTGAAGCCATCAGTATTGTCATCGGAGCCATTGTTGCATATTGGATCACATATGGTACAAGGTTAGTTACTTACTCCTCCGTATTGGATCTATCCTCTAAAATCTATCATCATACAGAGCAGTTGCTGGGGATTGGTCTTTTCGACTACCGTTTCTTCTCCAGATGGTTCCAGCATTGGTGGTAGGCTGCGGAATTCATTTCTTCCCCTTCTCTCCACGCTGGCTAGCCCTCGCAAACCGTAACGAAGAAAGCCTCGAGTGCCTTGCCAAGCTCCGACGGCTCCCAGTGACAGATGAGACGGTGCAGTTAGAATGGAGGGGGATTCTTGCAGAGGACCGTTTCCAGAAGCAGATGTTATCCAAAGAACATCCCGATGCAACCGGGCTAATCATGGAGCTTAAACAATGGTTTGACCTATTTCGTCCAAGATATATCAGAAGAACATTTGTCGCTGTGGCAATTCCATTCTTTCAGCAGGTTTGTTTCATCTTACTCAGTCTAGCATCTCGTTGCATCCCATGGCTGTTGCAAAAGAGCAAAAAAAGACGAAAACTGATCTAAATGTGGCAGTTCTCCGGTATCAATGCTTTTGTATATTACGCACCAACCTTTTTTAGCAGGTATGAATCCTACATATGACCATTATGCCAGCTTTCATGGCTAACTTATCACAACTCGAATAGCCTAGGACAAGACTATGAAATGTCACTCATTCTGTCTGGGATGATCAACGTTTGCCAACTGGTCGGAAGTGTCCCCATCATTCTATACATGGACAAATTTGGTAGAAGGCGACTTGCCATTGCCGGTGCCATCGCGATGGGTATACCACATATCGTCATGGCTGGGCTTTTCAACAAATTCAGTAGCAATTGGACGGCTCATAAAGGTGTTGGCTGGTTTGGGGTGGCTTTAGTTTGTACGTTCACCCTTACCTAGTCTTTGTCAACTCAATATACGGCTGTGCTAATTAGACATTGAATAGACATATACGTTCTCGCTTATGCCTTGTCATACGGCCCTCTTGGATGGGTCTTACCAGCTGAGATATTCCCAAGCTCTCGACGAGCGAAGGGGGTTGGTTTAGCTACGGCAGTAAATTGGCTGGCTAACTTCATTGTCGGGACAATTGTTCCTCAAATGCTTGTATCAATTGGCTGGGGAACATTCCTTTTCTTCGGACTTTTCTGTGTTGCAGCTGCTATATTCTCCTTCCTTTTTGTACCGGAGACTTCAAACAGATCCCTGGAACAGGTTGCCGCTGTATTTGGCGATAATCTAGGGGCCGATGAGCAGGAGCTTCGTGCTCGTGTTGATCAAGAGATCTGGGAGGAGACCAATTTGAATGATAATGTGAATACTAAGAATCGTGTGTAGGTCACTAATTTCTCTCGAATGACATGATATCTCGAAGTTGGTTGAGTCCTATGCATCCATTGATTTATCTAGTAAAGCCGTTAATATCAACTACCTAGGAATAACCAGTAGGTTTACGATAGTAGTACTCTCGTAAACCGTAGTAAGCACGTGATTTTCATTGGCAAGCACTGGGGTGTGAGGATAGAAAGGAGAACGTGTAAAACTACTAATACGCCGTTGCGACCATTTTCATGCAATACAGGTGAAATAAATAATATTTCCCGACAATTATATATCAAACGCATCTTTAGATCCTCAAGCCCAGCCACCTTTTCCTCCAAACCCGGAACTATCCTCGATCTTTTTTCCCTGGCCACGATTCGGTTTGGACTGCGCAGCCTCATGTTTGCGCAGTTCCTCCGGCACCCGCGAGATAGGTGATTTGATAAGCATTTGCTTGAGATCGTACCTGTATTCAGCATTAGTATTTCAGAAACTCTAAATATAAGGGCCATGAAGAAATTACTGGGATATACGTACATGACATCGGAATCCTCACCACCCAAGAAAGTGATAGCCACACCACTCTTACCAGCACGACCGGTACGTCCAATACGGTGAGTGTAGCTCTCGATAGAGGTAGCCATGTTGAAGTTGATAACAAGTGAGACGTCAGGAACATCGATACCTCTTCCAGCGAGATCAGTGGCGACCAGAACATCGGTAGCACCGCTCCGAACAGATGCCAAAGCAGCCTCACGCTGATCTTGCGTCTTAGAACCGTGCAAAGTAACAGACGAGAAGCCCATATGCTTGATTTCGCGAGCAATGGCATCACAGTTTCGCTTGATGTTGACGAAAACGATGATGGGGGGTCGGAAGTCGCCTGATGAAAGAATTTCTGCCAGACGCTTCTTCCGTTTGTCTTCGCCGGGGATCATCTCAACGCGTTGCTCAACTGTGTCCACAGCTTCACCGACGGCACCGATTGTGATGATCGCTGGTCGGCGGAGGTACTTGCGTGCAATACGTTCGACGGCTGCTGGCATCGTAGCCGTGTACATCATCGTCTGGCGATAACGGTCTCTTCCACTGATGTGTTGACTCATGGCACGTGAATTCTCGGCTTCTTCAGTGTCGGGCTTTTCATTCGTTACGGGAAGAGCGTCTAGAATCTTATTGACGGGCTCTTCAAAACCGAGGTCAATCATACGATCTGCTTCATCCATAATCACGTAGCAGCACTGGCTAAGAACAAGCATACGCCGCTCAATACAGTCGACAAGACGACCGGGTGTGGCAATAATGATTTCCGCACCGTCGCGCAGACTGAAGGCTTGCTCTTCGATAGAATGACCACCAACGATACTGACAACGTTGAAACCAAGTGGCTGTGTGAACTTCTTTGCTTCGATCTCAATCTGCTGAGCCAATTCACGAGTCGGAGCGAGGACAATAGCATAAGGACCATCGTTCTTCCTCCACTCGAATTCGTCCAATCGAGGTAACTCTGAGATATAGACCAAAAGTGGGAGCAAGAATGCAGCAGTTTTACCGGAACCAGTCACAGCGACACCGATAAGATCGCGAGACTGCATTGCAATGGGAATTGCGGCGCGTTGGATAGCTGTAGGCTCCTTGTAACCAACGCGATCAACAAGCTCCAATAAGCGTTTTGGCAATAGACTCTCCTCCCAAGAACGCATTGGGTTGGGTACACTACCACCCTTGGTAGCAATATTGAAATCCTCCTTGAAAATACGCCAGTCTCGCTCGCGCATGTGTTCCAGCTTCTTCTCACTCCAGTGCTTGTCAATCTGGTTGCGCGAGCCTTCCTCGCGACGGCGACGTTCCATTTCCAGAATCTCCTTCGCACGCATACTGCCAGATTCGTGATCCCGAATTGCCAGCGCATCGGCGTATTTCCGCGCAACATCGTCCGATACATCCTCTCCAAATCCGGCCAGTCGACCCCGTCCAAAGAAGTTCGCTTCATGTCGATGTTGATATAGGGGGTTGTAGTCACCGCTCGTGTCTTCCTCGACATTCCACTCGAAATTGAACTTGCGGTCCGTGGTACGCTTGCGCTTCTTCTTTGCCGAGAAAGTGGAGGTCTGGTCGGCTCCCATATATCTTTGCTTGACAAGTGCTGCTTCTGCCTCGGCTTCATCCTCTTCAGCTAGGCGTTTGTCGGCCTTCGCATTCCGTGCCTTTCTCGATTCTTTCTCATTCTCTCGTGGTTGCTGTCCGTTCCGTGGCTCAGGTTGACCATCTCTGCGCATCGCGCGAGGTCCAGTCGGCACTCTTCCATTTGAGTCTCTTGCGTCCGGGTATTTCTGTTCGGGTTTTGAAGAGTGCGCATCGTTTGAGTAACCAGTGTGATCGTTGTTCTTCGCAGATGCCTTTGCTTGACGCTCGGCCTCGACCTCTTTAGCACGCTTCTCTAAAGCGAGCTTCTCTCGTTGAGCTTTTGACAAGAATTTAGGCTAGTAAATGAAAGAATTAGCATCTCACTCCACGTCTGAGGGAAGGTGAGCTTTGATGTTAAACAACAAGAACATACCTTTGCCGTAGCTGCATCAGCCTCTTTCTTCTTCCGAATAAGTTCCTCCACACTCAGAGGTGTGGCAGCTGGCTTCTTTGCGCCCCACCCCTGTTTCTTCTTTTTCGTTTCCACTGGAGGTGGCGGGGGAATGTCGTCTGGAGGAGGAGGCGGCGCGACAGCATCTGGTGGCGGCGGAGGAGCGGCCGAATCTTCGGGGGGAGGAGGTGGTGGTGTAGGTGGGCGCGCGACGGCATCTGGGGGAGGCCCAGGGGGCGCATCTGAGCCATTAGTCACAATTCCCTCCATTGCAATTTGACCAAAGAGCGATGTGAAGGTTTCCGAGTTGGATGCTGCTGCGAGATGTCGCATCGAATTTCTACGGCGGAGCGCGGCCGACCAGTCGCGAAGTCACGTGGCCTGGATACTATAGAAAGCGCGCTGAGGCAATAGAACTATAGATGTCGATGAATGAAAGGGTGCAATGTTCAATGTAATGAACTACGATGGTTTGATACAGATTCGATAGCAAGAAAAAGGGAGGAGAGAAATAGAGGCCGAACGGCTGGCGATCAGAGTATATTCGTTTGGTTTAGCATCATTCAAAACAAGAGGGGAACTAGAGTACAGAGGAACAGTTGTGGAAGTTCAATGGTCCCAATCGCGAAATCAAGCCGAAGGGAGTGCCATATAAGGCTCATCCAGGGAAGGCAAAATCGCTAAACAAACCTGTAAGAGGAAGGGGAACGGAAGGCAATGCATAGTGCCAGGGGGACCAGTACGAAGCATGACGCTACAGAGAGAAACTCACCCGCCCTGGTAGGTCAGAAAAGAAATAAAAACAAAGACGAGACACTCCAAGGAAAGACCAAAGCGGCCGAAAGACTGATACCGCATGAAACGAAATGTTCATAAGGAGACATAACAAGGATTACGTTGCCTGGCGAGGGCCTTAGGCAGCCGGCCCGCCGTTAACGGGGCTTTGCTGGTAATAGGCATAAGCCTGCGCCGCGGCTGCAGGGTCCTGGGGAATGGGCATCGCGGGTACGACAGCAGGGGTAGGCAATGGAGGCTGGACAGGCTGTGTCTCTGCAGGAACTGGTACGACGGGGACAGCAGATCTACCAGTCCTGGGAGCTGCGATGGAAGGTGGACCATTGATTTCACGGTCGAGGGTCATATATTCTTTGGCGGCGTCTTTGGTACCACGCTCCAGCAGGTAAGCCATGTAGATCTGCACAAGTTCCTTGGCAATTTCAGCGGGCAAGGTGCTCTTGGACCGAGAATCGGAGACAACTTGCTTGATACGCTCATACTGGACAGCCTCGGTGCTGGAGCTGGTTGGCTGCTCAATCTCGAACATCAGATATGAGGTCCAGAAAGCACGGCTATCAAGGTAATACTGCTGATTCTCTTGGAATACCTTGCGAGCATCGTCAGGTGCACCCTTGATCTTCCAGAGGAGTCGAGCCCATTCAGCAACAAGAGCAGCCTTGGTCGACATATCAACCTGTGGGGAGTCAAGTTGGGTCTTGTAGACCTCAATTGCAGCATCTAATCCACCGTGGCGACGGCAAAGGTTCGCGAGAGAGATGATGGTCTCAACGTGACTAGGAAGATTCATCAGAATAGCATAGTGAATATCCTTAGCCACGTCCGTACGATCAGACAGTTCCTCAAAGTAGGCATAGTGGAGACGGATCATCGGGTTCGCAATGGGAACATAGAGACAGCTTGCACGCTGGTATACATTGCGTGCCTCCTCTTCCTTGCCGGATTGAGCAGCCATCCAACGGGCATATCGAAGCCAAAACTCGTCATAATGGGCACATGTGACCAAGCAGCGCTCATACAAGAATTGGATGCGAGAGTATGAGCCCTCACTTTCTTCAAAGTCAAGGTATTTGGACCAATTGGTGAGTTGACCTTCGTCAAGTTCAGTGACATGGAAATAAGGGCGCTTTATCTCGGACTCGTAAGTCCAACGCTTGGTGGTTTCAGTCTGAGTCTTGGAGAAAATCTCAAGGTGATAGTTGTCAATACGTAACCGCAGATCACGCTCGATCTCGGCTTCAGCCTTTGCACCGGGGGGAACTTGGGCTGAAGCAGCCTCTAATTCTGCTCGGAACTGGGACATGGTGTCCACGGGAGCAAGCTCTGCCAGTGGGCGAGTCTGTGCGAGCTGACGATACCGCTCAAAGTATCGAGCATACTGATGCATGGGGATATGAATGATACGACCCAAAAGAGCAAAAATCTTGTCCTGAGCTTCGACACGTTCCTCAAATTCAATGTACTTGTCCCAGAAAGGATGAGCAAGAAAATCAAGACCGACGCTGTTTGCACCGCGTTCAAAGAGACTGTATTTGGCGGGTTAGCACGCTACAATTCATTTCTGTTGAGGGTGGGATGGGATAAAGGAATTAGAGGAGAGGAGAAAAAGTGTCAAACATGGTTCACGCTGTCACAGTGACAGGTCCAAAACATCGATCAACGGGGTGAGCAAGCTGTAGGGAGGGGAAGTAGCCAGTGATTTCGTGCGCAGGGTTAAAAAAGAAAGCCTTTCGAGCAGGACTGTTCCATGTGCTGTGCGGGCAAGAGGCAAATCACGTTGGTCAAGTGAAGAAGGAAAGCAGCCTGAAGGAGCCGGTGAGAAGTAAACTCCACTTGAGTCAGGGTGGGAAGGTGATGGATTTCTCACCCATCGTCAATGGAACATCTGAGCCACTGCATATCCAAGCCTCAAACAAGATCGAAACAACAGAAGCCTTCACAAGCTATGTCGGTCACGGTTACGGGGGAAGTAAGGGAAGGAAACCACGTATCGACTTACTCTCGAATGATATCCGCATCATGGGAAGTCTCGGCCTTAAAGCCGCAGTAGTTGGTCCAAAGATCGACAGAAGGGGAGATACTGGCAATACCACGTTCGTAAACCTGACATTCCACAAGTTAGCTATGCGCTTACGAAATCGATCAAAGCGAAAGCAATGGTAATAGAGAGGTATGGATATTATCTTCCTGGGGTTCAGTTGATGTCATACCATCTCTGCGGCTTCAGTGCCAGTTATAGAGAACTCCAGATCGGCATATTTCTTCCAGTATCCGAACAAGAGGGGGAATTTTGCGAGGAAGCGGTCATAGTTGTTGCGGACGGTGTTGATCGCTTGGGGGTTGGAGTTGCGATTGATACCACCCTCAAGCACCTCGGCGCCACGGACAAGCTTCTCCCAAGTCTCAAAGTTGTCGGGGTCATCGACCTATGAAAACAAATGTGAGCAAGACAAATCAATCCGAGATTCGCACCTCACAATGTATATGACGGGCACGCGCCTAAGAGTCCAGGTCAGACATACCAACTCAACCTCGAGCTTTCTCAGCTCCGCATTCTCCTCCTCCGAACCACCATAATTGTAGTCCGCCATACCTATGGCAATAACCCAGATATATGCGCAAGATCAAACAAAATCTCCTCGCCGGTAAAAGATACGCTTGTAAGAGGCGGCAAGTTTGAGTAACAATGGGTGTGAAAGGGAGGAGGCTGAAACCAGCCAACTCTTTTCCGCTTTTCACGCGACCACCGCCTGAGGCAGAATTCCCCAATATGGACTAGCGTGGCAGCTTTTGTTCCGTCAACACTCTCTCGTTCTCCCCCGAATTGTCCGCAACAGCAAACTGCCATCACAATCAGGTTCGCCATGGCGTCCATCCAACCATCAGTGGGCAAATTGCCTCAGCGTCTACGCAATTTCTTTGCCCGTTATCCGCCTCAGGTTTACTCTGCGCTGGTCGCACCACGTCCGACTCCTCCGGAGGGTGAGGTTTCTGCCGAAGAGAACCTGCCATCGCCATACACTCCTGATCGCGAAGCCAAGGGAGCTCACAAGCAGGACCGTGAGGCCTGGTCTTTCTCGAAAGCTCTCCTTCACAACGATCCTAGCAACCAGAATCCATTCCTGCCACGGAAGATCTTCACCACTGGAAAGTGGATCGGACCCCGATACGGCCTGCGACAGCAAGCCGACCTTGTGAAACTGGCGATCAAGTACAACGTTGAGCCCCTCCTCCCGCCGGGGACCAAGTCAACTGAATACAAGGAGGCTCGTCTAGCCGAGCGGGGTCTACGTATCAAGGGAACCGGTATCGGTCAAAAGGTCAAGGGTCACAAGTGGGAACGGACAATGGAGGCGCGTCTCGAGGATCGTCGCAAGGCGATGACCGAGATGCCGGAGATGATCCGCTTGTGGAAGCAGGTAGGTCCAGCTCAGCTGAAGTTCCGCACGGCTGAGGAAGAAGTAGTACTAATTCGATCTACAGAGAGGTCACGGTCGTGGCTGGAGACAATGGCCCAAGCGGTAAAGAGGATGATACTATTACGTCCTGTTTCTTCTTTGCACTCGCTCTCGGCTTTCGATATCGCCGCGCTGTCTATCTCATATCGACAATCCTCGGCAGACGCATCTGTATGAATCATTTGCAGGGGTTTGGGTTGGAGTTCTCTTTCTTTTTTTTTTATCAAATGATATTACCTGTACTATATTAAACAAATGCGGCCGGCAAAATAATATGCCTTGTCGCTTCCCGCTGAGGTCTTTCTCAAGATTTTCGCGGCTGATCTCTGTGTGCATAGGGGTTGACAGCAGTGATCTCATTGATACTCACCCCGATAGAAACTATTGAATCCTGCAGCTGAAAGAGGGGTACATTCCTGTCTTCTGAATCCGAATCCTGATATTCGTAGGTCATGCTAGTTGTATGCATTGCATTGAACGGGTACATTTGTCTATGGATCCACTGGCATAGATTGGCATGATTGTCAGCTAGCACACGTCCACTACGAAAACAATTTCCGATGTAGGCAGTAGATACATTAGAGTGGCCACTAGCCAATGGGGCTGAATGCAGATGCCATCCTTGGAAAGTGTATTATTCATCTTCCTAATCCTAGACAACGGCTTTGTGAATTAGTACACTCAGCATTGCTTTTTCTTATATCAGTAGTTTATGGAGATCACCTGCCAACTTAACGTCAACTGTCACTTTCAAGTTTGAGTAACTATCACTTCTGGTATCTCCGAATAAAATGCCAGTGGATCTATTGATGGTCGAGTGATTTCCCACGATGTAACCGTGTTCAGCTGAGTTTGACATCTATTGTAATGATTTTTGCTTTTGGCAATGTAAATTTAGTTCAATTTGTCCAGTACCTACTCCAATTCGATGAGCCACCTGTTGAAGATGACAGGGCCAAAAGAATTGGATAGCCCTTGTAAATAGAATCTCTGCATAATTTTTAGGCAATTGCAAACGAACGATACTAAGATTATATTCCGACGAAGAAAAAAGCCTTATATCTGACGCGGGTAAGCTGACAGGGAGTCGCTTGGGCTCTTACCAAGGGTCCGAGTCGCTTAGCTTTCAACATCTCGTGCAGACAGCAAGATCCACTGCGGCTCCGATTGATTATATTGGATGTTAGCCGGAGATGTGATACAGGGTGATATTGGCTTGGATATGCGGTAGTGCCTGCGTCTAAGTGGTTAAGGAGTGGGGGGATGACTGGCTAGAATAGGTGGGGGTATGTACAGCCGAGTCGGGCTATTGCATGACTATTGCGGTTATTGTACTCAAGTTCTCCATCAACCTTTCTAAGTTCTTGCTCTCGGATCCTTCGATGATCTTGAATACTCGGAAGTTGTAAATCTTGACGTTGTTTTCCAGCAGATCTGAACGTCTCCGCACTCGCCCGCTTCCCCGCCAGATCATCATGTGACCCGCCACATTGGAAGTAAAGTGAAAAGAGGCAGGAACGATCCTGTTCTCCCTTGTACCTTCCTGCATTGATAAATTTGAATATAAAAAGGCAGCCGAGAGCCGGCCAACTTCATTTGTTCATCTCATGATATTCACGAGATTCGTTGATGAGTTCACGGAGTGCGGGCAAGATCGACATTCTGGCCCCGTTGCACTTACCTCTTTTTCGGTAAGCTCCGATATATACATTTGGAATCCGCCTTATCAATGCTTCATCCATCCCCTGGCCACTGCACAGCATTCAGGCCCTCTGGTTGCATGTTCGATACAGAACTGTATTCGACAGAAAGCCTGACGGACTGTTAACCATTTTTGGATCAGAACTGACATCGTTGTTAGATCTTATCCTGATTGTCTATAAAGCGGTGGATTTGTCGGCCGCTATACCCAGGGATTGTCGATTGTCGATACACCATCTCCTGCAGCGCGACTCAAACCTAAAAGAAAACATATTCATACTTCCTACCGACAGTATATAATAACCGTCAACTCGCATGATGTATGCATCTGCAGAAGAGCAACGCCTGACTGCGTATAGTCAAGGCTATTCGGCAGACGTGGACAAGATTCGGGAGGAGAATTACCCTCTTCTCAATGGTATGTGCATTTCACTTCGGTCTCTGAAAGACCTTGGGCCAAATAGACTAATTTGCCTCTCATTTTTACAGATACAACTTATCTTGACCATGCTGGAACAACACCGTATGCAAAGTCTATGATCGAAGCCTTCTCCCAGGACATGACATCCAATCTCTTTGGAAATCCTCATTCCATGTCATTGTCATCACAGTTGTCTACTACCAGAACAGACGACATTCGAGTACGAGTCCTGCGCTTTTTCAATGCAGACCCCGACGAATTTGATCTGGTCTTCGTGGCAAACGCAACCGCTGCCATCAAGCTCGTTGCCGAATGTCTTCGTGACTCTGATCATAGGGGCTTCTGGTATGGCTATCATATCGACTCTCATACCAGCATCGTTGGAGTGCGTGAGCTTGCGGAACTGAATTTTCAGTGCTTCCAGAGCGATGCCGATGTGGACGAATGGATTCCGGAGTTGGCATCGAATCAGACGAAGGCCCCCAAACTCTTTGCATTCCCGGCACAATCCAACATGAATGGCCGGCGCTTACCATTGCGTTGGTGTGAGCAGATAAGATCAGCTTCGAATGGTGGAAACGTTTACACCCTGCTAGACGCCGCGTCGTTGGTGTCGACTGCTCCCCTGGATCTGAGTTCTGCGGCGCCAGATTTCACCGCATTGAGCTTCTACAAAATTTTCGGATTCCCAAACCTAGGTGCCCTTATTGTTCGAAAAAGCGCCGGTCGTGTTTTCGATAGACGCCGATATTTCGGCGGTGGTACCGTGGATATGGTACTGGCGACAGGTGGACAGTGGCATGCAAAGAAAGAATCATCTATCCACGAGCGACTCGAGGATGGCACATTGCCTTTCCACAACATCATTGCCCTGGATTCCGCTATAAGCACACATGAAAGGCTGTTCGGCTCTATGGCCAATATATCATCCCATACAGCCTTTTTGGCCAAGGAGCTGTATGATAGGTTATCCATGCTGAAGCACTGGAATGACACGAGCGTTTGCCAAATTTACAACGCAAATTCAGTGTATGGTTGCGCAGCAACTCAAGGGCCAATCGTCGCTTTCAATCTCAGGACTAGTCAAGGTGAATGGGTCCCAAAGACAGAGGTGGAGAAATTGGCTACAGTACAAAACATCCAGATACGAACAGGATCAGTGTGCAACCCCGGAGGTACCGCATACTCTCTCGGATGGACAGGAGCGGAGCTCCGTCGTCACTATTCCACTGGCCTGAGATGCGGTGATGATCATGACATTCTGGGTGGCCGGCCTACAGGTATTCTGCGAGCCAGTCTGGGAGCAATGACCAATATGAAGGACATCGAATCATTTGTTGATTTCATCGAGGAATTCTATGTGGAAAGGATTCCTCCTATTGTCGCATTGAATCCACCTCTGGAAGAGGGGAATCTCGTCGACCGACACTTCTACATTGAGAGTCTGTCTGTCTTTCCAATCAAGAGCTGTGGTGCTTTCAAAATCCCCGAGGGCAAACGATGGGAAGTTAAAAGAGAAGGGCTTGCATGGGATCGCGAATGGTGTCTTATCCACCAGGGAACAGGCGCTGCGCTCAGTCAGAAGAGATACCCCCGCATGGCCCTGATTCGTCCCTCCGTCGACCTTGACCGGGGCGTTCTGCGTATCACCTGTGGTACATTCACTGATCAGGTTAGCCTTGAAATTTCGCTTGGTTGGGAGGAAACAAGTCTCATATCAACCTCGATGTGTCAAAGTTCCGCCAATAAAAAGGCAACAATGGTATGCGGAGACCAGATATCTTTGCATGCCTATGCATCCCCCGTTGTTTCGGCCTTCTTCTCTGACTTTCTGGGCGTGCCCTGTACCCTTGCCCGCTTCCCATCACAATCAGCTACGCGGTTCTCACGACCACCACGGGTTTCAGGCAACTGGAAGAGCAAGTTCCGCAAATTGATCATGCCGGGTTCCTTCCCGCCTGACCTACCTCCACCAGTGCGTGAACAAGGAAACCCATTGACTTTATCAAACGAGATGCCTATATTAGTTGTCTCACGCTCATCAGTCAATCGTCTCAATGAAACGATCAAAGCAAATTCAAAAAAAACCTCAGGAGCCGGTAAAGCTGTGGCGGCCGATGTGTTTCGCGGTAATATAGTCGTCGCTGAACGACTTGCTCGTCTCGGTGACGCAGAGCAGCCTTACGTGGAAGACCACTGGTCTGGGCTCCGTATTGGACCTGATCAACTTCGCATTAATGTTCTTGAGGGATGTCAGCGTTGCCAGATGGTGTGCATCGACCAATTCACCGGCCTTCGACGATCCGAGCCCTTTTCCACATTAGCAAAGACTAGGAATATCGATGGGAAGGTTCAATTTGGCCGATACGCAGCCATATCAAAAGAGGAAATTGAGGGTCTTGAACTTGAATCAAACGACCGCCGGACGGTCATGGTGGGCGATGTCGTGACGCCGACCTTGATGGAGACTCGGGATACCACCATCCTCGGATAACCTAGTCTTCGATGGCGGCTTCGTGAAATGGTTTACGCTAAAAACCCTATGCTATCCTGACTTACGTTGTACATAATTAATCATGCTCATGGGCTGCTCTTTTGTCTGGCATATATGAATTTCGGGGATTTTCTTCGCGTCTTTTCACTCTATTCATAATTTTTATCTTTACCTGTTTCTATATTATCAAAATGAAACCTAGGAATCAAGTTGAAGGGAAACAAGATCAAACCTACTAAGCATTCATGGATATAAGAGTTCTAAAGGTTTAGAACTCTTAGGTTGGAACCTTGTTAGTACACGGGTGCTCATCCTACTCAGCAATAGGAGTTGATATAACAAACCGCCGCTACGATACTGACAGCTGAGATAAATACACTGATACTATCAGTAGTACACTACTTTGGACTGTCAAAGGGGCAAATGAGCAACAAAGATATTCCCACTGATTAGCCCTAACTATCAGCTTGGCTCGCCCGAATAGGCCATATGTTACGCTCCTGATTGCCACAGCCACCATCTAAATATTTCTCTGTTACTGTGCATATTGAACGGGGTTAATACCCTTACTAATCAGCGATTGGCTTAACTATTACTTAGCCTACTTGGTGCCTTTTCCTCGCTTTCATCTGTTTTAGCATATTATAGTGAGCACATGGAACAGTGTACAACAAGTGCTTACAAGTCAGATTGTGAGCGTATTGCTCAATCTATTTACATATGAAGCGTCTATTTTAAGAAGCCAGAAGCGCATAGTTGAGATATTGTCCAAAATCACCTAAAATTGTGGTTATAATACCGGTACCACCTACTAGTGCGATAAATAGTATTTATCGCACTAAATACATAGAAACCCAGTTCCATGATCTGGAAACGCTCAGAACTGTTCTCCCTTAACCACATCATCATTGAAAAGCTAGTCCACGCGATACACAGTGCTCCTCAAAGACATATCCCTTGCAAGCAGAGTCTATGGGGGTAGCATCCACTTAGGAGGCTCGCTGCAGCTATCAGGACGCTCATCATTCTGTGCCGAGGCGCCCATAGCAGCCATAACATCATCTGAGCTGCAAAATACACTTGTGTAGAAAGTCATCACAGCACCTTCCACATTTTCTGGCTCATCATGACTATCAATGTGGTCTCCATCACTGTTGACATGCCAGCATTCCCATGTCGTGATAACGCCGCAACGGCCACGCAAATTGTTCAGGTAGTGGTTTCCACATTTCCCATCTAAACCCACGGCGTCTAGGGGAGCATAGATGGCCCAGTTGTTGGTTGCGGGGACTTCATTCAGGGCACAGACGGAATGATCTGGAGGCTTTGGGTCGTCTCGTGCCAGGAGGCCCATATTGGTGGGACTAGCGATAGCAATTACCGAGAGAGCGGCATCCGTGAGAAGGGTTGAAAGCAGCATTGTGCAATAAAAAGGTGTTTGATACTCGCGATATGCTGATGGATGCTTCTGTTGGCTGGTTGGATCTGGTAGGATACTAGAGAACCTCTTGATGAGGAAATATGTTGATATTTATATCGCTGAATGGGTCACTAAGAATGGGGCAACAGTTTATTATTTTGTAGAATGATCAACCATGTTGGATTCAATGCATTCCCATCACAACAATAGCGAACCTGTGTGTCTATGTCTCCAGATTCTGGCCCCAAAAAACCTTTGCTCAGGGTAATACCTCTCCAGGTACTCCATACCTTACTGCGCCATGCTTGGCAGGGTCTTCTTTTGTACACAGTACTCAAGCCTCTGCTGCTCATATAACGGGCAATTGATTGATACGGAAGAAGAAGAGAAGATCATTCTGCGCATACACATTTCGTCACTTATTCTTTTCTAAATTTGGCAAGATATCGCATAATGGCAAGTCCTTGGCTATAAGCACTAATCTGATAGCCTTCCGTCGATCTGGGGCCGTGAAGTTCAAATTGCCCCGTTGGCCAATGCATCCAGTGTGATCTTCTTGCCTGTCAAATATCATAGTTTTTGTTGGAATTAGACTTCAGGGTCTTACTCAGATTCGGTTACTTGGCGCTTATGATTTCGTTTTGTGTTAATTCAGGGTCGCGGTACAGTGACCTCCTGAAAACGAGACTCTCAGTCTTCTCATTTTCATCGACCACCTTCGGAGAATGTTGAAGTATATCGCTGGAAAAAGCCCCATGGCATATTGGTCGCCCTTTTACATAATAAAGTAAGCTTATCGGACTGCCCTACTCTCTGACATATTTGATTTTCGATAATTTTCATTACGTCTTTCTTTTTTATCCTTCCCATTCTTATCCGTTTATGACTTATTACAATGAAACTTAAGAGTCAAGTTGAAGGCCACCATTATCCAAGCTACTAGTAAAAGTAGCCCTAAGCCTGACTACTCAGATATCCATCCTTAAAGCAGCAAGTATTGAATTAATAAAGGGTCAAGATTGTTCCTGGTGATTCCCATATTACATTCTTTGAAGTAATTGATCTTGTTAAAATCCAGAAAATCCTTTTACATCTCACTCAGCAAACGCGAGCTGGCCTCGTCGTAACTCCAAATCGTCGAGAGTAGTCCATTGCACCAACAAGTCCTCCAGATTCTCAGGTAGCGAGAGGCCTTCAGCAAACTTCTGGCTTGGAACATCATCGCCAGTATATCCCATGGGATTTCTCTCCAGCTTGGGCGTATTGGGTGAGAAGTCATTATCACTACTTGATTGATCAATTCGATCATGATTTTCGCACTCCGCGTGATCCGTATTTCTTGCGAAATTAGGGCCTCGCTTGTCTTCTGGACTGAGAGAGGCCTGTTCCACTTCATTGGACCGGCCCCGGTGTTCTGACTCTCATGCGGGAATTGTTCCCTTCCTAGATTTTGTCCCACGGGTTGATACAATCGAGCTCTTCGATCTATCATCCTTTCTTGATACTCAGCCTTTACCTTTTCCATTTTCTCAGTTGTTCTTCTTCGGGCCCTGGTTTTTGGCTTTCCATCCCGTACTCTGCGTTTCTTCCGTCGTATATCCGCTCTACCTCCGTCCTCACTATCCTCTTCACTGGAGTTTTCGTCGGGGGTGACCGCGTCGTCGGTTACTTCTTTTTCATCGAGTAGCAACCGCTTCTTATGTCGAACTAAGGAATCTCCTGTTCTTCCGTAATATTTATCTATATCATGTTGTAATTGTTGAATCCTCTGCTGTTGCTCCTGGAATTGACGCTCGCGATCCAACTCTTCCCTCACTTGCGTCTCCTCTGAATGGCTTATCGGCTCTGAAGCCTGCTCGGAACTACCAGGACTCGGTGGCGAGAAATTTGGAGGAGGATCTTTGTTCTCCTGGGATGGCTGCTCTTTCCTCTCAGATGGTTGGTGTAGTTGTGAAGATCCCAAAGACTGCGTAGTATCTGACCCATCGGTCTTTTCCTGCTGACTGATTGTCTGCGACTTCTTGTGTCTATGGTCGCTCCGAATAGGCCGCGCACTCGGCTCCGGATTGACGATCACTATTGGCTTATTTCTTCTATCTGGCTCTTCACGATCCAAGTCACGAAAAGGATCCCGTGAGAATGAATGACGTCGATAAGAAGCTTCAAATCTTTCGCCTCGACGGGACACACGCTCTTCAATTAAATCGGAGTCCCATGCTTTCTCAACGATAACGGGACGCACGGGCTCAGCTCGCGTAATTTGCGTAGATCCACTTCTATAAGTGCCCATGATGATACGGTCAGTTCAATTAAAGTAATCATGAAGAACAAAGAAGGTTGTCTCACGCAAAAAGCGATTGATCGATGTGAACGGCATGCCCAAGCTCGACCTAGAATCGCATTACTTCTCGAGAATGAATATTCAAAATGCCATTCCTGATTCTGTCGTGCCTGTTAGCCTCAGTTTGGACTTGCATGATTCGATTTCCACAAGCATAGATCGAATGAGTGAGTTATAGCCCTTCAGCTCATCAGACTCGTTTGTATCCATTGGTCCATTTGAAGCGTGGTCTAACGATCTTGAAGGGTCTTGTGAGGCTCGCTTTCTCAGGCCAAGCCGGCTGAACCGGTTATGGTTAAGCAAGGTAGGTTCGAAGACAGAATCGGTACCAGTAGAGTTGACCTGGTTCCGTTGTGTATTAATATCTAGATCTCGTGGTCCTTCGGGTCCCGCGCCATCATTTGACCATTTTGGTTGTTGTTTATTGCCATGCTGCCCTCGCAAGAGAGTCTGTATGAGATCATGTTGCTCTTGAACTAATCCTGGTACATTCTTGCTACTTGACGTCAGATTCAGCTTTTCGACATATGCAAGAGACACGCACCTTCTAATTTGGCCTGCATAGGTTATCACATTCAATAGCAACAATATTGTCGACTTCAGTCTCTCCAGGCTCACTTTCAGTGTATCTAGATTCGATTCCTGGAATACAAGTTTTACTTCCCCAGTCATCTGCTGAAGACGAGACTTCCCACTCTTGTCATTATCATCGACCACCTTCTGGATCTGTTGAAGTACATCGCTCGATTGAGTGAGGACAAGATCTAAAGTACAATATGCCTCTTTCGAGCAAAGCTTTGATGCATCTTCGCCTTTCAAATTATCACCCAGCTCTCGTAGAATCGCGCTGACAAGTGCGATTTCATTCGATAGGAGCTGAACAGATTCACCAGCATTTTTCACCCGCTGGTAGAAGGAGAAGAGTTTGACCGAAAGTTTTGCTCCAAGGTCCGCAACCTGTATGATGCTAGCCGCGGCACCAATGGCCTCAAGGCCTGACATGATAGATGGACCATAGTAAAAGAATATTGACTTGATCAAAAGGCGCAATCTGGTGAGAGATCAAAGGTGGGGGTTGTCCATCGCTGACAGTGGGGTTTGCGCTTTGAGACATGTTGATCCTAACCCCAGCAGCCACGATTCGACTCGACTAATCCAGTTCAAATTTGAAACGGAAACATATCAAAGGAAAAATGACGCTTATTCTGATTGTCTTACCAAGGCTGGATACCATACTATACCGACTGAAGAATTGAGAAGTAGAAGAGATCTAGTGCAAGCTAACTGTACTCAAACAAATGGGCAGCTTTGTTTCACTGAATAGGAAGGAGTAGATTTGATATAGTCCTATACTCTTGCCTAAAAATTGCATAAAAAGGAGCACCATCATAGTTGAAATGACGACACACAAGAATTGGACTGTGCCTTCCTTGGGGAGGAGCTTTTTCCATTCATTAAGACATAATAAAGAAAATTAGAAACCCACTAAAACACGTCTGACTTACCTCGTAAAGTATTCATTCTACCTAAAGTCAGCGTGTACGCTTATAGGACGCAGAAGAATATCAGTCGTCGGTGGCTCTCGACATTTCTTTTTCGGAAACAGATAGAAGCTACAGTCGGACGTTAGAGTCTGGTTGAGCCCGAATGGTGGAAATGTCAAATTCTACCTCGCGGTCAGAATTGACCGTTCCAGTTCCAGAATACTTATTGAACAGTGGTACGCAGTCCAGAATAGGATATGGCCGAATCAAATTATCTTGACACTCCCAAGCTCAGACCAACTGAAAGTTACCAGCGACTCTCCGCGTTTTCTCTCGTTCGATGGCTTTCTCGACACAAGCCCAATAGATTGCGCAAGGATGACTTAGAAATCTCCCCAGAAGATTTGAGAGACGTCGCGAGAATATGAGGACGATACAGCCTATAAGCATGGACTGAGAAATGAGATGGATTGGCTGGTGACTGTCCAAGCGAATCGCTGAACTTTTTCCCTTGGTGCTTCAGGATGGGAAAGCCTGTGGTGGTCGTATTCGCTCATGATGAGTCTAGGTTGTGGGAATCCTGCATGCTCGGTGCCGATACCTTTGCTTTGGTGTCTATGTCTGGCTGGTTGAAGTTTCCAGAAACCCTTCTGATTCTCGCTACTCCTCTGAAGTCTTCCGCCGAGATGTGGGCTTGGAAGCCCAGAGAGGAGACCATTCTGTGTTTATATATTCTCCATATGACACATGGTCATGAATCTCATGCTTCAATTGAAACCAATCGCAGCAATTTTGATTCCAAAGTAGATTGGATAGGATGTGGGATGCTAAGCGGCCCACATAATTACCTACGAAGTAGGGAACAAAGGAAAAAAGCAGCTGTCAAGAAACTTAAGCTGTCGGCCGAGGAACGACCAGGGAAGAGTTTCTCCAGGGGAAATTGGACCGACAGACGGACAAACTATCATTCAGACAACACAAGGCCAATAACCTGGCTGCTCGGCCCAGTCTTACGGGCTATGTGCAAGGTACCTTATGGCGATTACATGGAGCGATTTATACGTTGGTGGAACAGGTACAAGAGACAGACAGGGAAGCTGTTTCCTTCTCGTCGGAGGACATACCCAAGGCCATTGATCTCTGCGCATGGGATACTGACCCGGATGGCAAGACTATGACCAGCCCGGAGTTGTCACTCAACGACGAAGAGGGAAGTGATGAAGAAATGGAAGATGCAGGAGAAGAATGAGGGACTTGTGGGATTGTGGGATTCAAGCATGTCGGGAAGTACTTGCTGCATTATCAAGGAGTATTCTTATTTGCGGGTTACAATTAAGTTAAAAAAAAAATTCATACAAGAGTATTTTATCTTACAATGCCGAGGTATTTCACCGCCACTCCACGAATTAAAGTCAGAATGAATGACTTCACTCACATTCAATATGATTCCAATGTAGCACCAATCGAAGACTATTGGAGGATTGGAAAACGCCGAGCGGGAAATCCCCTTGCCAAACATAACGCACGTGGGCTCGTTAAGTAGACTTCGCTTCTGCTGAGTACTACTTGTACTACTATTTGGTCAGTATTCGGAGACATACCCTTTGTTAGGATGGATGTAATATCACTCCAATACTAATATATAGTAGCCCTATGGGCCATGAAACAGAAAAAATCCCAATCAATCAAGTTTTGGCTGCCCACGTTCCTGAATTTCAGAATTCCCAGCCATGCATGGCTTGCATTAGCGCGAAATATTGCAGAACTAAACCTAGCCGAAGTCATCACAATTCCGCAACCCCTCATTATTTCCTGAGATAAAAGGAATGATATGAACTGAGGAATTTGCTGGGAACCAGTTTATTTTACTACTAGCAGGATGAAGAATCTCATTGCTTCCAGCGCACTATTTTCCGTGGGCGTCCAAGCCGTGACAAGTGGAGCATTCACTGCGCTCAGCTTCAATGTCGCCGGCCTACCATCTATCTTGCAGTCTAATGATGTCGAAGGTGACAAGGCCGATAATGCAGGTCAAATAGGCAGTTATTTTGCGGAGTATGGCTACGATATCATAAACATGCAAGAAGTCCGTAGCAATTCTTTCACAAAAGACCCACTTCTTCCGTTTCTAACAATGTGATTCAGGACTTCAACTACCACGCATATATCTACGCGACTGATGATCACGCATATCGAACGGCAACGTCCGGAGGTGCTGCCATTGGAAGTGGCCTCAATACCATCTCGAACTACAACTGGGTTGACTTCACGCGTGTCAAATGGAACAAATGTTCCGATGCCTCCGGCTCTGATTGTTTGACTCCAAAGGGCTTCACATTTATGAGGTGGAACCCGGCCGATGGAGTTTACATTGACTTGTACAATCTGCATGCCGATGCCGGGTAAGCTACGTGGAATCCTACTGCAAAGCATTACACTCTACTTACCGATACTGGTAGTACCGAAGATGACGACGAAGAAGCTCGCAACAGTAACCTGCAACAAGTAGCTGACTACATTGACACGTGGTCAATCGGGAATGCAGTTGTGGTTATGGGTGATACGAATTCTCGCTATACCAGGTCCGAGGATACGGGTATTCGCGTTTTCAACTCCCAGAACAACTTGAAAGATGCCTGGGTTGAGCTGGAGATGAACAATGTTTATCCTACCGCGGGTGCCGAAGCAAGTATCTGCGATAATCCTTCCAGCATCGAAACATGCGAGATTGTCGACAAAGCCTTATACCGAGGATCCGACATTGTCACACTAGCAGCCAATGGATTCCGCTACGATGGGAACAATTTCTTAAATACGGACTCTGAGTATTCGGGCGCTGTTCTCTCAGATCACAATCCAATTCTGGTCAACTTCACTTGGTCAAAGTCCACAGCCCTCCGACAAAGTCAATTTGCAGGTGGTCCTCATGGCGATTGGTTCAATGATCTTCCAAATATACCCTCTACTCCAACCCTATCTACAATAAGATTCCGGGGCGCGAATCGTGTTGATGGTGTCGCGGTGGAGCTTAGCGATGGTACGACCTTTACTCACGGAGGAACAGGTGGAACAGAGGTTTCTCTTTCACTTGGATCGAATGAGCATTGGATCAAAACCGAACTTTGTACCGGTCAATATAACAACCATACTCGCATTTTCTACATCAAAGCTACGACCAATACGGGTAATACTTTGGAAGCCGGTACCTCGACAGATAACTGCTCGACCTTCACGGCCGATGAAGGCTTTGCAGTGGTTGGTTTCATGGGTCAGGATGGAGACGAGATAGATCAGTTGGCGTTGATATATTCGACCTACTAATCTTTCGCTCGGGATCATTGAAGTTTCCGTGATACTCGTTGATCACGAGCTGCCCAGTTTGTGATCACATTAGGCTACATGTTTGCCTACTCTATAGTTTGTCTTCTGTCGGTTTTCTTCCCCAGTCCTCCCCAGTCCCCAAATGCATTCCAGTACTATTACTCTCATAAAATTGCCCCAAGTAATAAGTTCCAAATATATTGTCCCGGCACTTAAGTCATAGTATATCATCCAGATACCAAAGCATTTAGCATTTACTTAATGCTATACTATACAAAAACAAAGTCCCCACAGAACCACGTGGAGTCGCCAGTCAACGGCAGTTCCCGCCCCCACGTGCGTCGCTTATTCTGACTGATCGGGTATGTTTTCGACAAGTCCTGCGGCGATTTGACATTTCACTTGCATTAACAGACAAGACACTACAGGCACACAGCTCTGTCATGTCTATCGCTACGGCTCCGATTGGTTATTTTGTCAGGTGAGATTGGCTGTTAGTTGATCTTCATACCATTACTCCTACAATGGCAGATGGGGCATTGCCTTCCACCCTAGAGGTCAATGCCTTGCGAGATTCTTTTGGTGATAGAAAGCCACCTGATATCACGAGGAAGATCACTGCATGTGTTGCGTGCCGTAAGCAGAAGGTATCTCCTAGTACAGTGAGCCTAATCTACAATAACACATTGTTGAATCGCTGCGTTAGGTCAAGTGTCATATGCGTGATGGTCAAGTACCATGTTCTCGATGCAAGAAGAGAGGACTCTCTTGTTCAGTGAATCGAAGCTTGCAAACCCTCCTGGAGCAAGATGTAACGTAAGCCAATGATTTCGTCACCCTCGTGGTCCTACAATCGACATTTCGCTAAGCTTGAATAGATGGAAAGGAGCCGTTGCTCAGAAAATCAAGCGACTCGAAGATGCTATTTCAAGAATTGCTGACAAAGTCGACATACACGACCTGGGCATGCAATCGCAAAATGAAGAGCATTTAGACTCGACAACTCCACCCGTGGTTGACATGACCAATGCGGAAGCATTTAGCCCTAGCCCGGAATCCCCTCCAAGAGTTACTCAAAGACCAAAGGAATCATGGGAAGTTACTCTGGACCCGCGTGGTGGGCCGGCTTCTATACCGGCATCTTGTCTCTCGGGGAATTTTCAACCGAATCAGTCAGCTAGTGTCTTAAGATCTCGTCGACCAGACTTGATCTCAAACGGATTGATCAACATGCGACAAGCTCTTGCCCTATTTGATACTTATCATCTTCGCCTTGACCACTTTTTGTACAGAATCCTCGGAGACCATATCAGTCTTGACTCAGTCCGGGGTTCATCCAATCTGTTGACAGCGGCCGTTTGTACGGTCGGGGCCTTACATAGTCCTTCTCAAGGCCATCTTTTTGAAACTTGCTACTCAGAGTTCAAGAGCCTGGTATCAAGTCAGATATTCTCACGGCAGGCAAATGAAGATGATATCCGAGGTCTATGTATTGGCGCATTCTGGCTTCATGAGTTATCATGGGCACTAATTGGAAATGGTGGGTTTGGCTTCAATTTCATTCGACTACAGGCAGGTACTAATCTATACAGCTGTACGTGTTGCTTCTGATATCAATCTGCATACCGGTATCTATAAGGCTCTTAAGGGGGACCGTGAAGGCTACATGCAAGCCCGTCTCTACTATCTCGTCTATGTCTGCGACCATCACTTCTCAATCGCATATGGCAGACCCCCAATGTCACGCGAGGGATTTATTATTGATTCGGCAAGCAAAGTACTTGAAACGGACAATGCCACTGAGGATGATGCAAGGCTTATTAGCCAGGTCAAAGAATGGTCTATTCTGGGCCAGGTATTCGATACCTTTGGTGTAGATGTCGACACAGCCATCCAACCTCAAATTATTCCACAACTTCGCAGGTACTCAATCGCATTGGATACATGGCATGCTGATTGGATCCAAAGCTTCCAAGAAAATTGTCGAGTAGGTAATTATCCAGCAAAGGGGGTTGGGTTTCATTTCCATTTTGCGAAGCTTTATCTCTGTTCTCATGCGTTTCGCGGAATACCAGCGCTCGAGAACGCTGCTCAATACTTTTCTCCTGAACTAGAAGAAATTGCCAACTCTGGTGTCCTCTCTGCCATGTCGATTCTTCGTGTCATTGTGTCTGATGCGGAATTTCGCTCATTTCTGAACGGTCTGCCGCTTTACTTCGACACTATGCTGGCGTTTGCAGTCGTCTTTCTGCTGAAAGTAGCCACTAAATATGCTACTGCAATTCGAATCGACACCGACAAGATCATGTCCCTTGTTTCACAGACAATCATTGTCCTTCGCGAAGTGACTCAAGTCATGCACCATCAGCATTTACTTGTCACGATTTCTGAAGGCCTGGAGAAACTTCTCTTGAAATGCCAGGCTCCAGCACAGCCTACACAGAGAGTGACGGCTTATCCGGCATCCCCAGCAACATATCCACAAGCACAGTTTGATACGACATGGATGGAAAGCATGGCTAGTTTTGATTTTCATTCTAATTTCCCTGATCTTGATGACTGGTGGCTACATTCTAGTACAGCACTGGGATCGACACCACGAACTTTGCCACCAGGCTCGTGAACTAGTAAATAAAAATAGAGCAAGAACAAAGATATTATGACCTCCCCATTGCATATTAACTTAATCTCTGCCCTATATGGCCTTTGGATATAAAAAGGAAAACCCTTCGCGAACCAAACAAATACGGTCGACTTATTCTCAAGATTCAAGCAGCAGACGTCGATAGAATAAAGTCCAATCAAGAAACAGGCCGATCAATACGATAAAGCGTAGATGCCGGATGGAGGTATGCTTCATATTCAACCTCCGAACCATCATCCTGGACATCGTAATGATAGTGACCCCCCTTTTTATCGCGCTCCGCATCAAAGCAGTGCGTGTGCTCCATTCTCAATCCCAGTAGCTCTGGATCCGCACTATGAAAAACAGTTAAGCAAACAATCGGCGCTTCAAAGACATGGAATGTTAACCATTCTTTTTCAAGCTGCTCTCTATCACGAAATGGTAGGTATTCCTCGCTTGGAAAGTCAGGCATGATATGAAACTTCGCTTTTCCTTTCTTCAAGAGAAAAACGCCACCTAGACTGATCGGCCTCGAGTCGCCGTATTTATCCCTCAGTCCGTTGCGAATGCAATTGGTGAAATTCTCATCTCCAATTCGACCTCGAGCTTTGACCTTCAGGACTATACCTGGCTGACCATTGGACCCATACAGATTCGCCATCAGGGCGCAGTTCGTGCTTGAAGTCCTATCACAGGAGGGTAATTTAATATTATTCACTTCAATGACCCGAGAATTATTCCAAATCTTGAGCGTCGACTGATCGTCAAAATCCGGCTTCTGGTGATTTCCAATGGGTTTCCAGGATATATTCGGTGCAAGCTCCGCATTATGGCCAATGTCCTGAAAAGGCGCCGCCCCAGCACCAATAAGTGACCCACCAAACGGCGACAGTTGCATGTCCTTGGCCAATTCCAGCAGTGAATATTGAGCATTCAAATTCGGCATTGGAAAGAGATTGGATTGACCCCCAATATCAGCTATGCATGGATTTCCTGAAATTCCGGGGGCTGCGAGCTTGAATGGTTCTTGGCGTAAGTCGGGACATTGCTCAACGGTAACCGAAGCGGCTGTGAAGTTGGATTGAAGTGATCTTTGAATGGCCTCTGCGAGCTCCTCGAGAGGAGGTGGATCTCGAGGATGGGTGCTGACTCTCATTGTGCCTGGACTGGAGAGACAATGAAGTTGAATTTCGTCGATGGTCGATGTTCGATGTGGGGAAGGACGAGGTTCCCGAATTGCCGAAGATTTACCACCGGCAAGTTGATGGCTGGCTTAAGCATTTCATATGCGATATTTGGGAGCATATGGTTCTATATTGGCCTTGATGTTCATCTTATATTCCAAATACATTGACTCGAAAGCTGTCAAGCTCTCAAATGGAAATGAATATTTTAACGCCTTCGGTTCAGATTGTTTGTAGATTTCAATATGAAGTCATCTACCTAAGTACATACTTGCCATAGCTACAATGTCGCTAAGTGAAAATGGCGATCAGCTGGAGTTAGATGATTTGGTTTACACTTTCCTTGAAAATTTACGCCCGTTCATTAAACTTTGCAAGATTCAAAACGAACGTCAGTTTCAAGACATCATTCGAAGCACATCGCAAACATACGATTCCGATATCGAAGAAACTCCTTGCGAATATATCCTCTTTTCCCGTAACGACTGCACGATTTCTCACATCATCGACTCCACGCATCCCTACACAATACTATTGTGTTACGTCTCTCGGCATTTGACTTGAATGCAAGACTACTCCAGAGGCGAGAGAAATACTGCGATCGATACTGAGGTCAGTCATCAATTTGTATAATTCGAACATAACCATCATAACAAACCATATGAGTAAAATCAAATAGTCAACTAAAAATATCATAGGTGGACTGTGCATTGGCGATGGACCAAGCTTTGCATGGCATCGCACTTCATTCCTCAAAAGAGATACGATCCACACAGACGGGATGTTTTCCAACTCCCACGCCCATTTGTCCTTTGGCGGAATTCTTCAACCGTTCGAATCCCATTATACTCGGTCTCAAACAGGGAGAAAAGAAAAAGGCCAGGCAATATCAAGGGAATACTGGATTACCTTCAAAGGTTGTCCTCAATATTTGAAAATTCAAGATCAAAAAAAGTTATGCTGCAATCCCACAATTAGAAATGACAGGGATTGGGGGCCAAAGACTGGCGGGTCCTCTTTTCCAAGCACTAATCTACTCGAGTCCAATCAATTGAAGATCCTATAAGAGTGGGACGTCTCGAGCCTATTATCAGCAAGCAGCATCTCGATTCCCCCATTCAGTTTAGCTAAACCAAGCTCTCTTCATTTACATCGCCTTACAAACCTCAATACCCGAGCTGGGGGCTAAGCTATCAATTAAGCTAAACTAAGCATGGCAGCCCTCAGGGGTGGACAACTCAGTGCCTCCTACGTAAATTGTGGCCGTCTAACAAATTCAGCCCCCAAAAGTGGACCAAAATAATTAGGAGAAGCCCGTTGAATAGTCAGATACCTCTCAGCCCCGGATATGTGGATGCTCGCAGTGATTTGGATGAACTATGCCCTAAATCGGAATGAATGCGCGACAACTCTGACATGAATCTTGGAATTATAAAAGCGAGCCAAGCTCCTGTCGTAACATCTTTCAAGCAAGCAATTTCAATTTCTTTTTCAAATTTATTCTTTTTCAGATATTGGGTTCTGCCCAAGTCACACCTTTCATAATGGTGCAGTTCTCCAGCGCCTCTTTAAAGAAGGCCGTTTTTGCATTGAGCGCTTTTGATTTCTTTTTCACTGCATCAGCGACAACGAAGAATACAACCAATACCCCCAGCTACGACTGTCATGCCGGACAATCCTGTTGGCCATCAATCAAGGAATGGGAAATCTTCAACAGCACCCTATCCGGAAACCTACATCGCACGGTTCCCTACGCTGCATCCTGCTACTATGACTCTCCACACTTCGATGTCTCGGTATGCCGGGACGTGACATTGAACTCAACACTCAACCAAGCCAGAACTGAAGTATATGGATCAGCATCAGGACTAAATTGGGAAGGATGTTTGACAAAGAGCTGTGGCATCAATCCACTCAACGCAGATGTGCTCTCCAATACTTGCGATCTTGGACGTTTGTCAGCATTGTATGTCGACGCCCGTGAGCCTAAGCATGTTGCGTCTGCTGTGAAATTTGCTAGAAAGCATAACATTCGCGTTAGCATTAAGAATACCGGACACGATTACTTTGGACGCTCTACTAGCCCTAATACCCTCGCCATCTGGACCCATAACATGAACAAGATGAGTTACCACGAGACCTTTACCGCATCGAACTGCTCGGCTTCGAACGGTCAACACATCGGAGAGATTGGGGCTGGTGCTCAGGCATCCGATATCTACGCCTATTTCGAGAAACATAACATGGATGTGACTGGTGGAAACGAAGGATCCGTTGGACTGGCCGGTGGCTTCGGCCAGGGAGGTGGTCACGGTGTTTTTGGTCCTTCACATGGCTTGATGGTTGATAACGCGGTCGAATTTGATGTCGTAACAGCAGATGGCCACCTTCGAACAATCAACCAATGCAATGATCCGGAACTCTTCTGGGCTATGCGAGGTGGAGGAGGAGGAGCCTTCGCCGTCTTGACCAGCTATCGCTTCCAGCTTCATCCAGCAGTCAAGATCAATGTCTTCTATTTCAACGCCAGCTTCACTGAACAAGGCAGCTCTAATGCTACCGGCAACAACTACCCTGTCTTGAAAGAGATTCTCACCAAACACGCAACCTATCAACCTGAATGGTCGCATAACAACGTCTCAGGACATGCTTACTACTGGCCTCACAAGGCCGAAATCATCCTTGTTCTACCATCGAACAATGAAACCGCTTTGAGCAACCTTACCAGCGAATTCGCCTCCTTCCTCAATAAGCACAAGGATATTCAAGTCTACGACAGCCACTACATCACTTACCCCAAGTACAGCGGCTACCTGGACCTCACAAGTGGCCTCGCCTCTAGCGTCACACCAAGCGGAGTCTTTGAAGCCGTCGCAACTCGTCTCATGCCGAAATCACTATTTGGTAATGATGGTAAGATACCCGAGCTTGTCGACGCTATGATCGACGGAATCAAGTTGAGCAACAAACTACTGCCCAACACCACACCCCTCACACAAATCATCATGACATCCCCAGTAAATGTACAGAATGGAAATGCTACAAGTGCCAACCCCGCTTGGCGTTCAGCTCTCTGGCACGTTCTTATGACAGGTGCATGGTTCACACAGCAAGAGCCTGCAAAGGAGAAGAAACTGCTTGAATCATGGCTTGGTACTATTAAGGACCTGAAGGATTTGACTCCTGGTGGTGGTGCCTATATGAATGAGGCTAGTTATCTTGAGCCGGAGTGGGAGGAGACATTCTTTGGGTCGAGATACCCTGAGCTTCTTCGGATCAAGAAGAAGTATGATCCTACTCATTTCTTCGATTGTTATAAATGCGTTGGTTGGAAACCATCCGAGTAAGTTTTTTCCCTTTTCCTTGTATGGGAAATACAAGAGCTGACATTTGCATGATTACAGTGCCTACTATTGTTACGAATAAATTCGATAAACTTTGAGTATCGGGTATACTGATAGATGGACGGTGGTGATAAATTTGGGTTTGCCAACTGGGAGTCTGCTGAAGATACCAGTGCAAATCCCACGCACCAGCCCATTGAATGTGACTACGGCAAAGCGGATTTTCATAATTAATGTACCTAATAATGAATCACTACAATCAAACGATCCATATAGTTAAAACATGTTTGGAAATCTGTTAAAGAGAACTGACACACTTTGTTTCATCAGTCGTCTTGGCACTAGGTGATCATTCAAACATGGTGTACATCGGCCTTGTGCAACTATGCAAAGCCCAACATCGCCTCTCAATTTCACGATAATAACCTTATTTTAAATCCTCAATTCCCTCAGCGAGACTCTCTTTGATGGGTGTAAATCCAGCCTGACCATAGAAGCCCTTCAACAAATTGACCGCGCGCTCTCTAGGAACGACAGTAGTTCGGTCACGGGGAATGACACCAGGCACATCAGGAATCTCCTTATTATCTGGTCTCAATTTTCGAAGAGTAGAAACAACATCTTCCCAGTGCGTCTGCTCGCCAAAAGCAAAGATACGCTCGGACTTGACGTTCGGGTCCAACAATCCGACGATGAATAGTCGGGCCACGTCCTCGACATCGACGTACCATTCTAAAATAATTAGCACATCCTAAAAATGAGCGTGCTGAGGATACTAACGTTCTGGTAGGTTGTACGAAGAGGCATCGCCCTTGAGTAAGGCGCGAACAAATCCCATAGTCGAGCCTTGAGCTTCCGGGAACATAACTTTGCCAACCTAAGTCTGTTAGACGGGGTACAAGAGATATTCTCGGATTTATAGAGAACATACATTAAAACAGGGCAGAACCGAGTTCAGAACAAAACCAGGACTGTTCTCCTCAACCCATTTCCACGCCTGTCGCTCAGCTTCAGTCTTGGACGCAGCATAAACGGTCATGGGTTTCTTCTGCTCGGGGGTTTTTTCATCCCATGCTGCAGCAACACCGGCATCATTCCAAGAATCTAGGAATTTTAGCTGAATACCTTTCTGGGTTATCTGGGGGCCGTACTGGTATCAATTTGCCGCCCATTTGGTTCAGGCCAAGTCATGTACGCCGCGGTGGACGAAGACGCCAAAACAACCCTCTTAATGGAGGATTTCCGTGAGGCAATTTCCAAAATGTCCTTAGCAGCCTGTGAAACCCAGGGAATTACGGCACTGGGGTCACTACTGAATGAAAGATCGGTAGCCTATGTCAGTGGATCAGCATGGAATAGAAGTACCAATGATTAGGCATAGAGTAGGAGGTGATAAGTACCAAATGAATAAGTCCATCTACACCATCCAATGCACGATCAACCTCATCTTTGTCCTGCAGTGAGATCACCACCGTCTCAAATCGATCCTTACCATATTTGTTGAGGAAATACTCATTTAGCCACGGCTTCTCCGTCCGAAGTGTGCCCCGCACTGAATAACCCAGTCCCAATAGTTGATTCACGACGTGCGTGCTGATGTATCCATTGGCTCCAGTGACCAGAATACGAGATCCGCGAGAAAGAGCATACTGCGAGGGATCCATTTTGATTAATTGACGAAATGGAAGTATTTACGAAAGATGAAATATTTAAAGATTCAGAAGATGTCAGACAAGGCTGGGTGACGCAGGTTTACTAATTGCAGCATGCGGCCAGCGTCGGTGTGGATACAAAGAATTGTGGATCTAATTTAGTATATATCTACTAACTATTAACTAGTATCCGGTGAGAATATCTAGATGCGATGAATTGACAGGTTGATAGAATGAGGTATAAATGATAGACATAATTGATTGTGGACAACAACTACTGTAGCTAGGATAAACTCATGGACGATCCCCCACATTCCCCCAGAACTCTTTTCATGCGACGTATCTTCTCTTATGGTGAGATTTCCAGCATATCCTCATTATTCCATTCATCGTAAATCATAAACAAAAAGAAACAAGTAGAAAAGAAAACAAAAACACACAGTCCAGGCCAAAACGATTCCCGGAATAGAAAACAACCCAACACCAGCTCATATACAACAATTCCAGATCAACTCTTAAACCACATAGGCAGGTCTCCGACTGGAACTGCGATGACGGTGATGCGATCCATGAGAAGAGTGTCCCCGACGACTAGAGTGACTTCGACGTCGTACATGAGTCTCCTTAACCACCACTCGATCAGAGCGCGTATGAATGAAAAGTGCCCAGAAAGCCGTCCAAGAGAAGAACACTACCTCCATAATGCCCATCGCAAAGCAAGCTTTCAGCATGGCGCAGGATTTGTTGAGTTTGTAGTGGAATTTGTCAGACTGAGCACCGTAAGAGCCAAAGGGACCCAGTGAAACCCAGACAGAGCCACCCTCCCAATGTCCACAGTCGGCATTCGCGATGAAGCGCAGCTGGTAAACAGCTGCGATGAAGGCGCCGAAGAAGAGGAGGTCCACGAAGCAGACGAATATGGCGGAGCGCTTGGTGGAACTGTATCGGATCAATGTATCGAGGCACCAGAAGACGGCTAAGACGCTGACGATAAAGAGGACGAGGATGTAGGGTGGGGCAAGGATGTTAGCCTTGAGATAGCCATCGACGAAGTAGGCCTAAGAGATGCAGTTGTTAATCGGGGTGATTCAAGGTCGCGCAAATGATTGCGCTGGACAAGATAGTAGCTGAACATACCAGCATGCCAATTATGGGAATCAGGAAGACGATTTCCACCAGGCGATTGAAGATGAAGAAAACGCTGCCAAACATATTTGCGGGTGGATGGACGGACCGATCCGAGGAATGTAGCAAGCGTAGGGAGTAATATCGATGTTGAATAGACGTTGGTATGCCGGATTCTGTCTATTGCAAAGCAAACCAGCAAGCCAGCGCACTGGCCTGTAAGATGTACAGGAAGTGGGGAGTACAGAGGAAACGTGAGATGTACAAGGTTGAGTATACAGTCGATCTCAGACTAAAACATCACGTGGAGGGAGTCGTAAAAGCAGCGGTGAAGATGAGATGTATTGCAATGCAGGAGGGGTTGAGAAGAATAAAAGAATCAAAATATTACGCGGAGTAAAGAATTTGAAATAAAAAGAAGGGAGAAAAGATGTAACACCTTGGGCTGACGAGGAGGCTGGGAAGTGGGTGGCTGGGCAACATCGCCGAGACAAATAAGTGGAGGAACACGCTCGTAGTAATTATGGAGATTAATTAATGTCTTGCATTCTACGGAGTAATTTGTATTCGGATGGCTCGGTACATTCTGCAGTCCCTGCATTAATCCATTAATTCCCCCTCGTCCAGTGTTGATGTAAGAAACGTGAAGTTGTAAAAAGTTGGTTGCAGCGGCAACGGGTGGAGTTCAGCCCTAATTCATCTGTTTATGCGTTGACAGCACTCACAGTAGAATTGCGGGAGATTTACAAATTTGCGTGTGTAAAATTACTGAAATGCGAAAAAGAAGTAGGGAATGTATTTACAGGATTGACGTTCTCTCTTTTATCCAAGTTCTTTTTAGTTTTCAATTGTGTGAAGGATGCCCCGGGTGATACAGATCGCCCTGGTCAGTGCTCCGTAGTTGCGATTCGAAAGACCCAGTGTTTCATATTCGCAGAAATGCCGAGTGGATTTAGAAACATAACCATGTTTTATTGACGATCCGATGGACTCGGGGATAGTTGCTTCGAATTTTGAAACAAAAGGCGGCCCGAAATGGGTCTCGGGGAATTAAGAATTGTAAGATATTCGGATTGTCGAGTCACAACGCGGTGATTCGTCTTGTATTGTATCTTTGGAGATTATTGGAAGATGTAGATGTAGTGAAAGTGACAAGTTCCTGGTAGACTCAGCCCGAAAAGATACACCGAATCCAGATCATTGTAGGTATCTCATTTTATACAACCTCCAGGGCTGTCCCGGTGACTCCATCGCTGGATCTATATTAGATAGTATGTAGTGTAGAACTCAATCGCTTTCAGTGAGCCAATCCATACTACTTTTCCTCGTAGCAGTAAACTATTAATAATTGAAGTTCAAGTCATTTATCACTGAGAAATTGACGCTGTAGAACTTATGCATGTCCGGGGCATCATTTTATGCAAAGTGAACACGCCGATATCTGCAGGGTTCCTCTTGGAGTCCACTTGACTCCCACGCATCTTCAGTCATCGTGAAGTGATCTTGATATTTATGCATCTCTACAAGTTCTAGTAGAAGCCAGACCTTAAATTTGATAAAAAAAAATATTAATAAAGGTTAATACTTTTAATTGAATATGCGGAGGGTAAATTATCTCCGTCTGCTCGTATACTCCATCCACTCCATCGTGACTCATCCTTGAAAAGCACTTGGACTACTCTTCAACTCTTCTCTCCTCTGCCATGCTCTGCTATACTCTGCTCTAATAATGAGCTAAGATGACCACCATCGACATAAGTCACACCGTCTCCCTGAATATTCTCCTGGGAGACCCTCCAGGCTCTGTCTCGCCCTATCACTATTCCTTCCACGCCGGAGATACCATCAAAGGGTCCATCGCTATCAGATCCGAGGTAGACCTGCAATTCGAAACACTCGACATCTTCTTCATAGGTATACACAGCATACCTCCCCCTGCTTCAAATTCTCATACTAATCCTCTCCAGGCGAAGAGCTCACCACCCGCCACGATAAAAATCCACGCCAATTCCATCACGAGGAATACTCCATTCCAACATCAGCTCTACCGCCAGAAAATCTCATCAAAAAGCATCAACGCTACTTCTTCCCCTTTGCATTCCCAGTCCCAGCCCAATTATCCTCCACAACATGTCAACATCCCATTACAAACCCGTTAACTCGCCAACTCCACCTCCAACCCCCTCCAAGCTTTGGCGTCCCTGACATCGCGGGGTTCGGCGGCAAACTACGCAACGACTACGCGCCTTCAAATTGCCGAATCATATATACCTTACAAGTTCAAATCACCCGTCGAAGTCTTGTGACCGAAATGCTTCAAATCATGTTGCACAGAACTTTGAAGATTAGATTGAAACCATCTTCTACACTAGCATTATCCCCGCCATCTCCATCTCTATCTCCAGCCTCCTCGGCTCCAGCAGTGGACCCTGAAAATCTGAATGACATTGACCCACCCCCGTCAAAAACAATCGATATTTATACGAAGGGTTCCAAAAAGTCCGAATCGGTCTTATTGGGTCGTTTGACATTATCAATTATCACACCACCTCGTTTCGACATGCCAATTCGACAAGCAATCTGTTTAAATCTCCGCTATGAACGAGAACCCTCAAAACAACCCCAAAATGGAACTGGAAATGCAAATCAAGACGAGAATAATACAGAGAATCCCAACGCCCAAATTAATTCTGAATCTCAATCACCAAACCTCCCACAAATTCAATCTCTTCGTGGAAGCGTGGTAGCCACAACATTCTTCACAAAAACATACAACGCCTCAATCCCTCAAAAACAAAAAGATCGCTTCGGTACAAAATTAAACTACGCCGATAAAATCCTGACGGAATTCACACACGCAATTACCGAGACAACATTAGCCTGGGCTCCGGATCCAGAACAACCATGTCATTCTTTCGTGAGTAGATTGTTGGTTCCGGTGAAATTATCGCATCATTTGATTATTTCGACTTTTCATTCTTGTCGGATGTCGAGGGTTTATACGTTGGAACTTCGAGTTAAAATTCAGGGGGCTGAGACGGTAGAATTAGTTGCGCCGATTATTATTGCGCCGGCGGAAGAAATTGTTAGTCCACCTCCTTATTGTGAGGTTTAGTACAGTATATAGTATATAGTATGAATTGGTATATAGATGGAGACAAATAGCAGATAGTCATAATGATAATAACGCTATTCTAATCATACAGTGGCCGTACTATGATGCGTAAATACATTCTATGCAATCATTCATGATCATTCTATACATCACGGGCATGAGGATCTGTCAATGGTCGTGAATCGCCATGACCGACAAAAACACCCGGTGGATTCGGTCCTGTCGTAGCCATTCCGATCTGAGACTGATATGCCGTATTTCCTTCCGGATAATATCGATCAACATTCGGCTGGAATCCATGCTGCATTTCATAACTATCCGCCACATCCTCCTCACTAGACGACCAATTCCCATCCGGATTATGATCATGTCGACGTCGCTGATAAGGTTGTGGAACAAATGGATTACCCGTGTTACTATATAACGACGGGGCGGAGGGTTGATGATTTAGTGGCGTTGTAGCTGTAGCAGGTTGATTCTCATTTCCGGCCGGACTGAATCGTTCTGTCTCGGGATTTCGAAGTGCTGCGGAGCTTTCGTTTGAAGCGAGTAGCTTCATGCCTAGAGGGTCTAATGGGTTCGCGGGTTCAGTGCCCCATGTTCGGATCGGATAGGCTCTTCCTTTGCGCCAGGATTCGCTTAGTGGGGGGAAGTATTGTCGGTAAGCCATGAACGCGCAAGCGGTTCCCAGTAAAGATCCAGTAATCACGTCGAATGGGTGGTGTCGAGCGTCCATGATACGTGATACGGCGACCAGGGTCGCCGCGAGAATTGGGACCATGCAGATTAGGGGTTTCCATGCTTCTCCGCGATTATCCATGACGTGAAGTTTTCCACCTAACCATAGAGCAGTGTAGAATAAACCGGCGAAGGAGGCTAATCTCAGTTAGCACTTTTGAAGGATTTGAGGAGGGGATCCAGCACTCACAGCTACTATGACCAGACGGCCAAGATCTAAATCCATCTTTGATGATTGCCGGATCACCGGTACAAATGGTAGAATTGGACAATCCATATAAGACTGGATCTTTACTGCCTAGCGGAGGTTGACAGCGATCAATCAAATCAGGTCTTGGTTTCCCACAGGCCGTCTTCAAGGCCTGAGTAATCACAAAATTGACACCCTGTGACAACAAAAGTCCCAAAATACCACAGTTCATCTCCCAAAGCCGATCCTTCCAGCGCCAGGGTCCGCGTAACTTGCGCTTCCCGGAGATGGGATCTTGCGGTTTATGATGGGAGAATAGGCCATCGATGAAGAGTGTGTAGACAATGATCAGGGCGAGGGGAAAGGCTCCGGAGATACAGAGGGCGTACGCGATTGGGATACGTTCGTGAACGGCGTAGGGGTATTGAAGGGTGTAGTTTTGGAGGGAGAAGTGTTGGTGGTAAGGTTCGAGGGAGTCAAGGATCCAAAAGCCGATTACGCAGGCGCTGAGTGGAGTTAGTTTGGATTCAATGCCGAGAGTAGTTCAGCGGGGGAGGGGTGTATAGCATACACTAGGATCACATAATCGAAAATGTACCTGGGGAGAATTGAAGGTTAGACAAATTGATATGAAAGGGGAGAGAAAGAAGTCAAAAGAGAACGAACGAGATGATCACGCGCGGTCGCAGCCGACGTTTGGAGAAGGGCAATTTGGCCGGCAACTCCATTTTGAGAATGTCCACTCAACTATCCTTCAACACATTCAGCAACAAACTCAGGGGAGGTAGAGTAAAGAGGAGAATTGAAGTTGAATCTGAAGGGATAAAAGAAGTCAAAGAGTTAGGCAGAAGAGCGGTCGAGGCTGGGCTGGGCGTGCTTGGCGCAGACGGCGCTTAAATTTATTTTGATTGAGTGATTAAGTTAATATGGAAAGAAGGGAATAAAGTGGATGAAATGAATTCTTAGAAGAGAAAAAAAAAAAAAAAAAAAAAAAAAAAACAAAAAAAAAAAAAAAAAAAAAAAAAAAATAATTATATT
>Ga0102593_1000433_pt1 | contig 78881 bp, 73 predicted proteins | sample AraplaCol_mMS_r2_2_FD_76862 | JGI IMG/M metagenome (GOLD analysis project Ga0102593, IMG submission 76862) | Arabidopsis root microbial communities from North Carolina, USA - plate scrape MF_Col_mMS_r2 (SPADES assembly) (version 2) | ecosystem: Host-associated > Plants > Roots > Endosphere... | reverse complement strand
ACTCCTCAGTGCCGACGCATTCCAGCACCGAGTCCGCGCCGACTCCGTCAGTCAATTCCTTGACCCTGGCGACACCCGCGTCGCCGCGCTCGGTGATGATGTCGGTCGCCCCATATTCGAGCGCCAGTTCCTGGCGCTGCTTGTGGCGGCTCATCGCAATGATGCGGCCGGCGCCAAGCTGTTTGGCCGCGAGCACGCCCATCAGGCCGACCGCGCCGTCGCCGACCACGACCGCCGTGCATCCCGGCGTGACCCGCGCGGCATCGGCCGCATACCAGCCAGTGCCAAGGACATCCGAAGCCGCGAGCAAGCTCGGGATCAGGTCGTCGGACGGCATGGTGTCGGTTGCGACCAGTGTGCCGTCGGCCATAGCGATCCGGGCATAGGGAGCCTGCGCGCCCGACATGAATTCGCGATGTTCGCATGACGACTGGAAGCCATAGCGGCAATGCGGGCAGGTGTTGTCGGACAGGCAGAACGAGCCGACCACGAACTGGCCGGGCCGGACGGTCCTGACCTCGCTGCCGACCTCGACGACCACGCCGCAATATTCGTGACCCATGTGCTGCGGGGCATTCACCGGTTGAAGGCCTCGATAGGGCCAGAGGTCGGAGCCGCAGACACAGGACGCCGACAGCTTGATGATCGCGTCGGTGGGTTTCTCGATTTTCGGTTCCGCGACTTCCTCGCAGCGGATATCGCCGGGGGCGCGAAGGACGGTGCCGAGCATGGTCATCTCCTGTCCGGGCGGAATGCCCGTCTCATTCTTTGGGAGATGGATAGCACCATTCGATAACTCCGATTAGCCGTTGCAATTTGCATGGACTTATCGAAATCGGCTATTAATGGCGTCGGATCGGAATGACTGGAGATATCGCCGTGGCCCGCGAGAATTTCAATGAACTGCTGCTCTTCCTGGCGGTGGCGGAGGAACGCAGCTTCACCAGGGCCGCGGCGAAACTGGGGGTCGCGCAATCGACGCTGAGCTACGCCGTGAAGGAACTCGAAGCGCGCATGGGGTTGCGGCTTCTCACCCGCACGACGCGGAGCGTGGCGACGACAGAGGCCGGCGAGCGTCTCCGGCAATCGCTTGCACCGCGCATTTCCGAAATCGAGGCGGATATCGCGGCATTGATGGCCTATCGCGACAAACCGGCCGGCACCGTCAAGATCACCCTTTCGAACCACGCGATGGAAAGCGTGGTCTGGCCGAAGCTCGCCCCCGTCCTTGGGGAATATCCGGATATCAAACTGGAACTCAGCGTCGACAACAGCTTCCGCAACATCGTCGAGGATGGCTTCGATGCGGGCGTGCGTCTTGGCGAGAGCCTGGAGAAGGACATGGTCGCGGTGCGGATCGGGCCGGACTGGCGGCTGGTGGCCATCGCTTCCCCTGACTATTTCAAGACAAGAGCGGTGCCGACGACACCGCAGGAGCTCATGCATCACAACTGCATCAACAGGCGTCTCGACCGGGTGGGCGGACTGTACGCCTGGGAATTCGAAAAGAACGACGAGGAGGTCCGGGTGAGGGTGGAGGGCCAGTTCACCTTCAACACCGATCGCGAAATGGTCGCCGCAGCCCTTCAAGGCTACGGCATCGCCTTCGTTCCGGAAAGCTATATCGAAACGCATATCGCGGAAGGGCGTCTCCAACTCTTCCTCGAAGACTGGACCCCCAAATTCGCCGGCTATTACCTCTACTACCCAAGCCGTCGGCAGAACCTCCCGGCCTTCTCCGTCATCGTCGATGCGCTTCGAGAGAGAAATCTCTAGCTCCGTCACACCCGCCCCGTCCTTCGAGGGCCCTGCGGGCACCTCAGGATGAGGTCGGAGAGAGGTTGCGGTACTCTCCAAGGCTCCTCGTGCTGAGGCGTGTAGCCCGAAAGGGCGGAGCCTCGAAGCACCCTCCAACGCTGCTTCTTGCATTCGCCGAACTGCAATCTCCGGCCAGGCTGGACGATCAAAAAACGACAACCTAAAAGAGATGAAGCCCAACCCACCTCTTGAAGGAGGAGAAAAAATGAAACGCATCGAGATGCAGCTCAGCGGCGGCTGCCAGTGCGGTGCCGTGCGCTACCACGCAACCGCGATGTTCGACAATTCGCATCTCTGCCATTGCCGCATGTGCCAGAAAGCCTCGGGAAACATCTTTGCCGCGCTCGTTGCTGCGCCCGATGATGTGCTCACCTGGACACGCGGCAAGCCGGGCATTTGGAAGAGCTCGGAGCTTGTCGAGCGCGGCTTCTGCGCCAATTGCGGCACGCCCTTGTTTTTCCACCACCTCGAAAACGGCCGCACCAACCTGATGATCGGTTCGCTCGACGACCCAAACCTCTTCCCGCCGCATGCCAATACCTGCACCGAGAACATGGTGGTATGGTTCGATACGATCACCGGCATCGAAAATACCGGCGCGACCGAAACCAACGGCGCCGACTGGGCTGCGGCGATCAAAGAGAGCAACAACCAGCACCCCGATCACGATACCAACTCATGGGCGATGAGGGGGCGAGAAGGCTGAGGCTATTGCGGCAGCCCTCGTGCTTCGAAGCTCTTGGGAAGTCCACGTTTTAAGCGATTATTCCGCTATCGTATTGCAGTATCATGTTGTCGAGCTAGGCATAAGCGGTGCCAAATTGGTGCCAAAGTGCATTGTTTCCGCTGCGTGTTCTCGTCTTCCAGCGTCTTCAGCCGCTTGGCTTAGGATACGTCCATGCCGCCGAATTTTGCCATCCATTTATAGATGCTGGCATCACTGACGCCCTGCTTGCGGCAAAGCTCCGAGACCGGCGTGCCGTTCGCAGGCTCACTGTGCTCCTTCAGAACGGCGATGATCTGTTCGTCTGTGAACGATTGCGCTTCATTCCCTGGTCCTCTCAATGGGCCAGAGCTGACCTCAAAATGGATTATTCCAATGGGGCAAGGTCACGCCCAGCGGGCTTTCTGGGATGACAGAGTGGACATTCCCCTAGTTGCCCCAGCCGATTTGGAATCGATCAAATCGAACCTCGCTCAATGGCTGGTTGGAGGCGTTCAGCCTCACCGAACGAAGAACGAGATGAAGCTCGGGGGAATAGTATTGTTCGAAAATAATCGGAGGCAATTCCGTCAGTTCCAGACGGCTGTTGATGGCCCAGACTTTGTAGGAACAAGATGCAATAGTTTCCTCTCCCAAGCCGTCGAACCTCATGAAGGTCGTGCCCGAAACGGATTTTTTGCCATTGATGAAAAGCGTGGTGTCTGATTGCCAGTTCTTCTTCTGGGGTAGATCGTCTAACGCAATCGCATTCGCGTATTTCAGCTCATGCGTCCCGCTGGCACTCACTCTCTTTTCGACGAGCAAGGGGTGCAGATATACAGCCGAGACTGGCTGCAGCGAACCGTCGCGCTCCACCAGCCGTTGTTCGGTTAGACCCGGGCCGTTCGGCTTGTAGAATACGGAATAGAAAGGCGCCTCTCTGGTCATCAGCACGCCCTGTTTGGTCTCATTGGCGGTTAAGCAATTGCCAAAGGCTGGTACCGCCAATGTTATTCCAACCAGTAGCGACAAATTTCTTAGCAAGATGGACATCCTAGATTCCCCTCATCCAAGTCCGCTACCACCGTGCTTGGGTGAAATTGGGGAGATCTAGTCTAGTCGTCGGCCCGGGGCTCGCCCACAGCCTGACCGAACTTGGCCTGATCGACGCGTATCGGATCTGCCTGCATCCGGTCGTGGTGGGGCAGGGGAAGTCCTATTTCGCGGGGCCTCGCCCTCCGCGTCAGTCGAAAATCCATTCACCATACCAAGACACCCGCGATAAACCCTAATCTCACAACCCCACGCCCAACCCTCCCAAACACCGGCATTTCCGCACTCGTCGCCCGCCCATTTCAACCTTCCTTAAGCGACCGCTGATTAGCGTGCCCTCTGAAATCGAGGGCCTCTTCCATGTTTACCGTTCTGACGTGCGTTACCGACCAGCATGATCTCACGCTGGTCGGGCTTGCGGGTCTGATCTGCTTTCTCGCCAGCCATTGCGCGCTCGTTCTGCTGCATCGGGCGACCTTATCCGATGGCGCGGTTCGGTGGGTGTGGCTAGCGACAGCGGGGGCGGCGGGTGGTTTCGGCATCTGGGCCACGCATTTCATCGCCATGCTGGCCTACGACCCCGGCGTCGTCGTCGGTTATCATGCCGGATTGACGCTGATCTCGCTCTTGGTCGCGATCGTGGCGACCACGGCGGCAGTTGCCGCCAAGATCGCCTATGACAGATGGGTGGCGAACGTCCTGGCGGGCGTGCTCTTCGGCGTCGGTATCTGGTCTATGCATTTCGCCGGCATGTTGGCGATCGAATTCCCCGGTGAAATCTCGTGGGATACGGGCTTCGTGACGGCCTCAGTCGTTCTCGGCGTGGCGTTTTCGGTCGCGGCCTTTCGATTTGCCGGCCGGAGCGGCCGGTCGACTTTGGGTAAGCTGGCGCCGACAGTTCTCCTGACACTTGGTGTCGTTGCCCTGCATTTCACCGCAATGGCGGGGATCACGGTCATTCCCGGGATCACTGCGCTCAATCCCGCCATGCTTCTTTCGCCGGCGCTGATGGCGGTGACGATCGCAGCCGTCACCATTTCGCTGCTGGCGGCGGGTTTTGCGGCCGCGATCTTCGCCGTGCGCTCGCAGGCCAAGACGGCCGGGGCGGAGCGCAACTTCAAGCTCCTGGTGCAGGGAGTGACCGACTACGCGATCTACATGCTCGATCCGGATGGCAAGGTCAGCAACTGGAATGCCGGCGCCCAGCGTGCCAAGGGCTATAGCGCCGACGAGATCGTCGGCAAGGATTTCTCGCTGTTCTATTCTGAGGAAGATCGCCGCAAAGGCCTGCCGCAGCGGGCGCTTCGAACCGCCCGCAGTGAAGGCAAGTTCGAAGCCCAGGGATGGCGTTACCGCAAGGACGGCTCCTCCTTCTGGGCTCATGTCGTCATCGACCCGATCTATGACGAGGCCGGCGAACTGATCGGCTATGCCAAGATCACCAAGGATAACAGCAAGCAGAAGGACGATGCCGACCGGATCGAGGAGGTCACCCGCAATCTCGACGTCGCGCTCGAAAATATCGGGCAGGGCATCTGCATGTTCGACAGGGACGAGCGCCTGCTGCTTTGCAACAAACGCTATCTGGAAATCTTCCGGTTCCCCGAGGGATCGGTGCGTCCCGGCATGATCTACCGTGAGATCGTCGACATCGGCTATGCCGCCAATACGGAGGATCCCGGCGAGGCGGCCGCGCGGGCCGAGGCGCATTATACCAGGAACATGGCGCTGATCAGATCAGGCGCCGGCAGCGCGGTTCACAAATATCCGAGCGGCATATCCATCCAGCAGAATGTCAACATGCTGCCCAATGGCGGCTGGGTCGTCACCTTCGAAGACATCACCGATCGCCTGAAATCCGAGGAGCAGGTTGCCTTCCTTGCCAAGCATGACGGCCTGACGGGCCTGCCGAACCGGCTACAGTTCGGCGAGAGCGTCTCCGAGGAAATGATGATCGCCGACCGGGTGAGGGGCAATGTCGCCGTCATCGGCATCGATCTCGACAAGTTCAAGGAGATCAACGACCAGCACGGGCACGGCACCGGCGACAAGGTGCTTGTCGAGCTGGCGCGGCGTCTCGATGAAGCGCGGCAGGAGGGCGAGTTCATCGCCCGGTTCGGCGGAGACGAGTTCGCCGCGACCAAGCGCTTCGATGAGCTGAGCGCGCTCCACGATTTCATCGCACGGCTGGAAGGCGCGCTCACCGAGACGGTCACGATCGACGGCTTCGAGATCAAGACGGGCGCCAGCCTCGGCGTGGCGGTTTATCCGAGCGATGCGGCCGGAGTCGACGGCCTTCTCGCCAATGCCGACCTTGCCATGTACCGCGCCAAACAATCCTTGCTGCAGAAGGTCTGCTTCTACGAGGCCGCCATGGACGAGCATGCGCGCCGCCGCCGTTCGCTCGCCAAGGACCTCTGGGCCTCGATCGACCGCAGCCAGCTGCATCTGCACTATCAGGTGCAAAAATCGGTGCGGACGGGCGAGATCACCGGCTACGAAGTTCTGCTGCGCTGGCGCCATCATGAACGCGGCAACATCCCGCCCATGGATTTCATCGGCCTTGCCGAGGAATGCGGCGCGATCCTCCCGATCGGCGAATGGGTTCTCAGGGAAGCCTGCCGCGAGGCGGCGAGCTGGAACAACAACCACAAGATCGCCGTCAACCTTTCGCCGATTCAGCTCGGCCATGCCGATATGGCCGCCGTCATATCGGAGATCCTTGCGGAAACCGGCCTGAACCCGCGGCGTCTCGAAATCGAGATCACCGAAAGCTCGATCATCGTCGACAAGGATAAGGCCTTGCGGACGATGCGGCAGATCAAGGCGCTCGGCGTGTCGATCGCCATCGACGACTTCGGCACCGGCTATTCCTCACTGGAAACGCTGCGCTCCTTCCCGTTCGACAAGATCAAACTCGACAAGAGCTTCATGGCCGAGGTCGAAACCAGCCCGCAATCAAAGGCGATCGTCCGCGCCATCCTGGCCCTTGGCCGCAGCCTTGAGGTGCCGGTGCTGGCGGAGGGCGTGGAAACCCAGGCGCAACTCGACACGCTCTTGGAAGAACAATGCGACGAGGCGCAGGGTTATCTGCTTGGCAAGCCGCAGGCGATGGGCGAGCCGGCGGTTGAGAAGGCCGCTTGACCGAAGGGTTCTATAAAAGGCGGAGGTGCCGATGGATAGGCAAGAAGGCTACAGGCTGTTGCAGCGCTTGAGTGAGCTGGAAAGGCATCGAAAGCCGTTCGAACCGGTGCTGCGATATCGGCCGGCCTCTGTCGAGCGCCCCGACTATAACGGTCTCTCGGAACCTGAGATAAAGGTCTTCGAAAGCGCAATGGAGATCTTGTTGTCCGCGCTAGGTACGGCCGCGAACCATCTTAAGTTCGATGGTTGGCAGCAGACGCGAAGCCCGGACCTTGCCGATAGGATCGAGTTCACCAGGGCGGTTCATCGTTTCAATGCTGGCTTCTACGAGCACGAAATTCCAGGTTACGACCGGGAATCCCGGATGCGACGTCTTAAACGGATACGCTCCGTTTACGGAGCATGGGCGGAACCTATGAACGCACTGCCCCCGCGTCTCGAATACAAGATATTTGTCCATCCAAGCAACAACGAGGTGCTCATTCAGACCGTCGCCGGAAGCGAGGTCGCAATTTTCTTGGGACGAAAATTCGTGCCGGCAGCACTCATCGGACTTCAATGTGAGTTCGTCAAGAACCGTTTCACGAGCCCAGACGATAAACAGTCAAGCAGTTACACTGCCAAAAGCGGTGGAAGGAAAATCTCGGGCTCGCTCACGCGACACACAAGGGATACGTCCGATGACTATCAGTTTGAGGCAAGGGTCGGTGACGATTTACCGTCCAGCTTTGACAGCATGAGAGAGCAATTCTTTCACGTGTTTGCCGAGATGCGAACTCTCGGCCGGTCTCTTTAAGCGATTTCAGATAATCTTGGCGACATGTGAGATCTTGGTCGGCGGCTGTCTTGGCGCCCAATGTGCATGCCATTTTAACCTGATGAAAGATAGATTGCTGTCGCGCATTGCACATCGGGCTGAGGTCGGGTTCGCGGCCTCGGCTATGGTCCTAGGCTACGCGGCCGCTCCTCGCCCGTGAACCCTTGCAATATCCGCTCGGCATGCTGCCCGCCACGGCCGGGAGCATAGGTAAAAGCGACACCGGGTGGGGGCACGCGACGCCTGGCGGACCGCTGCCGCCCCAAGGGCGATCATCCCGCGCCAGCGCCCAGAAGTATCCAGTCTTCGTCTTGCGAGAAACCGGGATCGAGAACCGGGGCACGGGTCCTCCAGGTCGATGGGTATGCCGGATATAGTCGGCTGATCGCACCCGACCGCGTCGGCCCTGACATCCGGCTAGCCTATTGTTGGGCGCAAGCTGGTCGAGATCACTCGTATTGGCAAAGCGCCGATTGCAGAGGAAGGCATGAAGCAAATCGGCGAACTCTATCGCATTGAGGCTGAGTTACGTTGATCTTTCCCCAGAAGCTCGCTTCGCCGGGCGGCAGGAACGATCAGCTTCGTTGATTGCGGACATGCGAACCTGGCTCACTCAGCATCGTGCCCGCGTCGCTGGATGTGCCAAAGGCTTTCGTCGGCCCTTTGCGGACTTCTCGGGACCCGCTAAACGTGCCGCTGGAACAGCGAGGGCGCGATGGTCAGAGGCAGAAAGCAGAAGCGTGGCGATATCGTTAGGATCGACATTGGAAACGGAAAGCAATTTCACGCCGTCGCCCTAACACATCCGCTGTTCGCTTTCCTCGACGGTGTTTCCGAACGTGAAGAACCGGTTCAAGACGTGCGAGATCGAGCGGTTCTCTTCAAGCTATGGGTGATGGACAGCGCTGCGAAGTCCGGGCGATGGCCCATCGTTGGAAAGGTTGATCCACCCACGGTGTCCGCGTTGGACGGCGCGGTGTTTTTCAAGCAGGACCGGATTTCGGGCAGAATTTCAGCGTATGATGCCATCGCGAATGCCGAGTCTCCGCTCAGCTTTGAAGAGGCGGACTGCCTAGAATGCGCTGCTGTTTGGAGCCCTGAGCATGTCGAAGACAGGCTTCGTGATCATCTGAACGGCATCTCGAACAAGTGGTGGGCATCAATGCGGCCCCGAAAATAGCGCTGATCGACCTTGTCGGAACGCCCTATGTTGCGGCGAAGCGCCGTCGCACCTTCACGACGGCAGGCTTCGAAACGGCAGAAGCTTCAAGGTGGGAGCGAGACAGCGCTTACGGTTCAGGGAAGACTATCGCGAGGTTTTCAGGTGGCGATCGCCGCGCAGCAGGTTCAGCCAGGCCCGCCAGTTTTTCCGCGCCTATGGCCGCGATACGACAATCGTCGTAGCGGAAGTCTCCGTCGAGCAAGGCGGCTTGAGGCGCCACCCCGCCTGTGCACCGAACGGTGCGTCAGGTCGCTGCCCGTTACCCTAATCCGACCGGAATCGAGGCCGGTGGCTCGACTCCGATCGGTGTCGGCAGGTGGATGAGGGGCATCCCTGCCGATCTCTCAGAGCACGTTCGCGCCCCGAATTTGCTCAAAAAAAGAGAGCATTCCGTTACTCAAACAAAGACGGAAATGCTCTCATAGTCTGGTGCGCAACATAACCGATTAGCTGCGCACCTCACGCAACCCACTGGTGGCTATTCGTCTGACGTCGCCGGCGCGGCGTTTTCCAGCGAGGTGCGGATTTGATCGATCTTACCGTTCGCATCGCCCACGCCCAGAATGGTCTTCGCTTCAGCCAGGACCGCCGGGCTCACCTGACCGGATTTCGTTGCGGAAGCCAATGCATCCTCCAGCGCCGCGTCCCCAAGCAGAGGATCGGTGGCTGTGGGCTCGATTCCGTTGTCGATTTCATACTGGGCATAAGCCACGGCATAGGCCGAGATGGCCGTCATGCGTGGGTCCGAGGTATGCATCAACGCCCTGTAATTCCGCTTCAAGGAGTTCAGGCCCGCAAGCTGCGCCGAAAGGTTTTTCTCTTTTATGACCCTGTCTGTTTTTGCCGACTTGGACTTGCCTTCCGCTTCCGAAGATTTGCCTTTCAAGCCTGTCGATTTGGAGCCGCTATTGGCTGAACCTCTGCCCTGGTTGTCGCTGCCGTGGCTGCCGCTGCTTCCATGACCGCCGCCATTGCCGCCGCCGTTACCGCCGCCGTTGCCACCACCATTGCCGCCGTCCTTCGCTAGCGCGGCCATATCAATACCGGCAATCGTGACCGGGCCTGCGGCAAGAGCCAGCGAGAGCACAGCCAGAGACGCTAAGGTTGCTATCCGCATCGTTTTCCTCCGGATCAGATCAATAGGCGCCGTGCAGTTTCACGACGTAAGCAGTTGTGAAAGATTAAACCGCGATCGCATTCTGCACATCGGACTGAGGTCTGGTCCCGGCCCACGGCTATGGTCTTAGAGGAAACGCCGGCTTAGCTGACTTGGTGAGGGTGGAAAGGTGTGCCGGCCCGATGAAACAGCCGAGACCCAGCGGCTTGTAAGCCCCCAAGTTTGGCTGGAAAACCAGCCCACTCTCCGTCTTCCTCGGCCTTGAGCCGAGGACCCACGCCACGATGCGGTGGATGCTCGGCTCAAGGCCAAGCACGACGGAGGGAGGGCGGGCACAAACATCTATTCACGGCGCAGAGTCGGTTCTGACCGCCGACGTGCCGGCGGCCATCATCGCGGCCAATCTGGTGGAGTCGATGCGGGAGGGGCGAGCAGGAACAGGGTGTGTGCTACACCATGTGAGCGGAGGATTGGGCGCGTGGACGCCAGCCGTGCTCCCTCATTCCTGTGCTTGTCACAGGAATCCCGTGCGCCCAAGTCCTTGGGCGTGAAAGACTTTTTCCGCGCGATTTGGTTCATTCACGGCGCGGACGCGCCGTGGCTGGATTTCTGTGACGAGCACAGGAATAGGGGTGGAGACATGAATGCCTTGAAGCACGGACGCCCCAAATCACGCCAACCGCAAATCAAGAAGCGGGTGCAGCTTCTTGAGGTTCGGGAGGGATTTGGCTTGCCAGGGATATTGATGCGTGCCTTTGACGATGAGCAGCAGGTCGCCCATCTTTCTGGCCTCGATGGTCAACTTCGCCAGGAGATTTATGCCGGAGGAATTGAGGAACTCGAGACCGGTCAGGTTGAACGTCACCTGTTTGTGCCCGTCGTGGAGCAGGCCGGAGATCAATGAATAGATCGGTGCATAGGCGTCCGGTCCGGCCAGCCGGAAGACGCCGTCGAAATAGACTTCGTTCTGTTCCGCCCATACACGGAAGTTTTCGTCGCTGATTTCCATTCTTCGCTCACGGATTGGAGGAGGGCGGCATTGCCACGGCTGCAGTCGTCGTCAGGATAATACGCTCATTTTTATTCTCTTCGAATGCCCATGCCATTTTTGCGTCGTAATCGCTCAAAAGGGTCAGCAAGCCCAAGCCGGAACCGCTTGCAGACGATATGGCGTTGGTTTCGATTTGCTCAAGAAGAAGTTCCCCAGGATCCTTCGATTGCAGGCGGCGCAGCAGTTGCTGAAAGCGTGAGGCTGTCGCGCCGTCGATGGTGTTCTTTACCCGTATCAAAAAGCTCCCCTCGGATATGCCGGCTTCAATGAGGATCTCACCCGGCTGTCGAAACTTGACGGCGTTTTCGATCAGCTCGTTGCTGAGATAGCCGATGTCATGATGCGCCTGCATGTAGTCCTTTCTTGAACGTGAAAAGGGCAGGGCCATGACCTCAGCGATGAAGTCGGCCGTCATGCCCGAGTGCTTCCATCCAAGCTGAAGCGGTCCATCGGTCAAGGTGAGGCGCGTGCCCGAATCCAGGCTTATGTCAGTCAGAGATTCGATGCCGTATACCGTTGGCGCCATGACTCACCTATGCCGTACTGCGAGAAGCGTGATGTCGTCGTAGATTTTCTGCGATCCGATAAAGAGCATGAGTGTCGCCACAATTTCGGAAACGACTTTCTCAGCGCTCAAATTCCTGAGGCGTACGGCTTCGCAGCACAGCCGGTCCATGCCGAACAATTCTCCGGCGTCGTTTTCGGCTTCCGTGACGCCATCGGTATGCAAGAGTATGAGATCCCCCTTTTCGAACGCGATTTCACGGGTTTTGATGAAGGCGGAGATATCCGCCTCCAGCCCGATCGGTATGCCCAGATCCATGGTGTCTATGCGTTCGACCTCGCCGTTTGCCCTGACGACGATAACTTCCTCGTGTTGCCCCGACAGGATCATCTCTTTTCCGTCGTAGTCAAGAAACGCCAAAGTGAGGTGCTTATCGATTTTCGTCCTGACGATATTTTTGAACAGGGCGCTGTTCAGATTTGTCAAGAATTCGACGGCATCGGTGTTTCCGGCTTCCTGCAGGGCGCGGGCGACAGACTGAACCATCAGCATCAACACGCCGCTTTCCAGCCCGTGTCCGGTGACGTCGCCGATGCCGATCTTCAACCGGCTTCCGTTCTTCAAGACGTCGTAATAATCGCCGCCGACCTCTTCCGCAGGTCTCATATAGGCGGCGATCTCGAGTGCCTGAAAGTCCTCGAGCTCCTGATGCAGCGGAAGCACCATCAGCTGGATTCTCTCGGCGACGGCGAGCTCCGTTCCAAGACGTCTGTTTTCTCGCTGCAGTTGTGCGTTCAGCGTCGAAATCTCTTCCTTTGCATCTTCGATTTGAGCGGTCCGCTCTTCGACGAGCTGCTCGAGATTTTCGGTGTGATAGCTGATTTCTTCGGCCATGCGATTGAAGGCTTCACCGGCCTCACCGACTTCGTCCTTGCTCGATATGGCGACCCTGACCGAATAATCCTTCGTCTGGATTCGTTTGGCAGCACCTGCCAGGGCGCTGATTCCGCTGGTTATTCGTTTCGATGCCGCAAAGACCGCGATCGTCACGATCAGCAGGGACATCAGGATCGCCAGAATTTGGTAGAGCACGATCCGGTTCGTCGCCTCGGAAATCTTGGCCTGGGCCGCATAGAGCGAGGCGTCGATTTCACGCTCGGGCACAACCACCCCAAGCAGCATTGCCTCTTGGCGAACCGGGCCGCTGACCCAGAGATTGGTCGCAGGCAGTTTCTTCACGATGGCGATATACGGGACCTCGCTGCCGTCCTGCTGTAACAGCAAGTGTTGGATGCCCTGTTCGCGGTCGAGGGCCAGTTTGGCGATTGCAGGCTGGGAGCTTCCCTTCAGCGAGCGCTCCAGGCCGGTCACGCCGGTTCCGCTCGCACCGCTTGCGGAGCGCAGGCCGAGGGTTTTTTCGCCCGTGCTGTTAATCGCGACGACATTGCCGTCGGACATGGCGAGAAACCCGAAGCCCGATTGGGCGACTTTGACATTTTCAACCGTTTGCGCCAGCTGATCGAGCGTGATGTCGGCGCCGGCCGTCCCGGCGACATCCTGCCTGTCGGCTGTCCATAGGGGATGAAAGAAACTGACGATCAGCTTGCCGGTAATGGCGTCGGTATAGGGCGATGTCTGGGTGATGTCATCCGCGACAGGCCGCGTCTTCATATCCTTGGCCCAGCCCTGCCAGGATTCGTAAAGTCCGGGGAAAAAGAAGTCCCAGAAATTGGCCTCGTTATGGCCGGGATAAAGGCGGTCGAAAGTCTGGGCCTGGTCGGTATAGGGCGCCGTTCTGAAGATCGGCCGTTCTTTCGAGCCGATGTAATACATCTGCAGCTTCGAAGCACCGTGCTGCAGCAGGCTCGGCGCAACAAGATCCAGAACCGCGCTCGTGCGGATATCGCTCTCGACGTCCTGCCTTGGCTGCCGGTCCTGTCCGAGCAGGTAACCCCAGACGCTCACGACCGAGACCGAGCCCGGAGCGTTCTGAGACCACTTCCCCTGCGGATCATAGGAAAGGCTGACGCTGCCCGGAGATGTGCGGGAGATGGCCGCGCCGACGTCGGAATTGCGCGCGGGATCGTCGATCTGCGCCTGCAGCACGCCGGCGAGCGTACTGACGTCGCTATGAACCTGCCGCAGCAGCAAACTCACCTGTGACGCTGTCGAATCCGCGTAGGTGCGGATGTACTCCTGGCTTGCCGCTTCGAGACCCTGGCCGACCTCGAGCGTTGCGTCGCGCGACAGCCTCTGAACGTTCCAGAGCGCCAGCCCGCCGCTGACCAGCAGGTCGAAGAGGACAGCTCCGCCTACGACCAGGATGAACTTTGCCCGAAAGCCTATTCCTGCCGGTCTTTTCAGTGATCTGCCTCCCATCACAGTGGCTTTCGTCCGGAAGCCGCCCAGATCGGCCAGCCGGCATAACCCTTGGGGTGAAGGGCGGCAAAAACGTGATCCTTGAACCCTTGCCGGAACCTGCGGATAAAGTCCACCGAGTCGCCGCGCCGGACCGCCATCTCACCAGCATAGACATTCTCCCAGGCTTCGATGATGTCGGCGAAGTCCTGAGGATCCCCGTCGAGGTTCGTCACCATGAAGCAATCGACCTTGATGGCATCGAATCCCGCATCGGCGAGAAGATGCCGGCTTTTCGGCCCCATCTCGACATCCATGTCGAAGTGCCTGAACAGTTTGGCGACTTCCTCGTAAGTCCATTTGATCGTTTCCGCATGCGGCTCGCCCAGGCAATGCGAATTTTTTTCGTTGGTGATGTAGACACGGCCGCCGGGTTTGCAGATGCGGTAAAGCTCCCGCAACAGCATCTCGGGACGGTTGAAAATCTGCAGCGAATGCCGGCAGGTCACAAAGTCGAACTGGTTGTCCCGAAGCAGCATTTGAGAGGCGTCGCCATAAGTATACTCGATCCCCTGCAGATCGAAGTCGGCAGCGACCCTGCGGGCATAGTCGAGGCTGCGTATGGAATGATCGAGCGCCACAAGCCGTTCCGGTTTGAATTCCCGTTGAACCAAGGCGGCGAAATCACCAATTCCGCAACAGATGTCCGCCATGACAAGGCCGTTGCGCAGGCCGTGGCGCGGCAGCAGCTCGCGTTCGTGCCTCCATGTCATTTTCGTCTGGGTCCGCAGGATGGGGATGAAGCTCTCATCCTCGACAAAGGTCTGGCCCGGATAAAACGCCGAATCGTAGACTTCAACCGACAGGTTTGGCTGTGATGTCGCCAACGTCTGGAACAATGAGGTCGACCAGGCCACCACGCTCGACGTAATGATGACGATCTTCCGTTCCGGCCTTGTCCGGCAGTGTGCCGTCAAAATATCGGAGAGGGCTGTAAACGCCGTCATGTTGATGTGCGTCAAACGTTTGACGTTCAGGTAAACGACGCCGCTGTATTGTTCCAAAGTTTGCCGCACCAGCTTAAGAGCATCGGCAATCTCGTTTGCACTTTCGGGCCGCATCTTGCCGGACAGCAGCAGCTCCTGATTTGTCGGATCAAAATGGACGGTGAACGGGCGGGCAAGCAGGTTCATTGGAAATCCTCGGCCGAGGGGAAATCCGCGATGATCTGCATCCCGTGGGTGCCGTCCTGCTCAATTCGGATAGCGGCACGGAATATGGTGGCCAGATCTTTGAGCAAAATCGTCCCGTCGGACTTCAGGTCAGGCCCGGCGCCCGGGAGAGGCTGGCGTCCACTTGACCTCATGCCGGTGCTCTCGCGGTCCTCGCGGGCAAAGGCAATTCTCAGCCGGTTGGACGTCGCGCCGCGATAGAGACTGAAACTTATCCTTCCCGGCTCACGCGTCGAGCGGAAGGCAAGTTCAATGAGTTCGTTGGCCGCGACGGAAAGAAAATTCGAATATCGAGCCGGGTCGCTGTGACCTTGGCCGAGAATGTCGGAGAGATATTCGGTAATCCTGTCGCAAAACTGCCACTGAGATTTGAACGTCGCAACATTCAGTTCCAGCGATACCATCGGCGCCAATGCATGGTCATCGAAGCCAGATGCTTGCTCTTCCAATACAGCCTCCATCAGTTTGTCTGGCGCGTCAGATGCCCTCAAAAAAGCACGGCGAAAAATCTCTGGCTTGCTATACCAGCGCGTGGCTCACAGGTGTTTCAGCCCGGTTGATGAATTCGCCGATCGCCTCGACCGGAAGCGGCCTGCTCACCAGATAGCCCTGAAGCCTGTCGCAGCCCACACTGTGCAGCCATTCCGCCTGAGCCGGCGTCTCGACCCCTTCGGCCGTCACCTGCATGTCGAGGCCATGTGCGAGGTTGACGATGCAGCGGACGATCGTCTGGCTTTTCGGATCGCTTTCCAGATCGGTGATGAAGTATTTGTCGATTTTGATCGTGTCGAAAGGGAATGTCTTGAGATAGCTGAGTGAAGAATATTCGGTCCCGAAATCATCCAGCGAGATCCGTATCCCCAGTACGTTGAGCGTATTCAGCGTGTCGATGTTGTTGACGGTGCGCTCGAGCAGCACGCTTTCGGTGATCTCAAGCTCCAGACGCTCGGGCGGAAGTCCGACAAGGTCCAGCGTCTGCGATATGCGATCCGTGAGGCCGCTCGTCAGGAATTCTGCCGCCGAGACATTGACGGCCACGATGTAATTCTCAGGCCACTTCATCGCTTCGCGGCATGCCTGCTCCAAAACCCATGCGCCGATGTCAGGCATCATTCCATCGGCCTCGGCCATCGGAATGAATGCCGCCGGTGGAATTTTTCCAAGCAGCGGGTGGTGCCATCTCAGCAACGCTTCGAACCCGACAATGCAGCCGCCTTCGGCAAGGGGTTGATATTCGACGAAGAATTGCTGTTGGTCCAAAGCCATGCGCAGGCTGCGGCGCAGCAATTCGCGTTGCTCCAGCAATTCCAGCATTGCGGCATCGAAGGCTTTTGCCCGGCCGCGCCCCTCTTGCTTGGCGGCATAAAGCGCAAGATCGGATGCCTTCATCAACTGCTCCGGATTGGTTCCATCTGGAGGAGCTGTGGATATGCCGATGCTGGTGCCGACAAAGACCGCGATGCCATCGATCGTGAAAGGCTTTTTGAATGCGGCAACCAAAGCTTCCGCCAACCGGTGCGCTTTGGCCGGATGTCCCGAGCCCCTGGAAATGACCGTGAATTCGTCGCCGGCCAGTCGGTAGGCTCTGTCATCGCTGGTCAGGCAGTCTTGAATACGCCTTGCGGCAAATTGAAGAAGCTTGTCACCGGCTGGATGCCCAAGCGTGTCGTTGACGGGCTTGAAATCGTCGAGGTCGAGCTGCATCAGAGACAGGGTCTCGTCCGAGCCTGCGGTCTCCTGCAGCAGCGCAGCAAGGTCGTCGCTGAACTGGCGTCGGTTCGGCAGTCCCGTCAGCGGATCGTGGGTCGCCAGATGCAAAAGGGTCGCGCGCTCATCGTCGACAAGCTCCTCGGAGCGAACCACGGCAAACAGCTCTCCGATCCGATAGATCGTCAGCCCGTGCGCGCCCGGCCTGCCCAGATCGCCCGATATTCGCAACGGCTGGGCGCTGTCATCCAAGGAGCGGAAAGCGAGCGTAATCGCTGATTTGTCCAGCTGTGGAAAATGCTCCCAAAGTGACGCGGCCGGTTTGACGGAAGCAGGCAGCTCATTGCCCAGCAAATTCTCGACGGGATTGAAGTCGCGGTCAAAGAACAAAAGCCGGTCGATCGAAGTCGAAGCTTCTGTCTGTGTTTGTCCGAGGGCCGAGCTGGCCGCACGAATTTTCCGCATCTTCGGGCCTCTCTCAGTCGAATGTCCTAACCAGATATCGTAGCAAATCAACTGTCGCACAACTTGTGCACGTCAAGATTTACATTAGGCACCCCTGATTAACAATCCCAAACCTCTGCCGACACGCTTACGATTTGGGGCACACTGCACTGATCCAACAGGGGATTTGCACGATGAGGACGCGGAGTAACGGGATTCAGGCAGCGGCGGCCCAGAGTTCACGCACCAGCTGCCGCAGCGCCAAGGCCTCAGCCCATCGATCGATCGAGTCGTTGCCGTCTCTGCCGGTGATCGCATAGGGTTTGGGACCCAGCTCGCATGTAAAGATCAGTTCAGCGTCCTCGGCGGAGCGGGATCGCCAGTGGCGAAAACCATACTCCCACCACTCGATGAAGAGATCGACCCAGGGCCGGTGGTGCGGAAAGGAGATCTCGATCTGCACCTGTTCAGGCGAGGCAACCCGACCGTGAAATGCGTGGGTGTTCCCTAGGATGCGTCGGATCAGAGCGTGGTTTTCCTCATCGACCGGAAAGGCGAATTCGCGGCCGACGAGGAAATGCGACAGGTCGGCCAGCAGCGGGAGGTCGGGACGCTGATCGAGCAGATCCAGCGTAAAGAACAGGTCCGCGGTCATCCTGTCGCGATGCGTTTCAATGAACACAGGGATGCCGGCATCTTCCGCGAGCCGCATCCAGCCGTCGAGAAGCGGCAGGCAGGCATCGATGCGGCGCGGGCGGATATCGGGTTGCAGGTTGAGGTGGCAGACCGGAAACTCCGCGGCCAGCTCCAGCGGCAGACGCAGATCGTCGACACAGCGAGGGAAGCAGCCCCCTTCGATCTTCAAGCCGCTGCCCCGGATGGCCTCGTTGAGGGCAACGACATCGCCCCGGTTGGTGTAATGCGCGCTGATGCCGTCGAAGCCCGCCTCTGAGATCATCGCGATGTTCTCGTCGAGTGTGCGCTCGAACCCATCCGTGTGCCGCCGCTCCATGGCCCAGAGCGATTGGAAGATCAGCAGCTTCTGTGTCATGCGGCCCGCGCGCTCTTCAGAAGCATTTTGAGGTTTACGCCCGGGTCTGCCAGTTCTGCGGGGCTGGGGCTGAGGCCCGCGGCAATCAGCATCTCGGCGAGCTTGATGTCTCTGGCCAGGCCATTGCCGGTGCTAAGGCCCGCGGATGCCGCGAGGCGCCCGTCGTCGAGATAAAACTCCAGTTCGCCCTCCGCGGCCGAACGCAGGACGATCTGATGGGCGGGCTGCGGCAGTCCCGCCACCTGGAGGCCGAGATCATACTGGTCTGACCAGAACCAGGGGAGGGCGCCGAAGGTCTCGGCGGCACCGGCCATATTTCGCGCCGCGGTCTCCGCCTGCGTCCTGGCGTTGCGCCAGCTTTCATAGCGGATATATCCGCCGCCCGGCTGGGCCACCGCCGCGCAATCGCCTGAAGCGAAGACGTTCGGTGCGCTGGTGCGAAGATCGGCGTCCGTCAGAATGCCGTTGCCGGTGGCCAGTCCCGCTGCTTCCGCCAAAGCGATGTCAGGCACCACTCCGATGGCGCTGACGACGAGATCAGCATGCACCTGACTGCCATCGGTCAGGGTGACGCCGTCGTCGCTGATCGCCGCCACGCCTCGATCGAGGTGAAAGCGCACGCCTTCCGCAACATGTCTGGCGTGCAGCGTTTCGGCAAAGCGGGCGGGGACGGCACGGCCCAAAGGTCTCAGCGCGGCTTCGATCACGCTGACCGAAACGTCCTTTCCGCGCAGGACCGCTGCGAGTTCCATCCCGATCAGGCCGGCGCCGATGATCGCCACGCTCCGGCCCGGCGCAACACGGGAGAAGATCGCTTCGGCATCGGCGTGGGTGCGGAAATCGAGTGCGCCCGCTGCACCGGGACATGTGAGCCGTCTCGGCCGCGCGCCGGTGGCCAGAAGCAGCTTTTCATAGTGGAGCACCCGGCCGTCGCTCAAGCGCACCGCTCCTGCGCCAGCATCCAGCTCGGCGGCCGACAAGCCCTTGAGATAGGTGATGCCGGCCGCATCCAGCGCTTCTGCAGCGCAGATCAGCTTCATCTGCACCGCATCGCCGACGGTCTTCGACAAAGGCGGCCGTTCATAGGGCAGGTGGGGCTCGGCGCCGACCAGCGTGACGGGCCCCGAATAGCCTGCTTCACGCAGGGCAAAGGCTGCCCGGGTGCCGGATTCGCCGGCGCCGATGATGACCATACCGTCCATGTTTTCTCCGTGAAAAAAGCGGCCGGCGCTCGTGACGACATAAAAACCAAGGCCTAAAGCGCTGCGCATGTCCGGGCGACATGCATCAAGCCAGAGCGACGCGAACCTCTCCGTCGATGACCTCTGCCGGATAGGTTTTCAGATTTTCGCAGGCCGGAAGCCTGATGGCCTCGCCAGTGCGATAGTCGAAGGCGCCGGAATGTTTTGGACATTCCACCTCGAAATCCATCACCAATCCGTCGGCGAGATGGATCGCCTCGTGGGTGCAGAGCCCGGCGGTGCAGTAGACGCTATCATCCGGGCCACGGTAGATCGCGTAGGTGCGCCCGCCATGGTCGAAGCGGATGGCGCCTTCCTGTTCGATGTCGTCGAGTTTGCCAGCTGAAACCCAGGTCATTCGGCCGCTCCCCCGACTTCCAGGCGGGCCTTGCGGGCCGCGAGTTTTTCCTTGCGCCTGCGGTAGCGCTCCTGCATCTGCGCTTCGCCTTCAGGCGAGCCGTCGTGCCAGGTGCCGAACCATTTATCGAGCGGGATCAGTGCGTCGCCGTAGTTCACCTCGAAATATTTGTGGTGGAGGTAATGCGCATAGGCGTGGCTATCGACCAGTTTCTCCTTACCGATCTCGACCTTGTCGAAGCCGACATGGCCGGGAATGGCCCCGAAACCCGCATAGTGCAGCTGGTAGAGCATGAGGATCGGGTTGGAGGGCAGGAACAGATGGTAGAAGGCGGTCCCAAAATAAAGCAGGTGCTCGATCGGATGCATCGACAGCGACGACCAGGGTGAGGGGTTCACCGAATTGTGGTGGACCGAGTGCACCCATTTGTAGAGCAAGGGCGTGTGAATCAGCCGGTGTATACAGAAAAAATGGAACTCATGAATAATCGGCACCACGAGCGCGACAAGCGCCAGCGTCCATGGATTTTCCGCAAAGCTCAGCCACGGCGCGTAGCCATTGGCATAGGCCCAGAGCATGCCGACCTCGACGGCGGTCCAGATCGTCACACCCCACAGGAAGGTGCGCAGCATGTTGTCGAGGTTCTGGCGTTCGAACCAGAAGGCGTTGCTCTTGTGGTCGGCCGGGAACTTGCCATTGTACTTGAAGCGGTTTTCCTGCCGTTTCAGCACGTAGAGATGCAGTTCGAAGGCGCCGTAGAACAGGAAGACCGCGACGGCGTTCACCGCATAGAGCCAGGCGATCCAGCCAAGGCTGAGCGTGCGCATTGTTTCCACCGGCGGAATGACCCAGGCCCAATAAGCGACGGCGGAGGCGGCAAAAATCGCATTCCAGGGAAAGAAGTAATGCGGAAGCCATTTCAGGACCGCCATCAGCCGCGGCGGAAACGCAAACAGCGGGGCGGTTTCGGCAGGCTGGTTCGGCGCCCAGTCGCCACGCTTGTTGCGCTTGCCGAATTTCAGATCATCCATTGGCATCTCCTTACGGCGGCCCGGATGTTTCCGCGTCCGCCCGCATCTCTCTGCTGACTGGAAATTAGCAGGGACGCCGGTAAATGCCGAAGCCTTCTTTGATCTGATTAGATCAAAGCCCTTCCTTGGTGATGGTAATAAAACGGATCGGTGCCTGGTCCGGTTTGATATCGGTCAGGCCAACCCGCCGCAGGATCAGATCGAGCGATCGTCTGGCCTGCGCCTCGGGCGCCTGGTCGAGCACCACATCCATGATGCCGTCCTGCAAGGCGCTGCGCGTATAATCGGTGAGTTCGTGGCCGACGAAGAAGATGCCGCGTTCGCGCGCCTGCCGTCGCAGCACATTGATCAGCGCGGAATTGCCGCCGCCGGCATTGTAGAGGCCGGCAAGGTCCGGATACATCCGCAAGGCCGAAGACAGGAGTTCGGCGCCGAGATGCTCGTCGTCGAGACCGAACCCCAGCTGCTGGAAGCTGGTGGAGCCGGGATGCTCGAGAAAATAATCCGAAAAACCGCGGATGCGATCGCGGTGCACCTGATAGATCGGATGGCAGATCGCAAAGACCGGACCAGTCCGGCGTGCCATTCGGCTGATGAAGAGCGCTGCCGTCCGGCCGGCGGCATAATTGTCGATGCCGACGAATTCGCCTGCCCGTTCCGAGGCGCGAGTGACGACGTGGACCACCGGCAAGCCTTGGGCGCTGACCGTCTCGACGGCCGCGCCGATCACCGGATTGCTGGGCACCGCCAGGATCAGGCCGGCGCGCCGCAGGCCGGCCGACAAGATGCGGCGCGCGATTTCTTCCGGCTTCATCTCTTCGGTAAAGCTGCGATGCACGATCACCAGCGGGTCGAGGGTGGCCGCGATCCTCTCGAATGCTGCGGAGAGCCGCTGATAGAAGGTCGTTTCAGGACGGACCATCAACACCTCTATGCGCAGCAGGCCGCGATGCGTGTCCGGGAGCTTGCGGGGATAATCCAGTGCGCGCGCGGCAATGATCACCTTCTCGACCAGTTCCGGGCGAACGCCGCCGCGTCCGTTCAGGACCCGCTCGACCGTGGCCGTCCCGACGCCGGCATGGCAAGCGATATCCCGATAATTCGGCTTGTTCACTTTTCAGGTCCCTGGAATGGCCAACGCGATCGGATCGATCCTATGGGCAATCCGTCCCTCTTCATACACCGGAGCCTCGGAACGTACAGAGGCTGGTCGGTGCAGGGTTTGAGCGACACTTGTATCGCGGGTGCAGTCGATCTATGATTTCTTCCACTTCAGCATGAGATTGCAGGCAGTATTTCACCGTTAAACCGGACGCGGGGGACTTTGTCCTCCGGCCGGCCGAAGGAGCTGGGCAATGAAAATTCTCATGGTTCTCACATCGCATGATCAGCTGGGAAATACCGGCAAGAAGACCGGATTCTGGCTCGAGGAACTCGCCGCCCCTTATTTCGTCTTCCGTGACGCCGGGGCCGAGGTCACGCTCGCATCGCCCAAAGGCGGCCAGCCTCCGCTCGATCCGAAGAGCAACGAGCCGGCGTTTCAGACCGAAGACACGCGCCGGTTCGAACGCGACCCGGCGGCAACGGCCGCGCTCGCCAACACGCTAAAACTGTCTGACATCGACCAGGCCGATTACGACAGCGTGTTCTTTCCCGGCGGCCATGGCCCGCTCTGGGATCTGACGAACGACCGCAACGCCCACACGTTGATAGAGGAGACGCTTGCTGCGGGAAAACCGCTGGCGCTCGTCTGTCACGCGCCGGGGATACTGACCAAGGTCAAGGCTCCCGACGGCGGGCCGATCGCAAAGGGTCGGACGGTGACCGGATTTACCAATTCCGAGGAGGCCGCAGTGCAGCTCGTCGAGGTCGTGCCTTACCTGCTCGAGGACGTGCTGAAAGAGCAGGGGGCGAAATTTTCGACGACGGCAGACTGGGCGGTGCATGTCGTCCAGGACGATCAACTGATTACCGGGCAGAATCCGGCCTCGTCGAAGCAGGCCGCACGCCTGCTGCTGCATGCGCTGAGCTGATACAGTCGGGGGGCGAGATGTTCACCAAACGGCGGCTGGCTTGGGCAACGCCCCTTCACCTTCCGCAGTTCGAAGGCATGCCGAGCTGACGGCTGCGCAGCCTCACGCGATTTTTCCTGAAGAAAAGATCGATCCCGTGTCGGATCGGCGAAGGCTTGTCCGTCCTTAGCGCGTTCATTCTGTCCACTACAAGGATCACCACCATGCCGAACACCATACGCCTGCACCGCGTTTTCGCGACCAGCCCGGAAAAGGTCTATCGCGCCTTTATCGAGGCGGACGCGCTTGCCAAGTGGCTGCCGCCGAATGGCTTTCTGTGCACCGTTCATCATATGGAGCCGGTCGTCGGCGGCACGTTCAGAATGTCGTTCCGCAACTTCACCACCGGCAACAGCCATGCCTTCGGCGGCGAATTCCGCGAACTCGTCCCGGGCGAACGCGTCCGCTACACCGACAAGTTCGACGATCCGAACCTGCCGGGCGAAATGGAAGTTACCGTGACGCTGAAAAAGGTCTCGGTCGGTACCGAGGTTGATATCACCCAGGCAGGCGTGCCCGACCTCATCCCGCCGGAGGCGTGTTATCTCGGCTGGCAGGAGTCGCTGAAAAACCTCGCCAGGGTGATCGAGCCCGATATCCAGGAATAGCGCGATTGCGCCAGGGCTACCGGGGCTGAATTACGAAACGGGAGCAAGCTCCCGGCATCGTCGATAGAATAGGATGCCACGTCGCCCCTCCGCTTTCGCCCCGGCTCCTATCCCCTCGGCCGGCCGCGAGCAGAAGGCGGGGTTGCGGCGTGTGCGGGCCTGTACAACATTTGACAGGAAGCGCTCACCGGGTTCCTCATCTCTGTCCTTGGGTCAAAGCCCGAGAACAGAAATGAGGGAAAGGTGGGGCTTCCACACAACTGTTGGCGGGGATATCGCCACCAGGTAAGCTGGCGGCACGCGCCGCTCAATTGCTCCCGTCGTTCGGCCGCGCCTTGGCACTGTCGTTGCTGCTGTCCGAGGCAGTTTTGCCGTCGGGCTGCTGACCGAAATATGTGCCGCCGAGGTGGCCGCCGGCGCTGGTGTTTTTGACCTGCTGTTCGGCGCGTTTCTGTATCTCACGGACGTTGGTCTTGCTCATTTTCGGCTCCCTGTTTGAGGTTGCGACCTCGGGACAACCGTTGGGGGACGACACTGTTCCATATTTTCTGCGGGAACACTTGGCGCCTTTCCCGGTTTTTCCTCCTCAACCAAGGAGAAACGACGATGGGCATGACGACCCCCAAAGATGGTGCTCCCGGCACCACAGATCAGTCTCCCCGATGGGAAGGCCCGAAGGGAAACACCCCGCGCGGCTATCTCAAAGCCAAAGACGATCCGGACCGCGATCGCGACGCGAAGGGCGAAAACAACCGCGATCCCGAGACCAAGGATCTCGGCGATGCGCTGAAGCAGAAGGGCGAATGAGATGGCCAACCCCGAGAAAGACGCGGCCGGCCAGTTCGCCAAATCCCGCGCCGACAGGAAGAGCACCGGCGTTGCCAGCGCCAAGCCGACCGTCATCACCGGCTCCGAAGATGCAACAGTGCACAAGAACCCGCCCGGCAAGAAGAAGCCGCAGAAGGATTGGGACATGAACTACGATCCCTCCGATATGAATGAGGGGCGGATGCGGTAGGCGAAGAATTCCCCTTTGAGTCTGCAAGCAAGCCGACCCCGGCTTTCGGCTTGTTGGGGGCGGCGATGCTCCTGCGGGTGGGCGTGAGGATGAGCTCTTAAAAATAAGCCGCGTGGTCAATATCGGCGAGCAGGTCCGGCTGGGTGGGCTGCCAGTTGAGGAGCGCGCGGGTGTGCTCGCTCGACGTTGGCACGTCGAAGCCCGCGAACATCGCGAACCAGCCGAAATGCTCAGCCGCTTCCTCGCGCGACTTCGAGACCACCGGAACATTGAGCCGCCGCCCGATCAACTCGGCGATCTTCCGGAACGGCACGCCTTCGTCGGCGACCGCGAGGAAGGGGCCGCCCACGGCGCCGCGCTCCAGCGCCAGCCGATAGAGGCGGGCGGCGTCGAGCCTGTGCACCGCCGGCCATCGGTTCTGGCCTTCGCCGATATAGGCCGAAACGCCCGTCCGCCGGGCGAAATCGATCAGGATCGGCACGAAACCGTGATCGCCGTGGCCATGCACCGAAGGCGGAAGCCGGACAGTCGAGGCGCGCACGCCGCGTGCCGCAAGTGATACCGCGGTGATTTCCGAGGCGCGGGGATAGGTCTCTGTGGTGGGCATGGGCGGATCTTTTTCGGTGCCGACGCGGCCGGGCGCATGGCCGAGGCCTGCGGTGACCAGCAGGGGACGGCTGGAGCCTTGGAAAGCTTCGCCGAGCGCCTCGATGGCGCGCCGGTCGAGGGCGCAGTTTTCGGCGAATTTCGAGAAATCATGGTTGAAGCCCGTGTGGATGACGCCATCGGCCTCGGCGGCGCCGCGCTTCAGGCTCTCTACATCCTCGAGCGTGCCGTGATGGACCGCAGCGCCGGCGGCCGCCAATTCCTCAGCTCCTTTTTCCGAGCGGGTGAGGCCAAGCACCTGGTGTCCGCCGGCGATCAATTCACTAACGACGGCCGAGCCAACCCAGCCAGTGGCTCCGGTTACGAATACGCGCATGTCAGCGTCTCCTGTTTTGCTGGAGACAGATATCGACCACGCTGCTATCATGGTAAAGTAGTGATATTATCATGGTATAATGCCTAACAGGATGAGCGAATTCGTCACCTCCGAAAACCGGCTGGGCGCCTATCTGAAGGATCGCCGCGCCAAGCTCGATCCGGCCGCGCTCGGCTTTGCCGGCGAGCGTCGCCGTACGCCGGGGCTACGCCGCGAGGAGGTAGCAGGCCGCGCCAATATCAGCCCCACCTGGTACACCTGGCTGGAGCAGGGGCGCGGCGGCGCGCCGTCGGCCGACGTGCTCGACCGGATTTCGCGGGCGCTGATGCTCACCGATATCGAGCGCGAGCATCTTTTCCTCATCGGCCTCGGCCGCCCGCCCGAGGTGCGCTATTGCAGGCAAGACGGGGTGACGCCCAGGCTGCAGGGCGTGCTCGATGCACTGGACCCGAGCCCGGCGCTGATCCGCAACGCCATCTGGGACGTGATTGCCTGGAACCGGGCGGCAACCGTGCTGCTGACCGACTACGGCGCACTGCCGCCGGAAGAACGCAACGTGCTGCGCTTCATCTTCCTCGACCCGCGCGTGCGCGCAGCCCAGCACGACTGGGAAAGCGTCGCCCGCTTCGTCGTTGCAGCCTTCCGTGTGGACGCGGCCCGCGCCGGTGCTGCAGCCGAGGTCGAGCCCTTGGTCGACGAACTCTGCCGCAAGAGCCCGGAATTCCTGGCGATGTGGCGTGACAACGATGTCCGCACCCACGGCGAGGGCGCCAAACACATCAAGCACCCGGTGCTGGGGTTGCTCGCCTTCGAATACTCCGCATTTCAGGTGGATGGCCGCCCGGATCTCAGCATGGTGGTGTATAATCCTGCCACGGCGGAGGATGCGGAGAAAATCAGAGGGCTGGTGGGGTGACGTATTAGTCGGGTTCTCAGTGCGGGACTTATGCGAGGCGCACCCGCCTCGTCCTTCGAGGCGCCAGCCTTCGGCTTCTGCGTCTCAGAATGACGCTATCCTTAGCGGAGACGGTTCATCTCCACCGTCGTATGATTTTCCGCAGCGGATACTCTCTACATCCCAACGTCGAAGACCGTCGAAATCTCCGTGTCTGGATATCTTGGACATGCTCTTCGCTGACCGGGTTTCAGCTGGCCAAGCGGCGACGTCGCCCCGTCCGTTCTTGCACCGGGCGACGTCTAGTCAACAGCGGCGGCCCTACTGCAGCGTGCGCGTCTGGATCTGCTCTACGGCTGGCTGAGAAGCGGAGGCGGGCACGGCGCCGCCTTCCAGGCCGGTCGCCACGACCGAGACGCGGAACCTGCCGTCAAGGCTGCGGTCGAAAATCGCGCCGACGACGATATCGGCGTCGTCCTGCACTTCGTCGCGAATGCGGCTTGCGGCTTCGTCGACTTCGAACAGCGTCATATCCGAACCGCCGGAGATCGAGATCAGCACGCCCCTGGCGCCCCGCATCGAGATATCGTCGAGAAGCGGGTTGGCAATTGCCGCTTCCGCCGCCTTCATCGCGCGGCTTTCACCGGAGGCTTCGCCAGTGCCCATCATGGCGCGGCCCATGCCGCGCATGACCGATTTCACGTCGGCAAAATCGAGGTTGATCAGGCCTTCCTTGACGATCAGGTCGGTAATGCAGCCGACGCCGGCATAGAGCACGCGGTCAGCCGTCATGAAAGCATCGGCGAACGTCGTTTTTGCATCAGCAATTCGGAAGAGGTTCTGATTGGGAATAACGATGACCGTATCGGCCGCCTGGCGAAGCGCCTCGATGCCGATTTCCGCCATCCGCATGCGGCGGTTGCCTTCGAAGGTAAAGGGCTTGGTGACGACGCCAACCGTCAGGATGCCGGCGGCACGTGCGGCGCGGGCGATGACGGGTGCTGCGCCCGTGCCCGTTCCGCCGCCCATGCCGGCGGTGACGAAGCACATGTGCGAGCCGGCCAGGTGATCCATGATCTCATCGATCGATTCCTCGGCCGCCGCATGGCCGACCTCCGGCAGGGAACCGGCGCCCAGACCCTCGGTCACATTGGCGCCGAGCTGGATACGGCGCGTCGCCTTGGAGGTGGCGAGCACCTGAGCATCCGTGTTTGCGGCGACGAATTCGACGCCTGCCAGGTTTTCCGCGATCATATTGTTGATCGCATTGCCACCACCACCGCCGACGCCGATCACAGTAATGTGCGGCCGCAGTCCCGAAATGCCGCCCTTGGCGTCCGTCATCGCGCTCTCCTTTGATGCTTCGTTCACGCCACGCCCTCGTCGCGGATAGCGAATCGGCGCTTAGGATAGCCGCCCAACAAGGCGGAGGCGAGGCGAAAGACGTCTCAGCGGGAGAGATCAAGATCGGGACGGGGCTTGGTGCTGCTTTCAGGGAGGAGCGCTGTGGCGGCCACTCCTTGAACTGGATGCGTGGACCGGTTTCGGCCCATGAATTGGAACCAGGATCGCACCCGTGCTGTTTAACTGGAAGGACGATCGGTCTTTTAGTTCACCTATGGAGGAGCGCGACATGCATACGACCCGATCGAAAGAACTGGCGGATGAATATCTGCGACTGGGCGGTAAACGGCTGGCCAAGATCGATGATAATATCGTCAAGATCCGCCACTGGGAGGATGACACGCCGGAGGCCGAGGCTTTCTGGCAGAAGAACATTGAGCCGCTGGATGAGCGGCGCCGCGTAGAGGTCGAAACGCACCTTCCCACGATCAACGACAGGTGATCGCAGCGATTTCCCGCAAGCCACTATCGATCGCGCCGGCTGTCCAGTCGGCACTGGGGCGACAGGCGGATCGTGCATCCGTCCCTACGAGATCGATAGGGAAACGCATCAATGATGCTTTCATTCAAAATATAGAAGTGTTCACCCATCTTGCTGACGCGAACGTCAGTGTTCGTACCAGGATAGAGATAGACGCATTCTTGCATTTCCGAGCACAATTTTTGGATTCGCTCTTGCTAGGCTGCGGATTGCTCGCCGCTGGGCAAGGCAATCTCATCACTCTCATCGTACACAAGCGTTGTGGAAGTTATCGCCTTGAACATACTGTCCCATGCAAGTGTCCTGAATCGCGGCTCACCGCTCGTCACATCGGTTCGTACGATCTCTGCGAGATACGCTTGTTTGTTCCAAGCAAATCGAACGCTGTCTGGCGTTATGCCGGTAGCCGCAACGATGTAAATAATGACTATCCACGGAAGAGGCGTGAGCAAGAGTGACACGACACGCCACCAGCGCCGCCGCGCCAAGTTGATGCAAAAGGAACCGACGATGGCGATCACTGTCAGCGCGAGAGTGATAAGGCCGATGGTCCACCAGTCCCATTTGGGGGCCAGCCACCATAGCCAATTTTGCGCCAGATACGACAAAAACCAGATTGCATATCTACACGTAAACTTGTCATCACGTTTTTCCGACTCTGCCACGTTTAGCTAATGGCAATTTGAAGAAGTGGGTGTGGCACCCCCGCTCGTCGGGGGGATGACCTATCTGAAACGCGGCCTGCTGATCGCGGCCGTGATGCTGGCGGCAACGATGACATCCTTGCGTCAGGCCGATGCCGCGCAGTGTGAGCAGAAGACCTTCGAAGGGGGCGGGATATGTCGTCTGAACTGCGGACGCTGACAAAGCCGACCTTAGATTGTTCTGGAACAACGCCGATACGGCCAAGCCCGAAGGCTCCGCCGGCCAGGTCCCGAATTTCTACAAGACCGAACGGCGTATTCTCTATCGGTGACGCGGGCGCTTCGATACTGCCGACCGATGAATTTCTGAAAAGTAAGCAGAGTGTCCGCTTCGCCACCCAGTCCGGCCCGATGCCTCTTTAGACAAACTCTGTTGAGATATAGAAGCTTGGCGTCACGTCTGCAGAAGAGACGCTCACGCGTTTCAATATGTCACGATGGCGTGGCCTGCCAGATTTTTGCATGGTGGTGTACAATCCGGCGACAGCGTGGCCCCGGCCAATATCAGGGAACTGGAACTGGTGGGAAGGGCGTTGGCGGTGCTTGAGGAGCGGCTTAGTTGAGAGGCCTCTTTCCGGCGAAAGAGCTGGCCGGCACCGTCACCGGCAGACACAACACACACCGCAATCCCGCTGCATCGTTCGCCTCCAGCACCAGCGACCCTCCGTAGAGCCCGGCAAGCTCGTTGACGATACTCAGGCCGAAGCCGTTGCCGGGGACGTTTTCGTCTTCTCGGACGCCGGGCTGCACGACGGCGGCGAGGCGATCAGGGGGGATGCCGGGGCCGTCGTCTTCGATCGTGATCCGGGCGGTCGGCCCGTCGCGGCGGGCGCGAACGGTGACGCGCGAGGTGGCCCATTTGAAGGCGTTGTCGATCAGGTTTCCGAGCATTTCCTCGACATCGCTTTCGTCGCAGGCGACGCGCAGGCCTTTGGCGATATCGGTGTCGAAGGCGATCTTGCGCTCGGCATGAATCTGGCTGATCGCCCGGTGGAGATCGGCGACCGAGGCCGCCAGGTCGATGCTGGCGACATTGTCCGTCGAGGCCATCACGCGGCGGGCGGCGGCGAGGTGGTGTTTGATCCTGTTGTCGATCCGGGCGGCGAGGCTGCGTAAGGCGCCTTGCGGATCGTTTTTCTCGTCGAGCGCCAGCAACAGGCTCGCCACCGGCGTTTTGAGGCCGTGGGCGAGGTTGGCGAACTGCATGCGGGTTGCCGCGAGCCGCTCCTCATTGGCCGCCAGCAACGCATTGGTTTTCAGCGCGAGCGGCGCAAGCTCGACGGTCGCCTCATCGGGCAGGCGGGCGCGTTCTCCCCGGTTGATGGCATCGATATTGGCTGCCATGGATTTCAAGGGGCGCAGGCCGAAGCGGATCTGCCAGAGCGTGCCGGCCATCAGCACGAGGCCGAGCAGCAGCATGGAGGGAACCAGCCAGAAGAGCGCGCGGAGCGCGGGGCCGACGAGGGCGATCATCGGCGCCGTCGTGGTGATTGTCAGCGTCATGCCGTCGATGCTGCGGATGGCCTGCCGAAGATAGAGCGGTCGTCTTCCGCGATCACCGCCCGTGCCTGATGTCGGCATGCCCATCAGCACATGGCGCAGATCCTGCCGGGGCGGCGGCGCGTCGATCGTGCTGTTCATCAGGGAACGGGAGGTCAGGCGCTGTTGCCCGTCGTCGATCTGCCAGTACCAGCCGGATGACGGGCGATCGAAGGGCGGTGCGTCGAGCGGCGCGGACAAGGTGATCCTGCCTTGCGCATCGCGCGTCACCGCGCCGGCAAGGGCGCCGATCTGGGTGTCCAGACGCTGATCGACCTGCTCGCGCACCACCGTCTTCAGCGCCAGCCAGAGCACGATCGCGGCCACAACGAGCGCCAGCGTCACGAAGATGCCGGAGAACATCAGCAGCCGGCCGGCGATCGATCTCGGTTTGAGGGCGGGGGCCTTCATGATGCCGACGTCAGCATATAGCCGCGGCCGCGCACCGTCTCGATGCGATCACCCCCGAGCTTCTTGCGCAGCCGGGCGATGATCACTTCGATGGAATTGGAGTCGACCTCGGCATCACCGTCATAGACGCGCTCGGTCAGCTCCCGCCGGTCGACGACCATCTCCTTGCGCAGCATCAGGCAGGAGAGCACTCGCCATTCCAGCGCCGTCAACTTCAGCGGCAGGCCGTCGAGTTCGAAGGTGCCGAGCTGGGCATCGAAGACCAGCGCGCCGCAGGTCAGCCGCGCGGCGGCGTGGCCGGCTGCCCGGCGCACCAGGGCGCGCAGGCGCAACACCAGCTCTTCCACCTTGAAGGGCTTGGCGAGAAAATCATCGGCGCCGGCCTTGAAGCTTGCGACCTTGTCCGGCCAGCCGTCGCGCGCCGTCAGCACCAGAACCGGCAGGTTGCGGCTGCCATCGCGCCACTCCTTCAGCACGCTGACGCCATCGATCTTCGGCAGGCCGAGGTCAAGGATCGCGACATCGAAGAGTTCGGTCAGGCCCGCATGGAGAGCGTCCTCGCCGTTGCGAGCGATATCGACCACGAAGTTTTCCGATCGCAGCACGGCGGCGATCCGGCCGCTGAGGTCTTCGTCGTCTTCGACGAGCAATACGCGCATGGGGCAGGGCTTTCCTCGAGGCTGGGCATCTCTGGGGACAGGCCAAAACTATCGGGCCGAGCTTAACTCAATCTGAACGGAGAGGTTCAGGCGGGCGAGGGGACGGGGCGGCTAGAGTGCGACAACGACTGATGCAAGGAGCAGATATATGCCGAAGGAAGAGCAGGACAACGTGCATACCGAGGGCGCAGCCATGCCCGTCCCGCCAGGACAGCGCCGGCGTCGGCTGGCGCTTCCCATCATCGCCGCCGCCGTGGCGCTGGTCATTGGGGCTGCCGGGGGCGCCGGTGCTGTCAAAATGATGCGTCCGACGCCGGAAATGGCGCCGCTGACGCCGGTGGCGATTTCGGCCATGCCCGCATCGAGCCTCGTGACGATCAAAGGCAAGGTCGCCGAGATCTACGGCAACAAGTTCGTGCTGCAAGACGACAGCGGCAAGGCGCTTATTGAAACCGGCCGAGCCGGTGAGGGCGGCACTCTCGTTAGCCGTGACGAAGCTGTCACCGTCCAGGGACGCTTCGACGACGGCTTCGTGCGTGCGAGCTACCTCGTTCGCCAGGACGGACGAACCGAAGCGCTGCGTCCGCCGAAAGGTCCGCCGCATAGACGATTTGAGGATTTCGATCACAGGCCTTGACAGGCCATGAACCATAGCCGCGCTGCGGTGTTTACAGACGTGCTTCTCAATTCCGGCAAAGGAACAATTCCCATGCAAAGATTTCTCCTATCAGGCCTTGCTCTTGCCGCACTCGCCGGCGCCGCCTTCGCTCAACAACCGCCCACCCCGCCGCCCGCCGCGACCCCACCCGCTGCGGTCGACCCGGCCTCGCCACCGCCACCGCCGCCAACGAACCCGTCTGCTTCCGCCGATGACGAGCGGATGATGGGCGAGCCGGATGCGCGGCCGGGAGATCGGCCCGATGATCGGTGGCATCGTTCTAGAGACGATATGGGTTTCCGTGACGACAGAGGCTTCCGTGGTTTCCGTGGTCATCGCCCGTCACCGCCGCCGCCCTCCAAGGCCGCACATTTCCGGATCGAGGATGGCGATACCAGGATCGATCTGAAATGCGCCGAGGACGAACCGATGAAGGCCTGTGCCGACCTCTTGCTCCAGGTGATGGATCGCCTGCAGGGCCAGAACTAGGCTTGAACATCCTGGGATAGCCGGGACGCCGCACGACATTGCAACCGTCCGCGTTCTCTCGCGGGCGGCTTTCAGATTGCGAAGGCCACCGTCGCCGACAGCCGCCATTCGTCTCCTCCGCAAGCATTGACGGCGGCCCGATTTGGCTTTAGCTGTGGCGCGATGAAAATCGCAATGGTTCTGGCATTGGTGATCGGGCGCATGGGCAGGATGGTGTAACCATCCGGCGAAAGCACCCATGCGCGGTAAGCAGGCTCCTGACGGGGCCTTTTTTTATGCCCTGAATCCGGGGCGGGCGCCTCGTCGGACTTTCCACACATCATCACACTGATCAAGGAACGGAACCATGAGATCCCGTCATTCCATCGACACCCCGCGCGCGCAGATGACCGGCGCTGAAATCGTTCTCCAGGCGCTGAGAGACAATGGCGTCAAGCATATATTCGGCTATCCCGGCGCTGCCGTACTGCCGATCTACGACGAGCTTTTCCAGCAGGAAGACATCAGACACATTCTGGTTCGCCATGAACAGGGAGCCGGCCATGCCGCCGAGGGGTACGCCCGGTCAACGGGCAAGGTCGGCGTTATGCTGGTGACCTCAGGACCCGGCGTCACCAACGCGATCACGCCCCTTCAGGACGCCTTGATGGATTCCGTGCCGCTCGTCTGCCTGTCCGGTCAGGTGCCGACGACGCTGATCGGGTCCGATGCGTTTCAGGAGTGCGATACCGTCGGCATGACCCGAGCCTGCACGAAACACAATCGGCTGGTCAACGACGTCAATGAGCTCGCGGCGGTCATCCACGAGGCCTTTCGCATCGCCGGATCAGGCCGGCCCGGACCCGTTCTGGTCGACATGCCCAAAGACGTGCTGTTTGCAAGCGGCAGTTATTCACTGCGTGAGGCTGTCGCCCCGAGACCGAGCTACCAGCCGGACAACAGCTGCGGCATCAGGGAGATCGAGGCTGCAATCACTTTGATGACAGCGGCACGCAGGCCGGTTATCTGCGTGGGCGGCGGCGTCGTCAATTCCGGCCCCGAAGCGGCAAATCGGCTGCGCGAGCTGGTCGATCTCACCGGCTTTCCCGTTACGTCGACGCTGATGGGGCTCGGCGCCTATCCGGCTTCCGGCCCGAACTGGCTGAAGATGGCCGGGCTTCACGGCTCCGATGAGGCCAACATGGCAATGCAGGACTGCGACCTCATGCTGTGCATCGGGGCGCGCTTCGACGGCGGGCTGGCCGCCGGCGTCGATGGTTTTTCACCGCATTCCCGGAAGATTCAGATCGATATCGATGCTGCCTCGCTCAACAAGACCGTGCGCGCCGATATCGGTATCCAGGGCGATGCGGGCGGCGTGCTTGCCGAATTCCTTCGTCTCTGGCGAGCGCTGCCGCGGGCGCCGGACCGGGCGAGATTGGCCGACTGGTGGAGCATGATTGCGGGCTGGCGCGCACAGCGATCGTTTTCCTATGCGGTGCGCGAGGACGTCATCATGCCGCAATATGCCATCGAGCGGCTTTACGAACTGACGAAGGATCGCGATACCTACATCACGACGGAGGTCGGCCAGCATCAGATCTGGGCGGCGCAATATTACGGCTTCGAGCAGCCGAACCGCTGGATGACATCAGGCGGCCTGGGGACGATGGGATACGGGCTGCCCGCCGCCCTCGGCGTGCAGATCGCCAATCCCGGCAGCCTCGTCATCGACATGGCCGGTGACGCCTCCGTGCAGATGACGATGAAGGAAATGTCGGCCGCCGTGCAGCACAATGCGCCGATCAAGGTCTTCATTCTCAACAGCGGCGATCAGGGAACGGTTCGGCAGCACGGAAATCCGGATTTCGTGAAACTGGCGGAAGCCTATGGCGGACACGGCATTCGCTGCGAGAGGCCCGCCGAACTCGATGATGCGATCCTGGAGATGATCGAGGTGAACATGCCTGTTCTGTTCGACTGCCGCGTCGCCGAACTCGCCGACCGCCTGCCGATGATCGGGCCGGGCCGGGCGCGCAACGAGATGCTGCTGTCCGGCGAGGTTGGCGCCGCGCTGTTTGCCGCGTCAGCTGATGGAGAGGGGCGCGTCGAAAGCGCGTCGCATCAAACTTGATTCATGCGACGCGCTTTAGCTCTTTGTTTGAATGGATGTCGTTCTCCCGGAACCGCTGCACACTTCCTGGCGACATGCATTAGCGGCTTTTGAGCATGGTTTGAAAATGTCAGTCGCAGCGGTGGATTCTGCGACTGGCGTCGAGTCATCAGGCCGCCGCCGATGTGGCCTTGTGCCGGCAGCATCATCGCGGCGCCAACCTGATCTCGCTCAATATCTCCACAGGCGGAAACCGGACACAATCGACGACATCGAAATTTACCGAGAACTGCATGCTATTTTCGTTCGCCCATTTGATCGCGGCCGCTGATTTCGCCTCCGGCACTTTCGCTGCAATGGTGCAGTGAGGCGCCCAATTGCCGGGTCGATAGTGCCCATGACAGAAGGCAGGATCAATCTTTCGATGGAAAGCCGCGTGCAGTTGGAGAAGAGCGTCGTCTGGGATCGGGCGCGCCCAGAGAACGAGGAACTCGTTCTGAAAATAGCCGATGCCCGAAAAGGCTAAGGTGACGGTGGAGCGCGCGCGGAAAACACTTTCAAGCGCCTCGCCCAATCGATCTGCATCAAACGCCTGATAAACTGCGAGGGTCAGATGGGGAGGATAATTCAAGGTCCGCATCGAAGCCGTCTCTTCGAATGCCGCCGCTTCATCCCAGAGTTTGAAAACCGGCGATGCGGTCTCGTTCAGACATTTGAGGCTGATCCCGTAAGGCATTTGCGAGCGTTATCCAGTCCATCGCGCCTGGACTTTAGGCCGATATCGTTGCCGATGTCGAGCGCCCGGTCGGAGCTAACGGAGGCGGCCGGCATTGCTGGATATCGCGTGGGTTTTGTGTGTTTTCCGCCGCGGATTCGACTATCATGGGATGCTTGAACGATAGGATGCACGGCATGATCGATCATATTACCATGGCGGTCAGTGACCTTGAAAAGAGCAAGGTATTTTATGAACGCGCTTTCGACCCTCTGGGCTATCGTCGCACCTTCGGGAAGGAAGACGTTTTCTGGGCTTTCGATGTCGGTGGCAGCCTCTTCGAAATCCAGCACACTGACGACAAGCCGCCTCTGACCCGTTTGCACATTGCCTTCCGGGTCCGAAGCAGGGCGGAGGTCGAGGCATTTTATCGCGCAGCACTTGAAGCCGGCGCAAGGGACAATGGTGCGCCCGGCCCGCGGCCGGAATATGCCGACAACTACTATGCCTGCTTCGTTCTCGATCCTGACGGTTACAATATCGAGGCGATGCTCAACAAGCCGGCGGCGTGAGGGTGACGACGCAGGCTGCGAACCTTGTGCGCAAGGGCGGCCAACGGATGACGCATGTGCCGCCGCTCGATCCGTTGTCGACGCTTATCGAGAATTTCCAGCAGCGCGGCGGCACGATCTGGGCCTGCCCGCCCTGCGTCACCTCGCGCGGTTATACGCAGGAAGACATGCTCGACGGCATCGTCATCGTCGGCGCCAGCGCCATGCATGCCGAAATCAAAGAGGGCGCGGCAACGCTGTCGTTTTGACTGGCTGCGCCGGGCCGGGCGACTATCGGGAGTGTCTTGGCGCCCACATTCACCGGCCTGCGCATGCGCGACGGAGTGCCAAGCGACTATTCTTGCGCTCGGCAATATACTTGTGAGATTGTACCGATATACATGCGATACTGCCGATGCAGGCAGCGCGGGGGCTTCGATGACATCCGTAAGGGTCAATGAGCTGATATCGGTGGCGGGGCAGCCCGATGCCGCCGGTTTTGCTGCTTTTGCGGCGGACGGTTTTGCCGGCGTCATCAATGCCCGGCCGGATGGCGAGGAGCCGGGGCAGCCGGGCGATGCGGCGGAAAAGGCTTCTGCCGCCGCCGTGGGGCTCGCCTACAGCTTCGTGCCGGTGAAAGGGCCCGAGATTACCGAGGCCGATATCCGCGCCTTCCAGAGGGCGATGATGCAAGCAAAGGGGCCGGTCGTCGCTCATTGCAAGAGCGGCACCCGGGCGTTGACGCTCTATGCGCTCGGAGAGGTGCTTGACGGGCGGATGCAGCCCGGGGACGTCGAGGCCTTCGGTCAAAACCTCGGCTTCGATCTTGCCGGCGCGCGCCGCTGGCTGGAAAAGCGGGCAGGGCAGGCGGCTGTCTTGAAGGCTTTCTTCGAACCCCGCACTTGCAGTGTGCAATATGTCGTTTCAGACCCGGTAACGAAACGCTGCGCCATCATCGACCCGGTGCTCGATTTCGACGAAATGTCGGGTGCGACGGGAACGGCCAATGCCGATGCCATCCTCGCGCATATCGACAGCGAAGGGCTGACGGTCGAGTGGATCCTCGACACGCATCCGCATGCCGACCATTTCTCCGCCGCGCACTATCTCAAAGGAAAGACCGGCGCGCCGACGGCGATCGGCGCCCATGTCACCGACGTGCAGGTGCTCTGGAAGGAAATCTACAACTGGCCGGCACTCGAAACCGACGGCTCGCAATGGGACCGGCTGTTTGCTGATGGCGACACTTTCGAGATCGGCGGGCTTAGAGCCCGCGTGATGTTCTCGCCCGGCCATACTCTTGCCTCGGTGACCTATGTGATCGGCGACGCCGCCTTCGTGCACGACACCGTGTTCACGCCGGATTCCGGCACGGCGCGCACGGATTTTCCCGGCGGCAGCGCCAGCGCTCTCTGGCACTCGATCCAGGCGATCCTGTCGCTGCCCGAGGAGACCCGGCTCTTTTCCGGCCACGACTATCAGCCTGGCGGCCGTCACCCGCGCTGGGAAAGCACGGTAGCCGCCCAGAAGCGCGCCAATCCGCATATATCAGGCATCGACGAAGCCGGCTTCGTGGCGCTGCGCCAGGCGCGCGACCGCACGCTGCCGAAACCGAAGCTGATGCTGCATGCGCTGCAGGTCAACATCCGCGGCGGGCGGTTGCCCGAACCGGAGGCGAACGGGCGACGGTATCTGAAGATTCCGCTGGATGCGTTGTAGGAACGCAGGGAGCAGCGTTGCGGCGTGCTTCGAGGCTTCGCCCGTTCGGGCTGCGCACCTCAGCATGAGGTTGGTGGATGCCGCGCCCACGACAGCGGGAATAGTAGGATGCTTGAGAGAGCCCCATCCTGGGGATGAGAATGCTGGCATCATACCGGCCAACAGCGCTCCGACGTTCCGTCTCCATATTTCGCCCACCAAACCCAATCTTCCGCAATAATGATTGACGTCGTGCGGGCGGGCGACGTAACTGGGGGTGACGGTTCCCTGAAGATGACTCCAAGGGGATTAATAGGGAACACGGTGAGGACGACCCAGTAGGGACCGAGACCGTGGCTGCCCCCGCAACTGTAAGCGGATTGTCGATCATCTCAGCTGTGGCCAGCGACTGGCCATCTCTGAAGGGCTTATGGCCCTGCCACTGCGATATATCGCGGGAAGGCGGATGAACGACTTATATCCGCAAGCCAGGAGACCTGCCGTCAATCACGATCCAATCAACCGGGCGGGGATGCCCGGATAAGGAACAGACATGATTGACCTTCTGAACCTTCGCCGAATTTCGGCATGCATCCGTCTCGATTGGGCCTCCTGCGGCTAGCGCGCGCGTCAGCGTGCCTTCGGCCGCGCGTGCGGCATAACCGTGCTTTTTCCTTCAATCGAGGTTTTTCATGCGCCAGATTCTCGCCACCATGACATTTGCCTTCGGGCTGATCGGCCTTGCGGCACCGAGCCTTGCCGCCACCCAATATCCTTTGACCATCACCAATTGCGGTGAGCAGGTGACTTTCCAGACGGCGCCGTCGAAGATCGTTTCGATCGGCCAGGGAATGACCGAAATTCTTTTCTCGCTCGGCCTTACCGACAAGATCGCCGGCACGGCCGTCTGGGTCGGTCCCGTTCTGCCGCAATATGCCGAGGCGAACAGCAGGATAAAGCGTCTCGCCGACAATGATCCGAGCTTCGAATCCGTCGTCGGACAGGAGCCCGACCTGGTGGCGGCCGAGTTCGAATGGCATGTCGGCGCGCAGGGCTCCGTCGGCAAGCGGGAGCAGTTTCAGGATCTCGGGATCAATACCTATCTTTCGCCGGCCGATTGCGTCGCCAAGGTCAACACCGATGGCGGCGACGGTGTGCGCAAGGAGCTGTTCACGATGGCGCTGATCTATCGCGAAATCGCCGAACTCTCAGAGATCTTCGACGTGAAGGAGCGCGGCGATGCGCTGATTTCCGAGCTGAAGAAGCGCGAGGCGGATGCCGTCGCCTCGATATCAGCCGCATCGGGCAAGAGCCTGCCCATCGTCTTCTGGTTCTCCAGCAAGGAAGTCAACGGCGACGCCTTCATTGCGGGCAAGAACAGCGCGCCTGCCTATATACTGAAGGCGATCGGCGCCAGGAATGTCGTCACCACCGAGGAGGAATGGCCGCTGGTCGGCTGGGAAACCATCGCCCAGGCGAACCCGGCCGTCATCGTGCTCGCCACCATGGACCGGCGCCGCTACGCCGCCGACGATCCGAAGGTCAAGATCGATTTTCTCGAGAACGACCCCGTGACCAAGGAACTCGATGCCGTCAGGAACAGGCACTTCGTGATGATGGACGCGCAATCGATGAACCCAACGATCCGCACGATCGACGGCATCGAGACCTTGGCGAACGGCATCAAATCCTTCGGCCTCTCGCAGTGAAGGCAGCGTCGGTCAGGCAACAAGGATGGTGGGCGCTCGCCGCGCTCACCATTTCAGCCCTTCTCCTTCTCGGACTGATGATCAGCCTTGCCGTTTCGATCGGCGAGATCGCGATCCCGCTGGCGACAACGGCGGAGGCCGTCTCCAACCGGCTGTTCGGAACGCAGTTCGAACTCAGCCGCATCCACCAGGGCATCGTCTGGGATTATCGTCTGAGCCGGGCGCTGGTTGCGGCCAGCGCCGGCGCGTCGCTCTCGCTCTGCGGCGCCGTGCTGCAGGCGCTGCTGCGCAATCCGCTGGCCGAACCCTATGTGCTCGGCATCTCCGCCGGCGCCTCGACGGGAGCCGTCTGCGTGATGATCCTCGGCCTCGGCTACGGTGTTCTTGGCCTTTCCAGCGGCGCCTTCATCGGCGCGGTCATTGCCTTTCTGCTGGTCGGCTTCCTGGCGACGGGTGCGGGAGGAACCGGCGAACGCATCATCCTGTGCGGCGTCGCCGGTTCGCAGCTCTTCACTGCGCTGACCTCCTACATCGTGACGACATCGGCGAATGCCGAGCAGGCGCGGGGCATCCTGTTCTGGCTTCTGGGTTCGCTCAGCGGCGTGCGCTGGCCGGATGTCTATCTCTCGGTGCCGATCGCGCTCACAGGTTTCGTCATCTGCATGGCCCATGTCAGGGCGCTCGATGCCTTCGCCTTCGGTACGGATGCGGCGGCCTCGCTCGGCATTGCGGTGCGCCGCGTCCAGATCCTGCTGTTCGGCCTGACAGCGGCGATGACGGCAAGCGTCGTCAGCATGGTCGGCTCGATCGGCTTCGTCGGCCTGGTCATTCCCCATGCCGCCCGCTTCCTCGTCGGGCCGGGGCATCGGCGGTTGCTGCCGGCAACAGCACTCGGCGGCGCGATCTACATGGTCGGCGCCGATATCGTCTCGCGCATCATCATCCCACAGCAGGTCCTGCCGATCGGCGTTGTTACGGCGCTCTTCGGCGCGCCGGCCTTTGCCGTCATCCTCTATCGCGTGCGGAGGAGCGCATGAGCATTACGATCGACGCGGTGAGTTTCGCCGCAGGCGACACGGTCATCGTCAACGGCGTCAGCCTGACGGTGGCAAAGGGCAAGGTGCTCGGTCTGCTCGGGCCGAACGGGTCCGGCAAATCGAGCCTGCTGAGGCTGATCTGCCGGCTGCGCAAGGTCCGCAGCGGCGTCATCCGGCTGGGCGACGACGATATCGCTTCGCTGTCGCGCGCCGCCCTTGCGCGGCGCATTGCCTTCGTCGAGCAGCAATCGACGACCGAGACGCAACTGACCGTGCGCGACGTGGTGCGGCTCGGCCGCACGCCGCATCGCGGGATGCTTGCGCCCTTCGGCGCGGAGGATGATGCCGCGGTCGAGGAGGCGCTGTTGCGGGTCGACATGCAGGCGAGGGCGGGCCAGCTCTGGCAGACGCTGTCGGGAGGCGAGCGACAGCGCGTCCATATTGCGCGGTCGCTGGCGCAGGCGCCGGGCGAGCTGCTGCTCGACGAGCCGACCAATCATCTCGATATCCAGCACCAGCTCGACATTCTCCGGCTGATCTCGAAGCTCGGCATCACCTGCATCGTCGCTCTGCACGATCTCAACCTGGCGGCAATGTTCTGCGACAGCCTGGCGGTGCTTCAGAAGGGTGAGGTCGTCGCCGCGGGCGCGCCGGAGGAGGTGCTTACAGAGGATATGATCGGCAGGGTTTTCGGCGTTCGCGCCCATGTCCAGAAGTCGGCAGTGCATGGGCGGCTCCACATCCAATACGTCCTGGATTGAGGAATGGCCTTTTTCCTGGACTGGCGTATGATTTCCGAGGGCGCCTGCGCCCGGTCGAACGGAGTTTCGAGATGCTCGAACGAAATCAGTTTCCCCTGCGGCCCGTCGTCCCCGGCTTCGCTGTCGCCTGGGTCGCCATCATTTCAGGCGCGAGCGTCGCTCTCAGCCTGATTTTTGCCTGCGTCACGCCCTTCGTGGCCCTGGCGGCGGTATCGGCGGTCATTCTTCCCCGGCGCATGGCGCTGACGGCGGTCCTGCTGGCCTGGCTCGCCAACCAGATGGTCGGGTATCTCGTGCTCGGCTATCCCCAGACTTGGGACAGCTATGCGTGGGGTCTGGCGATCGGTCTTGCCGCATTTGCATCCCTGGCCGCAGCGCTCGGCGTGCTTCACCTTGCGGCCGGCCTGACCGTCACCGCGGCCGGCGCCTTCATGGCCGGCTTCGTTGCCTATGAAGGCGTGCTCTTTGCTGCGACGGCGGTGCTTCCGTCAGGCGAGGAAGCGTTTTCGGCGTCTGTGGTGGCGAATGTCCTGCTGATCAATTCTCTGGCCGCGATCGGCCTGGTCTGCCTTCACGCCGGCGCGGCAGCCGGCCGTGCGCTCGTTGCAAGCCAGCCGGGACCGGCGTTGCCTTAGGCGCAAAGACCTAAGGTGCCGGAAACCGCATTACCTCCCGCAACAGCGCAATGACCTCTGAGACCGACGGCCCTCTGACCGGTGGCGGCACTGCGCGTTCACAGAACTCGCGCCAGACGAACAGCGTCAGTTCCGCGCCGTCCGCTGCGGTTTCTCCGCGTCCTTCTGCAAAGTTCTCGAGCAGACGATACCGGCCGTCCTTCCAGAACAACTCCTCCACCCAGTCATATATCGGAATGACATGAAAATGGATCGGATAACCGGGCGAGTGCCCGTATCGGCCGATATAGACGCGCTGAGCATTCAGGTCTTGTTTCAGCGCCTTCTGCGTTCTTGCAAGCAATGGGCCGAATTCGCCCAACGCCTTTTCCGATAAATCCGAAAGGTCAGTCGTGTCGATCTTGGAACTGATCATGAGATAGCCGGGAAGGGCGGAGTTCATCCGGTGGTTTACGAGCCATCCCGTGGTCTCGGCAACATGAAACTGCAGAGGAATCTGCAAGCGCCGCCTCTTTCGCTTTCGCAAAGGAACATTTCGACGCGGGAGAATAAGCAGTTTTGCAAGGGCTGCAACGGCGATCTTCAAGATCGATGCTCACTCGCCCTCGGCTCCGCGGCGCTCGCTCGCAAGCCCAACGAGCACGAATGGGTGGCGAACGGCAAGGCGCTGAAGTGAAATGCGCCAAGCATGGGTTGAGATCGTCGCCGGCAACGGCTATCTGGTTCCGGACCGCAAGCGGACCCTCCGCGAACGACAAGGCGCAAAGCTCCCATGATCCCCGATTTCCTCGTCACCCATTCCGGTGGCTTCCATGCCGATGAATTGCTGTCGAGCGTCATCCTGACCCGGCTTTTCCCGCAAGCGCGTATCGTCCGCAGCCGGGCGCCGGAATGGATCACGCCAGGCGAAGGCCGCATCATCTACGATGTCGGCGGCGCCTATGATCCTGCTGCCGGGATATTCGATCACCACCAACGCGGCGCCCCGATGCGCAACGATGGCCGGCCCTACAGCTCGTTCGGCTTGATCTGGAAGCATTACGGCCGTGATTATCTCGCAGCCTCCGGCCTTCCCGAAGCCCATGTCGAGGTGGTGCATGGCACTTTCGATGCGGGCTTCGTGCTGCCGATCGATCTGACCGACAATGGCGCGCTCAGCCCCTCGGGGCCGTTGGCGGGCTTGGCGCTGCCTGCGCTGCTGGAGACGCTGAAACCGGTTTTCGACGAAGCTGAACCCGAGGCCGACGATCGCGCCTTCCACGCGGCGCTTGCCATTGCCCGCAGTTTCGTCGAGGCGAGGATCGCCCAGAGTGCCGCAAAATTGCGGGCCGAGGCGATGGTGCATCGGGCAATCGAGGCTGCGGGGCAGGGCCGAGTTCTGGAGTTGCCGAGGGGAATGCCGTTCCGTCCCGCCATCGTCAAGGCAGGCGCCGAGCAGCTGCTGTTCGTCGTCCATCCGCGCGAAAAGGATTGGTGCGTGACCGGCATCCGCCGCGCCGAGGAGGGCTTCGAACTCAGGGCGGATCTGCCGGCAGCCTGGGCCGGTCTCGCCAATGGAGAGCTGGAGGCGGTTTGCGGGATAGAGGGCGCGAGCTTCTGCCACAACGGCTGCTTCATCGCCGCCGCCAAGACTCGCGAGGCAGCACTTGCCATGGCCGATTTGGCGGTGAAGGAGGCGCTTTCGATCGGGGTGTAGTGGCCGTTATCCGCCTCGGGTTCACCTGATCTCATCTGCGTTCAGGTGAACCCAACTGTGAGGCGATTGACTTGCATCCGCGAAGGATTAAGCTTCGAGCCATAACAACCACCACTCACACGCGAGAGATAATGGAGGGTGTGAGTGGCCGGCGACCTTGAGGAGGATGAGGTTTGCCATGGATTACCGTGTTGTTCTGCTGATTGGTGCAACTGTCACTGCCCTTTTCCCCGGTCATGCCGGGGCGCAGGAGGGTGATGCGACGGCCGGCGCCACTGTTTTCAAGAAATGCGCGACCTGTCATGTCGTCGAGTCCGATACCAACAAGGTCGGTCCGTCGCTGAACAAGCTGTTCGGCAGGAAGGCCGGGACGCATCCCGATTTCGCCTATTCGGCCGCAATGAAGGCGGCCGGCGAAGGCGGCCTCGTCTGGGACGAGACGGTTCTGCGTGACTATCTCCATAATCCGAAGGCAAAGGTGAAGGGCACGAAGATGGCCTTTGTCGGCGTGAAGGACGACCAGGAGATCACCGATCTCATCGCCTATCTCAAACAGTATTCGCAGTGATGGGCAATATTCGCAGTAACGGGCAATACCCCAAATGACGGGCCGCGGCCGGGGTGGCGCATGGCTAAATTGCCGTAATTGCCGATATTTTCTATCTGTGCGATAATAAAGACGGACTTTTTGCGGAATGCGGTTTCACGGGTCAACCTGCTCGAGGAGGAGCGGAAATGGCTGTCGTGCTGATCCTCGTCCTGATTGTCGTCGGCTCCGTGCTGTTTCATGTGCTGAGCCCATGGTGGTGGACGCCGATCGCGTCCAACTGGACCTATATCGACAGTACCCTCGTCATCACCTTCTGGATCACCGGTATCGTCTTCGTGGCGGTGGTGTTGTTCATGGCCTATTGCGTCTACCGCTTTCGCCACAAGCCGGGCAACCAGGCGCATTACGAGCCTGAAAACCGGAGGCTGGAGGTGCTGCTCGCCTCGGGAACGGCGGTCGGCGTCGCGGCGATGCTGGCGCCCGGCCTTATCGTCTGGAACCAGTTCATATCGGTGCCGGCTGATGCCGCATCGGTCGAGGTCGTCAGCCAGCAATGGCTGTGGAGCTTCCGCCTGCCGGGGGCGGACGGAAAGCTTGGCCGGGCGGAGACGCGCGACGTCACGCCCGAGAACCCGCTCGGCCTGGACAAGAACGACGCGAGCGGCCTCGACGACGTGATCGTCGAAGGGGGCGAGCTGCACCTGCCAATCGGCAAGCCGGTGCACATCCTGTTGCGCTCGATCGATGTGCTTCACGATTTCTACGTACCGGAATTCCGCGCCAAGATGGATATGATCCCTGGCATGGTCACCTATTTCTGGTTGACGCCGACCCGGACGGGGACCTTCGAGATCCTCTGCGCCGAACTCTGTGGCGTCGGCCATCCACAAATGCGCGGCACCGTCGTGGTCGATAACGACGCGGACTACCAGACCTGGCTCGGGCAGCAACAGACATTCACCCAGCTTACGGCGTCATCGGGAGAGCCGCCGCCGGCAAACTGACGCGGTGACGCGGTCGCAGGCCGGTTCAGGGAACCGGCGGGAAGGGAAGAGAGATCATGGTCGAGATTCCATCCGGCAGCATCCCCTCCGCCGAAGTCGAGGATGTCGAGCTTTATCATCCGCACAGCTGGTGGACCAAATATGTGTTCAGCCAGGATGCCAAGATCATCGCCGTGCAATATTCGATCACGGCGATCTCGATCGGCCTCGTGGCGCTGGTGCTCTCCTGGCTGATGCGGATTCAACTCGCCTTTCCAGGCTATTTCGCCTTCATCGATGCCGATCACTATTACCAGTTCATCACCATGCATGGCATGATCATGGTGATCTATCTCTTGACGGCACTTTTCCTCGGCGGCTTCGGCAATTTCCTCATCCCGCTGATGGTCGGTGCGCGCGACATGGTATTTCCTTACGCGAACATGCTGAGCTACTGGATTTATCTGCTCGCGGTGCTGATCCTCGCCGCCGGCTTCTTCGCCCCGGGCGGTCCGACGGGGGCCGGCTGGACACTTTATCCTCCGCAATCCGTTCTTTCCGGCACGCCGGGCGGCAAGGACTGGGGTATCCTGCTGATGCTCACCTCGCTGATCGTCTTCATCATCGGCTTCACCATGGGCGGGCTGAACTATGTGGTGACGGTGCTGCAGGGGCGGGCACGCGGCATGACCCTGATGCGGATGCCGCTTACTGTCTGGGGCATCTTCACCGCCACCGTGATGGCGCTGCTTGCCTTTCCCGCGCTCTTCGTCGCCTGCGTCATGATGCTCTTCGACCGCGTGCTCGGCACCAGCTTCTTCATGCCCGCCATCGTCGAGATGGGCACGCAATTGCAGCATGGCGGCGGCAGCCCGATCCTGTTCCAGCACCTGTTCTGGTTCTTCGGCCATCCCGAAGTCTATATCGTTGCGCTGCCTGCCTTCGGCATCGTCTCGGATCTGATCAGCACGCATGCGCGCAAGAACATCTTCGGCTACCGGATGATGGTCTGGGCGATCGTCATCATCGGGGGCTTAAGCTTCGTCGTCTGGGCGCACCACATGTATGTCAGCGGCATGCACCCGGCCTTCGGCTTCTTCTTTGCCACGACGACGCTGATCATCGCGATTCCGACGGCGATCAAGGTCTACAACTGGGTGTTGACGCTCTGGCGCGGGGACATCCACCTGACGCTGCCGATGCTCTTTGCGCTCGCCTTCATCGTCACCTTCGTCAATGGCGGGCTGACCGGCCTCTTCCTCGGCAATGTCGTCGTCGACGTGCCGCTGTCGGATACGATGTTCGTTGTCGCGCATTTCCACATGGTCATGGGGGTGGCGCCGATCCTCGTCATCTTCGGGGCGATCTATCACTGGTATCCGAAGGTGACCGGGCGCATGCTGGACGAGACGCTCGGCCAGATCCACTTCTGGATCACCTTCCTCGGTACTTATGCGATCTTCTTTCCGATGCATTATCTCGGCCTGCTCGGCGTGCCGCGCCGTTACTTCGAGATGGGAGAGACCGCCTTCGTTCCGCCATCGGCCCATACGCTGAACATCTTCATCACCGTCATGGCGCTTGTCGTCGGCGCCGGCCAGATGGTCTTCCTGTTCAATCTCGTCTGGAGCCTTTTCCGCGGCCGGGAGGCCGGCGGCAATCCTTGGCGGGCAACGACGCTCGAATGGCAGACGCCGCAGACGCCGCCGGCGCACGGCAACTGGGGCAGGGACCTGCCCGTCGTCTATCGCTGGGCCTATGACTACAGCGTACCCGGGGCTGCCGAAGATTTCATTCCGCAGAATGTGCCGGCAAGCGATGGCGTTACCCGCGAGGCTCCGGCATGAACGTCATCCTGCTTTTCCTCGCCGCCATCGCCGCCATCATCATCTGGTGGCTTTCAGGGCAGCGGCTGACCTCGAAGCCCTGGCTGGAAACCGGCTCGGTGCAGTTGCCGGATCAACACGGCACCGAGCGGCCGCCCGTGCCGGCGGTGAAAATCGGCCTCTTCGTGTTTCTCGGCGTCGTCGGCGCGCTCTTCAGCCTTGCCGTCAGCGCCTATTTCATGCGTGCTGCGTCGGCCGACTGGTGGGGGATGCCGGTTCCGCGCCTGCTATGGGTGAATACTGCGGCGCTTGCGCTCAGCAGTGCTTCACTGCAATGGGCAAAACGAGAAGCGCAGCATGGCCGCATGGAAAGCCTGCGGCCAGCGCTGGTGACGGGACTTGCGCTAGCCGTCTTCTTCCTCGCCGGGCAGATTCAGGCATGGCGGGAGCTGACGGCGGCCGGCTATGTGCTGGCCGACAATCCCGCCAACAGCTTTTTCTATATGCTCACCGGCCTGCATGGCCTGCATATTCTCGGCGGGCTCGCCGTGCTCACGCATACCACGGTCAGGGCATTTTCAACGGAGGTCGCGCCGGACAGGCTGCGCCTCAGCGTCGATCTTTCCGCGATCTATTCGCATTTCATGTTCGCCGTCTGGCTGCTGCTTTTCGCGCTTTTTGCCGGCTGGGCGAACGACTTCGTCGATCTCTGCCGCACACTACTGAATTAAGGGGTTTGCAGATGGCACAGACTATCGAGACACACGGCGGGGCAGACCTCAGGCCGGCCGGCCTTCGCGGTGTCGCCGCCGATTTCAGCTCGGATCAGCGCGCCTTCAAGACCGCCTCCTGGGGCAAGGCGATGATGTGGATCTTTCTCCTCAGCGACACTTTCGTCTTCGGCTGTTTTCTGATCGCCTATATGACCGCCCGCATGTCGACGCCGGTTCCATGGCCCAATCCGAGCGAGGTTTTCGCGCTGCATATCGGCGGGCAGGATGTTCCGCTGATCCTGATCGCGATCATGACCTTCGTGCTGATCTCGAGCAGCGGCACAATGGCGATGGCGGTCAATTTCGGCTATCGCCGCGAACGCCGCGTGACCGCGATACTGATGCTGCTGACGGCCGCTCTCGGGGCAACCTTCGTCAGCATGCAGGCCTTCGAATGGACCAAGCTGATCACCGAAGGCGTGCGCCCCTGGGAGAATCCATGGGGGGCAGCGCAGTTCGGCTCGACCTTCTTCATGATCACCGGCTTTCACGGCACCCACGTGACGATCGGCGTCATCTTCCTGCTGATTACCGCCCGCAAGGTCTGGCGGGGCGATTTCGACGTGGAGCGGCGCGGCTTTTTCACCAGCCGAAGAGGGCGCTACGAGGCCGTCGAGATCATGGGCCTCTACTGGCACTTCGTCGACCTGGTATGGGTTTTCATCTTCGCGTTTTTTTATCTGTGGTGAGGTCGTTATGAGCGAGACAACGGCGCACGGGCAAAGCCCGCATACACAAGCACTGCACGCGCAAGATCACGGACAGCAGCATCCGATCCGGCTCTATCTCTTCGTCTGGGGCCTGCTCTTCGTGCTCAGCGCCTTTTCCTATATGGTCGATTATCTCGGGATCCACGGCTATCTCCGGTGGACGCTGATCCTGCTGTTCATGATGCTGAAGGCCGGGCTGATCGTCGCCATCTTCATGCACATGGCCTGGGAACGGCTGGCGCTGGTCTACGCGATCCTGCTGCCGCCCGTGCTGGTGCTGGTTTTCGTGGCACTGATGGTATCGGAAGCGGACTATACGATCTTCACCCGGCTGGCTTTCTTCGGTGCCACGCCTTAGACATCGGTTATCAGGTGCAACTATCTCCACCGGAGCAACGATGGCCGAGATTCTGCTGTTCCACCACGCTCAAGGGCTGACCCCTGGCGTGCGCGCCTTCGCGGACGAGATCAGGGCAGCCGGCCACATCGTGCATACGCCTGATCTGTTCGACGGGCGCATCTTCGACAGCATCGAGGAGGGGCTTGCCTATATCGGCCAGATCGGATTCGACGCGATCAGGGAGCGCGGCGTCCAGGTCGCCGACGAACTGCCCCGCGAACTGGTCTATGCCGGGTTCTCATTCGGCGTGCTGCCGGCGCAGAAGTTGGCACAGACACGGCGTGGCGCCCGCGGGGCCTTGCTTTTCTACTCCTGCCTGCCGATCAGTGGAAGATGGGCCTTCGGGCCTTGGCCGGAGGGCGTCGCCGTCCAGATCCACGGCATGGATAACGATCCGATTTTTGTCGGCGAGGGCGATATCGACGCGGCCCGCGAGATCGTGGCGAAGGTCGATGACGCCGAGCTTTTCCTCTACCCCGGCGATCAGCACTATTTCGCCGACAGTTCGCTGCCGTCCTATGACGCGGATGCGACCGCGCTCCTCATTACCCGGGTGCTCGCATTCCTGGATCGCCGCTGATCCCGGCGGCCACCGACCCCACAAAATCCCCACCTAAAACGCGTCCTAAAACATGATGGAGGTCGCGCCGGGCGACGATCTCGGCAATGATGGCCGCCTATTCGCCACGATCCTGTCAGGCCATGCTGTTTATTCCGCTTCCCTTCGCCGTTGCCCTTCTGCTGCTTGTCCTCTTCGTTGCCGTCCTCAGGCGCGACGAGGAGGCGGTGCCGAACCGGCCGTTTCTGGCGCTCATCCTGCTTGCCGCGCTGCAATCCGTGCTCTCCGGCCTGCGTTGGGGATATGGGGTCCAGGCCGTTGGGTTGGTCGCGCCGGTGATCGCGGCGATGGTGCCGCCGCTTGCCTATGCCGGGGTTTCCCGGCTGGTGAGAACGAGCCGGCGGCCGCTGCCGGCGCGGATGGCCCTGCATGCCGTGCCCGCCGCCCTTATCCTGCTGCTGATGGCCGTTTGGCGGGAGGCGATCGACATCGCGCTGGTGCTGATCTTCGTCGGTTATGCCCTGGCGATCCTGCTTTTGATGGGCCCGGGCGCCGATGCGCTGCGGCTGGCGCCTTTCGAAGGGGCGGTGCCGGCCTACCGGGCAATCATCTTTACCGCCGCCGCCCTGTGTCTCTCGGCTGCGATCGATACCTTCGTCTTCCTCGACCTCACCTCGGCCCATAGTGCGCGGGCGCTGATGCTGATCAGTATCGGAAATCTCGCCGTCCTCGTCATTCTCGGCATTGCGGCGGCCGCCGCCAGCCGAAGCCGGGCGCCGGCGGAGATGGTGGAGACGGCGCCACGGCCGGAGACGAGCGAAGACAAGGAAACGATCGCCGCGGTCGATGCGCTGATGGAGGCCCGCAAACTCTATCGCGATACCAATCTCAATCTCGACCGGCTGGCCCGCAAGACCGGCATCCCCGCCCGCCAGATCTCGGCGGCGATCAACCGGGCGATGGACAAGAACGTCTCGCAATATGTCAACGACTACAGGATCGGCGAGGCCTGCCGGCTGCTTGCCGGCACCGAGAAACCAGTGACTGAGGTGATGTTCGAGGTCGGCTTCCAGACGAAGTCCAACTTCAACCGTGAATTCCGCCGGGTGACGGATATGACGCCGGTTGCGTGGCGGCAGAGGAAGGGGTGAGACGGACGGCCTGATCCTCGAAGGACAAGGACGGCCACTGCCACGTACACAATCGCGATCGAGGACTCCCTGGATCGTGTTCGAGGTCGCGATTTCTGTCGGGTCGGCGATGTTTGCCGGCATGAACACGACATCAGAACATGACCGAGACCTTGCGGCCAAGCTCAGATCGCTTTCGATCGAGCCCGGGACCTTGAAGATGGCGCCGCCGAAGCCTCGTGCCCGGCGGCGCGTGATCCCTGGCGCGATGCTTGTCCTTGCTGCGGCGGCACCGCTGGCGGCGGCTCTTTTCTATAGGGCCGAGACGCTGCAGCGTGTCGAGACCGCGCTTGCGGGTTTTTCGGGCGGCGATCTTGCGATATCCGCTGATAGGGTGGAGAGGCGCGTCAGAGACGGCGTCGCTGTTGAGGCGATGCGGACTCCGACCGAGGATGAAGCGAAGAGCACAGCTGCGTCGACCCGGGAAATCACCGGCTCCGGCTATGTTGTCGCCACCGATATCGCCACAGTCTTTTCCAAATATGAGGGCCGGATCGTCGCGGTCGAGGTCGACGCGGGCGACAGCGTCGTCGCAGGGCAGGTGCTGGTGCGGCTTGACGATGCCGGCGCAGGCTTTTCGCTTCGGGGCGCCGAGATATCGGGACGGGCGGCGGCGCTGGCGCTTGATGCGAGGACCATCGAGTCTGCACAGGCGCGATTGTCGTTTGCGCGCAGCGAACGGCTCGCCGGGCGCGACGCCATGTCGGCGCAGTCGCTGGAGGAGGCGAGAACGGCTGTCGATAAGGCCGAGAATGCCGTCCTGCAGGCGCGCCAGGATGCTGAAAAGGCGGAGCTCGAGATCGACAAGGCGCGTGAGCGGGTGGAGGCGCTGATGGTGCGTGCGCCGATCTCCGGCATCGTCACGCGGCTCGACGCGCATGTCGGCGACACGGTGTTGTCGCGCGAGGACAGCGTGCGGGAGGATGAAAGCCTGCTCACTATTACCGATACGGCGAGCCTGGTCATCGATGCCGATGTGGCCGAGGCCAATATCGCGCTGATGCGGCCGGGCCTGTCGGGCGAGGCGATTCTCGACGGCTTTCCCGGCCAGCCCTTTGCGATCGAGGTGTCGAAGATCGCGCCTGTCATTTCGCGGGAAAAGGGGACGGTGACGCTGCGCCTGTCGCTGACGTCGCCGCCGCTGGGCATGCGGCCTGCCATGGCGGCGCGTATCCGGCTGGTGGTGGGGGATGCCGCGGCTTCCGGTGCGTCGGCCGCTGGTGCTCATCACCCGCCCTCGTCCTTCGAGGCTCCGGCCTTCGGCCTGCGCACCTCAGGATGAGGGCTGGTTGCTGTGCCGTGTGGCTGGAAAGCTGATCGGGTGCCGTGCGGCAGGCGGGCTGATTGGTGCCGTGCGGTTCGGCTTCTTGTGCCGGAGATCGCAGCTTCTCTCCGACCTCATTCTGATGTGCCCCGCAGGGGCCTCGAAGAACCAGGGCGGCCACCGGTTACCGGCCACAGATCAACAAACCACCAAGGAGCAGAGCAATGACCGACACTCAAGACCCCTATATCGCGCTTGCCGGCGTCAGGAAGGCGTTCCGGATCGGGGCGGAGACGATACCGATCTTTTCGGGGCTTGACCTCTCCATTCCGCGCGGCGATTTCGTTGCGGTCATGGGGCCGTCGGGTTCCGGAAAATCGACGCTGCTGAATATGCTGGGCGGCATCGACAGCGCTGACGCCGGCGAGATCCGGATCGGGCGCAGCCATCTCGAGCAGATGGGCGAAGGGGCGAGGGCCGCCTGGCGGGCGCACAGCATGGGCATCGTCTTCCAGTTCTACAATCTGCTGCCGATGCTGAATGCGGCTGACAATATCGAGTTGCCGCTGCTCTTGAAGCCGCTGACGCGCAAGGAGCGTCGGGCGCGTGTCGATACGGTGATGGATCTGGTCGGGCTTGCCGGGCGCCAGCGGCACTTTCCGTCGAGCATGTCGGGCGGGCAGCAGCAGCGCGTCGGCATTGCGCGTGCCATCGTCGCCGATCCTGATCTCATTCTCTGCGACGAGCCGACCGGCGATCTCGACCGGAAATCGGCCAATGATATCCTGGAGATGCTGGTCTTCCTCAATCGCGAGCTTCAGAAGACCATCATCATGGTCACGCACGATCCCGAGGCCGCCGCCTTTGCGAGGCGCACGCTGCATCTCAACAAAGGCGAATTCGTCGAGGGGGAAGGCCGATGACCTTTTTCCAGCTCATGCGGCGCAATGCCTGGCGTAAGCGGCTGCGCGCCATTCTGCTGATGTTTTCGGTCGGCATCGCCTTCCTGATCTACGGACTGACGGCGAGTTTCGTCAGCGGCAGCCAGGGGGCGGCCGGCGCCAGCGACAATCTGCTCGGCGTGTTCAATAAATCGGGCCGGGGGCTGCCGCTGCCGATTGCTTATCTCAACCGGATCGCGGCGGAAGGTGGTGTCGCCGCCGTCGCCTATACGGCGCGGATGCGCGGCTTCGTCGAGGTCGAGAAGAATGTCGTCGCCGTCAGCGCGGTCGATCCGCAGGCGATTGCCGCGGCCAATGGTGCCGAACTCCGGCTGACGCCCGAGCTGATCTCGGCGCTGGAAGAAGGCGGCGACCGGGTGCTCGTCGGCAGAGCGCTGGCTGAGGCGCAGAACTGGTCGGTCGGCCAGCGCATCGGCCTCACCAGTCAGCTCATGAAGGCCGACGGCAGCCGGAACTGGAGCTTCACCATCGCGGGCATCTTCGAGGGGGCTGATGCCGGCAGCGACACCTATTTCATGCTCGCTCGCTACGACATGGTCAATGCCGCCCGCGCGCGGGACAGGGATACCGTCGACGCCTTCGTGGTGCGCCCGCGCGACGGTATCGCTTCGGGCGTGCTGGCGGCGCGCATCGACGCGCTCTTTGCCAATTCTGCGGCGCAGACCCAGACGCAATCGGAAAAACAGTTCCTCGAAGGATTTCTCCGGCAGTTCGCCGATGTCGGGCTGATCGTCAGCCTCGTCGTCGGCGCGGCCTTCGTGACGATCCTGATGATATCGGTCAACACCATGCTCTTTGCCGTCAGGGAGCGCCGCTTCGAAATCGGCGTGATGAAGGTGCTCGGCTTTTCCCGGGGTCGCATCGTCGCGCTCATTCTCGGCGAGACGCTGTTCATCTTCGCCATCGGCGGGGCCGGCGGGCTCATCCTGGCCAAGCTCGCGACACTGTCGATCGGGCCGGAATTCGGCCTCGTCTTCAGCGGCGAGGTACTGCTGAAATCCATCGCGATCATTGCCGGGCTCGGCCTACTGACCGGGCTGCTGCCGGCCGTGAACGCCATGCGTCTGCCGATCGTCAACGCTTTCAAAACGAGATAATCCAATGTCATCAGCGCTCAAGCAGACCTTTCTCATGATCAGAATCAATCTCGGCAGCCTGCCGCGTCGGCTCGCGATTTCGCTGTCGATGGTGCTGTCGGTCGCTCTCGTGGTGGCGGTGCTGGCAGGGTTTCTAGCGATGGCGCGCGGCTTCGAGGCGGCTCTTGCCGGTGCCGGCTCGCCAGACATCGCCGTCATCCTCGGCGGCGGCACCAACCAGGAAACCGGTTCCGACGTGCCGGCAGATGCGATCCGCAGCCTGACCGCCATCAGCGGGGACACCGGCATCGCGCGCGACCGGGCCGGCGGGCTGGCGCTGTCGCGCGAGACCATCGTGCCGATCGATGTGAAGGGGAGCGACGGCGCCGAGCAGACGCTGTCGCTGCGGGGCATGGACCGCACGGGGCTCGATCTGCGCGGCCGCGCCCGGCTTTCGCAGGGGCGGCTGTTTGCGCCGGGCGGACGCGAGATCGTCGTCGGCGCCCGCATCGCAGACGCTTTCCCCGGCTTTGCCGTCGGCCAGAGAGTGCGGTTCGGCGCTGTCGACTGGACCGTCGCCGGTCATTTCACTTCCGGCGGCAGCGCCTTCGAATCCGAGATCTGGGCGGATCTGGACGCGGTGCAATCGGCCTTCGGCCGCCAGGGGCAGGTGCAGAGCCTGCGCGTGCGGCTTGCCGGCGGGGGCGATCCCGCGCGTGCGCTGGCGGTGCTGCGCGAGCGACTGTCCGATATATCGGGCACGCCGCTCACATCAATCCCCGAGACCGATCTTTATGCCGCGCAGGCCGAGCGCACCGAGAGCCTGATCCGCCTGTTCGGCTGGCCGATCGCGCTGCTGATGGCGGTCGGCGCGACGGCGGGCGCGCTGAACACGATGATGAGCTCGGTCTCGGACCGCGGCGTTGAGATCGCCACCTTGCGCCTGCTCGGCTTTTCCCGCCTGCCGGCATTCGCCACCACCTGGTTCGAGGCGGTGCTGCTATCGGTGGCTGGCGCCGGTGTCGGCATCCTCACCTCCCGGCTCGCCTTTGACGGTTGGCAGGCAAGCACGATGGGCGCAAACAATACGAAGATGGCGTTTGACCTTGTGGTTACGCCTGATGTGATTTTGACGGCAGGTTTGCTCGGGCTGGCGGTCGGCGTGATCGGTGGTGCCCTGCCGGCGCTGGCGGCGGCAAGGCTGCCGCTGAGGGCGGCGTTGCGGGAGAGGGGGTGAAGTAGTGCCTCGAAGACCTTGGCTGCCGTGCCGTTTGGCCCCCTCATCTGCCTGCCGACATCTTCTCCCCGCTGGGGAGAAGTGGAATCGTGGGAACGTTTTGCCCTTCTCGAACGCATCCTGTGTAGACACGAAGCCTTCGGCTTGCTCCCCCAGCGGGGAGAAGGTGGCCCGAAGGGTGGGATGAGGGGGCTACACGGCATATCTTTTATTGCTCCATCGCTCCACATACCGCCGATTCATGCAATTACCCCGCCGGATAATTTTCGGATAAGTTGCATCTTTCCAGTGTGTTAGCAAATCCGCGCCATTGCCTGTGGAGTAAGGTCCGCAAACTGGCCCGCTGCCGCATTGACAACATCTTCTCGCCCTTTTGCCGTGGCGGGTTGCTCCCGCCGCGTTCGGACGGCCGGTTCCGGTCGATTCGAGTGGCGATGTAGCGATCCGACGAACAGGGCAACATTGGCGATATGACAATCTACTATGTGAACTCAGCGACTGGCTCCGACCGCAACGGCGGAACGGGCCAGAACTCGGCTTTTGCGACTTTGTCCAAAGTGGAATCCTTGACGTTGAAACCGGGCGACAGCGTGCTTCTTGCCAAGGGCAGTGTCTTCAACGAGCAGTTCGATATCAAATATTCCGGCACCGAGAGTGCGCCGATCAAGTTCGGCAGTTACGGGACGGGGACCGCACCCGTCATCCACAGCGGCGGCGATGGCATTCACAGTCTTTATGCCTCGAACATCGTCATCGAAAACCTCAAAATATCGAACACCGGCGGTGCGGCCATCTATGGCGGCGATGTCACCAACTGGACGGTCCGCAATGTCGAGATCGCCAAGAGCGGGATGTCGGAAAACGCAGGCGCCGTCACCTTCAGGAACAGCAAGAACGTCACGGTCGAAGACAGCAAGATATCTGATGTCAAAGGCGACGGTTTCTGGATCGAAAAGGTCAGTGGCGTCAAACTTCTTAACAATTCCGTCACCAGTGCCAGCGGCTCTACGGCCGATGCGATGCAGGTCAACGACAGCAGCAATATTCTGATCAAGGGCAATCATCTCGACCAGACCCATGCCGTCAGTCCGAAGGGGGGAATCGCGCTGGTGCGGGCCTCCGATGCCGTGGTCGCGGACAATGTCCTGACCGGCGGCGGCTTCGGTATCAGCGCGCCTGCGGGCAAGAATGTCGCCATCCACGGCAACGACATATCGGGATATCACGGTTACAGCTGGTCCTTCGCCGTCGGCCTCGGCGATCAGGGCAGCGCACGGGATTACGACATTTCTGGCAACCACATTCACGATGGCGCCTGGGGCGTGGCCGTCAGCGGCGCCACCGGCACCAGCTATAGCCTGACGAATATCAAGGTCCACGACAACGTCTTCGACGACCTCACACAGGCGGCGCTGAAGGTCGACAGGCCGGCATCCGGCTCCTTCTACAACAACACCATCGAGACAGGCGTCAAGGCCACCAGCATATCCCCCGCCATCGTCGACGCGCATACCTTTTCCGTCAGTAACAACCACATGGTCGCAAGTGTCGAGACGGCGCTTGCAAGCACCGAGGCCAAGGTTGCCGCAACGACGGAGGCGGTCTCCGACCCGGCAGTTGTCGCCGTTCACGACAATCTGAAGATCTTCACCGATACGGGCGAAGCCCATCGTGGCAATCTTCTGGAGAACGACAGCTCCGACAACGATACGCTGGTGCTTCGCCGCTTCGGCGACGAAGCCGTCGGCAAGCACGGCCTGACACTGGCTGGAGACTACGGCTCCATCCACGTGGACCGGGAAGGCAACTATGCCTACACGCTCGATGAAACGAAGCTGCCCGACGACCATAGTGGACATGTGAGCGAGTCTTTCAAGTACGGCATCGACGATGGAACCTCCCATCACAGCGACGCGGATACGCTGACCGTCTTCATCCATATGGATGGCTTGCTAAGCTAAGATAGGGGACGGCCTCTCTCCGCCCTCGTCCTGAAGCGTCCCGTAAGGGGCATTGAAGGGCGAGGGCGGCTATTCCCTTACGGTAATTGCGAACGGTCCGTTACCATTTCATTCACCTTTCGGTCGTTATTTTATAGATTATTTTCTCTTAAGTTGTATTGTCGAGGATGCAGCCACCGCCAGGCTTCTCGGGAGCATTGCAGGCCACAGCCTGTCTACCGCCGTCGTGACAATCGAAGATTGTCCTATGGCCTTTCGCCCCGACCGCATCCGATCCACTCATCGCAGCTGATCCCCACACAGCTGCGCGACAATGCGAGCATATGGCGATATGACAGTCTATTATGTGAACTCGGCGACAGGCGCCAACAACAACAGCGGCACGAGCGAGGATGCGCCTTTTGCATCCTTCTGGGCGGTGGAAAATTTGAAGCTGCAGCCCGGCGATAGCGTGCTGCTCGCCGCGGGAAGCGTTTACAACGACCAACTCGACCTGAAATATTCCGGCACCGCCAGCGCCCCGATCACCATCGGCAGCTACGGGATCGGCGATGCGCCGGTCATCCATAGTCCCGGCGACGGCATTCACAGCCTTTATGCGTCGAACATCGTCATCGAGAACATCAAGATCTCGGATACCGGCGGTGCAGCTATTTATGGCGGCTATGTCTCGAACTGGACCGTGCGCAATGTCGAGGTCGATCACACCGGCTTGGCGGGCAAGTCCGGTTCCGTCACCTTCCGAACAGGCTCGAATATCACCATCGAAAACAGCACGATCAACGACGTGAACGGCGACGGCGTGTGGATCGAGAAGATCAATGGCGTCAATCTTCTCAACAACACCGTTACCAATGCCCACGGCACCACGGCAGATGCCGTGCAGATGAACGACAGCAGCAACATCCTGATCAGCGGCAACTATCTCGACCAGACGGGCGCCATTAGCCCGAAGGGCGTGCTGGCGCTCGTCCGGCCTGTCAATGCCGTGATCGAGGACAACACGCTGGTTGGCGGCGGCTTCGGGGTGGCCGCTCAGGCGGGCACGAATATCGCCATCCACGACAACGACATATCGGGGTATGGCGGCTACAGCTGGTCCTACGCCGTCGGCCTCGGCGACCAGGGCGACACCAGAGACTATGATATCTCAGGCAATTACATCCATGACGGCGTATGGGGCGTGGTGGTCAGTTCCGCCGGCACCACCAGTTACGTTCGCGAAGATATCGATGTCCACAGCAACATTTTCGACGACCTGTCGCAGGCGGCGCTGAAGGTCGACAGGCCTGCATCCGGAGCGTTCCACGACAATGTCATCGCCAGCGATGTCACGCCCTACAGCATATCGCCGGCCATCATCGCCGCGAACACCTTTCCCGTCAGCAACAACACGACGCTCGACGAGGCCGACGCCCTGTTTGTGAGCCTTGATAGCCACGCTGCCGGCGATACAGCGCATGCGGACACGGTTCCGATAATCGTCGCAGCCCATGACAGTTTGAAGATCTCGGCCGACACGGATGTTGCCCATCATGGGAATCTCCTCGAAAACGACAGTTCGGCCAATGGGATCCTGCTGCTTCGCCGCTTCGACGGCGAAGTCGTCGGCAAGAACGGTCTGACGCTGACCGGCCAATACGGCAGCATCCATGTCGACGATCATGGCGACTACAGCTACACCCTCGACGCGGCGAAGCTTGCCGGGCTTACCGGAGATGTGAGCGAGACGTTCTATTATAAGATTTCGGATGGGGCAGCGCATCATTACGATACGGATACGCTGAGCATCTCCATCGATGTGGACGGCGTGCTGACCTGACAAGGGATGCCGGCAAACTCATCGGCCGCCGAGCAGGATCCTGGTGACGTCGATTTCGATTTCCGCGCAGATGATCTCGTATTCGGTGACGATCGCCGGGTCGGCCGACATATCCTTGCGCATGCGATCAAGAACGGCGCAGGCCTCGCCATAGGCTCCGCAGAGTTCGTAAAGATGCGGTTGGCTCGCCGCGGCGGCCCTGATTGTTGCCCGCGTCGCGGGCAGCCTCATCATCAGCCTGGCCAGTCCCTGTTCGGCAATTTGCCGGGGGATGTGCGCTACGCCTTCTTTCCTGACCATGCCGTCAACCCTCGCTGCCTGTATTCCGCTGTCGAGAGTTAGTACGCGGGAATGCAGCATCTGGTTTCATGCCGGATGCAAGATCGTCCTTTAAAACCCCGATGGTGGAGGAAGTCCGGCAAGGCCAGCCGCTGGCGATCGGCGGCTTTCTCTGCTATCCGCTTACGAAGAGAGGCCGATCGCGATGGTGGCGGAAAGCACGCCGCCGTCGAGCTTCTCGAGGTCGAACATGTGATCGGCGGCGTCTTCCGGGATGATGCCGTCAGCTTCATTGCGGGTATCGCGGGCAGGGCGTCCGAGATAGTCCGGATGCTCGCCATAGATGATGTCGCTCAGCGTATCGTCGAAATAGATCTGGCTGACGAGAAGCTCCTTGCCCTCGACGAGGATGCGGCAGTGCACATGCGGCGTGCGGCCCTTGTACCATCCTGGATAGGCCGTCAGGAAGCTTGCCTGCCCCTCTGCATCCGTCAGCTGGCGTCCGCGAAAAGCGAGGCCGCTGATTGCCTCGGCGTCGCCGAGCGTACACATGTCGGCGGCCTCGCGGCCGGAATAGATGCCACGACGATCGGTATGCCAGATTTCGATATCGGCATTTTCGATCGGCCGGCAATCGGCTGCATGGACGATGCGAAGGGCCAGCCGCAACGGTAGTCCTGCCTTTCCTTCCGAGACGTCCTGACGGGCCGGAATATTGTTGACATGGCAGGGGCCAAGGGTCTGGGCTGATGTCACGATGCAATTCGGGCGGCTGCGGAAGAGCGGCGCAGGCAGCTTTTCCAGTGCGACCGATTTTGTGCCGCCGCTCAGGAAGTCTGTTCCCTTCCAGTCGAATGCCCTGGCGGCAACAATGATATGCCGCCGTGGCCAGATCGCCGCCGCGGCCACGGTCGAAGCGACAGTAGTCGCACCTCCAAGCACCAGGGTCCGCCTCTTCATCTGTCTTCCTCTGCCTCAAGACGCATGTAAGGGAGCGGGCCGGAAACTCCAATTAAATCTTGGCAATGATCGACGGCAGCGAAATCTTCGGCATCCAGGGAGCGCCGGGCTCGACGGTGACATATGGCGGCTCAGCTCTCGCCCCTGTAAGGGACAGAGATGCGCTCACCAACTCTATCCCTGCGGACGCCCTCCCGGGCCAGGTCTCTCAGGTCTCGTTCGTGCAACCCGCAAACAGGTTTGAGGCTGAGACAAGTCGAAGTCGCGTCATGTATCGTCGCCATGGCCATACTGGGCGCAAATTCCCGCGATGAAATTAGACGGCGTAACCTAAAGACGCGGCGGTTCAATATCAGCATCATCACGTGGGCCGGCCGGGTCATTGAGGCATAATCGCCGTCGAAATCCCGATCATTAAAGCGAAGATGGGAGACTGTGATGGATGATCGAACAGTGCGGACGGCGCTGGAGCGTCATTGGGAGGCTTCGGACGCCAGCGATTTCGACGTCGAACATGAAATCTACGCCGAGGACGCCGTGCTTTACTACCCGCAATCGGGCGAGCGGATCCGCGGCCGGCAGAATATCCAGGAGAGCCGGTTCGTCCAGCCGAACAGGAAGCGTTTTACGGTGCGGCGAATGATCGGCGGCGGTGACCTCTGGGTCACTGAATTCATATTGACCTACGACGACGTGCCATCTTACGCGGTGAGCATCATGGAATTCCGCGAAGGCCTGGTGGCCAACGAAACGCAATATTTCGCCGATCGGTTTGAACCTGCACCCTCGCGTGCGCATCTCGTTGATCGCAGGTGAAATCTTGTCACGATAATGCACTACCAAGCAGAGCCAGGTTGAATTGCTGCAAAATTTCTTGAATCGATTTTGGTTTCAATTATGCAGCAGGCATTCGACATTCGTTTCCGAGCCGGGGCAGGGCGCATGGAACCAACCCACTTATTCGAGCTTGTTATCGCGATGTTTCTCGCGATTATCGCGCTGCATTATGCCGCCCACAGGCTCGGACTGCCTCCGTCCGTCGCGCTGCTGACCGGTGGCGCCTTGCTGGCATTTGTGCCGGGACTGCCGGCGATTTCGGTCGATCCCGAGTTGGTGCTGGTCATCTTCCTGCCGCCGCTGTTGATGGACGGCGCCTGGTCGATCGCGCTGTCGCGGCTGCGGCGGCATATGATCGGCATCGCTTCGCTTGCCGTCGGCGCGGTATTCTTCACCTGCGTCGTCGTGGCCGTTGTCGCCCACCTTATCTTTCCGTCACTTCCCTGGGGCGCCTGCGCGGCACTGGGTGCTATCGTTGCGCCGCCGGATGCGGTTTCGGCGCGCGCCGTGCTGGAGCGCGTACGACTGCCACGGCGGCTTCAGATTCTGCTGGAAGGCGAGAGCCTGCTCAACGATGCGAGCGGCCTGGTGCTCTTCCGTTTTGCCGTTGCCGCCGCCGCAACAGGTGCTTTCAGCGCGGGGGAGGCCGCCGGCAGTTTCTTCGTGCTGGCGCTGGGCGGCGCCGTCGTCGGCATCGCGGTCGGATTGGCCTGGGTCAAACTCATCCGCCATCTCGGCGATGATTATCTCATCATCGCGGCCACCGTGCTGCTCGGCTGGATTTCCTATCTGTTGGGCGAACTGCTGCATGTCTCCGGCGTCATCGCCACCGTCAGCACGGGCCTGATCGCTTCCTGGCATCAGCACACGGTCTTTTCAGCGGCGACGCGCATGCGCGGCACGTCGTTCTGGACGGTGATGATCTTCCTGATGGAAGCGGCGGTCTTCACATTGATCGGGCTGTCGCTGCGGGATGTCGTCGAACGCGGCGGCGGTTTGACCACCGTAATCGCGACCATGGGGCTGCCGATGCTGGCAATCCTCGTGACGCTCGTGGTCGCGCGTTTTGCCTGGGTCTTCGCCTCCGATCTCGTCATCCGCGTCTGCGCGGCTCTGGGGTTCACACGCGCCCGGCCGCTCGGAGCCGGCGGTGCGACCGTCCTGAGCTGGGCAGGCGTGCGCGGCGTGGTCACGCTCGCCCTGGCGCTTAGCCTGCCAGAGGGGTTCCCGGGCCGCGACTTCATCCTCGCCACGTCCTTTGCCGTCATTCTCGGAACCGTGCTCGTGCAGGGCACGACATTGGGGCGGGTGATTGCCTGGGCGCGGCTGCCGCCGGAGACGGAAAGAGCGCGTCTCTCCATGAGCCAGGCTGAGGCCGCCATGGCACAGGTGCAGTTCGGGATCGTGCAAAACCTGGCCTATGACGCAGAGGGAAAGCTCATCCACCCGCAATTGCTGGAACGCTACCAGCGCAGGGCAACGGCGATCGTCGATTATGCCGAGAGAACCGAGCACTACGTGCCGTTGCTGCACGCTCACTTCGACGTCGTTCTCGAAGCGGTCGCGACCGGGCGCCGGGAACTCATTCGTCTCCACCGCGCCGGCGACATCGATGACGAGACGTTGGACGAGCTGGAACGCGATCTCGATCTCGAGGAACTGAGCGCGATCTCGGCCAAGGCCTGACGTTCAATGTCCTACGCCGCGGAGTTCGCGACGCGGGCCAACTCTCCCAACTCTCTTCGCTGCCGTGCTCTAAATCGCAATCTGTTCGCCGAGCTCGACGACGCGGTTTGACGGCAGGTTGAAGTAATCGGAGGGATCGATCGCCAAACCTTCCAATGCCATGAATATGCGCTCCTGCCAGCCGGGCAGGCCGGTGTTCGGCGTCCTCACAAGGTTCCGGCGACCGAGATAGAAAGAGGTCTTCATGATCTCGAACTTGAAACCTCCCTCCCGGCAGAGCGCCAGCGCCCTGGTGACATCAGGATCGTCCATGAAGCCGAAGGTGAGGTCAAGGCGCACGAAGCGCGGCGAGAGTTGGCTGATCTTGATGCGCCTGTTGTCGGGGACATAAGGTTCGTCTTCGGTCCAGACGGTCAGGATGACGTTCTGCTGGTGGAGCACGTGGTTGTGCTTGAGATTGTGGAGCAGAACGTTCGGCGTGCGGTCCGGGACGCTGGTCAGGAAGACTGCCGTTCCCGGAACGGTGACCGGCGAATGGTCCGACTTTCGCTCGATCGACCTGATGAAGGAGTCGAGCGGGATTTCATTGTTGGCGCGCAGTCTCTTCAGATAGGCCTGCCCGCGCGTCCATGTCCACATCAGGATCATGATCGCCAGCGCAAGGGCGACCGGAACCCAGCCGCCATCATAGATCTTCAGGAGGTTGGCCGCCAGGAACAGGACTTCGATGATGAAGAGCGGCAGCAGCAGGGCAGCGGCGAGCACGAGGGAGTAGCCCCAGACGGCGCGAAGGAACTGGAAGACCAGCATGGTCGAAATCACCATAGTTCCGGTCACCGAGATGCCGTAAGCCGTCGCCAGCGACTCGGAGTCGCCGAAGGAAAAGATCAGCATCAGGACACCGACCAGGAGGAGAAGATTGACGCTCGGCACGTAGATCTGGCCGGTGTTGGTCTCCGACGTGAACTTGATCCGCAGCCGCGGCAGGAAGCCGAGGTGAACCGCCGAACGGGCCAGCGAAAACGCACCGGTGATGACGGCCTGGCTGGCGATGATCGTCGCCATCGTCGCCAGCAGCACCACCGGCAGCAAGGCCCAATCGGGATACATCAGAAAGAATGGATTGGCAGCCGTTTCGGGACGGGCGAGAACGAGCGCGCCTTGTCCGAGGTAGTTGAGGAGCAATGCCGGAAAGACGAGCACGAACCATGCCGTCTGGATCGGGCGGCGTCCGAAATGCCCGAGATCGGCATAGAGCGCTTCGCAGCCGGTGACGGTCAGAAAGACGGCGCCGAGCACGATGAGGCCGACAGTGCCGGCATGGGTAAGGAACAGGAATGCATTGACCGGATTGAGCGCCTCCAGAATCGCCCAATCGTCACCGATATGGATCAGACCGCCCGCCGCCATCGCCAGAAACCACAGCACCGTAATCGGCCCGAAAAACATCGAGACGGCAGCGGTTCCCCTCGACTGGACGCCAAACAGAACGATCATGATCGCAGCCGACGCAAGCGGGACATAGTCGGCAAAGGCCGGGGTGACCAGCTTCAGGCCTTCCAGCGCCGACATGACCGACAGAGCTGGCGTGATCATTGCATCGCCGATGAAGAGAGCCGCTCCGATCAGGCCGGCGAAAAAGAGCACGGGGACGTTCCGTCCCATCTTCTTCATCAGGAGGGCGAGAAGCGAAAGCGTGCCCCCTTCGCCGTCATTGTCCGCCCTGAGAAGGAAGAGCACATATTTGAAGGTCACAATGATCGTCAGCGTCCAGACCATCAGCGAAATGAGCCCGATGACCTCGGCCTCATGCACGCCATCGGCGGCAAAGGGCCTCAGCGCCTCACGAAGGGCATAGAGCGGGCTGGTGCCGATATCGCCATAGACGACGCCGATCGCGCCGACGACCAATCCGACAAAGCCCTTATGGCCGGCACCTTCACCCGTATTGTCTGCACGTGTTGATGTCATGGTTCCCCGCTCATGCCACTCGGCCATGCACACAAACATATGCCGCATTGCAGAACGGCAAGTAAATTGATGCGGATGCGAATTTTTTGTGAGGGCAGAAGGCTGGGCTGAGGAGGCCAGCATCCACTTGTGGCGTCACAAGCAGTGGCTTGACGGCTGCTTCCGGCGAGCCGCCAACCACTCTTGAAACGAGCGGGGGCGTCAGCATGCTGACAGGAACTGTCAGCAACGGTGGGAGATAAGCGAAAACCGCGGATTTTGGGGCCAGTCGCCATTTCGTCGGAATGTCCGGCTATCGCGGATGCTTGGGCTTCAACCCCGCCCCAATCGGAGCAAGTCCCCGAGATGAAGCCGCATCATCGCATTTTCTTCATTCAATTTGCAGTGGCCCTTTCCGTCGGTGCGTTTCTTTCGCGGCTGCCCGACCTTCAGCGCAAGTTCGGCCTTGCCGAGGGCGAACTCGGCCTTTTGCTCGCTGTCTTGTCCTCAGGGGTTCTGTGCGGACTGACGTTCGCGGTGAGGTTCATCGAGAGGCTCGGTGCACGCAAAACCGCCTTCGTCACCGTCTTCGGCGCGTCGCTGTTTTTGGCGCTGATCCCCTGGATGCCTTCGGCTCCGTCGGCGGTGCCTCTATTCTTCATTGCCGGCATTTTCACCGGAGCATTCGAGATCAACGCCAATATCGAAACCGATCGCCATGAGGCGCTGCTTGAGTATCGCATCATGAACCGGGCTCACGGCATGTGGAGCCTCGGCTTCTGCCTCACCGCCCTTGTTGCCGCCGGCATGCGGCAGGCTGCCGTGTCCATCGAACTGCATACCTTCCTCACCCTCGTCATTGTCTTGATTGCTGGATCGATCGTTTTCTCCGGGATCGAGAATGCGCCCAAGCGGCGCGATGCACACCCCGGACATGCGCCGCTTATCGCCTTTCCCACCGTCGGACTGCTGCCACTCTGCCTCGTCGGCGCAGCTCCGCTTCTTGCCGAAGGCGCAAGCGTCGATTGGTCGGCGATCTATATGCGGGACGTGTTTGCCGTCGAACCCTTCGTCGGCGGGCTCGGCGTGACCATCTTCTCCTTGCTGATCGCCATGGGGCGGCTCGGCATGGACCCGGTCGTTGACCGCTTCAATCCCCGCCCGGTCGCCATAACCCTCCTTGGGATCACGGTCATCGGTGTTGTGACGGTTGCGACGGCGACGCATCCTGTTGTCGCGCTTGCGGGCTTCGGCCTGACGGGGATCGGCTGCTCATCGGTCTATCCGCTTGCCATCTCGGCTGCGGCCCGGCGCAGGGATCGACCTGCACTGGTCAGCGTTGCAGCACTCGGGCAGACGACGTTTCTCGTGTTTTTCGCGGGGCCACCGCTGCTCGGTTTCGTTGCCGAACAGCTCGGCATCCGCTTTTCGTACTGGACAGTCGTCCCTGTTCTCGTCGCGGCACTTCTGGTCACCAGGGCGCTTGCCGCGGATCCTGCTCCGGTCACCGACCGGCCTGAACCGGTGCAACCTCACGGTTGACTCGCCGCGGTGGCCATCCGCTATCCGGCAGCGTCTATATCCGCAACCGACAGGGTGGTGCACGACCACCTTTGGCCCCTGAATGGGCGCGGGCGCAATGTATTTCCCATCGAAATTAAGTATTACTGTGACTATCTTAAATATAGCTCGTACAGGTGATGGCCGCGGTCGCTCACTGCTGTCAACTTTTTGGTGAATCAACTTGTTGCTCAATCACTTGCGCGTGAAGTTCATCCAACCCGGAAGGAGCTGGGTTCGGATGGTGAAACTCTCCTCTTTCGGCCCGACAAACATGCGGTTTGCGGAGTTTGTTGGTCGGGGTCAGCCCCTGCCTGCAGCGGTTTCGTGCCTTTCTCCGGCTTAATTTCCGCCGTCAAAATGCCAGTATTAGTTGTTTCTAAATCACGCCATAATTGGCTTCTACGTTGCCGCGCCTGTTTTATTCTTCGCCACATTTCTGAATTTCAGCGTTATACAAACAATGGTGGGTAACTATGAAGGTTATTCTCGTCATCGTCCTCACGGTGCTTGCCGTGCCCTGTGAGGCGGACATGCTGGGCACGGCAGTCAAGTACAAGAGCATGCACGAACGCTCCATCTCCTTCCTCAGCATCAATCCCCGCAGGGTATCGTGGTGCGGGGCGTTCCTGGCCTTTGTCGCCAAGCGGTCTTCGCGACAACCGCCGCCCAACCCCAATATGGCGGTGTCCTGGAGGAAGTTCGGCAAGCCGGTGTTCTTCCGCGCCGCCAGGCGAGGGGATGTCGTCGTGATCCGCACGGGCAGGCGCTTTCATGTGAGCCTTTTCGATCACATCGACCAGCGCCGGCAGTACGTCTACCTGTTCGGCGGCAATCAATCCAACCGGGTGCAATTGTCCAGGTATCGCGCCAGCTCGGTCGTGGCGGTGCGACGATGATGCCGGCTTGGCCTCTGCTGCGAAGCTGATTTCGCCGCCATCCCTTGAGAGTGCCTTCCTTCGATCGCGGCGCGTTTAAAGTTTGCGCGCCCTTATATGCAGGAAGATCGGCGCGATGCGGGTGTCGGCGACGACAGGCTCGGCCCTTGCCAGCTCCGGAGACGCTGTCGGCTCGCCGAAGGCCTCTATAGTCAGTCCCGCGCCGACGATCATCGAAACCCAGGTCGACAGCGTCCGGTGAAAGCGCGGGATGGCAAAGGGCGTTAGCATCGCCCGCTCCGTTTGGGGTATGGAGGAAAAGATCCAGCGCTCGATCCGGCTGTCGCTCTCGTCGAAATAGTCGGCGATCTCTACCGCGACCCGCTCGCCGGCCTCGTTGCGGATATTGCCTCCAGCCACGGCGCGTCCCCGCCGTGATTGAATCGATACTGCAACGGAAAAGAGTCTTCGCGGCCAAGGACTTGGGCGCACTGGATTCCTGTAACGGGCACAGGAATGAGGGAATGCGGGGTGGGCGTCCGCGCCCTCGTAGAACGCATATGTGCCGCAACGGAAGTATCACCCCCGACCGACGCTCCTGAACGCGGCAATGATGCTCTCCGCCGCCAGTTCCGCCTGATCCGATGTCGTCTGGAAATTGGTGACGGAGAGGCGCAACACGTCGCGGCCGTGCCATTTGGCGCCGCCGGCAAAGATCAGGCCATCCGCCTGGATCTTTTCGATCGTCTTTCGGGTCATGGTGTCACCTTCTTCGTCCGGACTGTCGGCCGCGAAGCGGATGATGAGCTGGTTCAGCGTGACCTCGTTCAGAATGGCGATGCCGGGCTCGCGCCCAAGCAATTCGGCGGCCAGCCGCGCCGAGGCGCAGCACTGGTCGATGAGGGCGGCCACACCGTCGCGCCCGAGATGTTTCAGCATCGCCCAGGTGGCAAAGCCGCGCGCCCTCCTTGATAGCTCGGGCACGTAATGGGAAGGATCGCGTTCACCTTCGCCGGCGAGCGGCAGATAGCTTGCGGCAATCGTCATGGCGCGGCGATGAGCAATTTCATTGCGGATGATCGCATAGCCGCAATCATAGGGTGTCTGCAGCCATTTGTGACCGTCGGTCGCCCAGCTATCGGCGGATTCGATGCCGCGGCTGAGATGGCTGGTCTTCTCCGACGCTTGCGCCCAGAGGCCGAAGGCGCCGTCGATGTGCACCCAGGCGCCTTTCGCTTTCAGCGGCGGGATGATCGCGGCGAAGTCGTCGAAAGCGCCGGTATTGATCTGTCCCGCCTGGAGAATGGCGATGACGGGACCGGAGACCCTCTCGAGCGAGCGCGCCAGCGCGGCCGGGTCTATCCGTCCCACCGGATCGGTGCGCACGCGCAGCACGCGATCATGGCCGAGGCCCAGGAATTGCAGCGCAGAGAACACCGTCGTGTGAGCGTCGTCGCCGATCAGTACGGTGATTTCGGGCGCGCCGAACAGGCCGCGGGCATCGCCATCCCAGCCGACTTGGCGCAGCACCTCGCCCCGCGCCGCGGCAAGGCAGGTGAAGTTCGCCACCGTCGCGCCCGTAACGAAACCGACCGAGCTTTCAGCCGGCAGCTTCAGAAGATCGAGAAGCCATCTGGCAGCAACGGTCTCGATGGCGGCAGCGGCCGGGGCGGCGGTATGGTTTCCGGCATTCTGGCCCCAGGCGCTGGTGAGGAAATCGGCTGCGACGCCGACGGGATGGGAACCGCCGATGACCCAGCCGAAGAAGCGTGGTCCGGTGGTTGCATGCAGCCCGGGTTCGGCGCCACCTGCGAGCTGCGTGATGACATCAAGCATTTGCGAACCGACCGTCGGCAGCGGCTCACTGAAGGCGGCAAGCGAGGTGGCATAGTCATGAGCGGGCATATGGCGGGCGGGTATCGCCTGCCGAAACCCGGCCGCAAGCCGGGCAGCTTCCTGAAACAGAGATGCAATTGCCGACATGCAGATCCCCCTGCCGCCGACGTCCCCTGGATGCCCTCGACGCAAGCTGTCGGCGCATGCAGTCTAGCCGATCTTGCCGACGCTGTCTTGGCAGCGAAATATAAGATCGATCTTGGGCGTCGCGGAATTTTGCAGCCTTACGGCGCCGCCGGCAGCGTTTGCTCGATAACGCCCAGCAGCCAGGCGACGCCGGCATCCATCAAGGCGACCTTGGGGAGAACGGCATTGATGTGAAATCGCGTGAGTTCCAGCGGCGCGTTAACGCTTTCCAGGTCGAAGCGCGCCGCATGCATGGCGGCAAACCGTCTCGGCAACGCGCAGAGAAAATCGGTCTCGGCGAGGATGGCAAGGGCGAATGTGAAGTTCGGCACGGTCAGCGCGACGCGCCGCGCGCAGCCGTGCTTGGCCAGGGCCTCGTCGACGAAACCATGGGGATCGCCGCTGAGCGAGACGACCAGATGCTGCATCTCGCAGTATCTGACCAGGGTCGGTTGGCCGGCGAAGGTATGGCCGGTCCGCATTGCCACGACGAAATCCTCTTCATAAAGCCGGCTGACGTGGAAGCGCTGCGGAATGTGCTCGGTGGGAATGACCGCGATGTCGGTCAGCCGGTCGTCGAGATCGGCGAATGCGTCGCGCCACGCACGCTCCGGCGAGGTTTCGTTGGGCGCCGGCAGCAGTTGGCGGATGCCGATATCGATGCCGGGTGCGGTGCGGTGAAGCTTGTCGAGGAGCGGCGCCAGCAGCACGGCCGAAACACCGTCCGGTGCGGCGATCGTGAAGCGGCGGGTGGAGTTTGCGGGATCGAAGGGTTCGGCGGCTGAAAGCATCTTTCGCACGTGGGCGAGAACATCGGCGATCGGTGCCGCCAGTTCCGTGGCGCGCGCCGTCGGCACGACGCCCTTGGGCGTTCGCAGGAACAGTGGATCGTTCAGCAGTCGCCGCAGCCGGCCCAGCCCGTGGCTGACGGCAGAAGAGGTTAGGTTCAGCCGCTCGGCGGCGCGGCCGACATGACGCTCCTCCAGCACGGCCTCGAAGAGCACGAGCAGATTGAGATCGCTGCGGGAGAGATCAACTGGATTCAGCATATCGCTGAAATCATATCATTGGATTCAGTGCCGCTGAAGTGGGATTTGCACTGTAGCGGGCGCAAACGGCATCCGCATAGCCGAAGGAGCAAGGTCATGTCATTCCCATCCAGTTCGATGCCGGCCGAGAGTTCCATCGCCGAAGGGGCCTGTGCGGAGCTCATCTGCCGCACGGCAGAGGCGAATGCGGCGCTGATGCGCGGCGATATCGATGCATACCGCGCCTTGAATCCGCACGCGGCCGATTACACGCTGATGTCGCCATTCGGCGGGCGGCCGACGCATGAGGCAGAGTTGACGCAGGAGCGCTGGCAGGCGATCGGCCGTTTCTTCGCGAACGGCACCTTCGAACAGGAGGTCGTGCAGGCCTATGCATCAGCCGACATGATTGTCCTCGCCATTATCGAACGATGCCGGGTGGAGGTCGGCGGTCTGCCGATGCAGGACTGGCCGTTGCGCGTCACCCTGGTTTATCGCCGCGAGGACGAAGAATGGCGGTTGGCGCACCGCCATGCCGATCCCCTCGCCAAGGGTATCAGTCTGGAACAGGCAGGTGTTTTGGCGCGCGCTGAGGCATTGTGATGCCAGCCGACACGCATCTTTGACGAACTGCACCCCGCGAATTCCGGAAGCGAGATGGGAGGATTGAGCGGCAGCCGACGTTGACATGCGCGTCTCGCCTTTACCGGGATGGCCAAGATAAATCGAGCAGTGCGGGAGATGTTGTCTGGGAATCGCCAATAACTATCTTATTCTGCGTGGTCCATTTCTGAATTTTACTGGTTTCATCTAAAATCTATTGCCTTTTTTCAAGTATCATTCAATGATGCGGAAATATCATTCGCGCCGCTGTCAAGGTCGCTCTGCCAATCAGCGAGGGATATGCACTGAAGTATTTCGTTCTCTATACGCTGATTTGCATGGTGGTCGGGATGGTTCTTCTCGTCATTGTCCGTCAGACTGCACCCTTCAAGCTGGACAAGCCGAGCGATCAAAGGACCGAGTGGTCAGCTGATGGATCGGCGGCGGGGTCCACCGATCAGCCGGATAATCTGGTTGTGCGGTCGACGCGCGAACCGGCGACCGAGCGACCGGCCATCCGGCCGTCCAATCAATGGGACCTCCGGCCAACGAACCAGCCGACGGACGGCGATCCGTCGGGCGTCCGGAAGGGCGGCCGGGTGGGAACCCCGGCGCAGTAATTGCAGCCGGAGCCCTGCCTCGTCCTTCGAGGCCTCTCAGAATAAGGCTGTCTGGGGCGCGGTTCTTCCGACGCCCTCGGAGCCTCGAAGGACAGGCTCCAGCATTTACCCCTGCATTCTTCCGCCGCCCGCGCACCCGCCTTGTCTTCGAGGCCCCTTGCGGGCCTTCTCGGGCTGAGGCTTTTCCAGGCTTTGGCGCTAGGCGGGTGCAATGGGGGCCGGATTTGAGTCATCGTCTCCGCTTGCGTCGGCTGGAGCACACTGTCATGACGACAGCCGAGATATCTCGGGAGGTCTCAGAATGGATGCAAGCGGCGTAACGATCAGGCATATCCAGGCAGGCGAAGTGGAGGCCTTCCGGCGCATTCGTCTGGAAGCGCTTCGCACCGAACCCGCCTCCTTTGCCAGCCGCTATGAAGACTGGGCGGCTCTTTCCCTCGATGAGTGGCGCAACCGCCTGAGCGAGCCGGTCTTCATCGCGTTTCAGGATGGTGAGCCCGTCGGCATAATGGGCCTGATCCGCCAGCGGTCGAGCAAGATGGCCCATCGTGCGACGATCATCATGGTCTACATCGGAAGGAGCCTGCGCGGCACCGGTCTTGCCGAGAGGCTTCTCGATGTCGTTGTCGATCATGCGCGCCAAATCGGCATCCGGCAGCTGGAACTCTTCGTCAGCGCCGAGAACGCGGCGGCGATCCGGTTCTATCATCGACAGGGCTTCTCCGAGGTCGGCAGGATCCCTGCCGGGGTTCTGGAAGAGGGCAGGGAGATCGACGACGTCATCATGGCTCGCCGTCTGGTCGATTAGGCCTCACGCGAAATTTCAGCGCATTTGCCTTACCGGATCTATTGACCTCAAGCACGGTTGGGGTCGCAGGATGCCGGCAGAGGCTGGGGGTTTGCCGTGACGAAAATTCTGAAAGACGAGGATCTGGCCGGCAATACGTTGATGCGTGTTGCCATCGATGCGCTCGAGACCGCTTTTCTTGCGAGAGCCGACAATCGGCTGGTCTCTCCGCCCCGACATCATGTGTCCTTTCCCGATCGAGGCGATCTCGTCTTCACCGTCGGCGGCATGCTTGGCGACAAACCACTTGCGGGTTTTCGCGTGTACGAAACATTCGACGGGGCAGAGCATTCGCAGATCGTCGCGGTATGGTCGGCCGACGATGCCAGGCTCAAGGGCATTGTTCTCGGTGAGCGCCTCGGCAACCTCAGGACCGGTGCCATTGGAGGTCTCGCCGTCCGCCACCTCAGCGCGCCCGGCGCCAGGATCGTCGGGATCATCGGCAGCGGAGCGCAAGCGCGAACCCAGCTTGCCGCAGCCGCCGCCGTTCGAAAACTGGATCGCGCCCGCGTCTATAGCCGCGACGAGAAAAATCGCACCGCCTTCGCAAGCGAGATGCAGCACGCCCTCGGGCTGGAGGTGGAGCCTGTCGAAAGCGTCACTGAGGCCGTGGAGGACGCCGATATTGTCATCTGCGCGACGACGAGCCAAAAGCCTGTCATCCATGCGCGTGATCTGAAGCCCGGCGTGCACGTCAACACTGTCGGTCCGAAAACGCTTCATGGATACGAACTCGGTCTTGATATCGCGGATGCCGCTGCCGTGATCGCGACGGATTCCCCCGAACAAAGCCGGGCTTACGCTTCGCCCTTTTTCCTCGCCGGCTCCGGCAACGAAGATCGCATGGCCGACCTTGCCAACATCATTGCCGGGACAGCTGCCGGGCGGGGATCGTCCGGGGAGACGACGCTGTTTTGCTCGGTCGGCCTTGCGGGAACTGAAGTCGTCGTCGCTTCGGCAATCCTCGATAGGCTAGTGGCATCGGCGTAGGGTTTGATTCAGGGGATGTCTTCAAGTCTTTGTTTTCATGCATATTTCCGTTGAGGTCCATCAGCTGCCGGAGCGCCCGCCTTGTCCGTCGAGGCCCCTACGGGGCACTTCAGGATGAGGCTCTCTTGGAGGCCGGGCACAACCAGGGACGCGCTTAGAATTTGATTCAACGACGCGCTTCAAGCCTCTGGTCAACCCTGTCTCTTCGCCCTTTCTCAGGCCGGATTGAGGACATCCTGCATGCTGTATTCGCCGGGCGCGCGTCCCGCGACCCAGCGGGCGGCGGCAAGTGCGCCGCGGGCAAACATGCCGCGGTCGAGCGCCGAATGCGAAAGTGTCACGACTTCCTCGGCGGCGGCAAACAGAACGCTGTGTTCTCCGACAAGCCCGCCGGCGCGCAGGACGGCGAAGCCGATTTCGCCGGGCGGCCGTTCGCCGGTGATGCCGTCGCGGCCGCGCCGCTCGACGGAGGCGAGGGAGACGCCGCGGCCCTCGGCGGCGGCTTCACCGAGCATCAGCGCCGTGCCGGACGGCGCGTCGATCTTCCTGTTATGGTGGGCTTCGAGGATTTCGATATCCCAGCCCTGCGCGGGAAGGGCGCGGGCGGCCTGGGCAACGAGGCCGAGCAGCATGTTCAGGCCGATGGAGAAATTGCCGGAGCGCAGAATGGGAATCGTCCGGGCGGCCTCCATGATCCGCTCGAGTTCGTCCGGTTCGAAACCCGTCGCCCCGATCACCAGGGCCGGTCCGCCGGCCGAGGCGCACAAGCCGGCAAGTTCGGCAGCGGCACGTCCCGTGGTAAAATCCAGGATCACGTCGGCGGTCGCGATCGCGTCCGAACGGTCGATCAGCCCTTCCCCGATCGAGCCGGGGCGACCGATGCCGCCAATGACTGCAAAAGCCGGATCGGCCGCCAGCAGCGGCAGGACGGCGCGACCCATTCGACCGTTCGCGCCGGCGACCGCTATTTTAATTGGTGAGGTCACAGTTTTTCCTTGCTGCGGTATTCCGATGGAGGGCTGTCGTCATCCGGCGTTCGCGCCGGAGAAGGGGATTTGCACCTACCGCACTTCCGCTCCCGGCGCAAAGTGGGGATCTCCTCCGGCCGTCCCCGTGAACGGCGGGTCCTTACCAGTTGCCGGGGTCGGCGGTGTGATCGATGCTGGCGAATTCATCCGCCTTTTCTCGATCCAGCTTCACCTCCATAGTCAGGCTCGTCTCGTCGGTGACGGCGTAGCAGTCAGGGAGCGGTCCTTTTGAAAGTTCCTGATACAGGAGCAGGGCGGCCTCTTCGGCGGTATCGGCCTCGATCTCCCGAGTGAGGGCAACGGTGAATTTATGCATGGTCAGCCTTTCGATCGGCGCGCAGGCGATGCGCAGCTTACGCAGTCTGACACGAGTTTTGTGGCAAGGACACAAAAAGCGTGTCGTTTAGAATTTGATTCAGGCGATGGTTTCAGGTTCTTGTTTTTATGGACGTCGCGGCCATGGCACCGCCGCGCAGTTTTGGGAGAACTCAGCCGAGAAGGATAGATCATGCGCCTGAATCAGGTGACCGTTACGATGCCTGACCTCGATCTGGGCTGGAGCTTCTACAGCGTCCTCGGTCTGAGGCCCGTCGTTGATGCCCGTCCACGGTATTCACGCTTCCTCTGCCCGGACGGGGACAGCACCTTCTCGCTGCATCAGGGCGAAAGTGGCGGTGGCGGAACCACAGTGTATTTCGAGTGTGAGAGCCTGGACGAGACGGTCAGCCGCCTTAGCGAGGCCGGCCTGCAATTCGTGAGCGGACCCGAGGACAAGAGTTGGCTGTGGCGCGAGGCGGAGCTGCTCGACCCTGGCGGTAACCGCATCATCCTTTATTTCGCCGGATCCAACCGCGTCGACCCGCCTTGGCGGGTGGGTCAAGGTGGCCCGTCCGAAACTCGTCCGTCGGAACCACCGCGATCTTCCTTAGTGCAAAGCCCCCGAATCGAACCTGAATGATGGCATGGCGACCCGAGGGTTCGGCGATTTAGGAGCGCTCAGCTGTCGCCGAGGAAATAAGCTGCAAGGGCTGGAGAAACACGGTTTGCTTCTTATTTCACCGAGGGAATTCGAAACGAAACGCGAAAGGACCCGCGCAATGGCAAAGAATACGATCTGCGTATGGTACGACAAAGACGCCGAGGCGGCGGCCCGCTTTTATGCGGCGACGTTTCCCGACAGTGCCGTCGGCGCCGTCATTCGGGCACCGGGAGATTATCCGGATGGCAAGCAGGGGGATGTATTGGTCGTTGAATTCACCGTGGCGGGTATTGCCTGCATCGGCCTGAACGGGGGTCCCACGTTTAAACACAGCGAGGCTTTCTCGTTCCAGATCGCAACCGACGATCAGGAAGAAACCGATCGCTACTGGAACGCCATCGTCGGCAATGGCGGCCAGGAAAGTGAGTGCGGCTGGTGCAAGGATAAATGGGGTGTCTCCTGGCAGATCACGCCGCGTGTCCTCTCCGAAGCGCTGGCGGCAGGCGGTGGTCAGGCAAAACGTGCTTTTGACGCGATGATGACGATGAGGAAAATCGATGTCGCCGCGATCGAGGCGGCCCGGCGCGGTTGAGGCGCCTGCGCGAAATCAATAGATGCCCCGCTGTCAGAACCAGAGGTCGCGCACGCAGCGCCCTTTGGATGGAAGATCTTCGAACGTGTCCAGGCCGTCGAAATGATCGATGGGCAGATCGGCGACGAGATCCGGCGGCGCAAGCCGCATGTTGACTGCCATGCGCCGGCGGCCATCCTTTTGAAGCCGCAGGCCGCGCCAGCTCAAGACGCAGGCGCAGGATGGGCAGAACAAGATTTCGAGAGACGACGTCTCCCGGCCCGAGCGGGTATAGGAGGCGGTTTCTCCGCTGAGAGCGATACGCTCTCCTTCGTAATCATAGGCCCAGAGGGTGCCGTAACGGCGGCAGAGGGTGCAGTTGCAGGCGGTGATCGAGCCGGGATCGCCTTCGAGCGTCCAGCTTGCCTTGCCGCAATGACATGAGCCCGTCAGCATGAGTGTTCCATCCAGCTGTTTCTTCCGGGCATCCTGCCCCAATCGCGAGACGATCACAATTGGGCTTTCAAGCGCCTCGCTTCCCTCCGCTCGCGAGCCCGTTCGGTTAATTTATGAAATTTCTAGTTGAGATGGCGGCCGAAAGATGATCCCATGCGACTTGGCGTAGCCGAGTCCACGCTTCCTCCCAATTTTTGATCCGAGCGATCCATGTCGATTTCCGATGCGATCTACCGTCCCTTTGAAACCTGGATCCGGCCGCTCGACATTCCGTACCGACCGCTTCCTTCTAACGGGCCTGTGGCCGTCCTTCTGCACTTCATTTCGATGTTTCGAGGCGTTCTCATCGCTTTGGCGTTTTCCTCGATGGCAATCGAAGCAATCAACCTCACGATCGTCTGGGGACTTGCGGTCATTGTCGACGGTGTGACCCAAAAGGGCGCGCCTGCTTTCCTGAACAGTGAATGGCCGCTGCTTGCCTTCCTCGGCTTCCTGATTTTTCCAGCCATGCCAATCGCCTCGTTTCTTCTCAACACTTTCAATTCGCATACGCTCGGTGTCGGTATGCCTGCCGCCATCCAGTGGCAGGGTCACAAGGCGGTGGAGCGGCAGGATCTCGCTTTCTTTCACGATGTTTTTGCCGGGCAGGTCTCCTCGCGCCTGTCACAAGTGGCGTCTTCCGTCCAGCAGCAGATCGTTGTCGCCTTCCAGGCCATTCCGCGCTTCCTGTTGCAGATGGTCGGCTCGGTGCTCTTGCTGGTGAGTTTGTCTTGGCAGCTTGCCCTGCCGGTCGTCATCTGGATCGCGCTCAATGTAGCGCTCGCCACCAGGATGGCGCCGGTCTTTACTGAGCGTTCGCGGCGCACCGCCAAGCAGCGCAGCCTTGTCGCCGGTGCTATTACCGATCTCTACACCAACATGCAGATGATCAAGCAGTTTGCGGCTGAAGACAGCGAAGCGGGTGCTATCCGACGAATCATCCAGAAATCCGTGCAGACGCAGCACAGGGAGCAACGCATCTACCGCACGTCGGAATTGATCGTCGTGGCGCTCAACATGATGCTGTGGCTCGCCATGCTTTCTATCGGCTTTTCCGGGCTCATCAACGGCTTTCTCACGGTTGGCGAGTTCGTGGGCGCGGTCTATATCCTGCACCGGCTGTCCGGGCACACCTTTACTTTCTTGCAGATGGGACAGCAGATTTTCCAGGCGATCGGCACGATCAAGGACGCTATGCCGGTCATGACGACGCCGCCGACCATCACCGACCGGCCGGATGCGTCGAGTCTCACGGTCAGCCGCGGGGAGATCCGCTTCGAAAAAGTCCACTTCGCCTACAAGTCGGGCAAGCCGGTCATCGATGCGTTGTCGCTGACGGTGCGGCCCGGCGAGAAGGTGGGCCTGGTCGGTCTCTCCGGAGCCGGCAAGACCACGCTCGCAAATCTGCTCCTGCGCTTCTACGACATCGGCGACGGCGCGATCCTGATCGACGGGCAGGATATTCGAGCGGTCACGCAGTCGAGCCTTCGCCGCGCCATCGGGGTCATCGCGCAGGACGTCGCATTGCTGCACCGGTCGGTCGGCGACAATATCCGCTACGGCCGGCCGGAGGCGACGCGGGACGAGATCGAAGAGGTGGCGAAGATGGCAAGCGCCGATGCCTTCATTGCCGATCTTGCCGACGGCGAGGGCCGCAAGGGTTATGACGCCTTCGTCGGGGATCGCGGCATCAAACTTTCCGGCGGCCAGCGGCAGCGTGTTGCTATCGCCCGCGTTCTGCTGAAGGACGCGCCGATCCTGGTGCTGGATGAAGCGACCTCGGCGCTCGACAGCGAATTCGAAGCCGCCATCCAGGAAAGGCTAAACCTCGTCATGGAGGGGAAAACAGTGATTGCCATCGCCCACCGCCTGTCCACAATCGCCAGAATGGACAGGATCGTCGTGCTCGATCACGGGCGGATCGTGGAGGAGGGCAGACCGGAGGAACTGGTCGAACGCGATGGCCTGTTTGCCCGTCTGTGGAAACGCCAGACCGGCGGCTTCATTCCTGAAGACATTCATGAAGCATTGCCGGCTTCGCCTGCGACCTGACGAGCGACTGGCCATCTCTAAGGCTAAATTGGGATGCCGTCAGCGAACCAAGAGCAGGCGGTCGCCGATCAAGCTCAGGGCGACGCCCATCACGCGCTCCATGCCGGCCTTGAAGCGCAGGAAGCCGGCGGAAACGCGCGGGTTCGAGAAGAAAAAGGCCAGGCCGCAATACCAGAGAGCCGAAAGAAGGAAGCAGGTCAGGGCGATGAAGCAATAGAGCCAAACGGGCCCATGTGCGGGAATGACAAGCGCAAAGATGCTGCCGAAGAAAGCCACCGATTTCGGATTGGTCATGCTGACGACGTAAGCGCGGCGCATGGCGGAGCACCATGCGACTTCGCTCGGTCCCGTCGGCTTCAAGGGCTTGGACGCGTTGCGGATCATCTTCAGCCCCAGCCAGATCAGATACAATGCGCCGGCCACCTGCAACATCATATGCAGCCATTCGAAATGGGTCAGGAGAAACCCGAGCCCGGCCATCGCCATGACGGCCCAGGTCAGGGATGCGACCGCAAGT
>Ga0102593_1000431_pt1 | contig 79111 bp, 85 predicted proteins | sample AraplaCol_mMS_r2_2_FD_76862 | JGI IMG/M metagenome (GOLD analysis project Ga0102593, IMG submission 76862) | Arabidopsis root microbial communities from North Carolina, USA - plate scrape MF_Col_mMS_r2 (SPADES assembly) (version 2) | ecosystem: Host-associated > Plants > Roots > Endosphere... | reverse complement strand
CCCCCCTCCCTCCCCCGACGATTCCATTCCTAATTGAAACTTGACTTTTGACCTGCGACGCCAGAATAAGTCTGGCTCGTCCCGCATCAATAGTCAAGCCTCAACCCGCGCAGTCTTTCCGACTCCACCTCCCACACCCCTCCGTTTCCCTTTCTTTTCGATCTGCGAACAATCATTCGCTTTGTTGTTTACTTCACGGCGCTCGGTGTTCTCAAGGTGACCTCGGAGGATAATCTCGCCTGATTGCAAATTCAACGGCACAATTCACAATAGAACGTGGCAGACCAGGGCGCGGGGACGAACCGATCGAAGCTCCAGCAATCGCCCAGAACCCTTGGAACACGACCGTTAATTCGTCGTGCTAGCCTGATTTCAAGCTTGACAAGGGTACTTTGTTTCGGTAGGGCATCTTTCTTTGTTCTTTCAAGCGCGTTGTGGGTGCCGTTGCAGCTCGAGTCTGGCCGAGTCCATGATCATAGGTGTTTCTGATCGCCACCCGCTGCCGCGCATTGCCGTCGCATCCCTGATTCAGATCAACCTCGGTGTAGCAAATGCTCTTTGTCCCATCCTTCACTCGTCTTTCATGATCATGATCTAAAAATCGTTACACTAACCAGGCCAATTCTATCTAGTTCCTGAGCTATGGGCTGCATTAATTCTAAGCCGGCAGAGTCCGACAAGGATGCTTTCCAGCAGAATGCCCGCATTGAGCGGACTCTCAAAAATGACAAAAAGACCATGGATCGTACGATCAAGATCTTGCTACTAGGTATGCGACACGCGACCTCTCATCCCAATTGCAAGAAAAAAAATGTTATGCTGGTAACTCTAACAAGATGCACAGGTGCTGGAGAGTCTGGAAAGTCGACTATCATCAAGCAAATGCGCATCATTCACAGCGGAGGTTTTCCAGAAGAGGAGCGTCATCAGACCCGAGCCGTCATTTATTCAAATATCGTTGTGGCTTTCAAGGTTCTATTGGATATCATGAATGCCGAGAACATTGATTTCGAAGACGCTAACACACAGGTAAACATGACATACTCTATTCCTTTTAATTTTATGCAGTATGCTCACAAGTTGTTGATAGTCATTGGCGGATCTACTGGATAATACAGATGCGGATGTAGGGTCAGATGAAGCTTTTTCTGATCTGAAGGTCCGTGATGCTATGAGAGGCATGTGGAAGGATGCTGGAGTGCAAAAGGCTGTCGCGCGTGGTCATGAATTTGCGCTGCACGACAATTTGGTCTAGTGAGTTGTCTGAAGAGCAGATTGTACGCGAGATTGATACTAACAGTATCACTAGCTTCTATGATTCCTTGGACCGAATCTTTACTCCGGGATGGCTCCCCGATAACCAGGATATGCTGCAAGCCCGACTTCGGACAACGGGAATCACAGAAACTCTGTTTGAGCTTGGGCAAATGAACTTCCGCATGATGGATGTGGGCGGCCAACGATCGGAGCGTAAGAAATGGATTCATTGTTTCGAAGGCGTTCAATGTCTTCTGTTCATGGTGGCCTTATCTGGCTACGATCAATGTCTGGTTGAGGATCAGAATGCGGTATGTACTACTCAGCCCTCGCCAAGCGACACTTTTAATACAGAAATGCTAATATTGTTTCACAGAACCAAATGCATGAGGCTATGATGCTATTCGAGTCACTCGTCAATGGCGAGTGGTTTAAACGCAAGCCCATCATTCTTTTCCTGAACAAGATGGATCTGTTCAAAGATAAATTAGCCATTTCGTCTATTGCAAAACATTTCCCGGACTATACTGGCCCCGATACCGACTTTGAGGCGGCCTATCGATACTTTGCAGACCGTTTCCGTGGCATCAACCGGATCCCCGATCGCGAAATTTACATCCACAAGACCAACGCTACCGACACTCAGTTACTGAAGGTCACCATGGACTCCGTCCAGGATATGATTATTCAGAAGAATCTCCATACTCTCATACTATAAGAACCCGAATTCCCATGCCCTTGGTGGCCTTCATGATAACGCCATTGTCCGCCACGAAGTCGATTATTCTTTTTCAGTCGAGCTTTCTAGCCTATTTTTCCTTCTTGTGTTGCATTCCGCGGCGGCTCCGTTTTCCATCCTGACCCTCGCCATTCTGTCATATCATACCTTTCTTCTTTCTTTTTCCCGTCTACAACTTTCACGAGGCGCCTTGATAGAGGAGTAGTTCGACTTTCTGCTACATCCCTGGGTCTGTTACGTTGCATTTAAAAGCCCATTCGATTTCGTCAGCTTAGGCTAGGCTTCGATTTTTTCAGCGACCCGACTATTTTCTTTTCTTTTCTTTGCTTCATTTCTCTCTGTACTTGATTCTGCAGGATGATACCATTTGTTTTGCCTCTGCAGATGTTCTTTGTCTAATGATGCGTGTATTATCACAATCTTTCATTAATCAATCATTTAACAACTACATACGTGACTAGAGCTATATTCGTTTCCTAGAGTTTCTTGTGTCGGAATTATCACCCTGGTAGCTTATGTTCTGTGTACCACCCATCCCTACTTGACCTCTAATAACAGCCATGTCTGGCCAAAAGATGCAGTTTACACAATTTTGTAGGATAGGTCAGACTAACTCGTAGAGCTTCTCACCTCCTTCTATCAGTTTTCTCTTTTCTTCGTCCTGACCAACTCAGTGGTATAAATTTGCCGATTCAGGCCTTCCATTTGCCACTAGGCACGTGGTGACACATGACACCTCAGGTGTCGACTTACATAATATCCGCATGATCAGAGACGCCGACTTCCGACCCGATGATTTCGCCTCCGATTCAGACTCAACTTTACCTCTCCCAGCTGCTGGGTCCCACGTCAACCATGTTATCGACATCGTTACGCCGGGCTGCTTGGGCGCCTTTGTCTGGCCTGCCTAAAGCCACACAAAACGTACCTTCGGCTGGCCTGCTTGGTGCAACCCGCCGAGTCCACCAGCGCCGGTACTCCTCGTCTTCCTCCAAACCGCCAGTTCCGCCTAGTGATGGATCTCGTCGTATGGACACTTCGACCCCGGCCAAGAATGTGAACTCTTCCGGGGAGAAGGCAAAGACTTCTCGTCGCCGTGGAAAGGATAACAGCACCCGCAACGCCTCGAAGAATGGTCAGCAGGATGCGGCATTTTCGAACCTTCCCAGTGTTCCTTCAACACAGCACCGTCAGCCTCATGGTAAGATCCTTTGACCCAAAAATCATGAAATATGACAAAGTATAGCAGAATCTAATATCCCTTATTTAATAGATGTCCACGTTGCTTCATTTTTCTCCATTCATCGGCCGATCTCCGTGACGACCACGGTTCCTCCGACTGCCTCTACCGAAGCTTTCGATGCCCTTTTTTCCACAAAGAAGTTCGGGAAAAATGAACCGCAAGACGTGATCTTCACTCTTTCCAATACCGCCGAGTCGATGGAGAACATGGCGCACGGTATGGAATCGGAGGATCAATTTGGTCAGCTCCAGCGCAACTTTTCAAGTGACGCTGATGGTGAGCTCCGTCTGCTCGACGGTCCCGAGCCCAAGATGTCTGTGGAGGAGTACACTCGTCGCCTTCGCCCATTCCACCCTCCCCCTCCCCCGGTTCCCATGGACATGACCGCCAACGCCGAGCCCATGGAAACCAGCGCGGAGAACCAAGAGGAATTTTCCACATACTCGACTGTTCTGACCATTCGGGAATCTCGCCACGCTGACGGCCGTAAGACCTACGAGGCCTCGACGGGTCCTTTCGTTCGCAACAACGAGGTGGAAGCTCCTGCTGGTGAGCACGAGGGTCTTACAATTGATGCGCCTAGCAACACCACTGGCATGACCTATGTCGAGCGACGCCTCCACAACAACTCCATGCATGCGATCAGCACCAAGAGACGGCGCAAGGTGAAGATGAAGAAGCACAAATTCAAGAAGCTGATGCGGAGGACGCGCACTCTTAGACGCAAGCTCGATAAGGCTTAGATTTGCCTTTGGTCGCTTTTCTCTTTCTCTGCTTTCATAATTCTCCTATCCGGGTCTCTTCGATGCATATCTGGCCCGCGTCTTGCATCTTTGGGTTGAGGTGTAATATTGTCTGATTTTTCCCGGGCATATATCCTCCTGTTTCCATTCTCCCGTACATTGCGCACTCTTCGGTTTTTGTGACCTCTTGTTCGTTTCCTCTCCTCTTCCACCCTACATACACTATTTAAATATCCAATTGTCGTTCCATGTCTGGTTTGGCTTGCTTGTGCAATGGTTGTTTATCTTCAATGCGTGGCATTATGAGGGCCTGCATGTATTGCGGACTACTCAATAGATTTGTGTTACCTGTTGAACGGCTACTATACTGTTCTCGTGGTTTGAATACCACCGAGGTTCTCGATCGGTAGTTAGAAAGGCAATGAAGATTTCTGACAAGAGCAACTAGTTGATATTAGACCAAGTCAGTGGATGGCCTTAGTAAGTAACCAATATTAATATTGGAATATTTAGAAAGTGCTGATAGCATGGGCGAAGTCATACTACAACGTAGTACTGTTGTATCCAAATTCGAGCTTCAGGGGCACTTCAAGAGTACTCGGACGATCTATCTACCAGTGGATAAGACTGAAGGAAACTTGAAATTGATATGTAATGAACAAGCTCGGGATTGCTATATCATACCAATACACAAACCCAGACAAACCAAAGAAAAGACACATGAAGAAAACCAAACCGAGAGGAAATAAAGGGGATCAACGAGGCCAGCGAAAAGACTCGCAATCACCATCGAAGGAGAAAAGGGAGAGGAAACCCAATCCCAAATCAGCAAGACCCCGTAAACATAAAGTACAGTATCCAGCGCGCATTCATGCAAAGTATAAGCCATTCCAATATCTACCAACTCATTCCACCTATTCGGGTTCAGATGCTTGAGATACCCAATTTCTCTACATGCCTCAATCAGTCAGAGATGATATCCCATTCACAAAACAAGATGAATTTATCATAGCCGAAAATCTTTCCCTTTCAGGATCACACTCGTTCCTTGGTTCCGATGCAGCATTGGAGAAGGCGTGCTTTGTATCTGGATCGGGGGGTTCGAAGTAAAGCACGCCGGAAACAAAAGTAATTTGATAGCCTGTATCCCAAAAGGTGCCTGGATACAGGCTCCAATTCCCAAGTGCGATAATGCGATCATCGCTTAGCAGATGGCCTTTGAGCGGGAGTTCATAAGCAGAGCGACAATCAAGCCGTAAAGACCTGTTGAGAAAGAGGAAGAGTTAGAATAATGCTTCAGTGGCCCGTGACTCGCAAACTGGGTCGTGTACTTACCCAGAACTTCAGCGAAAATGAGAATAAGAATCATTCCGACGTAGAGACGAGGTTGCTGAGCAGTTCCTCGCACACCAGCATCACCGACAATACCAATAGCGAAACTGGAGTTTGTTAGTAACGAAACAGGTAGGAAACCCAGGAAATTCGAGTACATACCCAGCAGCAAGACCGGCCAGACCGACAGCGAGACCAGCACCCAGTTGGATGAAGCCGGTGTACAGAGGGAGCTTCTGGGTCAGGTCGTTGGCGACCAGCACGGACACGACCAGACCATAGATACCAATGATACCAGCCATGACAATGGGGACAATGTCTGTGGCATATTAGCAAAGCCCTAGTTGTATTCGAAGAGGGTAATCACTATAAAGCGATGGGCCTCGTCCGGATTTCACATACTCTTGACAATGAGATCGGGGCGGAGGACAGCCATGCTGCAAACTCCGACACCGGCCTTAGCGGTACCATAGGCAGCTCCAAAGCAGGTGAAGACGATGGCGGACGTGCAGCCCAGCGCACCAAAGAAGGGCTAGAGATGAAATATCAGTATTTGGACTGGGATGAAGTTCACATGGTTGCGATCGTGGCTGTGGAGCTGAAGGTTGGATCACGATGGGTGGTAGACGGCAAGATGTCGGGAATTATGAATGAGGAAGCTAGACTCACCGCATAGACGGGGCTGATGAAAGAATCAAGTTAGCTTTTGTTCTTGGTGATTGGCAATTTGGTGAAAGGTGTGGCAACGATCCGGGGTTCGATAGCTGTCAAGCACCCCCAGGGGGCTGAATGTGTCGAGGACTACTCACCAGAGTTCGGTGGCCATTTTGACAGAACAAGTGGCCCTGAAGGTTTGTGTAGAGAAGCTCGAAGCTTGAGATTGATGGTAGGAGACCCGATAAGTGCAGGCTCAAGCCGTGAAGGAGAAGGATGCGGTAATCGGGGAGGATGGAGAGTTGCTACGAGGTCAGAGGCCACACACGCCGGTCCGTAGTCACGTGTTCTTGGCACCCCTCGGGCCCACCCGTTTTATACATCACCTTTTCACTCGCAGCTTAAGGGCTTACAGGACCAATTTACCGCTGATCATGCGATATTCGAAGATATTTGTCTGCAAATGACTCGAGACTACTAGATTGCACGTCCTTATACTACGAGACTTTGAAGAGAGAACAATAATTGTGAATACCAACTCTATGTGGTCCATTTTTGATATAGAATTAGCTGGTACGTTTCTCAACGAGTAAATTAATTTACATAGCATTGGTACAAGGTCACTCTGAATCTGCGATAGGAGTAAGAGTGACTCGACAGCCCGGTATATCAAGTTTCGTGTTGGGACCAGGCGTCCATACTTTTGTCTCCTGCCCTTCATCTATCGAAGGCGGCATAGACCGAGAGTAGGTTATGGCTTTTTCTGAGAGCGCTCCGAAAGCGTTTGGGAGTACGGTGAGACCTGCTCGAGGTGCTTGCGATGTCTCGCTGTTCATCTGCTCAGGTTCCGACACTACCCCAAAGCAGTAAGACACGTCATCCCCGCCCTTATTCTGTCTTAATTGATTCTGTTGCAGAGGTGTTGATTCTACGGACGCGTAGAATTGGATGAAATCCCCTTCGGCCGCAACCTGCGACAGCATTGAAAGATCATCACCATACATCCCATCCGGGAAGTGTGGAGGCAACTCTGACGTAGTGCTTGTGCTGTGATTGAAGAGATCATCCAGATGGTTGAGCTCTACCTGGCCAGTGGTGCCAGGAAACCCAATTTCTGGGTCCAGAGAGAGCAATCCCTGCTTCTTTCCCCATCCACCTCCACCGCTCATGACACGATGCAGCTTACCGCCGTTAGACACTGACTCTAGCAAGCCATCTTGCGAGCACGAAACAGTTGCCCCGGGCTCCTCGACCAATGCCCATACCGAGACTCTTTGATCGACTATATCATGATCTTCAATATAGCGAGGAAGCTCCTTCTCCAACTCGGAAGAAGCAGGCATGGGTGCAAATGAATTCGGATCTGTGGATTTCGATATTTCTCGTAAAATATTTCCCATGCTCGAGATAACCTTCCGCCGCTGACCGACAGGGTGAAGCGGTAATGTCATTATGGATTGAATATCGGCAACGCCTGATGAAGATTTGACAATGCAATTTGTCAAATCAATTGACTCAGCCAAAGTGTATGAGCCACCATCATTGGCTGTGTTTTCCCAATTCCAGCGCATTCCAAGAAGGGTGGATTCCTTGCCATTGACGAATATGGTATGAGCGAGTCGTAGGCCAATTTGACATGTCGTGAGATCCGCGGAGTCTATTGAAATCCCTAGATCGGTCTCCTGGGAAGCAGGGCCACCAATGCGACGGGGTGGTGCGGCCTTTCCTTGTATATTAAACTCCGGCACTACAAGCAAAGATAACCCTTCAACACCTGGGCCGTCTGCTTGCAATGATGTTGCACAGAATGCAGATTCATTCGGAAGCCTATCTATCACAGCTGCAACGGTATAAAGGGGACCAGATTGACCATATAGTCGACCGAGTAGCTTGGGGAGGAATTCATCGGTGGGGTCGAGCCAGTGTGCGAGTTTGGGAGTGACAAGAATGAGGGGACTGGTATCGTTGGCGATCGAGGAAGAAAGACTTGTTACAACATCATCTGGGCTCTGTGTTTGATTTCGTTAGCTGATTCTAGCTGCAAAATAGCACTTGGGACGTACAAGCTCTTCTGGTGTCCTTGTTAACCATGTGTATGCGAAAGGCGCGTCGCCAGTGCTCTTCGTCGCAATCCGTCTGTTCGCGGAGACCAAGCTCGCTGGAACTTGGCGTGAACCGCGCGCCAGGCGCGAATTCACCAAATGAAGTGGTAACCGGAAGTTCATGGATACTATAACATCCAAGGGATCTGGCGATAGCACATTGCTTTACGCTAAGCTCATTGGCCTCGTGGGTAGGGAAGCACATTCACCGCGGAGTTGGAATCTGGACCTGAGAAAATTACATTGTAATACATATACATGGTCCGCTGATAGATGTCAGATTCTAGGTAATTTACGTATTGTAATACAGAGACTGTAACCCAACATGGTAAGAGAGTCCGCGGATATCCGCCAGCCTCCGCGGAGGTTGCACCTTCGCTTTTATGCTGTCCTTGTAGGCTGGCTGATTATCTTTTCATGGCGGAAATCACCCCGAGAGAAAATCCATGGAGATTATTGGTGTCAATTGAGTCCCTAGAAGATACTGTCGGACAGACCAGGCGTGGGGCCTTTCTCTTTATATCAGCCGAGCCTCCGCGGACGTCCGCGGGTTGAATACTACACTTTGATCAACTGTGATGAATCAAGATGAAGCGTGACAATAGCGGTAACACGATCCCAATGGTCGGCAAATGGTCTCAACCACCGTTATCCTGCCTTGCCTGCCGGCAAAAGAAACGACGTTGTGATCGCAAAAAGCCATGTTCCAACTGCGTTCAAAGGCATATCTCTTGCGAATACTCCGGCGGCGCAGTGCCAACGGTAGCAGTGGACTCAGATGTCTCACATAGATCCACTTATCATGCAAATAACAATGCAAAAGAGCAAACAGCCCAATCAGTCACTGCTAGTCAGTAGGTCTCTCCGCTTTTACCCGTTTGATATACCTACAGATTCCTGAGTACTGACCGTCTGAAGCAATTCGGATGAGCTCGCATATCGAATTCGTAGGCTAGAGGAATTCTTTTTTAAGAGAAACGACACGACTCAGGAGCCACCCGATGCATATCAGCATGCCGTTTCGATCAGGAGCGCAAAAAACATCGTTGGTAGCCTTGACAATTTGAAAGCATCAATAGCTATGGCTGGATACTGATACAAGCGTTAGACCGTTGGCTCTCCCTATGTCACTCCATTTGGTGCACATTTTCTCTCTATATCTAGCGTGGAAGAACGTGGTATGGGTATCTACGAGATAACGAGACTACTTCCGCCTCTTCACCAAGCTAGAGAATTATTTAGTCATTTCGCTGCCACAGTGCAACCAACATTCGGGGTGCTGCATATTCCTACTGCCCGAGATATTATGGAGAATACGTACAGATGTCTTCTTGAAGGCGAAGAGCCCAATGCATCCGCATTATTGCTAGTATTTGGTATATTCGCTGGTTCCGCTCTCATATGGACGCCACAACTCCTTCAAAAGTTGGCCACTACCAAATCCGAGAGCAAGGCAGCTTTCATGGCCTATGCCCGCACAGCACTCGCGATTATAGATCATCCTGATCACATAGCCCAACCATCGACTACGGCTCTTGTGGGCATGGGCGTTCTTGGTCATTTGCTCATGAATACCGACGGGTTTCCAATCAAAGTCCATATCATCCGACATCGTTGCTTGTTAATGTCTCGAGATATGCAAATTCACAGATTGGACACCCCCAAAGCACGCGAAGAGCGACGCATCAAAGGATGCAATATGATAGATGTTGAGATTCAAAGACGCGCGTGGTGGTATATGGTTGCATCTGACTGGTAAGTAGTTATCCGTATAGTGCGGCCTTGTCGATACTAGGCCATCATCCTTACATGACTTTTTTGATCCTACTGACTCTGAAAGGCTCCTCTCATTCTCTGGTGGTCCCCACGAAGGCGCGTACACTTTTCAACCCAAACATATGGACGTGAATCTACCCAGCAATACAGACGACGAGTTTATAACGCCATCGGGGATCGAGCAGGAGTTTTCTTTGACTGTCCCCACGGCCATGTCGGCATTTCATGCTCGTGTTCAGGGCTCTGAACTTTGTCGTGAAGTGATTGATGCCTTGCCATCCATCTTGTTGGAGTCTCAAGACACTGATTACGAGACCATTCTGGATTTGGATGCAAAATACCAAAAGCATATGGATAATCTTCCTTTCTTCTTCAAGCTTGACCAGGATAGTATTGAGCAGAGCCGGCGCATTTGCAAAGAACGGCCCTATATTGCTTGGCAAAGGATCTTTTTACACTTCAGTCTTCACACTCGCCTTTGTCGACTTCACAGACACTTTCACCTCGAGGGCATAACCAACCCAAAATACGCTTACTCCCATAAAATATGTATTCAATCAGCGCAGAAGGTGCTAGAGTTGCGACGGCAAATAGACGAAATTTCAGTCGGCGTTGGACTGAATCCTGGTCGGTTCTGGACTGTCATGCACCACGTGTTCTTTGCGGCCTTGATTCTGGCCATGGATGTTTCGTTCAACCCCAACGCACCTGATGCCGAAGCTCGCAAAACGAAAGTGATTGCGGCATATCAGACCTTGGAGAAGTCGAAACAAGACTCTAACAATCTCCTGGAAGGGGTCCAGAAGAATTTACAAATTCTCATGTCGACCCTGAACACGGATCGGTCGCAAAAATCGCTTGGCCCAATATCTACAATTAGAAATTCCGGCACCACACAAGACGATTCATCGAACGAGCCTGGCTTAGCTTCTGCTGAACCTGATGAGGTATCGACAGCTCACAGTAGTCGCGGAGAGACTACTGTACAGCCTCCTTCGGTTGCAGCTACAGATGGAGGGTTAGACATCAGCCTGGTGAATGACATAGACCAAGAAGGTTGGGAACAGCTCTGGTCCGATTTTGTCGCCGTTGCACCAGAGCTAGACGTTCCACAATGGAGCTCCTTATTGGAAGATGTGGACTTTTCACCCCAGCTGGATGCCTATTTGGATCAATGAGCACAAATCATGGCATTATATGCTATTTTTATTCTACTATGTATATTTTTTCACTAGTACAGAGCTGAGTGAATCCTTCATGCTCCGCATTCAAATTAGAATTTCGATTTCGAGTCCGAGATTCTTCGGGTGGCTCAACCTGGGTGGCTAGCAAATTGTACTCTGTACTGAGTAGAGATGCCGTGCTTTGTACCAGAACCTGCTTTCCCAAGTAGCTCCATAGGATCCAGCCACAATTTAAGGTCACACGAAGACCGGACTCGAGCCGGCCAAGGAGAGGGTGAAGTCATAAGCGGCCAATGGTGCGCGAGGAACTGGGCATCGGCTTGGCAGGTGGGGGACAAGGGGTTGGTAGGGCGTTGTAGGGCTGGGTAGTTGGAAAGGCGCCACAGTGACGAGTATGTACATGTACGTATTCCCCCAACCCTCGTGATGTATCAGGACATCAAAGAACGTTTTTGGTATCCTCATATGACTTTTTCATAAACTATCATACTATCTGCGGGCTTTTCTTGAAGCATTCTGCGGTCACACCGAACTGAGCTCCCCAGCCACGTCAGGTCAGTGCCAAGCTTCTTGCCAGGCAACGAGGAAACGGGCGCTTGGGATAGGGCGGCAGAAATGAAGATCCAGGGCCGAGACCAGGTTTGATTGGGGATTGCTGCATAGTGCAGCAGATCCTGCAGTCAATGATGCTCCTGAAAGATTGCTCCTCCAACAACAGAAAGAAACCCTTGGGAAAACCCATGAACCAACAAGCCAGTGCTTATCGTAATTAGAAACTGCTTACTCATTTTCAACCTTGTATAAGAGAAGCACAGCCACAGGCAGCACGCATTCAGTTCCTGTGGGATTTGATTGGCTGATTTTTGTCAATCTTTTGGCAAGTGCTGACTGAGCCACAACTGGCGCCTCCATGACGCAACGGAGTCGGGAGCTCCTTCCAACCTTTTAAAAGAGCCAGCCGCCGCACCTGCCTTCTTCCCACTTTTCTCCTGACTTTTGACTCTTCATTGAATCTGCTCTTCCTCTTTTCTCTCCCTTTCAATTAACACAACATCGCCCATCATGCCTTTCACTGCCTCGTGAGTTTTCATTTCTCCTGCCCTTACCAAATATTCTGCGTTTTGCCTCTCTCGCTCTGGGTCAGCTTGAATGATCTCATCGCGACTTTGGTCGCTCGTTGAATCTGGCCCGGATTCATCAACTTCCATGTAAACAACTCCCAGTCAGATTTGACTAATTGAAAATCCAGCGACGTCTGCAAGATCATCTTCGCCATTCTTCTGCCCCCTCTGGGTGTCTTCCTTGAGCGCGGCTGTGGTGCTGATCTGTTGATCAACATCTGTCTGACCATTCTGGGTTATATCCCTGGTATCATCCACGCTCTGTACGTATCCACTTTTTCTCCTCATGGATGATCCCCAAACTTTCTCTTTCAAGATTACAGCCGCTAATCTCATTTAAACAGGTACATCATTTTCAAATACTAGCGGTCTTGATCGTCCTAATATCTCCACGTCGCCGCACTTCAAATGTATCCTCTCCCGTCCTTGCAGCAGGGAACATGACCTTGTCTGACCAGCCCCCCTACGTCTGCGATCTAGTCCGGGTCACGGGTGCAACGGGGCGGATTCTTTTGAGTGCCGGCGCCAGCGTGCTTCCGCCGAGGTCCGGATTTGCCTAGCCTCATGCAGTACACCCCACTACTAGGCATCGCAGATGTCCATTAATTTCCTTAATCGCGGACGATCTTCCCTGTCATCTCAATGTCTTTATGTATTTCTTGTGCTTGATGATATCTGCCTCGGTCTCATAGGTTTCTGTCTCTATTTTTATGTCAAATGATACCTCCTGATAGTGCTATTGGACTTCCGGGCCTGTCTCGTGTCCTGCCCACCGTTAGTTTTACGATGGGAATGGCAATTGTTTGAATCTTTTACCAATAATTTGATCAATTTAAACTCGTAGACACAAGATAGACCAGCTACAATTAAATTGTAGCGTATCCATTGTGGGGTTTTCTTATTTATTTGACTGGCATCTCAGGTCGGTCCACTAGGCAATTTCCGGGGTATCTCCGCCGTTGACAACGTCCCAACGACCTCAGAATTCGAAACTGGACCGCGCAGCGGGATTCTTTGTTATTTGCCGACAGTTTCCTTGACTTGCAATGATTTGAAAACTGGCAAATGTTTAATTTCTCTACGAGAGGCTCTAGCGTCTTCTAGAAGGACTGGCTGAATCTATTACTAAGAGGATCTTGTTCCGCGGTGTAGCACGTTCATTCGAGTCCTCTGTCGCGATTCCAAGTCTCAAAAGCATTTAGCAGGGAATGATTGATTGATTCACAGAGGTTGAAAAATATGAAACACTGCCGAGCGCATTGGCTCATTCAGGTTGATCTTTAACCGCCCTCTTTTCCTCGGCGCGTAACTCGGCGCTTGCAGCTGTATCCCCAAACCAGCATCCAATAAGCACAGTGCTTCATCGCCCCCACTATTCCCTGCGATTGGGATAACCATCCATGACGATGTCATTTCGTTTCACTAGAGCGCCTACGGGTGCTTCGCCTCAGTTATCATGTTTCAGGTTAGTGTCGAATCCAATCTGCTTCGTCCCCGGGCAGATGATCAGCATCATAGCGATGGCATGTTGCCTCGCGCGTAAATTGGTGATGCGCCAGAATTTGGTGGTTTTCAGTTTTAATCAAGTCTTGATCTTTCTTGGGGTAGAGAAGTGGCTTTCTGTTTTTTCCCGTCTTCTTTCTCTTGATTTATCGTCAGATCTTCGAGTTCGTATTCGAGTACATCAACAAGCCTCGAACAGCGAGTAGCTGGAAACGCGCGCATCAATCGATGATGATAACCTCAAAGAATATATGGATTCGAAGGTAGCCATTCCTTTAACACGAAATCAATAGAGGTATGTCCCCAAATGCCGAGCACTGGTATCAACTTGGTCACCTGTGACTTACAATTACAGAGTCACTCCAGGATGGGTCTCCCCTCGATTTACGGGCTCCTCGTCACGACCCTCTTGTCTACCATTCTGGTCTCGGCGAGTAGCTCAGATACCACAAAGGATGATTCTTCTCTTTGGAAAATGATACCGGACTGCGCTCAAACCTGTGTGACCAACTTTATCGAGACGCAATATACCGAGACCGAATGCCAGTCGTCGACAGATATCAAGTGCCTATGCCGGAGCAAAACACCCAGTGGGCTCACATTGGGGGAGGCAGCCCTGAGCTGCACATATGCTCTGTGTGATGATCATACTCAGAAAAGCACCAGCGTTTATAGAATCTGTGACTCTGTCTCTGGCGCCATCTCAGAGACTCACGCCACAATTACGGCGACGACATTTCCAAAAAAGACCACTAGGAAGACTCATGTAACAACAACCAAAGAGACAAATTCTCAAGAAACACACACTTCAACTCCTACTACTACAAATGCAGCTCCGGAAATCACAACATTTCATCAAACGACGTCAACGTCAGATGCAGACTCGGATTCAACACCAAAGACCACTAGGTCCAAACAACCATTTTCCACCCCCGATGAAACACAAACATCTCCTACACCAACCAATACATCCGACTCGGCTGGCAACGAAGATCATCATGGGGTTAGCGGGGGTACGGTCATCGGCGTCTCAGTTGCGTCAGGCTTAGCTGGATCCTTCATAATCTGCTTGGCCGTCTTCTTCTGGTGCAAGAGATGGCGACAGCGCCGACGGAACTCCTCTGGACCAGACTCAGACTTCTTCGAAATTGGAGGTAACATGTCTGAGCCTCCGGGGTTCTCAAAGCCATCCTCCCGGCGATCTACTCCTGAACCAGGACCAAATCCAGGGCCTTCTTCATTCAATGCCCCTGGTCGACTGCCAGAAATATCAGAGCCAAACCGTAGCTACCAGCCAGGTTCAAGATATCCACCTCCGGTTATGGGACTTCCAACGTCGTCGTCCCCTAGAGGTCAAGAAATGCAAAGAAGGCAAGAGCGTATAGGATTTGCTATAAGCTCTGCTTCAGACTGGGCAGACTCCCCCCGATCACAGCATTCACAAACGCCATTCCACGATGCAGTGGCTCCTTATCAAGGTGCCAGGCTATTGCCCAAGCCGCTTAACTGGAGCCACCGACCCGCGAGTGGTGAGACTCTTTTCGAAGAAGAGGAAGACAACCAATCGGCAACAGCAGCTGCAGTACCAATCCAAAGGCCCAATATGCCTCAGAAGTCAGGTTCCCCCAACATAATAGCGGGCTTACCAGCAAACCCGCGAGCTTTGAAGAACGGATTCTCAGCAGAAAGATTCCGTCGTGCTCCTACAGGCCCTCAACCGAAGCCTTACCCCCCAAACCCACTCGGTATACAACATGCGGCGCGAGGAAGAACCCCGGCACCACAATTTAACAGACGAAGCACTCAGAGAGCCTCTTACGCATCAAATAACAGCAGCACTCCATATTATAGTTCTGATTTCTCCCAAGAAACAACCTCAAATACACTACTCACAACACCTGGGAAACCAGATCCCACCTCACCAAACCGAGCTTCAGAATCCAAACCATTACCAAGTACTGTAGCCCTAGCTCCCGCTGCCGAGATTGTCTCGCGGCCACGTATAGTCCGTGGAGATGATATCAAGCGCGTTCATATTCGGAGCAGTCCACGTCCTCGTCCGCCAAGCGAAGGAAGTGCACCCTGGGGCCCGGACGATTTCTGGCTTCAGCGTGGTCGTGGCAATACGCCGCCTCCACAGGCCTCATCCGAGCTTCCTTACCCTTCGGAACGATGTCCTGGAATAGTCCTTTACCCGTCTAGCCCAAAGAAGGCTGCAGGTGGGCCACAGAGAGACCCACCAACCGGTAGGAATTTGACGCCGTCGAAAAGAGGAGGTGATCTGATATTGAGGGTTGATTGAGGGACTCTGCTTCAATGCTGCCTTTTTTGAAGACCTCTCTCATTCTCTCGTGTATATTAGAATAGGATTTCATTTTTGTACAAAGCTGTTTGATTTTAGGATTCGTGATGATATAGGCGAATGCTTCTGCTGTTGAGCAGCAGTGAACACGAGCTGTACTTTGCATTTAATCTAGAACAATCTCTAGTACTAATAGTACTAATTGTTGTATCATGTTAAGTGAATATTCCTACTGGGACCGGTATTAGTGTACTAGCCACTGTGAGTCAAGAATACTACCTGTTGATAGGATCTGCCACATATAAACCGTTTTCAAAGATAGGTTCTGATACTACCAGTCCTATTGTTAGTAGGTGATACTGATGTGATGATGTCTGACTCCAGGTTGAGCACTGTGCCAAGCCATCTATGGAGAGACTCATGTTCAAAGCCATCATGTATCAGCTCGGGTTACTGCAGTAATGAATATCATTTGGACACATGCCTTGTAGGAAGGCCGTGCCCGTATGAGTAACCAGAGTAGTGCTATAGCAGGCTTTTACTCAATACCAAGGTTCACGACGTGACCAAGTACTTGGTGAATCATCCTACATCGCTTTGAACATCAAATTTAGCCCTATCGTGTGGTTTACACTACTTATGCGGGGGAAAGGAGGCCCTGTGCGGGACCACCCAGATAACATTTGCCGATTTAGACGCACCTAAAAGGCTTTAGTGGCACAACCGTATCCAATTCCATAACCTCCCCGCAGAAAGCTTGAGAATCTCGTAAGATTTCTAGACAAAGAGGCAGTTATAGATCTCAAGATCAGTGGAGCAGATCTACTGGTAGTGTATGAAGTTGATAGAAGATCTCTGTGGGGCTAAATGTAAACTGTACTACATAAGTGTGTCCACAATAAATCGATATTACTGTTTAAATGTAAACAAACTGGTAGGAGGATAGAAAGATGTATACGACATGGAAATCATCAATTGAGTGTTTCCCGTTTCTACCCGCAAGCGAATCCGCATTCCGAGTTTGTAATGTTTTGGAGATGTGGTACATACTCGATGTACCGTGGGCGGCGCCACATTCTACTACTGTACCGCTTTGAGCCGCCGTCCACCAGTATGAACCAGTCGGTTGGAAAGTGTTCGATGTTGTCTTTGGTCGAAGTCCCTTGGCGATATCTGGTTATACACCAATAAGCACTAGTTCCTCTCCAACCCCTCCAACCTTTTGGTTCCTGGGTGAAGCGTATTTCAGCCAACCTGCTTGTATGACGTCAAATGGCCGGACTGCCCCACTGTGACCCGCCTTGATTTGACGACTTCAACACTCGGGATACTCTGAAAGGATTAGTGATTGTAGAAAGAGAGTGGTGGACGAATGAATGTGGGGGGAATAGACTGTCTGACCAACTTGAAAGACAAAATGTCGCAAATCTTTCGAGTGGGAGCGTGTACTATGGAGAAGTATGTGCATACATACTGTGTTGTACTGCTTGGAGAAAAAGGGCCATCGTCATCTTACTCATCATTTCCGGACTTGTTCTCGTTCAAACTTGGGAGGAACTCCACTTCGTCTCCTCCATGCGAATACAACTGTACAATACGTTTGCAACCCGTTTCTTTTTGCAACCAAGGGCACGACATAATGTGGATCTCAAGGACAGAATGCATACTGTACTACTATTGTCTTTTTTGGGATCCGGATCACGACGCTGGGTCTGAGCACATGGAGTGGGCCTTTCAGAATGCAGGCAGCGGTTTGATCCTCCTGCAAAAGCGCACTGCATGGACTCAAAATGTTATATTAATGGCCTGTTTCTCCCCACATGCCCCCATCGGCCTAACTGACTTCCGTCACGATTTGCATCTGTCTTTTCGACACTTCTGGGAACTGCCTGCATATCAGCCACCAGAAACCGAGGCTTAATCGAACTGCAATCAATTCAGTTATACAACTGTGCAGTCCATTGTCTATAGGGGTGAGGCTATATTAAAAACCACCGTCTCTCATTCATAACGGTGATCGTCACTGCGCACCTAGACCCGCTTTAATTGACCCACCCTGGGGCACTGCCTTGTTTCTCCATCCCTTCACAAAGATCTTTGCCGATGAATTCGGGGCCCAGAGGCTCCGCCGAATTTCTAGCCCAGACGCCGATCGGGCCGACCTCTACAAACGTCATCGTTCCTTCTCAACACTTAATGGCTCCGAATGCTACTTGCGATTCGTGGGATACTCAATCTACAGTCAACATCACAATGACGAACAATTCGATGACTCCCGACACCAGCTCTTCCTCTGAGGAGGATATCTCACAAGCGACCACTCCCTTGTCAACACCACCAGTGGTAACAGCCAGCGATTTTGCATTTGCTTTCGACATCGATGGCGTTTTGCTGCGGGGCGGCAAGCCCATTCCGGAGGCTGTTGAAGCCATGAAATACATCAATGGTGAGAATCCATATGGTGTCAAAGTGTTAGTCTTTCATTCTCCTTGCCCTGGTACAATTGCATCAAAACTGACGCATAGTCCTATCACCAGGCCATACGTTTTTCTCACAAATGGCGGCGGCAAAACTGAGGCCGAACGTTGCGCTGACCTAAGTCGCCAACTCGAATTCGAGGTCTCCCCGGGCCAGTTTATTTGCGGACACACTCCTATGCGTGAAATGGCCGAGCATTACAAGACCGTTTTAGTCGTTGGAGGAGAGGGCGAAAAATGTCGTAACGTCGCTAAAGGCTACGGATTTAAGAACGTCATCACCCCGGGAGATATCATCAAAACAAAACAAGACACAACACCTTGGCGCAAGTTGACCGAAGAAGAGTACAACAACTGCCATGTTATTGACCTCGAGAACACTAAAATCGAGGCAGTCTTCGTGTTTGCCGATAGTCGTGATTGGGCCGGCGACCAGCAAATTATCATTGATGTTCTCATGACAAAGGAGGGCCACCTCGGCGACCGCTCAGAAGTTTTCAACGAAGGCCCGCCGTGTTTCTTTTCCCACAATGACATGATCTGGTCCACGTCTCACGAGCATAGCCGCATTGGCATGGGTGCATTGAAAACCTCGCTGGAAGCCGTTTACAAAGCCATCACCGGAAAGGAACTGAACACCTTCGCATTTGGAAAGCCCCAAATGAGCACTTTCAACTTCGCCACGCGTCTCCTTCAGGAATGGCGCCAGGAATCTCATGGAATTGATGAACCTCCCTCCACAGTGTACTTCATCGGAGACACTCCTGAATCAGACATTCGTGGAACCAATGAATTCAACGACAGGAGTGACATTGATTGGTATTCAATCCTCGTGAAGACTGGAGTCTGGCAAGACAAAACCATTCCTCGCTACCCACCACGCAAAATCTGCGAAAATGTCTACGATGCCATCAAGTTTGCCATAGAACGTGAGCAGCAAAAGTCGATCAATGATCGTCGCACTTCAATCCGTCACCCGGTGACAAATAAGGAAAACATGAAGAACTAAGTGCTTTCTATTGGTATTTCCTTTCTCACGACCCCCCCCCCCGGCGGCTAATTCTGGTCAAATACCTTTGATCATTAATTGCCGATGACTTGAACTGATTTGAATTAATGTGATTCCCATACAACGATTGGATACTCCTCTTTGGTACTAGTCTTTTAACTACTCAACGATAAACTTCTCGATGTGAGCCGTCGAAACAATACAACTTTGCCACACGATACAATAGAATACTGGAATCTAAGATGTGCCTTATCCCCAAAACTTGGCAAATTTTGTCCAAATCTTAGCCCCCAGTGTACTGTCACAGTAACGTTCAACTGTGAATTTCAAGAAAAGCGGCATACGATTTGCACATACCACAGCATCTTAGCCAGCTTTGAAATAAGATAAGAAAAGTAGACACCTTGCTATAAGGGTATGATAAGTAGAGTAACATCCTATAAAAAACCTCATCGTACTATCTAGTGTAACCTGACCTCTTGATCAACTTCCCATGCAGCCGAATGGTAAAACAGCGTGACGCAGTTGATAGTATATTATACGAGGGAGGGATAAGCCATTTAGCGGGTAACAAGAATATGATCAGGTCAATACATTTCTTGCCTCGTATAAATAATACTAGCCCTATTCTTGAGCTGTAATATAAACATACTAGCAAATTAAAGTCCCGTTGTTCTGATACTAGTACCATTATTAGTTGATGGCTCATGTGATAAGACAGCAGGGGATCACGGAAAGGACTGAATAGGAAGCCCGAGAAGACAAAAATAGGATATTCGGTATACAGGCAGATACAAGGGAGGCCTGGCATTTGCACTGGACTTACATAATGAGTCAGAGTATGATCTTCATTTCGCGAATATAATTCGCCAGTCGTTGTCTTCACCAGGTGTAGATTATAATTCGGCCTTAGACTACAGGCGCCAACTCCGCCTTTCGCATGGCATCGACCCACATCGCGGGGGAAATATCTCTTCAAATCTGTTCAGTCTTTAAAGATACATCAAAAAGCACACGATATCTCGTGAGTCTCAGCTTCACTTTCCAACATGGTACGCAGATTGACTTGCTTTTAAACCAACCTCAACTCACACCTCATTAGTCTCAATGCACAGAGGCAGTATACCTCCACGATGCCTCTTTGAGAACCCTGACCACGGAGGTCGTCTCTTGTCAATTGATTTCATCACTCTCTGAAGATGAGAAAAGTTTGGCAAAATCTCTTGCCCCGGAAGATTCGGCTATCGTCATGCGCCAAACTATATTATATCCGCGTGGTGGAGGACAGCCAAGCGACACAGGCAGCCTTGCTCTAGAGAATCAAGAGCCTGCATTTACTGTGTCTCTCGTCCGCAAAACCCAACAGGGAAAAATCCTCCACTTTGGCAAGCCGATCAATTCATCATCTCTTTTCTCTGAGGGTCAACGTGTTGTCCAGATTGTCGATTGTGAGCGCCGCGACTATCATTCCCGTTTGCACACAGGAGGCCACATTGTAGGGCTAGCAATGGAGCTTCTATTTCCCGATATGAAGAAGGTCAAAGCAAACCATGCCCCTGGAGAATCATGCATGGAATATGAGGGCTTGTTGTATAACGAACAAAAGTCCTCGATTCAGGAAAAGGTGGATGAGCTAGTCAAGCAAGATCTGCCTATTCTTATTTCATGGGTCGAAGATGGTTCCGGTCTGAAGGGACGTGGAAAAGATCGAGAAGGTTCAATTCGAGTTGCTAGTATTGGTGGACTTGATCAGAACCCATGCGGAGGTACCCATGTCGACCGAACCAGTTTGGCGGGCCCCGTTACGATCCGCAAGATTAGTCGGCAAAAGGGGATCAGTCGGGTCTCTTATGAAGTTCCGAGTAATGCATAGTCTATTTAAAAACTCTAGAATATAGAAATAGTATGTTTAATTAGCCCTGGAGTACACTATTATGATATAGTCTATCGATCGCGCCAGCGTTGGGTAGAGCAATAATAAAAAAGATCAAATCATATCAGTTTTCGTGTCAAGCAAACCGAACTCCGCAAATGCCATTAACCTCGCTATTAATTCAAATGAGAACCATTTCAATGAATCAGACGGCAAATTCTCTATCCAGCCAGTGCTTCATGACGATTTTGCCTTCGTAAAAGCTATCCTTGGGCGAGCGAACAATGATAGCTGCGTGGGTGTGCCGGTCTTTATGAATATAAACAGGATATTTTGTGAAGCCCACATCATTCAGTGAATCAATAATAGTAAATTGCTCCGGTGTCAAAGCAAGCTTCGGGGAATGATGCTTTGCGTCGGAACTTGCACGGCGAGACTTTTTAGACGCAATTGATCCCAATGACCCCTTGCGTTTATGGGACTTTGCGGGACTGATATTTTTGCTTTCGGATGGATCAGATAACTCAGATTCGGTGCTTGAAAGATAAGCCGGTCCCTGGTGAGCATTGGCATGTTCAAAAACCTCTTCGAGTGCACTCTGGGCATCACGTATGAGTAGAGGCACTTTATACCTGCCAAAACGAAGTCCATTTTCTCCTTCGGCATGTAGTTTAATTCTCCGTTGGCTGCGGAAAGTCTGTACAACAGAGTTGGCAAGGAATAATGTTGAGACAGGGCCGATTAAAACAAGAACAAGCATCCAGAAGGGTGCATCTTTCAGGAACGCTTTGTGCTTTTCACATGAGCTTGCTGACAGGGATTCCAGATCATTCAGGGTCGGAGGTAGCAAATAGTCGTGAGGGTCGATAATTACTTGTTCATAGCCATCGACGTAATTGATATTGATATCCTGCAAATCTTGGAAAGGATCCTCTTTGGAAAGCGAAGTAGTATAGAATGCAGTTGTTCGGTCGTTAAGAATATTGCCATAAGTAGATCTCTTCTGGAATCTCTTCAACCCTTTAATGAAAATGCTCTCTGGATCTGCGAGGATGCTGAGGAGTGGTCGACCAGTGTCACGAAACGAATCCACCATGAACAGTTGCTGACCAGACATAGATACCGTTCGAGCACCCATGACATTCCAGAACTTCCCCCACCAGCCCTTTAATGGTGCCCTCACTCCAACATGTGGAGAGGCAAATGTAGTGAAGTTGACTGGTTCCACTTTATCGAGCCAGCCTTGGGCTTCCATAAGCCCGATGGCATATCGTGCCACAAGACCTCCAAGAGAATATCCGATAACGCTGATTTTGCGAATACTCCGTCCTTCTTTTTCCAGAGTATCCAGTTCATTTTCGATTTCATGTGCGAGGCGTTCACCCCCCAACTCGATGCCATCGTAGGTATAATTGCCACTGTTTTCTTTGGCACAGAGGATATGCAATTTCTCGCCATGTCTTTCTCTAAGTGAGGAAGCTACTTGGTCCAAATGCGATGGGTTTCCCCACAGCCTGTAGGTCACGAAAAACGATTAGTTCGATACATCCTTGCGCGCGCATGATCACTCGAGGCGACTCTTCATGTAGGGGCATTGAAGCTTACCCATGAACCAAAACACACAGATGATCAGCTGTTGAAGACATTTTATGCATTTTGAAGTGAGCAGAAAATGAGATTAGATATTTGAGATGAATAAAACAGGGGGTAAGCAGGATAATTAAAGACCTGCGTGTTACGGAGTTAAGACAGCTTATGGCTGTGCAGCATTCCGTTTAAGCCCGTCGGAGATGATAAGAACACCGGCCCGACGGTAGTCTCTGCCTTACTGCCTGATAATACAGGCACCACATGCATCGGTCTTGGCATTTCATCCTCTTTGGCTGCACTTCGTGGCTATGTTGGCCCTGGTCCTGGGCATCTATTGATGGCAACTTAAACATTTTTTCGACGAAGCAGGTGCTATCAGATATCTCTCTGAAGTATATCTCATTTATCAAACATTTAACCTTCATTCATTCTCCATCATTAGCGCAGCCAAAGTCGGCAGGCTCGACTAATCAACCCTGTGGCTGTCTATCCCATTGTTTGTTTGACAAGAGCTGATATTGCTGCTTGGGCCCTCAAGCAAATGATTATATCAATTCTCTTCATAACTCCACCCTCAAACTAGCGATTTTACGGGTCTATCCGAACCTTCAACAGCTCCCCCAGGCATGAAAGCCAATACCTCTCGGGGTTCTTAGTGTTCACTCAGGCCTCTCGCTAGCTTGGACCGAGACATCAACATGTTTCAACCATTAGGCTTATTTGCCGAAGTTCCCTGCCCCCAGGGTAGAGAATGTGGTCTCCTCACATGCATGTTCAAACACGCCGAGTGCGCTTCAGCAACAATTAGCAGATCCCCTAACCTTGCCAGCGACCTCGGTGATTCAAATGGGCATGTTGCTAAAAAGCAAAAGCTGGAAGATATCACATCAGCTCAGAATCGGCCCTCCGACTCTTTGAGCAAGCAGTCGTCATTCAAACTGCCAATGAAATTACCGATCTCAAAATTGGGCTCGAAAATTCCATCTGAAAATCCTCGCAGCAATGCTACCAAGCTATCCTCAGCTTCCCGGGAAGTGTCACCCCCGACTTCGACTCGTCCAAAGCCTAGCTCAGCCAGGCATGAGTCTTCCTCTACTAGTACTTCGCTGGGAAGTACGCCCACTAGACTTCCCCCTCGCAGGGTACGAAAGGAAAGCTTAAACCCTCGCATGCTCACTAAGGCTCCTGCCAATCATGCAACTCGGTCTGCCATCCTGGACAAGCTTCATGGCGCAATGACAAACCTCAATGCAAAGTTAGCAGACTCCAAAGATGAAGCAAACCGATGTTTTGTCCTCAATAAAGACGAACTTGTGACCATGGCCCTAGACGAAGAGGAAAAAGTGGCTAGGGAAAACTTTAGTGTTTACTCCAATATCATCAAATTACGGATCGTCAAACTGACGAAACTGGCATTGGAAGATTGGGTCAATGAAGTTAAGGCTCATCTAAATACTCGTTATTACAAGATCAAGCCTCAGCCGTCTTCTGAATCTGCCTCAGTCCCAACCAGTATTGATACCGGTCTCTCTGCCAAAGAGGAAATAGCCGTGGCTGCTCTTCTGATAACCCCACTGGATGGTCTCGAAGAGCATGGCTATGTCACAAAGGCACCTACAGAAGCAGCTATAGAGACTGCCAGGCAAGGCGTTCTTGATTCAAAAGGCTGGGAGAAATGCGAACGATGCGGTGGTCGATTCCAGGTCTTTCCTGGTCGCCGAGAAGATGGGGCATTGACCTCCGGGGGTCAATGTACTTACCATCCCAGCCGGCCTTTCCATCCTCCACGCAAGAGAACCGACAATGTTACCGGTTCTTCGGAGACGTATTTTCCCTGTTGCAGCGAAACTGTGGGTGCTTCAGCCGGGTGTACCAAGGCCAGCACACATGTTTTCAAAGTATCCGAGACGAAACGGCTGGCATCCGTACTCCAATTCAAAACAACTCCTACCCAGCCTGAAAAAGGAAAGTTGGACCCAGTTTGCTTTGATTGCGAGATGGGCTATACAACTCTGGGTTTAGAACTTATTCGTCTCACTGCGGTCAGCTGGCCGGAAGGTCGAGAACTACTTGATGTCCTCGTCAAACCCGTTGGAGAGATCTTAGATCTCAACTCACGTTTCTCTGGTATTTTCCCTGAACATTTTGCTTCTGCTGTGCCTTACGATCCCTCTACGTCCAGCTCAGCTATGGCTAGTGACCAAAGGGGGAAACCCAAGTCGATGCAGATCGTCGAGTCACCTGCTGCCGCGCGGGAGCTTCTACTCAATCTTCTTCAGCCAGAAACGCCATTGATCGCACACGCAATCGATAACGACCTCAATGCGTGCAGAATCATTCATCCAACTGTCATCGATACGGTGATACTCTACCCAAACCCTGCCGGTGGTCTTCCTCTCCGTGTCAGCTTGAAAGCCCTCGCTCGCAGGTTTCTTGAGCGAGATATCCAGACTGGAGGAGACCAGGGTCATGATTCCAAAGAGGATTCCATCGCAACAGGAGATCTCGTGCGAGTCAAAGTACGCGAATTATGGAAACGTCTAAAGGCGAAGGGTTGGACATTCGAGAATGATGAGTTGGTTCCTCCAACCGGCAGCGATACCCAAAACCTTCACAAATTGGCGATGAGACTAAGTCCCAGTGCTGGTCATAAGAGGAAAAGCTTTGCCAGTTCCTAGGTTCCAAAGGTTGGTCGAAAATTCGAGCAAGCTTTGGATTTCCTTTATCAAGTGCCCTTATCTTGAAAATCGAAATGCAAATGAGAGCATGAGTTTGATTAACACTGCTCAGCAGAGTAGAGATTGATATAGATTGGCAGCATAACCTCAGAGCTAGCTGCAGTTGGTTTTCGGGATACCAGTTTCACATCATTTATTTGCAATATACCTAGGCACGTCTCTATAGTTAAATATATGCCCTGAAAACAGCGTACATATACTCAGATGGCCTGATCTACGACTTTAAATAGGTACGTATCTACTCGAGTAAAACAGAATATGTGGAAGGTATGAACTTTTTTTTATTTCGTAGCCTTATTGGCTATGCAATTCCAAAGCCCATGGAGTGCATTTACTCCTCATCCTCCTCAGCCTCGTCGTTGACGACGTTGTAGAAGCGGAGCTCGTAAACACCCTTGGAGGTGGAGACGACGCGGAGCCAGTCACGGAGCTGCTGCTTCTTGAGGTACTTCTTGGTGCTGTAGTGGAACAATGGTTGTCAGCAGGCTGCTAGACAGCGAAGGAATCGGTCTTTGAACACTTACAGGTACTTCAGGTAGCGGCCGGAGAAGGGAATGTGGGCAACAACCTCAACCTTGCCATCGCCAACCTGGGAGATGACAACGTTGTCACCGAGGTTGCCGACACGGCCCTCGACCTTGATGCGGTCGTGAAGGAACTTCTCGAAGGCAGAGACATCGAAGATCTTGTCGCTAGCGGGCTGGGAAGCGTTGATGATGAACTGCGCATGAATTGTTAGTTATTGCCGCATGTAGATTGGGTGATATCAAGAGATTTAAATACCTTCTGGGTGACCTTCTGGGCCTTGCGACCACGGGTCTATTGAAGAGAAATTGAATTAGCCTACTGCTCCATAATGTCGGAATCCCAATAGCAAGCTCGAGGAAAGTTGCTTGTCCGACGCATCGACGCAGATAGATATTTCAATATCTAACGTCTGATGCCGAAGAGACAATCGCAAGAGTCCGACAGAGCAAGCCACCGGGAGGAACAGCAAAGCGGTTCGCAGTATATTTCAACGTACAGCAGCGGGAGCCATTGTGACTGTGAGGGGATGGGATTGGACTTTGGTGAAAAGGGTCGCAAAGAGGTGAATATCCTGCGCCGTCGAGAGGGATGGGAAGAAGATCTCGCCGAGTGGAGCCCACTTCCAACATGAAAATTCGCCAGCGCCCGCGGAGGGTTGTGTGCGCTAGTCCTTCTTTGGTACTTACTTAGGGCAAGGGTTAAGCTACCATGTGCCTGAGTGTTGCCAGTCAGGTGACTTGCTACTCAGATGATGCCAGACTTTTTATTGGCTCGCCTAAACTAGACTAAGACTATATGATCCACTTACTTCACCGCCCCGGTATCTGCTCGGCCGCGAGGGTATAAATACTTCCCGCTTTCCTCGACCTTCCTCTCCTTTTTTTTCTTCTCCAGCTCTCTTTGCCAATTGGCTTAGATCAAGTGTAGTATCTGTTCTTTTCAGTTTAATCTCTGAAAGTTTTCCATAGGAAAACAACATTGATTATTCTCATTTTTGGATCCCGCGGCTTGGCCTCTGTGCTTGCGCATGCCTCGCCGCACAGTGTCATCGGACTTACACTACCTCCGATCGACGCGAACACCCTTTTTCATCAATTGTGCCGGCTTGCCCGACCGCTTGGAGAAGAAGTTACTCGTAAATCTAAACTAGATAAATCATTAGACAGTATGCAGTCACAGTCTCCCAATCACACCGTCACTTCGAGGTTTATGCTACCATAACGTTCAATGACGCCACTCCCTTTGGTTTGCGTAAGAATCTACATGGATCTCACGAGCACAACCACATCATTCACTATAAATCTACGTTGCTAGTAGGATACGTTACCATCGAATGAGTAGGATCTGGCAACGACATGCATGATGGACAAGACTTTGCCCTCTATCTGCTAGTAATATGAAGGAAGTAAACTTGATTCAGCACATTTATGTCCGACTTTTGATATCCAATCCTCTCCAGGGTCATTTCGAATATCTCGTCTGGAATGAGTTGGAGGCTCTGCTATAGTCACATGATTTGAATTAATCGCGAAGTGGGACAATCGATAAGCTCAAGCTCGGGGCTCCCCGCCTGCAAATTGAAGATTCGGACACCGCAATATTCCCAGCTTTCAAGCGCGTGACCGTGTCCCCCCATCCCCCAAACCAACTTCGCCATGGGTTCAATCGTACTGCCTCACCTTAGGACTGCCTGGCACGTGGATCAGGCCATTCTTTCTGAGGAAGAACGTCTCGTGGTGATCCGATTTGGTCGCGACCACGATCCGGACTGTAAGGATTCCTCATGTCATCGGTACAGCAGCAAGAGCTAATACTCGCCATACAGGTATCCGTCAAGATGAACTTCTTTATAAGATTGCCGAGCGAGTCAAGAGTATGTCAATCCCTTACCCACCCGCTCTTTCGCCGATTAGAATACCTGAAGGCTAATGCTCATCTCGCTAGATTTCGCGGTCATCTATCTGTGCGACATCGACGAGGTTCCCGATTTCAACCAGATGTACGAGCTTTACGATACAATGACGATAATGTTCTTCTATCGCAATAAACATATGATGTGCGATTTCGGCACAGGAAACAATAACAAATTGAATTGGGTATTGGAGGATAAACAGGAGCTGATCGACATCATTGAGACCATTTACAAGGGCGCGAAGAAGGGTCGCGGTCTCGTCGTCAGTCCTAAAGGTATGCTCTCTATAATTGCTTACGTAGCGCAAGTTCGAAGACTAACCCGTTTGCAGATTATTCTACACGATACCGATACTAAAAAAGGAAGGATTTGGGATGGAGTAAGCACTCGACATGCCCCCATCGCAGCCAACCTTCCAATCTACGACTTTATGAAAGAATCGGCTGGAAATAAGCCAGCAAGGAGACGAAACGCAATACTTTCACTTTGTGATCGCTGTCCGACATGTGCATGACCGTGGGCGGAAAGGTTGATGGGTAGCTTGCACAGACGTGGGATGCCACATTTGGAAATTCTACAAGCGAAGAGAATCTGGCTAGAGCTAGAAGAATCTACTGGGGTGAATACATCTAGCCTTTGTTCAAATCAAACAGCTTTTGAGAAAATGCATGCTCAGAGTAGATAGCACCCAAGGTATTGAAAGCCACTGGCCACCGTATGGTAGTAGCTCATTAATCAAATCATATCGTCGCCAATGCCAATGCCAAACATTTTTAGATTAAATATAACCCGGGCTTTTTATATCTTTTCCTCGCTGCGCTAATTTTCCTTTTCCTATTTGTCTTTTCGTTTTGCCGGTGTAGTTATATTTGATCGTCTGCCTGCATTTTTGACGTAAGGTGCTCGTTCAACTTTACCTACAACCACAACCCACACCAAATCTTCACTACGACTCTACACCTACAGATATCCATATAGCCCGCAAATATGATTGACCAACGTATTTTTGAGGATCTCCAGAATAAGATCGATGAGGAAACCACCGTTCGCGATGTGAGTCGTCTGCCCGCGCCCGCCAGGCGCTCGTACAGGGATTTTTTTTCCTTGTGCCAAGCCTGAGGCCGTTGCGCACAACAACCGTGATCGAAGGCTAATATATGTGAACAGGAACTACATGAAATTGTCCAGACGCTTGCGAGAAAAGGTAAGCTCAATTTCTGGAAACTTAAGCTCCAAGAGTGGTCACTTCAGAAGTGAAGGCACCACGTGGGCTAATGTGGGTTGATGGTTTTTGGGGCGCAACACTGATTGATGACATCTGCAGGGCGCTCGACACAAGCTGTTCTCGCCAGAGCTCACTCTACGCCCAGTGATAAATGTATGTATGACCTGGAGCAGCCAACTCTTATTGTATGGCAACTTCTCGCCTCTCGTCCCACACCCTGCGTTCATGGGTAGCGTGTCTGAGCAGCTTTATGAGGGCACTTCGGCTAATATTTGATAACAGTGAAGCCTGTTCTTGATGATGCTACAGCTAGCATTATTGCACAGAAAGAAGAAGTCGCTCGCCTAAAATCTGTTGCAGACAAGCACCCCTTCTACAAGTACAATGGACTGTGGTCTCGCGAGCTCCAAAATCTGGTTCGATTGCCAATTTCAAGTCTAAGGCATGAATTAATCCTTTGTACTGACTCATATGTGTAGGTCGCATCAATCGAGCTTTGTGCTTGGCTTGGCGGACTGTCAGAGCACAAGGGTCCCAATTCTGCTTCATTCATGACGATCGAGGACGTGGGGAAATTCCTAGATGGTATGCTTATCGTGTTTGGTCAGCTTCAAGAATCCAGCTCACCTGTCTGCGCTATTATAGTTCCAATCAACCTGAAGGAGCAGGATGCTTTCCACCTGACAATTGAGGAGTATCTTCTGGCGCTGATTGCCATGGTTGAGGAACTGGTTAGTACTCTGACCCCCACATACGTGAACGTGTCTCACATCTCAATTCTACGACAGTCTCGTCTGGCGGTTAACTCAGTCACTTTGGGAGACTACGAGCGTCCTCTTCAAATCGGCAACTTCATCAAAGATCTCTTCTCCGGGTTCCAGCTTCTCAACCTGAAGAACGATATTCTGCGCAAACGCAGTGATGGCATTAAGTACAGCGTGAGTGCATGGTTTTACTAGAGTCTTCGACACTTAGATTGAAAGTCCTGACCTCTCTTTCTCTATATAGGTCAAAAAGGTTGAAGATGTCGTCTATGATCTTTCATTGCGAAACCTGATCCCGAAAGGTGATGCAAGCGCATAGTCCAGTCTTATCTCTATAGTCATCTAGGGTCAGATCAAAGAAAACGAGAGGAATAGAGTAGTCCGCCGAGACTACTGGAGGTGTAGGAGGGGTTATCATGACGGTTCATCACGAGATAGTACCAGCTAAAAAAATCTACTTCAGTCTTTCTATCATTGTTCCAGGTGCTCAATAAGGGAGATATTAGCCTGGATCTACTTTAAGCTTGTAAAAAGCACCATAATTCTGACAGAGCTTGATCCAAACCAATTAGGGTCCCTGCCGAATCTCGGGTAGTATCACTCTAGGATAATTCCTTCAGGACCTTACATTGAGGCCGGATAAGAATACCTCGTACCGAGCATATTTACATACTCATCACAAGCAATCTGACGCGCCTCTTGAAGTTCTGGCGTGCATTCCATTATTCCAGATGATCACCGGTAATGCCTTATTCGGCCATCCGAGAACCATTCTCTCCTCGCGGGGTACAAATTATGGGGGTTGAGAGCGTCAATAATGTGGAGTCGAGCTCAAAGCGGTACAATATCATTCATATTAAGCGATGAAGGTCTTCTTAATAAACATTTTCGTTGGATCGAGTTAATCTCGCTACCTCGAGACGAGGATTTAGCCGTTTATTGTTCAGTGTGGGGCGCTGAGTAGAATGGGTCATCATCTCCCTTGGGATTGACAGATTGCCGCTGAAAACGGACCATGTGACGAAAGGACTCCCAATAATAGTTGAATAAAATGTTGATTCTCAAGCAATCTCGATACGGGATCACCAGATATCAACATTGAGTCTACGGAGTTGCCAAGCTTGGAGAATCCACGATGGAGGACCTCTGCCGAGCCACCAGCCTGAAAATTAGGTATTTTAATTAGAAACAATTGGACTTTTCTCGTAGATAAAGCTTAAATCGATTTCGATTTCTTTATCTTTTTGTTTGTATCAGACTCAGATTTCCAGAAGTCAATTCTGGTGTGCCATTGAACATGTCTGACAAGCACTACTTCCCATCAACAAGCGCCAATTCGTTGGTTCCTGGAGGTCTACGAGCTTTAGTCTCTGCAAATGACCATCTGAGCTTGAATTATAATGAGAGGGTCGTGGCCAATTCTTACCATAATGACTCTAAAGTGAGTATTATTAGCGGAGGAGGTTCTGGACACGAACCCGCATGGAGCGGTTATGTCGGTGATGGCTTGCTCTCGGCCGTTGCATGCGGTGATATTTTTGCCTCTCCAAGTGCGAAGCAGATCTTAGCAGCCATTCGAATGGCACCGTCTAAAAAGGGTGTTATCCTATTGATCACAAACTATACCGGTGATCGTCTTCACTTCGGACTTGCGGCGGAGAGAGCCAAAGCCGAAGGATTGGTTGAGAAAATTGCCATCCTCCATGCGACTGATGATGTTTCAATTGGAAGGAGTAAAAATAGTCATATGGGCAGAAGAGGTTTGCCTGGACACATCTTTAGTAAGAACTATTCAATTCTTGTTTTGACAATTGCCCTTGGCTAACATTCTGTAGCAATGAAGATGATCGGAGCGGCCGCCGCCGAAGGTTATTCTTTTGAGCAGTGCGTTGCGCTTGGTGAAGCTGTCAATGGGAATACTGTGACAATTGCCTCAGCACTTGATCACTGCCATGTTCCGGGTAGACATCAACAGTCGACCGTTCCGGACAATGTGATCGTGGTCGGAGCCGGAATTCACAATGAGCCTGGACAACTTCATATCTCTCCCGCACCATCAGTTGAAGAGATCATTGACAGGTGTCTCAAGCTTCTCTGCGACAAGTCAGATACAGATAGAGCATTTGTGGACTTTGAGACGAACGATGAGATTGGACTGCTGATCAATAACTATGGCGGCCTCTCCGTTCTTGAACTATCGGCTCTTGCCGATGAAGTTCAAATCCAATTGAACTCGAACTGGAATATCAAGCCCTGCAGAGCCCTATTTGGCGCATTTGAGACTTCTCTTAACGCACCAGGATTCTCAATTTCTCTATGCAATATCACTGCTGCGGCTCGACAATCGAATGAGTCTGTCGCTACATTGATTCGCCAATTTGATAGTACCACAACTGCAGTCTCTTGGCCTAATACGACTCGCCCGTCTCCCTCCCAGCACAAGATTTCGCTTGAGAATCTCGAAGCCAAAGAAAATGGACAGAAACTCGCCTCTCAAGGCATCAAGTTCGATCCAACTCTAATGGAGGCAGCCATCAGGGTGTCATGCGAAAGAGCTATTTCTGCAGAACCAAAGTTGACTCAGTGGGACATGGTCATGGGCGATGGCGACTGCGGTGAGGCTGTTTTAGGTCTGGCCGAATCTATTCTGCTCAGAGTGGATAAAGGATGCACGCAAACTGGGGATGTGTTGGAAGTGATTCGATCCATCCTACAGGATGTTGACGACATGGGGGGAACTCTCGGTGCAATCTTCGGTGTTCTGTTGTCGGCGCTCGCTACTTCTTTGAGAGAAAATCTATCAAAGGGAGAAATCAGCCCTTCCACACCTCAATTCTACGCCAAGGCATTGAATTCTGCAGTTGCTTCGTTGAAGTCACACACTGGGGCAAGAGAGGGGGATAGGACCGTCATGGATGTCCTTCTGCCTTTCGAAGAGACATTCTCCGAAACGAATGACTTTCTTTTAGCAGTTCAAGTTGCTGCGAAAAAGGCGGAAGCAACAAGATATCTCAAGGCGAGATTTGGTCGTGCCACATACGTTGGTGAGGCATCAAGTCAAGAACTACCAGACCCGGGAGCCTGGGCTTTCTTTGAGATAGTTGCCGGACTGGCGGACGGCCTTGGTCTGATTCCCAATTGATAGTATCGGTTTGCTTTGGGGAATGGCGAGGCATTCTTGAACTTGCGGGTGTTTGTTTCTTTGAGTGGAATTGGAAAAGTGCATTAACGGTCAGCACTAGTTTCAACGAATATCATAAGGAAATATTCGAGAAAATTACAAATGAAATAAAAGATTTAGGTTCGGCTCCGCGATAACAGGATTTATACCAGAACTTCCACCAGGTCAAACGATATAGGGGTAATGAATAAATGATATTATCATGGAGCTGCATAAAGAGCTTACTTCGTACAGGAACTAAATGAGACAGATACTGGGTACACAAATGAAATTGGTATCAAAGAAGAGAGTCAAAATCGGATAGCGTTGGTGGTTACTTGGACTCTGCCGACGCAAGAGTGCCGTTGGCCTTAGCCTTCGCGATCTCCTTCTCAATAGGCTCCTGCAGGGACTCAGGCTTGGTGAGGCTGCTCCAACGACCAACGACCTTTCCGTCGGCGGAAACAAGGAACTTCTCAAAGTTCCACTTAACAGGCTTGTAACCCATAAGGCCAGGCTGCTGCTCCTTCAACCAAGTGAAAACGGGTGCAGCATCGTTGCCATTCACATCGAGCTTGCCGAGCACGGGGAATGTCACGCCGTAGTTGAGCTGGCAGAAAGACTGGATATCATCGTTAGAACCGGGGTCCTGGCTGCCGAACTGGTTGCAGGGAAATCCGAGGATGGTAAATTGGTCAGGGTAGCGCTCCTTCAGGGTTTGGTAGAGCTTTTCAAGACCCTCGAACTGGGGGGTAAAGCCACACTTAGAGGCGGTGTTCACGACGAGAACGACCTTGCCCTGCAGAGAGGAGAGAGGGAAGGTTTCGCCCTTCTCTATGGTAGCAAAGTTAGCAACTGTTACGGTTGAAGATGTAATTGTTGGTAGCTGTAGCTAGTTGCGCCACCTGGAAATTTGGCGCAAGAAAAGAGAGCGAGGGGAAGAAAAAAAAAAGGGATCACGTACTATCGACGGGCTCGAAATCGAAGAAAGAGGTTGCGGAGGCCATAGTTCTAATCTGTTGGTGTCGAAGGGGGGTTGTAAAGGGAGAGAAGATAAATGCGGAGAAGTTGTTGAATTTGGAGTTCGGATGGCACGATCGCAATGACGTCGACGAAGAAGTGGAGAGATGCGAGAGGAAGCGCAACTGTTTGGGACTTTGTAGATGGCGGACTTGGCGAGAAACTATGGCGCGCAGGCCGAGGTTATGTAGTGAAGTCTGAGCTAGTCGAGGTACCATGATCATTAATGGGCAACAGTTGAGAATATTACCAATGATTGCAGGTCCAGAACTCGGAGTGGTGAAGAGCCGACGGCTACCTTCTCACGCCGGGGTCCGATGGTCGAATTAGTTGATTGCTGATTGGAGGATGCAGAGTGATCGTGAAAACGGTACATTTACCCAGCAGGGTTAAGCACCAAATGCCAAACCCGGAATTTGCCTATTATTAAGCTTAAGTGGTCTGGATCTGCATTTTTATACGCTTAATGTAGACGGACAATGCATAATTTAAAAAAAAAAAAAAAGTGGGATACTGTATCTAAATTAAAAGACAGACTTGCATAGTATCGACATAGAGCCATTGTGCCTTTTGGATTCTTCAGGTATAACTGCCCAGTCCTTCACATTTGCCTCGGTCCGCTAAATTCTGGTAGGGCCTCGTAAGTATTGATGAATGTCCATCCACTGTGGTAACCCCGATCCATACATTGCACTACACATCCATTCCACTGTGCAGGCGTTTCGGTTCGGCATGTCCACCATTTACGGGTTAGCGTAGTGGTGTGAGTGCCCCGAACATACATGGTACATCATGAGGGGTGAGCCCATAATTCCAAATCATTCAGTGGCACAGTTCTGGTAGGCACGCGACTCAGCCACAATGAATTGGCCATACTGCTCTACCTGGAGGTCGGGTTGATGTTCTTCTCATCACAGTATAGACCTTTCCGACACCATGCCCGTAATCTCAGAAGATCTTTGCCGGCGTGTTGTGCAAATAATAAGATCGCCAGCAGTCTAAGACAATTCAACCTTCTCTCTCGGCCTTAAGCACATCAACATCCAGTTCTGTCATGACACCAAGGACGACACCGAGGCTCTCCATGAATCCGTTGACGGCAACGCGGAGCATACGGTTTGTGGTAGCATGGTAGGTGGTCTGGAGAACGGTATTGGACTCTTCGGGGTCTTGCTTTTGCTTCTTCTCCTGGGGCTCTGCCGATGTAGTTGTGGTGGGAGCAGTAATGGTAAAGGTACGTCTCACAAATGGTGATAACTCGGCGTCGACTTCGAGGGCTTGGAGGGCAGATTGCGCGAGACGATGAGTGGGCAATGGGAGAGAAAGAGTTCTATGTCAAATATTAGCATCTTGCTCATTGGATTGGTGAAATTGGTATAGATCAATCAATGTGCGATCGTGGAAAGTGGGGGCAGGCACGTACAAAGAGTAGGGGAATTCAGAGTCGGAAGGTTGTGAGGCTGCCATTGTGAAGTGATTAAGCTCCAACCGTAGAGCAATGCAAAATGAGTTCAGTGGATAGGGATAGAGTGGATTTTCCAGCGAACAGATCAAATCAATTGCATAGACTGCGTAGGTTTGATGCCCAGGTGTGCTGTATCAAACTTAAACATTTCATCTGCCAAATCGAGGGGTCCGGGTCAGGTGACTTCTCGTGCCCGGAGCCGCCAAGACTCTGTCTCTAATCTTCGATCATGATTATTTCCAAACTCACGGAGTTCTCTCCTTCATTGAATGCGCAAATTGTTTATTCATTTTTGAGATAGGGCCTGTAATAATTGCCTGATGTTTCGGGCGTCGAGATATACCCTTGGATATCAACATGGTAGTGTACCAGCGAGCAAGATATATATCCGCAACATACGTATGTTATGCCCATAACTGTTGTCACTGCCCAGTGCAGGTGCCCAGCCCTGGAGTGAAACGGCCAATTTACTAAATGGAACAATACGGAACTTAGATAAGTTCAAGTTGCTTGGAGTTGTTTAGTCTCAAGCCTGAGCGTGGCTTAATTATGACATTTCCGTGTTCTCATCCGGCCCCAAGAGCTTTTGGTGCGCCGGTGAGTATCACACACTAGTGCAGTCGAAAGGAAGGACAGAAGGATGTGACAGCCGTCCAGCTCTCGAGATCTACGAGTGGAATTCGCTTACCAACTCCCGGGCTTGGAAGTGAAAACTTTATAAATGATAGGAAGATGGATATATTGGTATTAGAAAGGATAAGACGTTCTCTCGGAGAAGTAACCTCCCGGCTTGCTTAGCTGGGGTAAGATGGAAATATCAAAGCACTCGTCAAACTATTATACAGAAGTTCTTTTTCTTCAGAAGCAAATATGGCCCGATGGCAATAAGAAATGAAAACAAGAAGAGTAAATATCGCGCCGACCAATGTAAGTCATGACACCTTTTAATGCATATCAACGTCCCAAACCATTCCACTCGCAGAATGAAAGGGAAATTATGCGACGGCAAGTTTGGCAATCACGCCTTGGACGGCAGCGGGAAGGTTGGAGATCTGGTCGGGGCTGATTTCACCAGCAGCGACGACGGTGCGAAGGTTGTTAAGAGCTCCGTAGATGCCGCTTGGGTCTGGGAGTAAAGTCAGTAAGCAACCTGGGAGCTGAGTGTAGGGAAAGGGTACATACTGCCGCTCAGGCCAGCAAGGACATCAGTACCAGTCTGTTGGAAGGTGGCGGGAAGGTTTCCGAATTGACGCTTGACGTCTGCAAACTCGATTAGCAAGGGAATTAGGACCCGAGGAAGAGAAAAGCATACTGCCCAGTCCACCGGAGACAGCGGTCTCAGCAGTTCCAGCAACACCACCGACAGTGCTCTCAGCGGTACCAACGGCGCCGCCGACAATACCAGTTCCGCCATTGAGGGTGCTTGCAACACTCTCGCTGACAGGCTGGACAGCATCGAGTTGACGCTTAGCGCCAACACCATTGAGGAGACCAGTGGCGGCTCCAGTAATGCCCTCAAGCTGACGCTTGGAAGCTAGATAGCGAGTTAGTCAAAAAGTTGCACTGAGTACCGGAAATGAAGACACTTACCACCCAAGACGCCGGTCACGCTGTTCTCGGCGGTGCCAGCAGCGCCACCAACAGTGCTCTCGACAGTACCGACAGCACTGCCAGTCACACCAGTGACACCATTGAGAGAGCTAGCAGCGCTTTCAGTGATGGGCTGAACGACGTCCAACTGACGCTTGCCGGCGATCCCAGCAATAAGACCGTCGGCAGCACCCTGGGCTCCAGCAAGAGCTCCCTCAGAGGTGGAGATGCCAGGAACAGTAGGCAGAGCAGCGGAGGAGACAACACCAGTGAGGGCGAGAGAAACGGCGAGACCAGTGAACTTCATATTGGCGGTTATGTAAGAAAAAAGATTCGAAAGAATGACTTCGTTGGGAATGAATGGATAGAAGCGAAAGACGAGATAATGAATGAGTGACTTGATGTAGGAAAGAAGTTTAGAGGGATGGTTTCCATGCTGATTATATAGACCTTCTGTTCATTGTTGTTGATGAGCTCGCGCCTGCTTGGTGAACTCCTCACATGCAATGCAGCTGCGATTATCAGGGGAACAGAGTTTCTCCATAGCATAATTTCGTTCCTCTTTTCTGAGACAAATCACGATCTGCATGGACTGGACGCCACCCGCTTTACCGCGAAGCCAATCCAAATGATCGGTGTCTAGGGCAGAAGGGATGTGTCCACATGGGTTCCCAATGAAAACCCCCGAGACTGGCGGTCGACTCGATACGGACAAGCTCGAGCGTTTATAGGCAAGGTGCAGAGCTGCCAATGGTACTTTTAATTTCGATTCTTTCAAATAAGATTACTGGCGCTCGAGCTTGAAGCTTGACCGGAGAACTGCTCACCATTAGTAGCATCTAGTGATGTCCATATAGTAGCGCTGCTTGAGCTGAAGTCCTCGACTTTTGGCGGACACCATGCGATTGCAACTGCCTAAATCGAGACTCTGCGAAAATATAGAAATCGTCTGCAACATCTAAAGAATCATTGGGTAGGAAAAGCAGTCCCATCAAGATGTGGAACTGAGACCTCATCTTAGTTGACATGCGAGGGATGCAGTGGCAGTTCCACCCGGCGCACTGACTGGGAGTAGACAGTGGAGGTCTACGCAAGGGTACTCTCCATGCACACCTTGAACGAATAGTCCTCTTAGTGCCCTGCCGATCACCAGATGAGAAAATTGGTTGTCGGTCTTGAACTCCGGAAGATTTGTTTCTTGTGGCTCGGAAAGAGAGAAATGCTCAACCGTTGAGTGTCCTTGCGTTTGATCGCGCATTGGCCGACCGAGGCCATCGCGACTAATTTGCCCCTTTTTGGAAGCACAGACTCAGGCATGAACGAAGCAAAATCGAGCCAATTGCTATTATGTTACCCATATGAGCTGGATCTATGTCTTTGGAAGTCGAGATGTCTTCGCAAATGAAAGAGTCACTGTTATGAAGTGCAACGGATAGACCTGTACAATACCGGTTCCTGATCAAGCTCTGAGCGGCGCGGGACCAATCATCATTTGATTGGTGGAGTTGGAACGGTTGCCGATCCGCCGAGTTCTGGATTGTATACAAACAACCAAACAACTACTGTACATAAACAACAACATGGTCGTGAAGGACAACAACCGCCGCGTGGCAACCCTAGCCGCATGAATTTTGGCCCGGTGGCCCTCAAATTTAATTAGGATGCGCTGTCTGATCTCAGGGTGCTTGATTCAAGGGATGGTGCAGACTGCCCTCGAGTGTAATCTTGCATGACAATTCAAAGCCCTAAGGATGCTGTGGCCAGATAGAGGGCCCTATGGCAGCAAGTAGCATAAAAGAAGGGACCGGCCTCACGAAGGGGGTAAATTAGCCTGGCCATTTCGACAAACATTGATTTTGACATAGTTAGTATGCGCAGAAACATACTAGCCTCGCCACTGCCATTCAATGGAACATAGTCCAGGCTTGAAGATGGCCACTGGGACAATTCTGTGGTGGTCATCCGGAATGTTCTGATCTCTCTGGGTTGCCCCTTTCAGGCGTCTACAATGCGGAGACTGAGAGTTCCATTACCCACAATCCATGAGATAACACTGCTGACGAACTGCGGTTCGCATTGTAAACAATGACAATTGCAGCCAGGATGACTTCATCTATTTTTTTCTATGGAAAATGGGAAAATGGGCGTCATGAAGGACCATCCTCTAATTCCAAGTCTGACACTGATTGATGGAAGTAACGTGACCAAGCCAAAAAGCTGCTGACTCATCCAATAACGCTGCTTCTGCCTCAGGCCACAACATGGTTGTCGCGCCAACGCCCGACGCTAGTCCCCAAATGGACACGCACGGACCAGGCCAAACATAACAGCGGCCTAGCGTGGCATGGCAGCTGCCCATATGAGATTCTTCTCTGTTTTCCATATCCACCCCTCTTCCCCCATCTCTCTCTCAATCTTGTACAGCTCCGGCTTCCTCTGCTGCTGCTTCTTCTTTCTTCTAACAGCCAGCTATATTATTATTATTATCTTCCATCCTTTCGAGGTTGTCCACCACAAAATCTACATAGCGCACTTGGAGATCCATCAGATCATGAGCGTTTGAGATCTTCGATCTTTCTATTGTTGACAACCTGCGATTCCAATCGCAGCTATTGTCTTCGTTCTCTGTCACGATCTTGATCGGTTCATACCATCTCTGTGACTCAAGCTTGTTTCCTCTCGTTCTTTTCGTCCCAGCCTGTCATAGTTGCCGTCCTCGTCTACAGACATAGACAAAATGACAATTGAAACTGGACGCGGCGGTCAAATGATCGAATACATTCAGGGTAAGTCGCACCACGCTGGTATCTGTCAGAATGGGATGTACGTCTGCTGGCGGGGTCTAACAATATATTAACAACCACAGACCGCCTTTATTTGGGCTCCTATGACTCGACACCAACCTCAAGAACGCCTTTCCCTTACCCGCTGGATGCGACGAAGTCCCCAAGCAAGAGAGCAGCTCGGGCTCAGCCTACTACTCCCACAAGCAAGCGCCGTTCTCCCGTCTACTTCACTGTGGACGATGTTCTTCTCTACAACGCCTTCCACGCTGATTTCGGTCCCCTTCACATTGGTCACCTGTACCGTTTCGCTGTGTTGTTTCATGAGATTCTAGGAGATCCAGCCAACAGTGACCGGCCAGTCGTCTTCTATAGTAAGACTGATGCGCGTAGTCGTGCCAATGCAGCCTGCCTTGTGGCATGCTACATGGTTTTGATCCAATCGTGGCCGCCTCACTTGGCACTAGCCCCAATTGCGCAGGCCGATCCTCCCTACATGCCATTCAGAGATGCCGGCTATAGTCAGGCGGATTTCATTTTGAACATCCAGGACGTCGTTTATGGTGTCTGGCGGGCGAAGGAACAAGGCCTGTGTGGACTACGTGACTTCAACCTCGAAGAGTATGTCCTACACCACGGATTTATTAATGTCAATGCAACGCTAACGGCTATTTCAGATATGAGAAGTTTGAGCGAGTTGACATGGGTGATTTCAACTGGGTCACTCAGGATTTCCTCGCCTTCGCTTCACCTCAACATCAGCCTGTCGCGCCGATCCCTGCCAACACTCCCGAATACGAGGCACTTCCGTCATCAGTCTCCGAAGTCTGCGCCACAAAACTCCCTCTTCCCTTCAAAAATGTCCTTGTGCATTTCGCTACCCGCAACGTTGGTCTCGTGGTGCGATTGAACTCGGAGCTCTACTGCCCATCATATTTTACTGCCATGGGAATCTCCCACATTGACATGATCTTTGAAGATGGTACATGTCCTCCTCTTCAGCTTGTTCGCAAGTTCATTAAGATGGCTCACGATATGATCACCATTAAGAAGAAGGGTATTGCTGTGCATTGCAAGGCTGGACTGGGTCGCACGGGTTGCTTGATAGGTGCCTATCTAATCTACCGCTACGGTTTTACTGCAAATGAGGTTATTGCTTTCATGCGCTTCATGCGACCTGGTATGGTTGTAGGACCTCAACAGCACTGGCTTCACTTGAATCAAATGGCTTTCCGAGAATGGTGGTTTGAGGACAGCATGAAGGAGAAGCTTGCACAATCCGTTCCTGTCACACCGGCCCGGGCTTCAGCGAAGAAGCGTCCCAGCAATGGTCAAGTGGCCACTCCCCCCAATAACAGTCACTCTAAGCGCGCGGCTCTTGGGGAAATTGATCATAACGAAGGTGCTGCCCAACACGAAGAGCATCTTCCTGCTCCTACGCCTGGCCAGCCCCGGAAATCTCACCGCAAGGACTCTCGTCACCACCCTTACGCCAGAACCACATCGGGCTCTTTGGCCGTTGAGCAGAATGGAGATCGCACACACCGGGGCCACCGCCTCAGTAACGACAGCAGCGAGAGCGAAGAAGAGATTCAATTGCGCATGCTTGCTAAGCAGCGCGCATCCCGATCTCCTGTTGCATCCCCAACCTCACGCTCCATCAGCTACTCCGCGACTGTCACTGCCAGCTATACCTTGGCTGACGACATTCATGAGGATCGGGAGAACTGGGTAGAAGCTGCTGCTCCTAAGACTCCAACCAGCAGAAAGAGTGCCAACGGTCCAATTTCAGTCAGCAAGGTCCGCTCTAGCCCCCGGCGGGCAACTGATAGCAACAAGAGCGAGAGTCGCGGGGTGCGCAAGACCAGTGGCCGCGTTGGCAGTACTTCCAGCCCGAACAGAATTGCTCGCACTGTCCAGTAATGGACTGAATCTTTATAACCGTGGATGCTCCGCAGCTGTGTTGCGGTCTTACCTACTACTATTCTTCTTTTCCCTTCGGGGAACCTTGTGCATACCCCCTTTTTGCTCCTGCATTCCGACTTTTAATGTTCTTCTTCTCACTTCTTCATTTCCAAGTTTCTGTTCGGGTTTCATGGCGTTATTCTGGGTCCTGGGCATGTTTTGCACGGCGTTTTTGGTCGCACTGCTGTTGATATGTGAATTGCTGGATAATTTGGAAAAAAAACTTCGTGGTTCAGGGTCTGCTTGGATTTTGATTCCGATTACACGTTTCACATTATCGGTTTCTTGTCTCATGCCCATGCTATGGTGTTTTGTTACGAATTGCTTTCTCTCTGTCAGTTCTACGGCGATACGACAATCTGATCTCATGAATTCGCTAAATGTTCATTCGTAATCGTATTCTTGCCATCATCTGTTGGTTCATACTGGTGTTCCTCGTTAGAATGGGATCCTCTAGATCTGCGGAGATTTTACTATGCCTTCTCCGGTCAATGGGATCTCCTTCAGGTATTATGTCTAAGACGACCTAGAGTCGACATCCATGGATTGCAAGCATCCGAATCATCGTGCTGGAACATCTGCGCTCCATGGGCTCACAACACCTAAATCACCTGATGAATCAGGACTCTCGTCTGCGCAGGTAACTATCTCGAATGCCTCGAGGCCCATCGATGCAGCCACCAAGTCAAGCCACTTTTCTGGAGGCGGCAGACTCTCTTGATGATCCCGTGCTGAAGATGAATTTGGACGGGTATTCCCATAAAATGCCAATTTCGAGATGAAACGGAATGGCAATGGGTCATAAACCTTCGTTCCGGTGCTGATCTTTGGAGCAATGACCGAATTCTGAACTTCGTCACTGTCCAGGAAATCGAGTAGAAGCTGGAAAATGTAGAAACATTGACTGGTACCACGTAAGACACTGTTGGCGAACTCTTGTGGGAAGGTTGATGGGATAGGACCGATGAAGTCAAGGTTCTCGGCATCGTTGGTGATTGAGCCGTCGTTACGCCATCGGTATGTTTCCACTGTTGCAGCAAGACGAAGCCTTGTGGAGAGTGATTCCAAAGACTGACTGCTGTATTGAACTTGAGTGGCTATTCGTCGAGCTTCTTTGGGTGGATTCGATGCCGTATATAATCTGCGTGCTTGGAGAACTAGTCCAGGAATTTTAGAGACCTCCATAAAAATACGATCTTGGATATCGATAAATAAAGCAATGGCTTCATCAACTCGTGGAGAAGCCATATCCTCCCTTCTGATCTGGTCAATGTGTGCTTGCCATTCCGGCCTCGCGAAGATGCATTCTGTTCCGTTCACGAAAGCTTCGGCGACGAGAAAGCTACGGAAGGATAGGTAAAGACAGCGATCAAAACCGGTGAGATGGGCAGCTGGACCGCGATGTGCCATTAGAAGGGCTGTTCCAGCGGCATGACGAGCCCATGAATCTGTATTTGTTCGGGAATATGCTTCAAAGAGACTGAGGACGATTGTTATGCTGACACTCTCTGCCGATTTCATTGCGCTGGGGTCGCAAATTCGAGTTCCAAATAAACGCAGTGCCTTGCTGTACACTTCGCGGCTGGACCTTTGTAGTTTTGTATCTGTATGTACATGGCCCATGTGCATCGAGTTGACACAGTAGACAGCTGCATCGAACGCGGGGCTTTGCCCTATGTTCTGAGCGACGTATTGTGTCCATGGCACATGGACTCGATACTTGTTTAGCCCGAACCAGCGTGTGAAGGCAGAGAGAACGAATGAACCGAATATGACGGGTTGTTGCTTATCCATCGAGCGAGCTGTGAGAGATGGCACGATGCGTTCGTCGATCGAAGTGGAAGGTAGATTTTTTGTCCGGTTTCGTTTCTTGCCGAATCGCTGATGAAGCTTTTCTCCTTCGTCCATGAATTTGTGAGACCTTGTATATCCGGGGCAGTCGACGCCATATCTTTGACATTGGGTACACTCTGGGCGTAGCAGGTCGCACTGATATCATGGCCGTGTTAGCTGTTTGCTGACGGGTATGGAAGTATATGCCATACTACTGGTAGGAGTAATGGTGAACAGGTTCAGGACTCAGGACGTACTTTCACTCGCCTCTGGATGCAGGTTTGACATCCTTTACTCTTAGGAACACCGACCATATTCAGAAGAGTTGCCGAGATATTATCATTGACATTCCCGATTGGAAACTACAGAGTCCAGTGGTACTCTCTCTCCTGGTTGTGCGTTGAATTCGAGTCTCTTCACTGATAATTCGAGTTCATGATGTGAGAGCACAGCCCTTCGTGCCGTCACTAACAGCAGAACTTGCTGGGGGCATTCGATTGCGAGAACCAGAAAGAGGCCACTCTTCTGCGGCTGAAGTATCCAGCGAATACTACCTCGACGTCAAAACCAAATCTGCAGTTTCTCTTCTGTTTATAGAACAGAGCAAATGGGCTCTAGCACGGTTAGTGTTTGGTCGTCATAGACTAATTTCACGCGCAATGATTCTTTAGGCTCGGGCAGACGTGCATGAAGTGGAATCTTTTCCCTCGAGGAAACAAATATTAATAGAATAGCGGGACGAAACAAGCCAGAGGGCTCTCTGAACATTGAGTTTGGACCCTGGGAACCGACGACCCGCTCAAGCGAGCCAATAGACATATCGAAGGTGGACGCCAAGATAGCTCCGAGTTTAAACCATGGCTGTTGGAGGCTTTTGCTTTGTTCGCGGCTTGGCTTGAGACAGGAATCATCGGTGGACACCGAGCCTTGAATCAAGAGACCGGCTTCATGTAGACCAGTGTCATTGGTAAGCCTTAAGATTAGCCCGTACCTGGTAATCTATGCTGGTTGGTGGAGAGTGAGAAGATGCAATCTGACGAATATTTGAATGGGCCGTCAAATAAGCTCGAGGCCAAGCCGCCTCGTCCAAAGATCCGGTTCGGTCGTGCCCCGAGCCAACATTGTGCCTGTGAAAGGGTGCGTTTCGGCATGATTGAATGGCGCTGATGATTGCTCATGGTATGAGATTCTCAACTAAGATACCTCGGCCTGGCCATTCGCGGGTAATATTATGATGTATAGTATGGCACCTTTGAGTCGTTCATGAAAGCAAGACTGCAAGTGAAATCTTTTTCCACCACCCATGAAGTTGGTAGAATACCCATGGATTTTATACTTAGAGATGAAAGGGAAATTGTACTTCAATAGCTTGTGAGATTTCACTGTACTAAGCTAGGGACTGCGGTATGAAACAACCCAGCGTGCGTAACCATGTCAGATTGATTTCCATCCTTCGAGTCTAATATTCCATATTTGCGACGACCTAGGTAGCTCTATGTCCTCCTGGATTGTTCCAGCATATTGCTTGTGTCAAGAAGAAACTGATAAATACTTTTATCGATACATGCACTTCCCCTGCGTGGGCGAAAGTGGTCTAAAGGTCGAAAAGTCCTTACATTCCGCAATATGCGAAAGACCTCTGACTGGTGAGATTGATTAGCCGAGGATTTGAGACCACAGACATTCTTGCTAGCCCCACCAGACCCTCAGGATCGCCTGTCAGACACTGCTAGAGCCCCCCTAATACCATAATGGTTGTCCGATGGCCACATGTTCTATACTTATATAGTTCCATGCCGTATTTAAATTGACTAGAGATCTATACGAGGCTCTGCAATCGCCGTCGCATACATAGTAGTACTATAAACGCGACGCTAACCGCTTCGGGCCGCTCGGCTTCTTCTTTTTTTCCCCTTCTTAATTTCTTTTTTGTTTGCCGCTTACAACTCTCAATACGATCCTTGTGAATATTACGGTGGGGATGAGAAACGGTGACCGGCACTCAAGTCTCCCAGCTACTCGCCGGAATGGAGCTCCACAGTCTTGTGAACCCTGTCGGCGGTCGAAGCAACGCTGTGGCCACGAGAGGCCCATCTGTCGAAGATGCGCGGGGAAGCGTATTGGCGATCAATGCTATTATCATCCTGCGCCAATGACTAGACGGACACCGGACCAGGCAAATCAACAACCTTTATCTTCTAATAGATTGACCAGTCAGCCATCATCCAAGTAAGAAATCAATATAGGTCCCATTGTCGCAATGTACGAAGTCAATCTCTGACTAGTCATTACTATTTAGTACGTCGAGTCCCGGCTCGTTGGGTGGTGGTCGACTCTTTGTTCCTCAAGAGCCCCCATCTACTCTCCCAGGATACTTGGGGTCCACAAGCTTCTCGGCAGTGCTCACTGAACATCGTGATGAGATTCAATTCGAGCCCGAGGGACACCCTGATCCCTGTCCTGTCCTGACAGTAGAGCCAAACCGTGTCCAGACCGGAGTAGAGGTTCTGCTGTTTCTTTACAATCTTAAAGACCGTCAGAAATTGTTGGATCGGTTCTATCTTCGAACGTGGAATGCCATTGTTCCGGAGGTCTTATTACAGGCTGCTGCTATGTCCATTGACAGAATTTTTGAAGGCTTTCATAGCAATGATTTGATAGCACAGTTGCAAAATTTAGCCACGCAGATATTCCAGAACACTTCACGGCCAATGACAATTCACCAATCTATGACTATACAAGAATACTGTGATACCTTTTCCGGGCCGAATCTTCGCTGGGAAGTTATCGGTAATCTCTTTTCGATATTTGGTCAACAATTAGTGATAACCCCAGACAATGACCCAGACTTCTCTCAGGGGTCGCAGGACCCTCGGGCAAAAGACCGGCTTTTGGAGCAAGTTGTCGTGGCGAGCACTATCTGTCTGAACTTTTGTGACCAGGCCTCCTCTGCCAATGAGTTGTTGGCTTATCTGCAGTATAACGATGTTATGCTACAAACTCAGCAGTACGGAGATTCAAGTTCGTTACATGATCTGGTTGGCCTTTCAGAATAATGACTTTCTAACTGCATATCTTAGGCTACCAAGCATGGCGTCGTCTGGGTGATCTGATAGCAACGGTCTATGCCGCGGGCTTACATACAGACGGAGAAGATCACGATTGCCCTTTCTTCCTCCGCCAATGGCGAAGAGGCTGTTTTATCTCAGCCTTTTACATGGATAAGCTACAGGCAAGCTTCGTTGGCCGCCCACCTCTAATGAACTATCGTTATTGCAATATAACACCTCCTCTGGATCTAAGTGACGATGTTCTAGTACTGGGAGGCGAAGTACTGAACACAGCGATTTCCGAGCTTGATGAGAATGGCTGGAACACTCATGGGGGTCGCTATCGCATGACCCCTTCTCGATTACGATTTCAACTATCGATTTACCGGGAACAAACTCTTGAGCTTGCCCTCGGGACTCACCAACCACAAGAGTTGGTACAGAAGATACAGTACGACTTCTCTTAATGGGTGCTACAACATGCTGGCTAACATTTTGTTTTACCGGACAGGGATATCAAAGAGAAAATTCGCAGTGTCTGGGATTCTACTCCTGACCAAATTTGTTATGATCGCCGGAAAAATGACGACTTCCATGATGGGTACCTGACAATTGTTTACATGTATCTGAATTACCTTTATACGTGCTTTTTGCTTCAAAGGACATTGATGAAGTATACAAATACTGGACAGGAATCAGTATGCGACATATCACGCCAGATATTGTCCATTGTCATCAGCATTACTTCCACTCGCACACCCATGGTAGATCTTGACCGGCATTATTCTTGGATAGTAAGTTCTTCTTATACCCGATTCTCATCCTATAAAATGCGGATCATCACTTGTTAACAATGTGCCCAGGCTCTTACTTATGGTCTACCATGTGCCAGCGTTCTTCTACTTGAATTATTACACCAGTCTCATGGGCCTGGTCCCCATAACGTGAAGCTTCCTCGATCTGAGCTGATTCGTAACCTGAGTGTCTTCATATCATTGTTGTCTTGGGTATCACGTCCCGGTCATGGGAATTATCATACATGCAAAGAAGCCGAGAAAAAGCTCTCACAAATTCTCGATCAATTGCTCGATCCGCAGCCCGTTCACGCAGAGATGGTAGACGATGTCACTTCCGGTTTGTCCAGCTTTCTGGACTGGTCGAATTACAATGCTTGGGACTTCAACACAGAGTATTTCCCTGCAACGGATGGGTTTGCACCGTGAAAGTCATAGTCGTTCAACCTGTTTATGATCTACGCCAGAAGTGTACGTATAGTCATTTTCAAATCATTCAGTCATAATAATTGTGGGCAAATGTTCACATGAGGGGAGAGTGAATAACAAATCAGGATCGTGCCAGTCAATCAGCTTGCTTCGTGCCCCCCGGAACAATTATCCCAAATTCCAGGATTATCGGGTCATTCTTCACGTCATACCATCCATACATAATCGTTTCTTGGAGGGTTGTCTACCACAAAGTATGGGCGATGACACAGAGGGCAGTTGTAATGATCTCCAAGGTACCATTTCTCCAAGCACTCCCGGTGGAAGACGTGAAGGCATTTCAGCTCGCGGATTTCCTCGGAGCGATTCACCTGTTCCAAGCAGACAGCACTGGCAATAGTGTTAGCACTGATGCAATTCTGTGATCCTCTGGCGAGGAGAGACACGAGTCATGGAAGAAGAGGTGTATGTTACCAAACAAATTGCCCGTCGACGGCCTCAGAAAGCCCCATCTTGCCTTTTGTAGTAGTCCACCATTGTTCCAGGGTGCGAGTGGGCGAAACAGCATCCAAATTGCGCAATCTTTCGTCTGGATTTTTTCTTTGGCGCATGAATGTCTGGCGATCGCGACGATTGACGACGATTGTGAGTCTGCAAGCGTTTGCATCAGTACTCTTCAACAGCGCTTATTGTAACACGGGTCGGGGAATAATATCCAAGGAGATAAAACCTGTACAATCCATCGCTTTCAAAAACAAAAAGAAAAGAAAAAGAAAAAAAAAAAAAAACACACACAAACAGGGGGTTTAAAAAGAAGCCCCGGGGATCTAGCCCATTTAACACAAAAAAAAAAAAAAAACTCCAAACAGCTTGCGAGGAAGCACAGAAACAGGTGTGGAAACAGATTTCGTCGCCGTGCGTTGCTGCGTGGATTGCTGGAAGATGATAATGAACATGATGAAACCGGCCCAAAAAATCTTCGTTCTCATTCTGAGTTTGCTTTATTTTGATCTTTTCTTCGTCTTCTCTTCTCCCTTTTTCAGATCTTTCCTTTCGTGGACTCGGTTCAATGATGGCGATGCGCGTATGCGTTCCTCGACACCGGAATGAAAATGGAAACATGAGGACAGAAACAAAATGCTTAGCCCGGGGAGAAAAAAACACAAGAAGAGCTAACGATGAGACTCCGGAAAAGCAAGGCTGGATGTTTGTTGAGGGTGACTATTGTTGTCCCCTATGCTGAGTATTTTTAAGTGCTGACGTTTCTGATTCGTTTCTTGGAGCGAAGGTATTGGAAAGTTGCAACGCTGAGAGAAAGAAGTATTTCACATTCACCCGCCTTTGCGCATTGATTCATCCGCTGGCAGAGGTTCAGGACCTCCGTTTGCCCCATTCCGAGACTCAGCGGATGACTTTGCGTTGCGGCGGTGTTTTTTCTTCGTGGTTTGCCAACCACCATGGCTATTCTCGTTTGTGCCATTCGCCGTCATGCCGGACTTTTTCGGTGGATTCTCCTTGCCATCTGCTGTGTTCGAATGGTGGTGCGAATTATCCTGTCGACCTTTGGGTTTGGACTTGTGGCTGTGGCTGTGGCTCACACCATTTGTCTTCTCCGAAGTATCGGCCCCATTGGTTCTGCGCTTCGAATTGGAATGCGAGTGACGACCTTCGTTAGCACCGGCAGAGGCGGATTTATCACCGCTAGAAGCGTGGCTTTTCGGTGGACTTGAATCTTTGCCTGTGCCATGACCGTTTTTATTTGCCTTGTTTGCTGAATGTGACTGGGCGAGCTTTTCGGCATTTGACAAATGATAATTCTGCAATCGGCTGGCAAGTAGCTCGGGCTGGCCATTCGTCTTTTCTTGCGAGGCCTCTAAACTCCCGTTGGTTTGTTTTTGTACTTCATATGGTGACCGTGTGAAAACAGGCGTTTGTTCCATTTCAAAGGGCCCGGATTCTTGGAAATCCTGAGACAACGAATCGGAAAAGCTGGCAGGAGTATTGATGCTCTGTTCCTCAGAAGTCGAAGTATAAGCTGCGATAGAGTTATATGCATCGACATAATCAGACCCATAAGACGGGCGATTCTCATTGGGACGAACCGATCCATCCACAATCAACGGTCCTCCACGGTCAGCAGGGCGTGATGAGGCCGAGCGTTGTGGAGGCTGAGACGTTGAAGCCTTTGGCCCTGGCGTGGGAGTCTGATCAGACCTTGAACTAGAGCCTTCCGACGAAAAGACTCCTCCAGAGGAACGATAATCCTGCTGGACAGGGAGGAAAGAGGAATAACCATTTTGCAGCATGCCTACATGGGGGGCCAATGAGGGTAGCATGGAGCTCTGCTGATATAATTGCAGCTGCTGAGGGGTTAAATAGTAGCCTAGCAGGTCTTGTGGGCGGTTCTCATCGACAGAATCAGAGCGAGATCCATTACTTGGCAGGCTATTTGGGGGCATGGTGGTCTCGTCACCGCTGCCCTCTCCACCTTCTAGGGAGTCGGGAACTGGGCGTTGCTCAGAGACATAAGGCGTATCAAGAGGTTGTGGAATCGTATAAAGGGGCGTAAACGTCGGGAATGAGGGTGAATTTTGTGGCCGGGCGGGCTGGGACTGGGCCCTGAGCGATGCCTTGGGTGATCCAGTCACAACGGATGACCGGCGGGGGTTGCGACGGAGGTCGGGAAGTGTGCTGGTGGCGGATGGAGACGGAGGATTTGTTGCGCTCGCTTGTGTGCCAGAGGCGCTTACAGAGGCATAGGTAGGGGTATATAGGGGTGCTTGCCGCTGGGATGGGGTGAGTGGTGGTTGGTTGAGAGTTCCTGATCTGGAGCGAGAGTTCTCCTCTCCAGAGTACTCTTGCTGCTGAGGCATTGGGAATTGAATGAAGGGTTGACGGAGAAAGTAAGGCGGAGGGCGTCCAGTAATAAGAGCTTGGTTCTGCAGCTGCATTCTCAACTCCTGTTCTTGGGCTTGGAGCAGTTGAATCTGCTGATAAAGCTGATCATGCAGAAGATATTGAGCCTGCTGCTGAGCTTGAAGTGACAGGTCCGATGCATTCGTGGCACTGGGTTGCCGGAACGAATTGTTATTGTTGTTGTGGTTATTGCCTTTGTTCCCAGTATTGGATGCTCGACGGCCCCCAGAAAACCCTCCTCGAGGAGTTTGGTTGTTATATCGACCACCACGGGCTCCGCCCCGACCTCCACGAGTTGGAAATGAAGGGGTCAGAATGGGACGTGGTTGTGGTGGGGGTCGCTCCCAAGTCCGTTCTTCTTCCAGTGGGAACTCATATTGAGCGCAGCATTCGGCCAGGTCGCCCTTAGAAGCACGCTTGAATGCTTCTCGTAACTCCATATGCAATCCTCGGAACGAAGTGTCATCGGCGGTATTCCCTAGGTTTCTTGACGTGTTGAAAGGTTCCTCCACGCAAAGTCGGTTGTTAACCATCAGGTGCCAGCCCTTAGCCTCTTTGGAAATCAATCTGCCCTCGCGTACGGAAATGACATTCTCCTCATAGTCGAGTTCGTGGCCGTAGTATCGGAAGAATTCAAAGAACAGTTCCCCGACAGACTGCTTGTTCTTTTGTCCAAAATTCGACAGTGCTTTGAGGTTATCGTCAAACGAATATACCAATCCATCGGGGGTAGCTTTCTTCGGATGCGGACGAGCTTGAAGACTGGGGAGAATGGGAGGATCTCTTGTTTGCAAGAAGTTTATGATGAGACAGATCCAGGTATAAGAGCTCAATGTTCCTCCAAGTGCAGCGTCATTCAGGATGCGTCGTTTCGTCCAATGTTTGACACTCATCGCTAATGGTCGAACCCGTTCGTCGACGTCGACATAGGTCCGAATCATTCGAGTATTTTCCAGTGCCAGGGTATTATTCACATTCATGTCGCAAGCCAGGTTCAACTCCGGGTCCCAGATCTTCACAATAGGTACCTTTGCATGAGAAACACAAACGACTCGTTGCATCCCATCTGTTCACAAGGTCAGTCAGTAACCGCATGACGGACTTCCGAGGGGTTCAAATCTCAAATCTTACGGTCTGCCAAAACCTTCGCCAAAAGACACACATGTTCCAAGTCCTTGAAGTTGGTCGTGATACAAATATCCACTGTGACAAGTCAGCCTTCTGATTCCTAGTTCTCGCTGTTTGCAAATCCTCATGCCGTCCATTACTCCATCACTTCTCTCTGAGGAGTTTGCAGACATACCATCTGAATCACTGGAACAGAGTTTGTTCCCTGAGGAACCAAAGACATTGGCCTTGATTTCATGTCCGGGCCACTGATCATTGAAAAGCTTCTCCAATTTGCGAACGAGTTGATGGCGGCGATCGTCACTCTCGGCCGAGGGTAATAATCGGTCATAAAGGTCCATGATATCCGTCGTCAATTTTGTCTCCTCCTCCGGGTCCAATTTTTCCTTGAGCCCCTCCTTCTCCTCTGGTAACGGATCTGTGCCCAGACTATACGGTATTCGTCTTCGGAAATATGCCATAGCGGTTTCATATTTACAGCCACCGAGCGGTTTTCGAGCGGAGGGCGGTAAATGTGCGGATTCAGAGTGGGTAGAGCGAGGAGAGGTGCTCCCGCGGGCGGGAGAAGGTGACCGGGAGTGGAATGAGAGGTTGCGCGCATGTTGATATGGAGTCGAAGGAAGAGAGTTGGATTGTTGCGACGTTAATGGAGGTCGTTGTGGGAGATCAGACGCGTCGGACTGCGGTATCCATGCCATGGTGGGTGGCTGTTGCTCCGACGCTATCGGTGGGATATCACCACGGTGGTGGGAACAGTTCGCATTCCCATCGATGAAGGGGACCATAAAGCAGATATCAACAACTCCAGTCTCTGTGTCGGACTCGGCGACTCGGTTGAAAAACCACACCCACCACACTCAATCAAGACAGCCCCTCCGGGTCCACTCAATCCGTAGAAATGGTCGAGGAAAAGCCCGACACAAGAAAATTGTCTCCTGCGGTCGAAGAAACAGTCGAGCAAACCGTAGCAAGCACCGAATTAAATTCCACAGAGACTAGAAATTTTCGTAGGCCTCAGCCACTTTCTGTTTGGACCTTTGTGTTCCTGTTTGGGTTCGGAGGGAGGTTGTGGATTTGCTTGCGAAGCGGGAGGTGTGGAGGTGAATCAATCGCCCTCACACACGAAATGTCAAAATTGAATGGAAACCACTGGGGACAAAGAGACTATCTTGGCCAGTGAGAATAGAAATGAAGAGGACCAGCACGAAGACGAAAAGGAAGAAGAGAAAACAATCGTCAAAATAATAGTCTCAGCCAGGAGTCAGGGTAGGGAGATTCGAAAGAAGCGGGAGAGGACGAGAACGAGGTGCAGGGCAGCCCCGAACACTTTAGATGAAAGGGGAGAGAACGTGGCGACCGGGGAAGCACACTAAGATAGACAGGACAGAGAAGCACGAGGCGAGAAATCGGGAGGAACCAACCGGGGTTCCGATTGAAGAAGAGAGAAAATGGGAGGAGGAGGAGGAGGAGGAGGAGGGGAAGATTCGAGGTGTGAAGTTTGGAATTTGGAGAGACACCAGAAAGCACTTCCCCCTGTCGGCGGTAAAGAGCAGCGCGACCGCACGGTAAATGATTAACTAGTATACTAGTATATTATATTAACAATATTAATTAATGAATTGATTGAATTGATTGAATAGTATAAAGTATTCTGAATCTTGTATGCAATTTTGGATTATTATTTTAAAGTCACAGGCTGAAACCTGCGACTCAGCTAGAATACGAAAGGGCGCCTAAGTGTTGTCACTCTCTACTGTATGTACGAAGTAGAGTATCCAATACTAAGCACTCCGAGCATCGTGATAAACCGCAGTCATTGGCACGGTTCAAGTGACAATAACTACATATACATACCATGTGTACATACTATGTGTACATACATACTGTAATTAGTTATATTAAGGATATGTGTACGGAGAGTACCTACAGTACCTTCTGAAATAAAGTCGACAACTGAGGTTGTACCATGTACAATACTAGGAGATACAAAATACAGGACTATTTAAGTAGCCCTACCGGAGTAGGATGACTATACTATGTAGTTCTTTGTTTCATCCAATCCCCTTTTTATCTTCAATATACTACAGGTGTAGAAGATGTAAGAGTTCTATTTTGAGATAGCTCGTTTCTACGCCACCCCCAATTCACCCTCGCCAATGCCTCGAGCCACGGTGCTGCAGGTACAAAAGAAAGATAACCAAAAGGAGTTCCCCCTTTCTGATCGACGCTCGACTCTCCTCCCCGCGATTCTGCATCTTCGCACGTGCGAGTATACTTCACGGTAGTAACTATAGCTAACATAGTCAACTTAGTATAACTAGTTAGTATAATTATAGTAGAGTAGTCTGATTATTATAGAAAGTTGAATATATCCAGGCCTCCATCAGCTGTCAGCTTCACCGTCAGCTAATACCTATTAAGAGTCATAGGATACATTGTACCGTACAATACTCCGTACACGATTCCTTGTTGTGGGCTTCTCTCCCTTTCTTTGACGCAACCCTGGGCCCGCTCTCGAATCACTAGACCCGCATTCTCTCCCCAATTAACATAACTCAAGAACCTTGTGGATGCTAAAACCAGTGGTTTTTTAAGACTTGCAAGTCATCAGTGCTATTCTCCCGGTACGCTAACTACCAGCTAGTTATATACATAGTACATAACTAATACAGTATCTCTCTGAATCATGCTGGTTGGTGCATAATTACTCCCTATAAAAAGGAGTTTCAGGGCAACGTCCGCATTCCATCGGTACATGCCCATGGAATACATATAAAGCCTTTTATTTCTTTTTCTCGTGCAATGGCGGAAGGAAACAGACCCGAAAGATTCTATTTCTAAACCTGAATTGAGAGGTCAGACTGATCCAGCCCAGGTATGATGGGTGGCCCCCGAGGATCGAGAGGCCCCCCGAGTAACGCGAGGCGCATCCTCCGGGAAAGACTTCAAGTCTTCTGGTGATACACTAATCTACTCTGATACATCCCGGAGGGAGTGCGAAAGATTAAAATCCATAGCAATAAGATGGTTGCTCCTGGGCCAGGTGATCTTGAAAAATCATCGATTTAAGTTTCTGGGGAAGTTGGCTCGGGAGTTTCCATGGAATGCTTGAACTATTCAACCATTGATACTTCGTCGTGTATACATCTGATATACAGGCTCGATATACGACCAGACCAGACCAGGCCAAGCCAAGTATTGCACTCTACACAGCAGAGGATAATAATGGTCATTGTTCAGCGATTCACTCCGAACACAGCCCCGCTCCGGGTGTCACAGGCGTCACGGACTCTCTCCTACGTGGTGCATTCTGCATGCTGCGGGGGGATGGTGGAGGAGTGGGAAAAGGTACATGAAGCCGGGCGCTGGACTGGGGCTGGAAAGGAAGGTTGGCGAGCCTCCAATCCTAGACATAGGGGGCCGCGGACCTTGCGGAAGAAGATACCTATCTGTACATACTATTTAACTAGTAACTATAAAGTACATAGGGATACTGTGCCCCGTAGAGGTCCAGAGTGAGTGTAAAGTGTAGAGTGCTGCCCCACTTGGAACTCCTGAATTGACCGGACGATGCGTTGGTCATAGCACGGACCAAGATGGACAAAGGCCCCGGGAAATAATGCCACTAAGATGCAGCTAATGTTCGCCTCGTGGTGGTTGCCCTTCATACAAACGAACTCTTGATTTGATTGCCTTGTTTCCGGATGAGCTCCGTCATAGTCCTGCGGGTTAGAAAGCTAGAGCAGGGTCGACAAGGGCGAGTGAGAGTATTCATCACTAATCAGTTCTTTAACTTGGTATCAGCAGTGACATGCCCAATATCTGTACAAGCATATACTATTACTGTAGTAGTTAAGTTCAGCAGCTGAGCAAGTCAAGGTTGAAGTCACAAGGCGGCGAGATGGCGAGGTGACCATTGGCAGGCTGCATACGAGTGCTGACGCATTGCAGTATTGCAGATGTTCCATCATCGTACATTTCCGCATCCACGATGAGCCGACCATTCGGTGGTTTTGAGGGGGAAGGAGTGGGGGAGGGACAGCGTCTAGAGATAACTCGGAGGAAAGGCAAAGAGGGATTGCGGTTCTGGCGGTAGTAATAAGATTCTTATGAACAAGTTGGAGGTTACTACATATGTAGTACATACGGAGTGGTGGAGAAGTAGAAAGACAATGACTATGCCCGTACGGATAGTCGGTACACATGGTGGAGAAAAGGAATTGGTCCGATCGCCGAGAGTAGGGCTCGGCGTACAGTAATACTTCAGTAATTATGTACATGGACTTACTTATGAGAAGTAGTTGTCCAGTAGATAAACTTTTAAGACTCGCCTCCGAGGTGACTATTGTCAAAGTATAGCAGTGTATAATCGGAGAAGTAGTATGTACTCATCAGAATTGAGGAGATCGAAGAATCACGGGGAACAAACGGTTGACGCTTAGGCGCACGCCCCCATCTGCAGTCATCCTCAGCCGGGAATTGCCGCGGAGGAAATACAATACATTCAGTCTTTACTACTGGGAGTAGTTTGTACGAGTGATTTATTAGCTGATTCGAGAGTTATAAGTTGAAAGAATCTATACTATTATGTAGAATAGTGATGTCTTGTCTCACGGTGGAATGTTGTTATACTGTAATTATTTACTAGTATATTGTGATTAGTGTATACAAGTCAACAGTCAATATGTACACAAACAGTATACATCTACCAAATACTGTACACATCCGGTCGACAACCTATGATGATATTCCAGGAATCCAATCATACCAGACTTGGACGGCTCCCAGCCAATACTAATACTAATACTACTCACTAATACTAACTAATTTTATTGCATCTTTGTCCTACTGTAACTGCTGTAATCTCGGGTGCGCCCCTCCTGCGAATCCACACCACCAAAATAGGACGGGGTCCCCTTTTCCTTTCTTTTCTCTCTCGCCCCCTCTTTCTTCTCTTTTTCTTTCCTCTTCACCTTGACTCGTGGGACTCTATCTTCAGAGGCTTCTCCTTGTAAGTGAATCTCCCCCTCGGATCTCTGCCGAGTCTTGATTTCACCCATCTCCCTCGTGCTTGTTCACTACAGAAAAAAAAATCTCCCCCCAAAAGCCAAAACCCCCGATTCCGCCGGAGTGCGGCACGGAGGGACCCACGGCCATTTTTCTCAGGCAAATCTCATCTCACCATTAAGTTAGAGATGATTGAAACTTGACGGATTTCTCTTTCTCTATTTTATGCCTATCCTGTTTTTTTTTTTTTTTTTTCCTATTTCTATCTGATTTGTTTACGCCCGTTTATCCGCTGAGTAGCCACTCACCTTGTTCGTCTTGTTTCCAGATCGCCTCTGATTCCTCGGACGGATACTCTCCTCCGCCTTCCGGTCTCTTCCCCCCCTGAACCGTCGTCGTTCCGCGAAGATTCCTTTCAACGACCATGTCTTCGTACTACGAACCACAAGGCTGGCAGGCTCCTGCTACGCCCCGTCAGGTGTCATGGGAACAGCCAGTGCCGCCCTCCCGGTCAGGTATGTTCGCTCTTTATCGAATTTAAATTTCTTTCCGAATCAGACAAATCGGCGAGAGCCAAAAAAAAAAAAATTCCCAAACAAAATCTCACAAATTATATTCTTTTAGGCTCGAGCTCGGTCTCTCAGCGTGACGATAGCCCGGCTTTCTCCTCTCAATTTGACGGTATGCACATTTCTCGCAATTTTTCTCTCGTGTTGCCCGAGTTCGGGGTTCGTTTATTGTCACACGATCGAAGATGGATAGACAAACTATATACGTGGCACAACCTATCGCACAAATTGAGGCGTGTACACCAATAGTTTATGCCAGATTGCATTGGGACAAACGAAACACCGCAAAGTTTCAATTGGGGAAAAAAAGAAGAAAGTAAAAAAGAAAGAGTAGAAGTGCTGACCTGATATTTTTTTTTTCTATATGAAGAGGTCGACCGCGCGATCGACAATCTCGTTAAGAGCGGCAAGCTGTGGAATGCTCCTCGCCGGGACTCGATGCCCATGATGATGGGCCGGCCCTACCCTGAGTACGGTATGTGGCAATTGGATCCGATCCGACGAGGTGTTCGCCCTTCTGATTCGAAATTTCGTGACAGACCCTCGCATGGGCGGCCCCCAGCGCCACCATTCCGTCAGCGAGTTTGAAAACAATCCCCGAAACCACCCATCCGGCAATGCGCAGGGCTTCTACGCTTCCCAGCGTTACCAGGGCCGAACGAATGAAGTAGACCAAATGATGCAGGCAAAACGTCGGATGGCAGCACAGCGGGAGCGGGAGCTCCGCAACTATCACCAGGAGCAGCAGTACAACCGAAGTACGTGGTAGCGTGTGTGTTTCTTCTATCTTTTACTTTCCCAAATTTCCCTCTCGACGCTATATTCCCCCCACGGGCATTGTGTCAGTTGTGCCTGCCCTCCCCATATCATTTTTGTCGTCATACTTCTCGCTGCATCTATGTATCCGTCGGCCATTTTTTTTGTGTATAATATTACTTCTTTCTCCTGTTTGGCTTCTCTTGAAAACTTGGGTTTTAATTTGTCTTCTCTTTCAAAGGCCTCCTCGCCGAAATGTCTGCAAGCAAATCCGATCGATCTCTCAGCCCGGCGGCTATGAGTGAGGAAGGTCGCCGAGACCTCTTGGCCCGTCAGCATCGCGCTCTGTATGGCAACGAAAGCCCTGCCTTTTTTCCCCCGGGTCCTTTGTCTGACGATAATACTCGACCTGATAGCCAGGCGGCTACACCATCCTCCGCCGGTGTCCGTGGATCCTCTCCCCGCGCAGTTGATCCGTTCGGTTTGACGCAGACTCCTGTCGCCGAGTCTACCTCCAGCTTGCAGTCCCCGTCCCGTGCGAATAGTACCTCGTCGCCAAGCTCCGCCATCAACGCCGGCTTCCCCGATCAACCGGCTACCTCGACTTCGTCGCCTGGCGGTGCCGACTCGCCTTCCTCCCGCCAGACCCCAGTCAAGCCCGGCGCAGGCCCTATTGGATCCGTCGGCGTTGGCCCTATTGGATCCCGTCCCGCTGCCGGTCAAGTTACTACTCCGCCGTCCAACCCGGCCCTAAACAAGCGCTCTACCACACCTCTCCCTTCCCCACTGGGATTCGGATTCACCCCTGATGCCGCCTCTGCCGCGGCCGCTGCTAATGTAGCAGAACGTACGTCATCAGTCTCGGCACCTGGTGTGGCCGCTCCCGCTACCGCCGGCCCTAAGGATCCATCCGCTGGTGGTGTCGGCTTAGGCTGGAGTAACGGCAGTGGTGTCTGGGGCTCCAAGAGTGGACTTGGCGTCCAGGCTTCCGTTTGGGGTTAAATGATTCACCACAGCTAACCCCTTGGCGCATTGATTTGACATGCATTATTTTATTTATTTTTGAGTTGGGGCGTTCCAGAAACGGGGATTCTATTATTGGATCGGAATCACGGGAAACTTGGCGCGCTCGGTACATATAATGATTGCACAGGGTATGCAGCGAACAGGTTTTGATTCTGATTCGGCAGTCACTTTTTACACTCGAGGTTTGGACTTTTGGTTCTATTCTTTGTTTTTGTTTACTTCAGGTTGGGATTTTAATACCAAGCTGGCTTGGGCGGATGAGGTGTCGCCAATGGTTCTTGGAGTCTATATTGGAAAAAACACACATATCTCACCTCGCGAAGGAGCGAGTCTTATTTATTTTTGGTTTGGTTTCCGGGTTTTCACGAATTTTTATCATTTTGCTTTCATCTGATGCCTGTGTTAAATGGTTGGAAAATATGGCGCTTATCTTTCTGTGAAGTTCACGGGTTCTCATTTCTCGGTGTTCTCGACCAACGGTTTTATTCGAGTGTTATTTTTTTTCTTTTTCACTATCTCTCTTTTTTGTTTCATCTCTTTCTTGCCAGAAGGGGATCGGAAAACTTTTTGCACAACTGAATCAGTCAGCCCTGTTTTACTACACTCGCAGGAAAAGAGGGGCGCACATCGAGGCTCAAAATGGGAGTTTTTCAATCAATCTGGATACTTTGGGGTTACAACTGGTTACCATTTGGTATTTATCTACCTTTCTTTTGGATCTGGGTTGGTGATGGAAATATGCTGTGTCTCGAGGTACGCAGATGTAAAGAGTTCATTGGAGTCTTTTCAGCTGGGATTTATTTCCTTTGGGATATGGAATCTTTCATATTTTGTTATTTTCGTATATTGAATCTCCTTTTCTTATATGTCTTCGGTATCTTTCCATTGTTGCTATCTGTCACGCTCATTACCTTGCCTTGTAGTTTGGTTTACGTTGGCTTTAGTTCCATATCCTCTCGCCATTGCGTTGCTGGCTATAATGTAATCGACCAGTTTTGTCTTATTATTTATTGGTAGTTCTCGAATACTATTAGTGAACGCAAATTTCTAAACGCAACGAAAGACAGTAGAGGCCCATCACTCATGATTACCGCTATCATCATGATTTACTAAGTGGAATGTTTATCAATTTGAACATCATCAGACGAAACCTAAACTCATAGATAGTGTAGTACAACGGACAATATGTACCATACTAATACCCTTGAACAAGGAGCTATATGAAATCGAAAGCTTCCTAGGGTTTTATTCATATATCTCACTGAGTATCCTTTAGATGTTTGACTGGTTGTCCCCATCTGAGCCAGTGATGCCTTAAGTATTGAAACAAGATACAAAAACTGGTATTGACACAACCGGGTCTTTGCATCACCTCCGTCACTATGCAGCAATCACCCTTGTTCAATGGACACGTAGGATCTTGTCATGCTGGCAGCCAATGGCGCTGTATGTGAAAGTACTCACCGACATCATCGCGCAGCTTTTGATACTGTATCGGAGGCGAAGTGACATGTAAAGAAGTAACCTGTAATTTTTGCAGCTTCCGGAGTAAGGTAATACTACAGAGCATAGCATGTCAACTTGAATTTGAACCGGCTTGATCTAGTAGAGGGTCTTGGAACTCGGAGAGAAATTTAGTGCTACGGACAGCAATAGAAGTAGATGTTAAGTGGTAAGATCGTTAAAAATTAAGATTAGCACCTATCTGAGCGAATCAAAACAACATCCGGGCTGAGATCTGCCGTCTACCAAGTAGCAATATCAAGTCTATGCCTTGACGCAAGGTAAGCTATACACGCGATTTGCATCCCGCTCCTCAGATCAAGGGTTAAAAGAAAGGTAAGAACAATGGCATCCATCTAGAAAGCCAGTGCTTAGACAGTGCTATTGTTAGCGGAAGGCCGACGATCGGAATGGTGATCTTCTGCGACATGCTGGATGCGTTGCTTCGCGGTGAAAAGACCCGCGACACCACCCTCCTGATTCTTACCTAGCCATGGCTTACGGGCTTCAGCCAAGGCTCTTTGACCGAGGTAGTAAATGAGTTGGCCCACAATAATCAGAACAAAGGCGATGGGGTACATCCAGTGAATGCTGTAGTGGAAGACCTTGACGCCAATGCAGACGCCCCAGAAGTTCATGGTAAGCATGGAAACGTTGAAGAAGGCAGCCGAAGACAGACGGAAGAGGAGCGGGGCCAAGCAGTAGAAGAGAGTCAGACACAGGGTGAAGCCGACGAGGTAACCGCCGACCTTGCCGTCCCAAGTGGAGGTGTGATAGTTGCTACGCTCGAAGATGGCGGATTGAACACCGTCGATAATGCAGGCGTAGAACGAGAGCTGACCCAGCACCTCATAGACGGGACGTTTGCTAACGAAGTACTCCTCAGCAGTGTTGGTCAAACCATAAAAGGAAGCACCCAGTAAAGCAAAGAGATCGCCCTTCAGCTGATTGCCGCTGGAGATATCACCCCCGTTGGTACCCGTAATGTGGTCGGAAGCGATCAGTACACCCATACCTCCGATACAGATGACAATACCAGCGATTTGAGTGATATGGTATCGCACTTTCAAGAACAGGAATGAGATGACAACCACAACAACAATAGCCCAGAAGTTGATCAATTGCGCGCTCAGCATGGTGGTATATTGGTATGCCAGCACAATAAAGTAATTGCCTTCTACATCACAGAAAGCAAGGATGATGTCTATGTGAGCGGAAAAATTAGCCGATATGACCAAGAAGTAATACGCGAGAGAGCGAAGGGAAGGGAACGTACATTTCCAGCCGTCACGCCACACTAATTGGAACCAGCCTTTGAGGCCGTAACGGTACATCGTGTAAGGAGTGAAGATAACAGTGAGCAGGGCGTAATTAAGAAGAGTCTGGAAAGTAGGAATGGCCCAACCCTCCTCACCGAGCAGAGTGGTCATTGTACTGGTCGAGGTATTGGCAATGGCAAGCAGTTGACTATAAAAAGCAGTGGTTAGTAAATTTCATATCACTTTTATCATTCTAATTTGGAAGAACGAGATCATGATAGGCGAGAAGGCAGAAGATAGTTTACTTACCCCAGAGCCAAAATGATATAGAACTCTTTAGTCTTGAAGAAGGCTAGGAAGCCCTTCTTCTGACCATCGAGCTCATCAGCCGGTGCGATAGAGCCATCTTCCCCAGAGTGGTTCTGCACGACTGCCACAGAGGGATCCTTGGGCAGCGATGGCTGTGAAGCATTCTCCGGCGAAGCAGCTTGCACCGTGACCTGGTCTTTGGTATAAAACTCGGACATGATGTTGGGTGTGTAAAAAGCGGGGTTTGGGAGGGAATCCGATGTATATGCGCGCAGCGCAGATCAAGCCGGTTGCGGGAGAAGCCTCTCGTCTCGAATCGAGGGACGTTTGTGAGAAAGGGAGCTTTATAAATGGTGTTGACGAGCGCAAAACTCCCAGAAGTCGCTCGTTATGGGGTAATAGAAGAAAAGCAAGAAGAGCGCGATAAACAAGAAACAAGAAAAAAAAGAGGGGAGGGCGAAAAAGTAGAAGAAAAAACTACCAAATGCGCCGGTCTGGAACCTTTCCCGATTTGGACTGGTAGAAGAATCTGCCATGCGGTCCGAGCGGGTAGACCTTTTTGACACCCGAAGATGCAGGCAGCCAGTCTCCACCAGATGCAGAAAACATATCGAAGCTTCGATGAAAGGTTATTTGTTGATTATTTATATTTCTATAAGCAGCTATATTACCTGAGGACATTGACACAGTTTATGATAATGATGATATAAATTGATTGACTTTTACTCAATAGCTAGGAGAGTACGGAGTATATACTATTTATGTCTAGTCCATACCGACTATGGAGTATAGTACCATACTGTCTACCGGCAATCCGGCTTAACATACACGCCAAACGCTGAGATACTACTCAATTGTACAATAATTTACTTGTCTAGTAATCAAATTAATTGAATATATTTTTCTACATATAATCATAATATAATTAAAATTGAATACAGCATTGTAATAATAGTAAACACTAATAATAAATGTACTATGTATACTGATATCCGAGTGGATCCTCCCCTTCCAAACCATCTCCTTCCCTTCCGTCATCTCCCCTCGCCAGACTCTTCCCATCACATCTCCCGTTCTCACCCAACCCCGTGGCCTCCCCACCCCCTCCGACCCCCCATCGCCTGCTCAGCCTGGAGAGCTCCCGGTCTTTGGAGCCCGGATCATGGCGCTGGAGCTTCAGCCGCCCGACGGTCGCAAACGTGTCAAGGTCTACGAACTGAGGAATAATGACTGGTTTGACCGAGGCACCGGTTTTTGCACCGGCCAGGTCCTTGATGTAAGCCCGACTGATTCTTTCTCCCCTGTCCGCAATCTCTCTCGGCCGTCATTCTGCTGTGATTTTCCGCATCGTCCGATCAATTTTCATGCCCCGGCGCCTGCGCGCCGGTCGTCGCGCGACTCGCTCCTTCGGGCGCATGAGATCATCGCATCATCGCACCACCCTTTTTCTTCTGTCCCCCATCCTTCCAACTACTCGCTCGCTTTCGGCTTTAGAAAACTGACCCCGTGCGCGTCTCCTGATAGGAAATACCCCAAATATTCGTCGAATCCGAAGATGAACCCAATCGTGTCCTCCTGGAGACGAAGATCCTCAAGGATGGCTATCAAAAACAGCAAGGTTTCTGTCCCACTGCATCCGCCCCAACCCGTATTACCAACAAGGAACTATGTTTTGACTGACTTGTATCACGCGATCAGAGACTTTGATAGTCTGGACTGAACATAACGGCACGGATATGGCGCTGAGTTTCCAAGAGGCGGAAGGCTGTGCGGTAATCTGGTGAGGCGCTCGCTAATCGCGCTGTTTTGGCGCGCAATTATGGGGAGTGGACATGGACTGACCATCGTCTACATCACAGGGAATTCGTGAATAGTGTGCAACAGCAACTTCCCAGTTTAGCGGCTCCCGGTAAGTGACCTGGAGGTGCAAAGGGGACGAGTGAATTTTGGCTGTAGATGAAGCACGCGACATATCTAACTGGGAGATCATAGACGATGCTTTATCCGACGACCTCGAGAGCTACCAATCAATCGTGCTACCCGCTCCGGAATTGGGGAATCTTCCTGAAATTGAACAAATGGTTCGAGCTGCCAGTATGACACAGCCTGGGCGTGATGCGCTATCAAAATTTATCATCCGGGATGAATACATCATCAAGCTTGTTCCCTTGGTCACTATGGCCGAGGATCTTGAAAGTCTGATTGACTTGCATCGATTATGCAATATTATGAAATCCCTCATCCTCTTGAACGATAACACCATCATCGAAACCGTTGTTGCAGATCAGATAATCTTAGGTGTGGTCGGGGCTCTGGAATGTACGTCAAATTGTCATCAGCAAGGAGAAGGGGAAAAAGGGAGGAGCTTAGTGAAGATGCGTGACGCTAATCTGATATCTACAGATGATCCTGAATTCCCAGCGCTCAAAGCGAATCATCGGCAGTATCTGGCGGACCAGTCCCGTTACAAGGAAGTAGTCCCCATCCGTGATGCGGCGATCCGCAAGAAAATCCGCAGTACTTGGCGATTACAATACCTTAAGGACGTGGTTCTCGCCCGTATTTTGGACGACCCAACCTTCTCAGTGCTCAACTCGTTGATCTTCTTCAACCAGATGGAGATCGTCAATCACATCCAATCAAATGGACCCTTCCTCCGAGAACTCTTTTCTGTCTTTGACCCAAGAAATGCCGACGCCAAACGCAAAGATGATGCTGTACAGTTCCTTCACCAATGCGCCGCGATCGCGAAGAATTTGCAGGCTCCATCACGCGCCCAGCTTTTCGCCAATTTCATCAGCCATGGCCTTTTCGCTGTCATCGCTTTCGCCGTCAAGCATCCGAACCCAGCCATGCGCACGACTGGTATCGATATCTTGGTAGCGCTGCTAGATCATGACCCAGTGATGATGCGCGGTTACATGTTAAAGGCCGTGAATGAGAAGAAAACGCCTCTCACCGATACCCTCATAGACCTTTTGCACGCTGAAACCGATCTCGGCGTCAAAAATCAACTAGCCGATGCCATAAAGATCCTGCTTGACCCCCAGATACCCCTGCAGGACCCCCTTGGTCGGGCTGGTCCCGACTACTTCAAAGTCCGTTCTTCCAATCTCCTCTCCGACGCTTTTGTCCAACAACACTTCGACGAGTCTTCAAAACGAATTTTCCAACCTCTGAAACAGCTTGCAGACCGTGAATCTCGTGAGTTCTTCAACATTGATACCGGAAGAGAAGAAACCGTTTACTGACGTGGATATAGTTAATGACTTGACGTTCCAAGAAGTCACGCTGTATGCGCATCTTGTTGATATTCTTACCTTCTTTGTTCGTCAGCATCTTTTCCGGACTCGGAATTCCATTCAAAGCGAAAACCTCGCACCTCGAGTGACTCAGCTTCTTGCTGCTCCTCAAAAACATCTGAAGCTAGGTAAGAAATGGATTTTTTTTTCCGTTGTTCGATGTGAAGCTAACATGGCGTCCCAGTTGCTCTCAAATTCTTCCGTACCTTGATTAGTCTTCAAGACACTTTCTATCAAGCATTAATGACGCATAACAACACTTTTGGTATGATTCTGGACATTGTTCTGGAGACAATGCCGCGTGATAATCTGCTCAATTCTGCTTGCCTTGAGCTGTTCGAGTTCATCAAACGCGAAAACATCAAACCATTCATCTTGCATGTAGTGGAGAAGTATCGGGACAAGCTTGAACAGATCACATATGTGGATACATTCCAGAGCTTAACCATGCGCTTTGAACAAATGCAAGGCTACAGTGCCGAGGCCGAGACCGACTCGGCATTATTCAGCCAAGAAGAAGGCAGTACGACACGCAGGATGCCCTTGAATGGCCAGCGTTGGCAAGACGTCAAGGGATTGGACGTTGATGAGGAGCGATACTTCGAAACTGCAGACGATGACGATGAAGACGAATGGACTCAAGAAGATCGCAGCTCTTTAGCGGTTGGGACACCCAATGGATCGACCCCACTTATGCTTAAGCCATTGGTCGATTATCCCGATGACGATGACGACGACGATGCCATGGATACCAACAAAACCGATAATCTTGCGAACCCTGTTGAGGAAGACCCATTGAATCTACCTGCTGTCGATGGAGAAGCCTCATCTGAAGCAGCTGCTACCCCTTCCTCATCCGCGCCAACGCCACCAGCGCCAGAACGCCTCGCAGAGAAACGTCGACGTGATGAAGAAGACGAAGATGAATTGGGCAAGCTCGCGGCGGGGCCAAAACGCCGCAGTTCTACCAGCAGCAATTCAAGTGCCGGAATCCTGAACCGCAAGAAGAACTTGTCAATCGGTTCAGACAAAGGCACAGCGGCTTTGGGTAGTAACGCTAGTGCAGCACCCAAGAGAATTGCGATCAATCTTGGCCCAGCCAAATCGTCTATCTCAGAGGATGACAAGTCGTGCACAGAAGTATCTAATGAAAATGACGGCAACGAGAGAGAGAACAGAGACGACAGTCAAGGAAACGAAGATGGCTAACCCTTTTCTTTTGACTTACCATCTGTGCCGTTGTGTGTTGATTTACCAAGTTCAGCAGCGTTCTTCCTATCTTATTTTGCTTTTCGAGCTAGATACCAGATATCGCGGGGGATTTCCAGCCTATCCCATGCCTTGACCGTTTCACATTCCCGCTGCTGTTGCCATTTTGCTGTTGTTCTTTGGCGATCATTTCTTTCATCTTTCGACCCCTTATGGCTTTTATTTTTTTAAGCTCCCAGTCCCCCTTTTTTTCACTCCCTCAATTCTTCATCTTCCGAGAGCGAGTATTCCTTTCTCCTTGACTCTGCCGAGTCTCTGATGCTGAAAAATCGTGGGATGAATGATGTATATTGCGCTCTGTTGGCGTCCAGGTAATTGCATTGGAATTGGCCCTGGGTCATTTCTTTTCAATTTCATTTTTTTTTTCATAATGGGTTTAGAAACCAGGGGCTTCCTGGGGAGGAGCTTTGGATACGGGGAAAGGAGTTGGGACCAATCGCAATCTATCTTGCATCCATGAGGATGAGTTTCGACTCCGAGTTTTCTCAACTAGTTACCTTACAAGGTTTAGTAGTAATTTCCGTCCGAGTCGGACTATAAAGTAATCCAATAATAGGCAAGAGTCTGAGCAGTGCATACTCAGCAGGATCAAAGTACCCCACTGAACCAGAGGGGTTCTAAAGTTTAGGATCCGTCGGGGCGTGCAGAGTGTAGATCGTCCTAGATTGGACCTTGCATTCGGCCCGTGAAGCACGGCCCGGCCTTGAGATCCACTCAGACTCCGCAACCTCACTTCAACTTCACCCGGTGCGGCCGTGGCCTTTGCAGGAATAGGTATATGTCTATGTGACCTTCGACGCTTTAGGAATATTGATTCTAATATATCTTCCAGAATATAGAGCATGCACCTTTGCGCGGGCGTGTTTGACCAGCTTTGATAGACAATAGACAAGACATCACAGTCTCTAAGCATTTAAGGCGATGGAGTCCCTGATCACTAGAAATGTCTTCTGCACATATACGGGGGACGATGCGGATGTGGGAACAACCATATTCTTTATTTCTGGAAACCCCGGCTTGATCAGTTACTACCACCCCTTCCTCTCATTGCTAGCGAGGCACTTAGCAGAGAATGGGGAATCATCTGGACAGAAACCCGCTTCGTTCCGAATATACGGGTGCAGTCTGGGTGGGTTTGAAGTAGCAGAGTCGAGTGTGGCTGGATCTACCTCTCAACTTGATACCCAGGGTAATACAGGGAATGGTAGTAGGCTGTACGACCTGGAGGAGCAGATCTGTTTCGTTCAGGGGAAGCTCAATCAGGTGATGGAATCTTCGTCTGGGAAGAAGCAAAGTGTCATTTTGATAGGACATTCTGTCGGGACGTACATGGCCATGGAAATTCTCCGACGACATCGTGAAGCCACGGCTGAACCCCCACAGTGTGCTGCGAATGCTAAAGAACTACCCGATTTCGATATCATAGGCGGCATCATGTTGTTCCCGACTGTAATGGATATTGCGGCTTCACCGTCCGGACAAAAATTAACGGTATGTTTCTTTGCGGGGGAGAATTTACTGGGTTATTCGATAACTAATTCAGTGGGTTTGGATAGAGACTTCTTGCAGTAATGCCTCATCTCGCTCTAATTGTGAGCCTATTTGCTCGCATGCTTACATTTATACTTCCGGACTCGATATTGAAAAATGTTATTCGAGCCGTGATGAGGAATCCCCCGCCACACGCCTTGGACACAACATTTACGTTTTTGAAGAGTTCTGGTGGTGTACGACAGGCTTTGTGAGTTATTTCATTTACTTGAACTTATTCATTCTTATCCCCTAAGCCAGGAAGCAGTTGCTGATTCTCTCAAACAGACATATGGCCGCCGATGAAATGCGTTCTATCACGACTGATAAATGGACGGATGATGTGTGGGGAGTTGCCTCCACCAAGGACCCCGTCGCTGAACTGTTTTTCTACTTTGGACGGAATGATCATTGGGTTGCGGAGAAGACTCGAGATGAGATTATTGCTCTGAAAGGGCGTACGGATGGTCTTGGACCGAAGATGTTTGTTTGTGAAGAGGGTTTGCCGCATGCTTTTTGCTTGAGTAAGTTCGTCCTGTTCTTCTTTGAGACAAGGCTTGACAGGATTATTGTGTGACCCTCGCTGACCTTAACAGAGCATAATGAGATCATGGCTCGGAAGGTCTCTGGAATGATTAAAGAGATTGGGTCAAATAAGATGGAGTGATGTTGAAATCGGTACACTTAATGCCATTTGTGCAACTGCAACTACTTGGCTTAAGCACAATTGGGTAACTCAAAGGTTGCCATGCCCTGCCACTGCCACCTTTTGTCCTCCAGATGAAAATGAGAAGAAGTATCGGCCTTGAGAACAATCAATCCCAATCCGGGCGCCCTGGAATGAAGCCATGCTATACCATCAACCCAGAGGAAAATTCTCCCAAACTCCTGTTTCTACATACACCCTAGTAGCCTTGTCCATTTCCCTGATACGCCAGACCAGCTCTGCGGAATAAATCACCAAGTACATCTCCCTGAGGTTGGGGTGGCGGGGGTGGTTGTTGCTGCGGCAGAGGCATTTGATACTGTTGTTGATAATGATGAGGCTGCTGCATCATACCGGGTTGGTTTTGGCTCTGTTGCAATTCCGCTGGACCCATATGATGTGCCCGCACACTCCACCCATCATCCTGAGCTCGCTGCTGCCCAAACAAGTCCTTCAACGATATCTGGCGTCCCATCGGCACACTAGCTTGTATTTCCTCCAGTGGCGGAGTCTGGGTTTCCGCCGCGGCCGCAGCAACATGTAAACCAGCTTGTCGTATTGCCTGGAGATTCGCCTGCGCACGTTTCAGACTGTCTCCGGCACGCGCGGCGCAGTCGCGGATCATTTGGGCGTTGATCGTGCGTGCTTCAGAGGTAGAATTTGGCGGGGGTTCGGAGTAGATCCAGAGACCGTAAATGCGGACATCGGCTGGTCTGGAGCCATTCTGGTGGCCGTGTTGTGGGTTGACTGGGTCGGCGATCCCATTCTCGCCTGGTTCGTCCTCGGTGCCTTCGTCTGCTTTTAGAATCACGTATTCTTCTGTCACCTCTACGTTGTCGCTGTCTGTCAGCGGGAGGTCGAAGTTATTTAGACCGCGACGGTTAAGAACGAATGCTGTGTATCGATCTTCACCCATTGACCCTTGCATCTGCTCGCAAACGAAGAGAGTTCCTTCCACGCCGTTCTTTTCCCATTGTCGGGTTGTCGGGCTGAAGATGTAGACAACGGCGTATGGGGCTAGAGAGAGGATTGAGGTCACGGAAGGGTTATGGCGACGAATCACTGAGAGGTTGATCTCTTCGTTGGAGCGGAGGGGAGGAGCAGCTACTGCTGCTGCTGCTGCTTGTTGGTGTTGCATGTCGGAGAAGTAGGCGTCTGATTCGTAGTCGGTCAGGTGGGTGTTATTTTGAGGTTGGGCGTGTTGATTATTCTGGGCATGATGGTGGTTATTATTATTGCGTCGACCTTTGCGGGAGTTCATCATGGAGGGATGCGAGATGGAATGATTGTGAAGTGAAATATGAAGTGGTGGTTGAAGTTGAACTTGCGAAGTGAGCGGGCGGAACAGCGCGTCATCGGAGACTCCGCCCGCCCAAGTAAAAAGCATCAAGTCATTCAAGTTACTCTGGTTGGATCACAAAGAAAAGGAATGTATATTTAGCCAGGTTCTCGAATGGAGGAAATTTATCTTATATTTTATCTACTGTCATATGGGAAAACCTGGATAATCAAGCGTGAAGGGTCACGAAGGGTATGGAACTCATAGCAATTAAGCACACACCAGAAACAAGATCCAAAGTGAGAAATCCTTTCAATTAAACGAATGTGGGAGAAAAAGTCTCAATCCCGGCTCTGAAGCCAATCATAGATATATAGAATTAAGATACATAGCACAGTATGTAGTCACAGTTCTCACAGGACCAGCCTAGCGAACTGTTCCCTTGTCGCCCATTGCCTGCTGCTGCGCCAGCGGCGACACAAGTGGTCCACGAGGTGGAGGAGGAGACTTAGAGCGAATCCTCGATAATTTACCTTCTTGTAAGTCTTTGCCCTTCCCGTTGCGTGGTCGTGGCTTTGAAGTAGATGGAGGACGACCAAGGACATGACGAACTGTCATGACACAGAAAGTTATAGCACGACCGGGGAGGTTAAGAATTGATATGACTAGCCGTGACGGAATGACGATACAAGCACAAATGAAGTCAAACAAGACGAATGCGTAGCTTGATTTATGTGAAGCGCTGGATCGTTGGGCTGCTGCTGCCAGAGCGATTGCATCGCGGGTGCTTGCTTCGAGTTGTGAAAAGCGGGTGTCGGTGTTCATGGTTGAGAGGGCAGTGCGCTTCTCATAGCGGCGAACAGCACGGTTCAAGGCTTCTATATCGGGTTGGATGGCCCGGCGAGCTTCAACGACAGCTTGTGTCAATAGTGATGGTGCATCGCTGGGCTCTGTGGGGGAGTGTGGAGGCGAGGAAAGACGGGCAGCTGCAGTCTCGGCGACGTGGGCTTCAAGCTCCTCGAGACGTTTCGTCAGATCTTGGACTTTCTCATGGTCAATTGTGTCTTCCGCAGAGGTTGATGCTACAATGCGCTGCAGGTGAAGAGTACGTGCTTGCACGAGTTTAAGAAGGTGGGAGAACGGCCGAACCTCCGACGCTAGTAAGAAGATGGTAAGGTTATAGTTCGAGACCAAGCCCTCGGAAGGTCTTGAAAGACTAGATCGGATAGTATGGAGAAGCCAAGTTCCGATAACCGGGAAGACAAAGCATGCAGCCAGAGCAGCTAATTCATGAATCTGAAGTTCTTTTGTAGCTTTTGCCTGGGCTGATGATGTACGATGATCGTGATGATTTGAATGGTGTTGATCACTGGAGGAATCTATTGCTTGATCTCGCTCTTCGTCTTCTTCTTTCAATTCCGGCTCAAGTGGAGACTCTGGTACTGTGTTGATCCCAGCTTGTTCTTTTTGAAGAGTTTGGGCTGAGCGATACCAGTCCCTGCTGACGTCAGTTTCGAAGTGCCCATATACCCCATGGAAACTGGGACGGATAGATCGATGTATGCTATAAAGATTGGATGCGTGGGGGATGTTCTCATACCATGGTAACCGAACAGACCAATTTAAGAAGATCGCGGCCAGAACTAACAATGTGACGTCGGTCACAAAGGCGCTTCCATCTTGAAAGAAGACACCCGCAATAGCTGGTAACAAGGCTAGACCGAGAGGAGCGGAATGCCAATGTGACTCTTCTGTTGCGATTTGACTTTTACCTTTGGCGACACGGGGTAAAAACAGATCATCGGTAGAAGAACGGATGGAATTTCTTGCCTCTGAGATGGAATCAGATAGGGTTGAGTTACGACGTTGTGGCCAGTCGGGGATGGGCATCCCCTCAACGAAGGTGGCTGCACGTAAAGGAACACGACGGCGCATAGAAGCCGAGCGAGGCGCAGAAGGCGAAGGGGGATCGGTCATACTTGAGCATTTCTTAATCAAAAATAAGCCTTAAGTAAGTAAGAGTTGAACGAGTCCAAGTTGGGGAAGGTCGAAAAGGGAGGAGTTCGCGGCGAGAAGTGGAGGGGTTCATCCTGCAGCCGAGGTCGACTTGCAGCTGCACTCTCCTCTCTTGTCCACTATTTTCTGATCTATACTCTATTCTACACACTACTATTTTGATACTGTCTGATCTATTCACTCCTTTCTCTAAATATCTTTCATTTCGTATATGTGATCATCATAGACTCATCCTGTCTCTCTTCTCGTTATTCATAGACTGTTCCAGCCAGACTGGATTTCCGTTTTGGGGTATCAATAAGATCCATTGAATCCTCAATAGAGATTGCCTTCAACCACCCCATTTCAGCTCTCAATAACACTGACTTTCTGCCAAGCTCAATTGCTTTTGATACTTTCTTTCATTCATACTATTTCAATGGCTAGGTTCCTCACTGTTGCACCATGGACGTATTGCACGATACTCTCTCCACGAGAGACACTCTCCTCTTCTATAGACAGTCGATGAATATCGGTTTCCAACTGCGCGAGAATGTCTTGATCTAGACTGCTTCTGTAAAATGCCTTCACTGAATCATCTTGCTCCTGTCTCTCGATGAGTCTCAATACGATTTATCACGGGCTTATTTGATTCCCCAACAGGCCCCAGGGAGAAGTGACTGATATAGACCAGAGGCTGGCTGGCCTTGGATATTTCTCCATTTCTCCATTTCAACTTTTTCTTCCGTGAATATTATCTCGGATCTTTCTGTTATATTATCATCACGGTTTTTGCATCTCTCCGAGACTCTGTCATCCATTCTTCTGGGCTTTTTACTGCACCGTGATCATCATGACAACTGAATTTCCTCGATATCCACTCGCCGTGGTCTTGCCGGCCCTATCAGCCTTCTCAATTGCCGTATCAATTACGCCGCTCATCCTCCATGCAAAGAATCGTAATATCTCGACCACATCCTTGATCGCATGGTACATTCTACTGAACACTTTCAACATCGTTAACTCCTTAGTCTGGCCAACTGATGATCTCGAGTCAGCATGGGATGGTACCGGTCTGTGTGATGTTGAGGTAAAGTTGATAGTAGGAGGCTACTTCGCCGTTCCAGGAACCCTAGTCGGTATTTTCCGTGGTCTTGCATTCGTGCTTGATACGAGCCGCGCGACTCTGGTACCAAGTAGAAAGCAGCGTTGGCGGAATCGCATCATGGATATTTTTTTCTGCTTTATGCTACCATCACTCGCAATGGCTCTCCATATTATATGGCAGAAGGATCGCTATCTGCTGTATGCTATCTCGGGCTGCGTGGTGGATCTGGACGAAAGCTGGGTCAGCTTTGTATTGTGTTTTATCTGGCCGCCAGTGATCTGTTTAATTGCAGCTTTCTACTGCTGTAAGCCACCTCCAAACCAATGCCTTGTTGGTTATTCTGTCTGACTTGATAGCAGGTCTCGTACTTATCCGTCTGCACAAATACCGAAGCGATTTCGGGCTTATCCTGCGTTCATCGCAAAGCAATCTGAACAAGTCCCGGTTCCTACGTCTCTTGTTTCTGGGACTTACTCTGCTCATCTGCATCCTCCCATTAGAGTTCTATACATTCTATTATAGTTTGAAGAACTCTCTCCCATGGCACGCATACTCTTGGAGCCGAATCCACGGTCCCTCGTGGAATACTGTCATCAAGGTCCCAGTCCAAGGTGTAGTATTTGTTGATCGATGGGCTCCAATCGCTGCAGGATTCGTGATCTTCGGCTTTTTCGGCTTCGGCCGCGATGCTACCAAGATATACTGCACAATCTTACGGTATCTTGGCCTGGGGCGCTGCTTTCCTGGTGTGGCCAACCCTCTCGACTCTCAAACCTCCGGTTCTCCTACAGCTATTTCGAACTCGACTACCCTCATTGGGACGATCCGTGATCGATCTAAGCTGCTTTTTTGGAAGAACAAGCCTACACGGTATGTGGATTGAAGTCTTGCTCATCTATGTTCTGTTTCGTTAATGCTGATACTGCGTAGTGATGTGAACCGCTCTCAGCAGTCTCAAACAAGCACGCTTGACAGTTCGATTGACAGCAGTGATAAACCCCCAAACCTATCTCATCATACCCGCAATGACCGTTTACCACGATCATGGGTTCGTCGCTGGCTACCACTCAATCGGCGCGTGGCCTTGAACCGCCGCCACGACGATACACTATTGAATGATATGCCAGCATCGGGTCACACGATTTATACCAATGCCTGGGCAGGGACTAGTCAAAGTCGTACCAGCGAAGAGATCAAGCCCAGTCCGGCTGCGCCAAGTACAGAGTTTATCCACGTCAAGCAGGTGATCTGCCAGCAGAGCGAGGTTCAAGTTTAGTGCATCTTTATTCACCTGCATACCAGAGCTTTACTCTATTTGTGTATTTAATCAGCATGTGGAGTGGTCATGTCGCCGTTCATATATGTATCTATTAGTTTAACTATAGCAATCGCGACGGATGACTTGATGGAGTATCATATGAGCCACCAAAACTTGTAGTCAGTGTATTATCGTTCAGACCCAAGCCAGCCCTGTTCATTACCATAAGCTTCTTACTATATGACCTCACTTACGAGGTTTACTTCAACTTCTCATTTAAACAATCCAGAATGAACGGAGTGTATTTAGGGTATACTCATACATGACAAAGCAAAAAGCATAATATCCTTGGGGTCCAAATAGTACACCCCCAACAACCAAAGAACTCCCGTCAATTATAAGAGGCTATCGAGAGGGCGTTGTAATCAGGTTCTTGAACTGTTTAGTGAGACTCATCTGTATTGGCAGTTCCCCGCTTCAGGACATCAAGGTGGCCTGTAGAATAGAAGTAGAATGAGTTAGTGAACACCCTTTGCAATACTCGCGAAACGTCTAGGATGTAGAAAACATACGCTGGACAATGTTGAGGTTAGTCTGCTTACGACCATCTTGGTCCTCATAGCTGCGCAAACTGGCATCACCCTCCACGTAAACGAGAGATCTACAATGTATCAGCATTAGTCCATTCATGCTACGATTTGCTATTTGTCGATAAAGCAAGTAGCTCTCGCCGGATAGGTATGTATCTCTTACCCCTTCGGCAGACCGAGAATGTAATCCCGCTGCGGGCCCTCGGGTAAGAAGCTGGCAACACGGAACCAGCTAGTCTGCGGCTTATCGCGAGAGCCAGTCGATGTGCCAACGGAGTAACGAATGATCTCTTGACCGGTAGAGGTGGCCTGGAGTTCGGGCTCGGAACCAAGACGACCGGTGATGATCATGCGGGCAACGGAGCGCGCGGCGGAGGAGCTGAAGGGGCGCGAAGCCATGGTCGGAGCGGTGCTCGCCAGGCGGAGGGAGGGACGGATGGAAGCGAAGGCGGACATTTCCTGATCTGTGGAATTGGAGGATGTGGGATGTGATGATATCAAGGGACTTGGATGGTCAGGGGAGCGCGGGTGACGTCGCGAACGCGTCGGTCATGTGACCTATGAACTGGGGGAAGATTTATTTACATATACATAGTACAGACAATGGTTTGTACAATCACTAACTAATTAATAAAAGAAGGGATTCTGGAGGAAGTGTCAGAATCTTGAATGCGATTGATTATATGGCTTGAACTGTAGATCTGAATATGGGAATTGAGACAATGCATTTTGTGATGTTCTCTGACTGGCTGAAAAAACACCAAGCATTGCGATGCATGATGTCTAGGGTTAGCGGAGACATCTTACTCCATATAAGCTATACAAGCTATAGCTATCTCGGCCCAATTGAGATCACGACTGTCCTGGGTTAGTGTTCTTACATACCACGGAGTACTCCGTGCAGGCTTATTCTGACATCATGGTAAATGAAAGTCCGGACCCAAGTGTTTGAGAGTCGTTACTAATGATCTCAGTGTAGATGTGGTAAGTACATACATTGTACTCCGTAGTAGACTAGTAAACTAATTTAGTGTACTCTGTACATAGGTGACCTTCCTAATTTGTTCGGTTCCAGCCTCTTGTCTCTCCGGAGCATTCCGCCAGCACAATAAATAATAAATAATGTTAGGGTTAGGTTGAGGGAGTACTCGGTAGCAGGTGTTTAGTTTTCTAGAGTCTCGTCAAGAGAACCATTCCCGGTAAGACGGTCGTATTCGCGCAAGTTCCGAGGGCCCATTAGAGTTAGAAAGTGAAGCGTCGAGTCCAGACAAAAATTGAAACTCCACTGTCCGAGGGCGGGAGCGCGGGTAGAGAGGCAGGGAAGCCATTGACGTAGGGTATGATATTAAGCAAAACATTGACTAGCTAGGTAGCTAGTCTATGTTACAGATGTTTTGTACCCAATATTCAAAAGAATACTCTGTATATTTGAAATAGTATGTACATTGTATATGTCAATGAATAACCCGAAGTATAGCAGAATTAGCAAAATAAACAAACGAAAATGAACTGAAAAAGAAAAAAAAAAGAACATATCACAGGGGATCGTAAGGACAGCAAATGGCAGGAGGATATCCACGTTGTGGATCCAAGCTGCACGCGGTTCTCTCCGTCGGGAGAGATGAGGGCCTCCCACCGAACCGTGCATTCCCACCGACAGGGGCTTGGAAATTGGATTTTCATTTCCCGTTACTAGCCTTAACGGCGGGCTAGATGAGTCTATTGACTGTTGTGCATTTATTTATTTAGTTATAAGTTAGTAGTTAGATATGTAGAGAATACTGTTGGGTACTATAGACTCTACGTGGTAGAGTTTAGCATAGTAACTACCGTTAACTAACTACTATACAGTACTATGTAGTTCATAGTTCACTAGTAGTCAAAATATGAAGTATCATGCACTGCATATGTATGTATATGTGTATACTATATACTATACCATAGTGCTGCAGACTGCAGACTGCAGTATACAGTAGACTCGACTGGGGATTGGTTTGTTTGTAATGTATACTAGTATACATACTCTGGTAAAGCGGGAAACGGAAAAGTTAGAACTCCGCTGGACTGCTCGGGTAGAAAGGAGCCGCGCGGTAACAAATAGAATGTGAGACAGGTGGGGGCCTGTCATGTACAGAGTACAGCAGAGTAGACAGTGTAAAGTAAATACGTAGATAGAGTAGAGTAGAGGATAGAGAGATAGTGCTGTGTACATTATTCTGGATATCATTACTACTACTAAGTGTAAACTATACAGAGATACTGACTGCTCTTTAGTTATAGTTAGTTAATAATACAATACATGACCCTTGCAGATGCTAGTGCTGACTGGGGAATTCCGCCGTGGATCGTACACATTTTCATTAATCCGTGACTATCTACTCTCATCCGTGGTTCGACTGAAGATCCCATCTCATCTACTTTAGTTACTCTACCATGTAGACACACTCATCTCTTCCCATGTATCGATCCAGAGCTCAAGCTCCCCTTCCCCACTTCTGACCTTTTTCCTTTCAGGGGTTTCCCCTTCAACCTCTTCTCTTCTCTTCCTTCTATCTTGATTCTATCTCATTATCTCGCCTCTCTCCTCGCCTCTCTTCTTTCTCTCTCCCTCTCACTCACCACATCTTCTAAATCAATTCCACCCCACTTCATCCACTTCCAACAGCCGACCTAGATCCAAACCAGCCCCGACCGCCCCGCCTATGAGGCTACGCCTTAAAAAAATACTATTGCACTAATCCAATCAATCCATCCCCAAAAATTTCACATCTAATCCAATCCAATTTTACACCCCAATTTTGATCCTCTTCACCATCGACCACCCTCAACTTCTAACTTACACACCCACTACCTCATGCTAGGCGCGTAACGGCCATTGTGTTTCCTATATCAATCACCTTCTTCTCCACTCGGCCTCCCGGGATCAACCCTGCGCAATGGGCCTCTTCAAGCGCAACTCCAAGACTTCCGTCCATAGTGACAAGGATGAGCAGGACTCTTTTGTCTCCGTCAATTCCGCTCGCACTTCCAATACCTCCCTCAGATCTCCCGGTTACAAAGGTAGTGGTTTACCCGCCTCCATCCCTGAAATGCCCATCGCCAGACCCCCGGACCCGGCCCTGGACCCCGCCGCCTATCTACGCAGCATTCACGCCGTTCGAGATCGTGCTACCCTCGTCCTCAACAAAGCAAAGAATAACCAGCTAAATCATTTCGATGTTGATCTCTCTAAATTTCAGGCCACTGCCTCTTACGTGGTTTCTATTATCAAGGTAATTATTCTTCTTACTATTGCACTCAAACAACACAAAACAAAACTTCTCACGCCCCCTTAAATGCCCCCCCCCCCCCCCCCCCCCCCCCCCCCCCCCCCCCCCCACCAACTCACTCACCACCCCACACATTTTTTTCTCTTTTTTTTTTTTTTTTTTTTTTTTTTT
>Ga0102593_1000429_pt1 | contig 79244 bp, 87 predicted proteins | sample AraplaCol_mMS_r2_2_FD_76862 | JGI IMG/M metagenome (GOLD analysis project Ga0102593, IMG submission 76862) | Arabidopsis root microbial communities from North Carolina, USA - plate scrape MF_Col_mMS_r2 (SPADES assembly) (version 2) | ecosystem: Host-associated > Plants > Roots > Endosphere... | reverse complement strand
TTCATGTGTGTTATTGTTGGTTTTTGTTGTTACTTGTTTGGTGGTGCTTTTGGATTGAGATTTGCTGGTCTTTGAGCTGGAGTGTTTAAATTGCAGGTGGAGTTTGTTGATGTTCGGACAGGCGGTGGAGGCGCGGCAGATGTGGGACTGCACACTCTCACTACTGGACATTGGGCTACTAGGTCTACTTTACTAGAATTATTGTGCAAGAGTATACTGAAGCAGCTCTTATGGCAGGTAGCTACATGATCCACGCGTGTTGTCACATTCATTTATGGCGGTCCTATCCGAGATGGCCGCTGAGATCTAGTGTTCATTTATTCATCTCTCATTTACTAACAAGTTAAGGCCTCGCGGTTTCCACGTGGTCTACCATCTCTGCATCTTCATCTACCGCATTCCACTCAGAATCATCGTCTAGTGCCTGAGAGACTGCCGGTTGCCTATTTGACTGGCTCGTGTTGGAACCAAGTAGACTGGTCCGTGGCTTCTCCTGCATCTCTTTTCCGGATCCGCGCTCGCTATCGAAATCGGAAACCTCATAGTCAAAGACGTTGACATTTTGGCCTCGTTCTCGTTCTTGCGATGAAGGATACTGCACACTTGTACTATTGTTGTTCCCTGATGAATCTGTCATCTGGGCATCTTGAGCGTTCGTAGTGTTTTCCTCGCATTCTGTGGCAAATTGCTCGTTGTCTTTCCTCACGAAGCCCTGTTTCAAAGATTAGATCAGGACATTGCTTTGGTATTCGTTCATCTTACCTGGAGTTGCATCGGTGCTGGCTCAACCTTAGCATTCATAGCCTGTTCACTGGCATAGACCAGCAGCACCGTTCTCCACTCCTCGCGAGCAGCTCGGAGGACCTCGATTTCTCGTACTTTCTGTGCCGTATAGCCAACAACATCCCCATGCTGGGAAGCCGATTGATTTCCCTGGGCAGCTCGTTTCTCAGCCTGGCGGGTCTTCCCATCCTCGACAGAATAGCTGATTCGCCACCATTGTTCTGAGCCCTGGCTTCCATCGTCTAACTCCATCAAATCATCAGAGCCACTTGTTTTGTCACTTTTCAAGACATATGTGACATGTGGCTCAGTACAGACGCCACGCAAAGTATATTTGTGTTTAGGTGGCTCATGAGGAGATTCACTGGGTTCAGTGAGAGTTTTGGAATAGCTGCGCATAGTTTCCAATGCCTTCTGTTTCTTGGATTCCAAGTCTGTATATGTTAGCCTCCTAACTTCTCGGTCGTGCATCTTGAAAAGTACCTTTTAACTTAGCTTCCACTTTCTGAGATACTTCTTGCAGCTGACGCGCAATGCGTGATGCCTTTTCTGTCTTCAATTCGGGTGCTGTTGAGTTGTCTTTCAGAACTGAGTTTTCCGACAGAACCACAGGTGCCGCCTGCGCAGCTTTCTCGAGGATCTCTCTGACGGTGAGTGAGCCAACAGCAGTTCGAGGACAAGTGAACCGAGTCATCAGTCGTTCTAACTTCTGTATCTCTTCCATGACCTCGAGCCGTTTTGTCCGGAACTCAAGTGCAAGTTCTCGACAACTGCTCATGTAGCGGTCTGGGTAAAAGACCGCTGGAGCCTTCACGTCTACAGACTTGGCATTCTCATATGAATCCAGCTTCATAACAAGAAGCTCGCCCAGATGTTCAAGCCATACATCATCCATCTGCTCTCCGGGTCTATCGCTCCAGATTGCATTGTCTAAAACATCGTAAAGTGTTTGGCCGGGCTCTTGCTCAAGATGGGGTTCGAAGATGAAAAGCTCCTTTGAGATGGGCTCGTCCTCATCTGCTGGATCATCAAATGGTGTTTGCTTATAGGCATGGGTCTGGAAGATGGTTGACAATGCATTATCGGGTTGCGCTCGCAATGCTGCACGATGCCATGTCTCGAGGAACCTCGTGATAGCTTCTTCTGAGTCTGAGGCGTAATCATGGAGGTTTTTCAGACTCGCAAGAGCGTCGCTGCTGCCAAATGACCGGTCCGTAGAATCCAGAAATGCCATCAAGCGCTGGGTTTCGAAAATTATATCATCCCAGTCATTGTCCTGATCATCAGCTTCATGAACAGTCACGATCTTTGGTAAGTTGATAGGCTGACCATTCCACCACTGTGAATCTTGGCCGTAATCAAAGAGGACCTTGTTACGAAGCAAAAGGGCTTCCCGAGCAAGAGGAATTTGATGGAGTATAGTGAGGAACCCTCCAAGATAGAGGTTATTACTGGATGGTCGGATGAAAGCTGGTTCTCCCGCGACTCTTTTTCGATCCTCAGGATCAGGACTCATGACCACTTCCTGGGAGCTCGTATTGAATAGAGTCATCGCCCATGCGCTCTCGTCATACTCATCGCGCGTCGCTTTACCAAAGTGCTGGTTTCCTGATGTAACTCCAGTCTCCTGCTTTCCCATGCCATGATTGAGTGACATAGCAACTGCTTGTTGTAATTCCTGTTCCTCGCGCTGGGCTAAGCTCATTTTCTGGTCCGAGCCCGCATTGCCTGTAAGGAACTTGTCAGCATGACTCGAACAATGTCCACCGAGGAGGTCTTCTGACCCGTATTTCCCTGTGAGGGTTGCGCAGTGGCTTTATCGTAGTCCGGTGGTTGTGAAGCTTCTATCATATTCGTTCGCGATGGGGGACGAGAGGGGGGAGCGGTGGCTGGCACTCTGTGGCCATGATCTTGCTGGCCATAGCCAAATCCTAAAGCAGTCGTTCAGTTATAGGAAGCATCAAGGGTAGATACAAGATGATGTACCTGAGCCATTATTGTCATTGTAAAAACCTGTGTTCTGTCATCGCAAACAGTAGTCAGCGTCCAGTTCCGACTTCAACTTCGGGGTGTTCCGCGGCAGTACCTGTGGATGGGGACCCGTCGGGTCTTCGAAATAGGCATTGATAGCTTTCTGAGAGTCGAGGTTATTGGCCTTTTAGACAAAAAGAGTTAGTCTTGGAGCACACCATGAAAGATCGAGGAGGGTAATACTGACCTTTAGGAAACTGATAGCTTGCTCACGGGTGGTGCTAGTGAAGCTGACAAAGTTGGCAATGGCTTCTTCCGGCGGGTCGGATGCCATATTGGCGAGCTATTTGGTAGCTTTTGCTAGACCGAGAAGGCGATTATTGTTCAAGCATACCCACCCAGGAGTGAATGTCAAGGAAACAAAGCGCGCGGAGAGCAGGTTGTCGCATCCACAAGCTTGTTTCCCCACCACATGACGCCAAGCCCCACCGCTTCCCTTTTGGTCGAGATCTCCGCGGCTTTCAACATCGTTCATCGATTGATCTGGATTTATTCTTTCTTTTGCTCGTTTGTTCTCTTATTGTGTATTTTAGCAATATATCACTGCTCAGTATGGTGTTTTATCACCGTCTGATTGTGACTCCCGTCTTGATGAGAGCTTGCGGGCTCCATTCTTATCTATCAGTATATAATCTAGTCCATCCATGGATGGATGAAACTTGAATATTTCGGTATAAGCTGATCTTTAAGTCCATGCAAGGCTATATTTGTAGCTGGGATAGGCCTTATATATTATCACAGCCTTATATACGGGCCAATTATGCTTTCTCCCCACATTTTGCCTTGAGTCATTCTGGAGCAATACTACTGCTTAAATCCAATGCCTAATCGTCTGGAGAGTCGATTAAGCATCATCTGGAACTCTACTAGAGTTCCTATAAATAGTATTTATATAAATAATTGCATAATTTCGAAGCTGTAACCGTCTCGGTCGCTCTTTCTCCACGTTTGACTTTTTCTCCAGAGCTGCTCTTTCCGCTTGGCTCCTTCTGCTTCTTGCTTCTTTCTAATTTCTGGTTCTGACCGAACTCTTCAAGAATTATTCCTTGCTGCAAGTAGCACGACTCAAGAAACAGAATCAAGCTGCTACGGAGCGTGTACCGTACATGATATTTCGTTCGCCGTTGGCTGCGAGTGACATTATCTGGACAACCCTAAGACGTCGTTTTCCAACAACTCGTTCGACAAATGTCACTCGCGAGAGTATCAAGGATACGAGGAACGCATGATCTATGTCAATTTCCCTCTTATCTTCACCGAGTTTCGTTAAGCTCACCCTAGCGGACGATCATAAGACCATATACTTCCTGAACGATGCGAACTTCAGAGGAAGGCTTTGATATTTCGTTTGATGTGAGCTTACAGCCTTCAAATAACTCTTTATTCTTGGTCAAAATTCCCGAATACAGTAATTTATGTCCAATCGATGACCAGCAAGGGGGTCCCAATCTCATATCTTCGGGACAGTCAGATCCCCGAAGACTTACAGCAAGCTATTCAAGTAAGCTATTACGCGGACTCAACGGTATGATTCGTCTAAAATGATGGAAAACCCACAATGAAACCAGCGCCTGAGTAAATCTCGCAACCGGGTTTTCATGGATGCCAAAGATAATTCTCCGATTGGAGGAGCTGGAACGAACACGATCTGGGGCCCCCGATACCAATCTTCACTACAGAGGAGGGCTACGCCTCCTAAGTCGATCCCCGTGGAAGGATGAGCATCAGCACGAGTCTTTGACCGCATCAGCCAAGATCTGCAGCACGTTAGATTCAATGCTGGCGAACCTGGAGACTCTGGGTGTCCATTATGTACTGATAATGGAAAGGTGGTCGATATTGTTACTGGGACAGGGTACAGAGTCCATACTTTCTATTTTGTTTTGTGATTTGTTTGAAGATATCCGAAAAGTCTCTGGTGCCGTCGCTGTTCGCTTGCCCGAACAGCAATAACTGTTTTTTACTGGAGCTCCGCTATTTCTGTTTTGTTCAGTGGACCTGTCCAGAAATCGAATATAAATTTAATTTCCTGTGACGTATTTTGAAAAACCAAATCTTCCATTTATTTGGCGTAGAAAGACTTAGTGTTCTCGTTTGGCGCACTCGTCACGCATACCAGCCTACAAACGAGTCACTAGGGCTAACGGCAAATATGGATGACAATGGTTCGAGTTGGCATTGTTCATGGTCAAAACTAACAATAATACCATATCATCAATGACGCTTATGTGTTGTCTTTGATATCCTTTGTCTGATTGTACTTCGAAGTATTATTGAAAGGACTGTGTCACAATGAGCATTATTACTCGATATTGTTTCAATGAATTGAAAAATGCTATTATTATGGATTCGAGTCTCCTCAAAGCATCGCAAGAATTATTTAAGTCGTCGAGTATACTGGTCCATCCATCGAGAATTGCTTACAACAGCTTATTTCAAAACTCGTCATTCAACTTATATTCTATCTCTAACCACAGTTATACCAAAACCACTAACTACTTTATAGAGTCATGTTTCGCCCAGGCAAGCGTCGTGCTGAGAGCGATTTCGCCAACAAACGTGTCAGCAAGCGACGGCAAACCCTTTCTCCTCAAGAGCCTGTACGCCAAGAGCATTACAATGAAATCATGGCAGCAATCTACTGGGATCTGAATATTGCTTGTTATTTCCCAAGGATTGTTCAGGGTAAGCCCGAGAGCATTGATTGGACGATGAATGTCGATATCAACGACAGTCTATCTAACTTTATGGAGCAAACCTTCGCACATATCAGTCAACAATTATTATACGAGCCAGGAGACCGTTCTGGCAGAATTTACCGGGCCCTTGATTGGCTCGGTTGGAAAGTATTCACTATTTGTGCGCATGCAGCAGCCTTCCGAGCTGCCATAGAGAATGAGAATGACACGGATTGGAACAACCTTCTCTCAACCCTTTTAACTGAGCGACGCAGCATTGAGATATTCGCCCGTACCCGAGACTTGGAATGGCGTGGACCACTTCTTTCAAGGGCTGGAGAAGACTGGCCGGGTCTCAGTGAAGCCCTCGCACCGGAGATTAATCTAGCTACGGAACACCCGCATCATGTTGTGCAGACTGAGATCGGTGGTCTTCGTCGACCAATGTTTCCATGGGACGATTCTGCTAAGCCTCAGGTAAACATCAAAGGTAACTTCTTCGTTCCCGGACGCAACAAGGTGGATCGATTGGCACGGACAACTGCATATGGTAAATGCTACCTCTGCAGTTGTGAAGAAATCTGTGAATGTGACCCCATGTTTGTTGCGAGTGATTTTATTGAGCTTCGAGAGTTTCCTGGTCAGGGAGCGGGAACTCGGGCACTGGCTAACTTTCCAGATGATATGTGGCTAGGTGAGTACAATGGAGAGATTCGAAATAAACCAACTTATCCTACCGATGATGTTTTTAGCATGCAAATAGCTTGTAGTGGAACAGAACCAGGAGAGATCCATCGTTTCAATGATGCCTTGGTGGACCCATCCCGATTTGGTGGATGGACTCGATTTTCGAATCATCATTGTGATGAAGCTAACGCCAGTGCAACCTGTTTTAATGCGGGAGACCGTTCTAATATTGTGCTTAGATCAGTTAAGGAAATACCCATCTTTGAACAAGTCAGGATCGATTATGGTCCCGGATATTGGAGTACACCACGTCGACGTTGCCAGTGTGGGTCTGACATGTGTGTTTCTCGGAGATTTAGACGTATCTAGATTTAATTTTAGCACAGAACAAATAGAATTTGCTTGTATCACTCAATGATCAATGATCCCATGTCATACAACCTTCTCACTTTGTAGTGCATGCAAATGTCGATCCGCTGCAGGCACAGACGAGCCTCGGAAGTGACCCCGCAATGTCAATGTCGTTTCATGCGGGGAAGCTCCAGTCTTGACTTGACCTTCCTGCAACTCCCCTTTTTCCTCCAATTTTGAATTCTCGGAGGATTTGTACAATAATAACTTCTCACTTGGAAAAGTCATGAAGCTGTCGTAAGCTTGCAAATTTGGAACTCGGAAAGCTATCATGCGTGTTTGTAAAGGGATCTTCGGAGGTCTCCGATTTGGACGACAGCTTCACTCCGTTCACTTACATCGGCGAACACTGCTTACCGAGAGCTATATACGGGGTCCATTGAACGTGAGTACTCCTGTTTGAGACTTGTGTCTTTGTTGCAATCAATTCATTAGCTAGAAAACATGCTAACACGGCCGTTTTTGCTAGCCGCCCTTGATTGAATCGACCGTTGGTGAGCACTTTGCGAAGGTTGTGACCGAACATGGTGATAGAACAGCGTGAGTTATTCATACCAATTGAATCTACCTAGATGCCTTAGCCAACTTATCTCATTATTATCTCTTTTGAAGTGTTATCTCGAAGCATCAGAACGACCGTGTCACCTACGCCTCTCTTGATGCCAAGAGCAATGCGCTTGCCCGGGGCTTGGAATCGGTAGGGGTGCGAAAGGGCGAAAGAGTCGGGGTAATGCTGGGAAACTCGATGGAGTATGCTGTGGTAAGTCGCGGTGATCAGTTGAACAGCTAGGCAAATCATGGTGGTTGCTCATTATTTACTAGGCAACATATGCTCTGTTCAAACTAGGAGCCGTTCTGGTAAGTCTCTCCAGCTAGTTCTACTATAGCATGGATGTCCTCTGATTCTTTTGGCTCCAGGTACCACTTAACCCAAGCTTCAATTCCACACAGGTCATCTCTGCTCTAAGTCATCTGGAGGCGAGTCACCTCATTATAAGCGCCGAATCAAATCTACCTCGCAAGGACCCTCGCAACAATGTCTCTCTCCTCGAGCACATGGTTGAAGACCTATCTAGCTCGAAACTCCAATCAGTCCGCATTCCCTCCCTTGAGAAAGTTATTCTTGTCAACAATTCATCTGGCCGGGTAGATATATCTTCCTACAAAAGCCTGACGCCGTTCTCCTCAATCATGTCTCAATTGCCTGGGGATGGTCGTCCATTGCCCGAACAGAACCTCTCCCCTCAAGATATTGTCAACATTCAATTCACGTCCGGCACGACTGCCATGCCAAAAGCGGCCTGCCTTAGCCACCGTTCGATTCTAAATAATGGCTCCCAAATTGGCGACCGTATGCAACTCACCCCCAACGATATAGTATGCTGCCCACCACCAATGTTCCATTGCTTTGGTTCTATTTTGGGTTATATGGCCACGGCAACACACGGCTCTGCTCTCGTATTCCCAACCGAGTCGTTTAATGCCCGTGCGGCTTTGCAAGCTGTGCAAGAAGAAAAATGCACTGCACTTTATGGCGTGCCTACGATGTTCCTGGAGGAGCTTAGTCTCATCGCCTCGGGCGAGGTTTCAGACGAGGGATTCCAGCACCTACGTACCGGAATTGCAGCTGGAAGCAGTATTCCTGCAGAGCTTATGAAAAGGCTACATAAGATATTGAACCTGACTGAACTGACGATCTGTTACGGGATGACAGAGACGAGTCCTGTCTCGGCGATGACTGCTACCAATGACCCTATAGACAAGAGAATCAGCACTGTCGGGAAGTTAATGCCACATGTCGAGGCCAAAGTCGTGAGCCCAGAAGATAGCTCTCGGATTCTTCCAACCGGAATTCGAGGAGAGTTAGCGGTTAGTGGCTACCTGCTGATGAACGAATATTGGGGAGACCCTACGAAGACAACGGAAGTTATGATTCCTGATAAGACTGGGAAGGTTTGGATGCATGTAAGTTGGCTTATATTCGGACTTCTAGGAGTTGCTTGAAGACTGATACACTCTGTACTAGACTGGAGATGAGGCATCTATCTCTGAAGACGGTTATATATCCATCACGGGGCGCATTAAGGACTTGATTATCCGCGGGGGCGAGAACATTCATCCCCTGGAAATCGAGAATTGTTTATTAGCCCATCCTGGCGTTGTCGATGTCTCTGTCGTCGGTGTACCAGATGAACGATATGGCGAAGTCGTCGCCGCTTTCATATTCGCTCGAGATCAAGCCTCCAAAGCTGTCACAGCTGAAGAGATTCAGCAATGGGTTCGTGAGCATTTGAGCAATCATCTCGGTACGTACCTCTTTGCCATGGCATTATTTGCACTGTTCTAACATTACAGCTAGTTCCCAAATACGTATTCTTTCTGAATCCTACGGACACGTTCCCTAAGACGGCGAGTGGGAAGATTCAGAAATTCAAACTTAGGGAACAGGCCGTCAAGCTGCTTGCTCGCACTTGAGGTGGATCTCCTGATAACAATATTTATGTTCATTAAGCATCATATACATTGCATGAAATAGGCTCCATCGGATGTTAGCGATATCACTGAATCACTGAATCACTGAGACTCTTCGGAGTAGTAACATTTCCATATGTGAGAAAATCATTGTTTCGTGTGGAATCCTAAATGACATTCCTGTAGCTGTAACGGCAAAGAGAATCCGATTACTGCGTATTAAATCAGAGCGTAGATCCAAGACGCAAGACGCGGAGCCCGAAGTCTCAGACAGACAAAGGTCGTCGATGGGAATGCTGACATTCTCAAGTAGTCTGCCTCTGTAAGGTCTTATATCCTCGAGCTCCATGGAATGAGGTATAACTCATTGAAGCCATGACAGACTTTTGTGATATGTTAGAGCATTAGACTTGTGTGTATAAGTGCACACCACACCCTTTAATCAAAAATCTTGAATGCCCGTCTCACCCTGCAGTTTTTCCCGGGCATCTTCACCACGAGAATCACCAACCACCCATTCGGGTTCCTCGTCCTCGAAATAATCATCCAACTCCTCGGACAAATCATCATACTCCTCATTCTCATCAACAGTCTTATAATCAAAGTCCGGATCATCACCTCTCATGAATCGCAGTCCCATTTCCCATTGCCAAGCCTTCTCTCCTTCTTCCTTGTTGGCGGGGATATCATCACGATCCTCGGCCAGGATCTCACCATTGCGACCACGGGTATAGCTAAGCATCGCGTTGGGATCTGGATTGGCCAGCGCATCTATCTTCGCTTCAGACCGCATCAAATCCGTCTGTAAGACTCCGGAGAATCCCTTCGCGCGGCCTTGCGCTTCTCTTTCCTGCGGTGTTTGGAATCGACGGATGAGACGGTCGTACAACAACGGATCTAAAAGTTTCAAGGGAGGATCCCTCAGGAGTTAGCTAGATTGAACAATTTCTTCTCTTTGCAATACACATCGTTCACGCTAGGATCCAATTTAGAAATTCAGATAGTGAAGGTGTGTGCAGCAAATGGAAAGAGAGCGAGCGGACCGGCTAGCTCGAGCTCCGCCGAGAAGTACTCGGGGTGCTGATCCAGGTACCGCTTGCGACGGTTCTTAACCTGGACAGAAGGGTGTTTCTCATCGGGCATTTCTGTACTTGGCTGGAAGCCGGTATCCATGGGGAAATGTGGCATCCTGAAGGGATCTCTCCTTGTTTCAAGTAGAGTCACGACAGTCGCGAGATTGTGGGGAAAAAAGAGGTGAGTTGGGAACGCGGAAGACGGCGGCAAAAGGCGTCGTTTCTGCCACTCCTCGATTTTCTTTTCTATTTTTTTTTTCAGCCTTTTGCGATTGAGAGATGCCGTCTGTTTGAACGTGTAAGTTTTGTTCTTATCTGGGACTGGTTCAGCTCTCTGAAACTGGGAACACTATCTTTTTCTAATTATTGTTGAGGTGGAATTGCTGACATGACATCTTGCAGATGCACTCTTGAGCCACCATATTCACTTTTGATAGTGGCAAAGCTCAAATAGATAGCTTGGATATCATGTCTCTTGAGCAATATATCCGTCAAGCCGATCTGCCCCGGCTGGGGTCGGGTATGGCATTGCTGTTCCTAGCAGCTTTCTACTCGCCGGTGATGGTGTTAGTGCTTTCGCCTGTCTATGGCTCCTTGCCAGCGCATATCTTCCACAGCTACGGCGTCGGAATTTTTGGCATTGCTGGCTGGTTCCTTAAGGATCAAATCATGAAACGATTTGGTCGTGTCGCTGCTTATCTTCTCCCTGTCTTGGCCTTTTGGACTCCGACCTTGCAGTATTTTCTGCTGCAGCAGAGCTCGAAGCTGGGTAACCCAGCTGGTCCAGTTATCACTGAACTTTTCGGTTACTTCCCTTTGATTACTTTGACTGTAGCTATTGCTGGAAAGCAGATCCAATATGCTCTCCATCTTGAGGCCCAGGGTGATCTGGTGGTCGAGCATGTGCCTATGCTAGCTTCGTATGCTATCTATTCTGCGAGTGAGCATATTGCCGAAGTCATCCTCTCTTCCACCATTGGTTTCACGGTCCTCTTCACTCGTGCTGGTCTGCAATTTATCATTGCTGCTCTTTACGCGGCGGTTATTCCGTCCAAGATGCTTCTGTTGGCGATCCCATCGGTTCTCTTCTCGTTGACATCGGATGTGCACCTCGGAGGCATCAGCGGTGTTAACTCTGCCATCAGTCACGAGGGATATTCTCTCATCGCGCGGCAAGAATCATACACCGGATATATCTCTATCTTGGAAAACCAAAATGATGGTTTCCGAGTCATGCGTTGCGATCATAGTCTGCTTGGTGGTCAATGGACCAAGACCACACCTGGTTACCACCCAGAAGTTGAAGACCCTATCTATGCCATCTTCGCCATGCTCGAGGCCGTCCGTTTAGTCGAGCCTGACCACGGTGGTCCTCGCGTGGATGCTAACAGTAAAGCACTGGTCATGTAAGGGTAGCATGTTCAACATTCGAGTAATATACTGGCTAACCATCATGAATAGTGGCCTTGGAATCGGCACTACCCCTGCTGCTTTGATGAAGCACGGTATTGATACTACTATTGTGGAACTTGACCCTGTTGTGCACAAGTTCGCGACCAAGTACTTCAACCTCCCCTCCAACCACCACGCGGCCATCGAAGATGCAACCAAATTTGTAAAGCGCTCCTTGAAATCCGCTGTTGTTCCTCAATACGACTACATCGTTCATGACGTCTTCACCGGCGGTGCTGAACCAGCGGAACTTTTCACCGTCGAATTCCTCAACGATCTCAAGTCGCTACTCAAAGAAGACGGTGCCATTGCCATCGTAAGTTCAATATCCGGTCATACTACCCCCCAAACATACACTGACTCATCAACCAGAACTATGCTGGCGATGTGAACCTCTACCCAACCGGCCTCATCATCCGCACTATCCAAGCAGTCTTCCCCTCTTGCCGCATTTTCCGCGAGCACCCAGCCGACAATGACGCCAATAACCCCGACTTCACCAACATGGTCCTCTTCTGTAAGAAGAGCTCTAGCTCCCCGATTGAGTTCCGCGATGCCGTGCCGGCCGATTACCTGCACAGCAAATCACGACAGAGCTACCTCGTTCCCAAGCACGAGATCAGCCCTGCTCTATTCTCGTCGATTCCTAAGGGTGGAAGATCGGTTCTCAAGGCGGATGAAGTCAAGAGACTTTATAAATACCAGGATCGCGGTGCACTGGAGCATTGGGCTATCATGCGCAAGGTTATTCCTGATGCTGTCTGGGAGAATTGGTAATCCTCTAGTGAATTTGTATTATGTAACATGTGATATGGAGTAACTACTCAATATTCTACATTTCTTCTTGTTCATCTGATATGACTGTATAAAAGGGCTCTTAGATTCTGGCGTCAAGAGCGAGTCGTTGTGTATCTAGCTCTATCATGATAATTACAGTATCAACTCATACTATTAGTAAACGTACCCTCGTACCTAGATGAAGAGCAAGGAAAATCCAATACTATGTTGAAAAAAGATTCACATTGGTATCATTATCTAGCACCCCTAAAGCCATCGGAAAACCAGGGGACAAAAAAAATAACTATGCACAGACCCACCCTGCATAATCCATCTACTTCCTATATCAGAGAACCAGACTCATAATAAGACCAACCCCTCCACAATATGTACGCTCACGAAACTAAAATACAGCCCAAGCAGAGGAGGTAATGGATGGAGAGAGAAATGAAAGAGGGTAGATGATAAATCAGGCGGATGGGCTGCCACGAGGGCTGCTGCTACCGGGCTTCTTAACGAGACCGGCGAAGAATTGGGCCAATGCTTGGTTGTGGGCTTTTTCATCCCCTGGGTTTGCAGGGGTACTATCCTTTCTTTGCGTTCGACTGGCTTCGCGATCCTGTGGAGGGTCAGAAATATAAGTTGCTAAAAGAAAGGGGCAATGAATCAAGGATATGTACTTACGCGAAGTTTCTTCAGCATGTCATCCGCATCGACTTGAATTCCACCCATGTTAAATTGAACAGGACCAATGTGCTCGTTGACCTTGCCCTGGTCGTCCATTGGAGACATCTCCAGCTGAGGAGTTTGCTGGCTCGAGCGGTCCTTTTCATCCTCCGCTTTGAGCTGTTCAAGTACCTCGACTTGTTTCGCCAGGAATCCCTGCGTATCGGAGGTCTCGACTTCGACTTTCGTCCCGTTGGTGTTGTTGCTGTTGGGGTGGGCGATTGTAGTATCCCGCTTGGGGTCTTGAATAGTCTGTTCAAACACCGTCACGGCACTCGTGCCATCATCGGCCTCTGCATTCTCGTCCCGTGGAGGAGGATTCGCGGGTTGGTCAAGAGGCTCAGGAGCGTCTTGAATCTCGATGGACCAGGCGGTCGAAGCACCCTCCATATCAAACCCTTCACGTATGATCCGAATCTTGCCCCAGGAATCCCAGTTGGCCGGGACCAGGATCTTATCCCTGTCGATCACATTGTGCTTTAATGACTGTCGTTTCAAAAGAGAGTGTATACCAAGTGAGGAGTGGATCAGGCTTTGCAAAGAGTTTGCAAGGAAAGGTGTAGTATAAATCAAAGATGCGCCATCTGTGAAATGTTAGAATCGAGTAATAAGCTTGGAGAGGGACTTCGGAGCTCACGTTTCAGCAAAAGTGTACGCATGAATTGAAGAATGAAGTCGAATTGTTCTTCGTGCCAGCCATGGTCTTTTTCAAGTTTTTCAATCTTGTCCGCCTATATTCCATCCATGTCCGATTAGCATATTCTCCCTGGTCAATCGGTGTTCACTTTTAGATATAAACATACACCTTGACAAACTACACACATCGGAACTCCCAACCCTTCATCCCACTCACCAGGTCCAAGTGGTATTGTGACAGGACCACCCGAGTTGGACAAACCACCAGCTGCGGCGGAACCGGCATCCATACCTCTTTTGCGATCACGCCACTCTGTCATGACTTCCTCCATGACAAGCTTTGTATCATCATCCAGAGAGACCATCACAGAGCGCAAAAGACGGACCCATTCTCTTAGTCTTCGGACCCAGGTCCAAGGGTCAGACCAGTCCAACAAGATAACAACTAGGGTTTCTGGCACAGATTGAGGAGTCAAGAGCGGTTTGAGGAGAGGTGCAAATGACGGGGAGGGTTCGGACAGCAGATATGCTGAGACGCGCGCCAATGTATCTTCTTGATCGGCATCAAGTACATCGCGATATGTGTACCCAAGAGCAAATTGATTCGCGATGGGGGGCGTCTTCCCCTTCCGTTTTTCATTCACTAAACTGGGGTCTGCGGAGGTGTCTGCCGAGAAGGTCTCAAGGAATTCTCGCTGGCTTTCTGGAGTACCACCTATAATTTCAACAGTCAGTACTGATGCACATTTATATATTCTCACATTTGCTTCCTCAGTGACAAAGGCAAGGCCGAGGTTCAACTGGAGTGGCAGTCCGCATAGGTTCAATTTGAAGCAGTCAAACACGAACCTAAGATCAACAGGTTCTTCTCTGGTAGGCGCTTTCCATTGGCAACACCGTCTAGCAGCGACGACCAAATATTCTTCTTTGAGCCATCTTTACTTGTGGGCCGACTATTAGCACCAGGTGCTTTGGATCCGCGAGTCGGACTGGAAGACATCGTCTGCTCTAGTCCCACCATGCGTCAAAGAGGCGGTGGCATGTAACCTTCCAAGCACTAGCAGTAGGGTATAATCAACACTGAAAAAGGCGATCAAAGCCAAAGAATAGCTATAAAGTCCGAATGGTGGCGTTGAGGGGAGAGTGAAGAAAGTCCAGGCGCGCGCTGCGCGGTCAGGGGAATCTGGAGAAGGCGGGACAGAAGTTGAGATTAGTATTTGGCTCTCACAGAGTCCCAGTAGACACAAAGACCGTGTCCCGATCAATGCAAATAAATTTCAGTACTAATCGCAGGTCAAATGACGCCACGAAAAGATTGGGGTGGGTTAGCAGGGGAGGGAAAGTTGGAGTCGAGTAAACAATTGGTGATTTTACGGTTCCGCAGATGCTCCGGTGGAACCCTTTTTCGCTCTCTTCCCAACTTTCTTCTCTTCTACTCTCCAACCACACGATGAATTCCATTCGCGAGGTCCAGCAGCTCAACAAGCGCGAGCTTGAACATGCAGTGTATGTCCCAGCTTCTTATATCTATCCTATTCTCTTTCTCTCATTATGCGTCTCCCCATTCCAGATCGATAGCTAACTAGGTTGCGTCTTGTCTAGGCCTCCCGAAGCGTCATGGCACGCAGACTACCGAGACACCGCGTATGTCTACATTGGTGGACTACCGTTCGACCTGTCAGAGGGAGATATCGTAACGATATTCTCTCAGTACGGTGAACCCGTACACGTCAATCTGGTCCGCGACAAAGAAACGGGCAAAAGTCGGGGATTCGCCTTCCTCAAATATGAAGATCAGCGCAGCACAGATTTGGCCGTGGATAACCTGGGAGGTGCAACAGTTATGGGTCGCATGTTACGAGTTGATCATACAAGATATAAGCGTCGCGATGACGAAGAGGAAGGCGATAATGTCGCTAGACTCATGGGCGACGCGGCGATTGACGACAGCAAAAAGGTCGACGAAGATCGGGGCAGTCGGAGAAAGCGACGAGGCGAAGACAATGAAAGAGAAGAACGACGTCCGTTACTCAAGGAGGAGAAGGAACTACAGGATCTGATTCAAACCCATGACGAGGAGGACCCGATGAAGGAGTTTCTTATTGAGGAAAAGAAAGAGGAGGTCGCGCTCGCCATTGAAAGGTACCAGAGCGAAAAGAAAAGATCTTCTAGACGTCGTGACGATAGCAGAGAACGCTCGAGCAGACATCACCGTCGTCATCGGTCTCGTAGCCCGGAGCGCAGACACCGTTCTCGTCGTTCGCCAGACCGAGACCCTGAGAGGTCTCGTCGCCGGTCTACAGAAAGAGAGGAGAAATCAAGGAGAGACAGAGATCGAACACCTGGCCGATCTCGCTCGCCTGGGTCTCGTACGCATCGCAGTGACCGTGACAGGCATGACCGTCGCCGATGAAAAGGCCCTTCCTACGAATATATACGAATGAGGTTTTGAGTTGCCAACGACCTCGATTAAGATTTCACCATGTCTATGGCCATTATCGAATACAGAACTTCTGGGTCGCTTTTTGAAATACAAGGTATACTTACTATCTACAAATCACAAATCGACAGCTCTCTCATCCGCCAAGATACCGTTTCCAACCCTCACGTACGCAATATCGTTTCCCATCATCGCCATCGTGAAGCAGGAATTTCTCCCATCGGCCTTCTTTTCCGGACCCTATTACCAGCATTGTGTTGTCATCCAACCAACCTATGACTCCCTTTTTTGGCCGGCCGTGGGATGCGAAAGATTGAACAGATGATTGCTCTTGAAGGGACTCATCTCCCATCGCAAAGTGTGCACTTGCAATAGAGTATGTGTCCGAGAATACTCGTGGGAGCAAAGGGAGTCTACCGAGAATACCCCATTTCTGACTTATGGGTTCTTCGGTTGCTGGAGCCGGGGACTGACTGCGAGCTCCAGTGTGATGCGGATTGGGGACATCAAATACATGAAGAGTGCCTTTATCAGATGTGACTGCCAGTGTAGTGTTGGAGGGGGAAAAGGAAAGAGAGAAGACCACGGCATGGTCAACACCACGTCGTAACTCCGCCAACTTTGTGCAGTTTCCGGTTGAAAATATACGAATCAATGTTCCCTATTGGATTGTTAGTTGGTCATACATTTCAAAGAAATAGAGAATCAGGGATCCCATACTGCTTCACTTGCTGTAGCAAGCATTTCTCCATCGTGGCTTAGGGCCATCGCACGTAGTGGAGAACTATGGGCTGGGATAATGCTAATATTCCCTGTTGTCAATTCGACTAGCTGCACTTGTCCCGGGGATCTGCCGGGGAAAGCGAGTAACTTCTCTCCCAGACATACTAGTCCCAGGGGATTATCAGATGTTTCGTAGACAGAAAGCTTCTTCGGGGGTGTTGAGAAGGCAAAGACGTGGACACTATTTAAGATTGCAACGACGATTTTGGACCTGGAGAGGTTGACACCTAGGACGGAAGTTCGAAACTCGAGAGTGATGGCGGCTTTTTGTTTCGCATCATCCCAGATTACCAGCTATGGAGATAGTCTTTGGTTATACTCCCATCCAATTTTCGTTGAGAGAAGCTCATGGGGCATCTTATTGAAGACACACCTTATTCTGAGGGAACTTCGGGGTTCGTCCCCCGCCGACGATAGCCAAGTAGTTAGACTGGCCGAGCATTTCAACGACACCGATACCTGCATTGAAGTCTAGTGCACCAATGACGAGTTAAGTTGGAGTTTATGGTACGGGGAAAAAAGCGAGCGAAGCTCTCTAACCTCTAGAAACCTTGAGTTCACAAGGATTCGAGTTGAACACTAGAGTATATCTTAGCCTCTGTTCTCTCAGTGAGAGCTATACATAGTACTCTTCAAATATAGAAAGGAATGGCGATCTCATACCACAAAATCCAGTGTCTAAGCCCACTGAAAAACAGCTACTGTCATTGTTGAATGTCGCCGACAAGGAATATGGCCCAACGGACTCATCGATAACCTGGCGGGTGTCCATGATTGCGCCGCATGACGTGAGTCTAGTAAAGTTGCGAATATATGGAAAGTGAAAGGGCTAAGCCGATCAGAATTGTAAGAGGTACTGCGTCAATACTCGTCAGCTCAATCCACAATGAAGGGGGATAGAGACCAGGAGTGTACCGGATGGATAGACATGACAGTCCATTGAAGATGGAGCTCTCCCCGTCGATCGGCGATAAGGCGGAGGAGGAGGGGAATTGGGAGCTTGGACCATTTAGTGCCTCAGGCATGAAATATTGGCTGACATAATACAATATTATCAGGAAGTCACGACCCACTCGCGCCTGCCCCTGAGTGTTCATCGAAAAGATGGGAATTGCTGATACTCGAGCATTTCAGAGAAGATTTGATAGTCATTATATAGTAATAGGACTTAATGTATCATCTTTATTGAATTGGTTGATTGTACAATTATATTGATCGTTCTATAAATTAATCCAATGGATCCAATCTCTCAAAGCCCATGGTTGACTCCCAAGTACAGTAGAGCTGGAGAACAGGACGTCCCGTGATTGGCTCGCAGATTAGGGAAAGGGGGAAACACGACGAGGAACTGTCTTTCCTCCGCCTTCAACAACCCCCCCTACTCTCTTCATTTGAGATCCTCAGGAGAGTTCCATTTACACCTTTTTCTTTTCTTGTTGGTTCCTTGCTTTGGAATCTTCTCCCATTCAGGTCTCTCCTATCCTTTATACCCTCGTCTTTTCACAGCCCACCATGTCGTCGGCTCTCAACGCGGTATGTTCCCCTTTTCTTTCCATCCAGAAATGTTGCCCCATATTTTACTGGATGAGGTCAAAAAAAAGTTCTTTAAGCTGACGAAAGTCCCCATTGTGGGCAGATTAAGATCCGTCGCAAGAAGAATGTCAAGAAGGGAATTCAGTTCTGCTTGATGGTCTGCGGTGCCAGTGGAACTGGTACGTATCCTTCCTCCGCTCTGCCGGAGTGTCCTACTTCGAATTGATCGCTGACTATCACCCAATTCAGGTCGTACAACCTTTGTCAACACTCTCTGTGGAAAGCAAGTGCTAGAGGGCAAGGACGCTGATGACCCCGAGCATGCCCATGAGGAGGAGGGTGTGCGCATCAAGCCCGTCACCGTTGGTGAGTCTGAGTCGATTCAAGAATCAAGTTCCGCCGCACCAATGCATTCTTCGAATACTGACCATCTTGGGTATTACAGAGCTCGAATTGGATGAGGAGGGAACCCGCATTTCTCTGACTATCGTTGATACGCCCGGCTTCGGTGACCAGATTGACAATGAGGCTAGGCATGTCCCCTAAACCGGGCTATCCTCTGTCCGGTGAAATAGCGAACTCTTCCTCCTGCTAACATTCTATACAGCTTCGGCGAGATTGTCGGCTACCTCGAGCGCCAATATGATGATATTCTTGCGGAGGAGTCTCGAATTAAGCGTAACCCCCGCTTCAGAGACAACCGTGTCCACGTGCTCCTTTATTTCATCACACCCACCGGCCACGGTCTCCGTGAACTCGACATTGAACTTATGAAGCGCCTGTCGCCACGTGTCAACGTCATTCCCGTCATCGGCAAGGCCGATTCGCTCACGCCCGCAGAATTGGCCGAGTCCAAGAAGTTGATCATGGAGGATATTGAGCACTATCGCATTCCCGTCTACAACTTCCCATATGATATTGAGGAGGATGATGAGGACACCGTAGAAGAGAACGCCGAGCTGAGGTCGCTGATGCCCTTCGCCATTGTGGGTTCCGAGGACTTCGTTGAGATCGATAACAAGAAAGTGCGCGCTCGCCAGTACCCATGGGGTGTGGTCGAGGTTGAGAACCCCCGACACTCCGATTTCCTTGCCATCCGCAGTGCTCTCCTCCACAGCCACCTCGCCGATCTGAAGGAGATTACCCACGACTTCCTCTACGAAAACTACCGTACCGAGAAGCTCAGCAAGAGTGTGGACGGTGCTGCTCCGTACGTCTTCCATTATGTTTTGCATACTGCATATATCGAACCATGCTAACAATCGTTTTTAGGGCCCAAGATTCTTCAATGAACCCCGAGGACCTTGCCTCTCAGTCTGTCCGCCTCAAGGAGGAGCAACTCCGCCGCGAGGAGGAGAAGCTGCGCGAGATCGAACTCAAGGTGCAGCGCGAGATTGCCGAGAAGCGGCAGGAACTGCTGGCCCGCGAGAGCCAGCTCAGAGAAATCGAGGCTCGCATGGCACGCGAGGCCAGCCAGGGCAACGTCAGCGAGGCCACTGGAGAGGCTTAGATATACCCTGTCGAAAATGCGGCTCATTCAGCGGGGCGCCGGTTCGCAATGTGATACCGTTTGTGCCAACATCATGTTCTTTTTTCCGTGGCACGTTGGTTTCTGTTTATGGGGATAATATTGACTGTTTATTCACGTTAATAGCTTTTTACTTTTTTTCGATTTCTTTCCCTCTTTGTCCCTGGTGTCTCTGCAGAGACGGGCCATCCCAACATAGAATGCAACGCTCCGCTTTCAACGATGGGTACAAATTTCCTTCCATTCCTGCTTTCCAAGTGGAAAAAGCAGCAGATTCCACTCATCGCTGCTATTCAGAATATGAATATTCGCCCCACTATTTCCACTTCCCATGGACCTTTAAAGGGGATCCCTCGAACGTGTCAGGGTCAGATGCAGAGAGACAAGCACAATCCTTCATTCTATCATCATTCCCCCTATTCCCTGTGCCCGGGGACTAATATTTATGCAAACTATTTTACACTTACAGTGGTCCTTCTCATTATTCACTCCCTTCCCTTCCCTTTTCTTCTGGCACATGTATCTAAAGTCCCCACCACAGCAAGATTCCCTCTTCTTCCCTTTTGTATTTTGCGTTTGGATCCCATTTCCCATTTCCCTCTTACCTCTTCCTTTCTGGGCATTTCCTAGTAGTACCTAGTCCGATAGTCTCAATAAGGAAGAAAAAGTATCTTGGTCTCTTTCTGTTTCGAACACGTAGATTGATCGTTGGGTGATTTCTGGTTTGATAATCCGACTTAGGTACCATGATGTGTCAGATATGAGGAATGGTGGGTAGGCACTCAGCTTAAAAGAAATGCATGTTGTCGATAGTCTGTTAGATAGATCCAAAATGGATAGATGCGCAGTATCGTCAGTGCCTTCATGTCGTTGGGTGGGTTGAGGGATCAACTTCAAAGCCCTGAAATTGATAACACCCGCAACATGCACGGGAATTCCCATTAAGTAACCCCGAGTACTTCTGAACAAGGTGCGGGAACCTTGAGCACAATGCAATACTAGTACTGCTATTAGATGAATAAAATGATGGTAAAAGATAAAATATTATACTAGTATATTCTTTGATCCGAGTCTCAACTACAAATTTCTACCTGTCCAAAACACGGCACTCCGCATCAATAACATTGGAAGTAAAAGATTACCTCAAAAGTCAACAGTACAGGAAGGTTAAGATGAGAAAGTGCAAGAAAGCAAGAGAGATGAATGTGGTAAAATGGGAGGACATGGACATTACTTCGCAGGCCATGCGGGTTGGAAAAGACAAGAAGAGCAGAGCAATGGGAACGAAGAAGTCCAGAATAAAATTTTAAAGAAAGGCAAAGAAAAGAAGAGAAAAAGATCTGAAAAAGGGGAGAAATGCAACAAAAGGGGACGCATAGGTGCAAATTGCAGAGAAATAGAATAATAGAATAAAATAGGAACAAACCAGACACGCAAGAAAGTGGTATTTGCGCTCCATTGTACAATCAAAATCAAAATGGAAAATGAGCCTCCCGAACAGAGGCTATCTTTTGGGCTTCGGTGAGATGAGAGGTAGGATGATAGATGGTGTGTGAGAAACGAAGCCAGTGGTAGGTTGTGGGAGAGGGGGAGAGAGAACTGGTAAGATGCGGATGGGTTTGAATGATATTACAAGACAGAAAGCTGCCCAAGGAGGATTTCGTTTGCTTTGCTTTGCTTTGCTTCCATTCAGCACATCCTGTATTGCTCCCAGCCCACGTAAATTTCTCTGGACGAGCTTGTGACTTCATTTCCTTGAGAGGATGGCCCGGGCTCTGGGACTGGAATTGCAATGGTTGGTTGGTTGCATGCTATGATGCACTTAGATGCACTTAGCGGGCAAATTAGATGTATTGCTGAGGTTTGTTCCAGAAATCCAAGCTAGCAACCACATCCTCGCCTGATTCATCTTCATAAGCGTAGATGATCTGTAGGGGGAAATTTAGTTAGTATATGAATGAGAGACATAGCGAAAGCCACAGGGAACATACCTCGCGAGTGGAAGAGTGAAGCATGCGGATGTTCTTTCCAGTCATGATGTGAATCAACTCGCTCGTCTCTACATGGCGAATCTCAACAAAGTTGGGCTCGAATGCCAAGATGTAGGGGTAGGAGAGAGCGAAGGCAGTGGGAGTACCCTCCCAAGAGATCCTCCAATCCGGACGAGCACGCCATCCATTGCGATTAACGAAGAAAGAGAAATCACTGTAGTTCAGAAGGAATTCACCATTCATACGCTCGATATGGATTGGCTTGACGTTCTCCTTGCGTGCAACGAAATCAAGAGATGTGTCGGCCTGATCCAAGAGAGACTGAGTTTCGGTGGTTTCAAGACTGACAACCTCAAATCCACGCGCGCAACCAACGCACAAGGTTGATCGCAAGAAATGAATTGAGGAAGACTCTGCAGGAATATAATATTCCTTGAACGGCTTGAGCGTGTCTTGGCCACTCTGGAACATCTTGCTGACAGCGGACTTCTTTTTGCCCTTGGCTAGATTGTCCATAGGCTCGTACACCTTGATGGTACTGGACAAAGCCGAAGTCTTCACCGAACAGACAAGATGACGACCTAGACCGATACCCGCCTTGAAGAAGTTGGCATGACCTTGGATCTTCTTTGGACGCTTGGCAAGGGCATTTTTGTTGTCCTCTCCTAGCTCGAGTGCATCCATGGGATAAGATGACAGCGTCTTATTGGCCAAAACCAGCAGCAGCTGATACTCTTCCAGAGTGTCGATTTGAGTGACTTGGCTAGCTTCCAAAACCTTCTTTGGCTTGGCTGACTTGTCCTTAGGCCAGCGTTCAGATAGGTAAATGCCGCTGTCGGTTCCAAAAACCAATTTCCGTCCACCGTCAACTGGGACACAGCAATTGACCCGATTGACGGCAGAGAAGAATCTTTCGCTTAAGACTGTCTTGTTGTAGAAGTTGCTGTTGCGCTCCCAGAGCTTCCTCTGCTGTTCCTCTACCATTTCAATGAACTTCCGCCTTTGAGTAGGGGACGTGGCGTAGAGAGTCTGCTCATAACCACCTTTACCAAGATGGCGGAAGGTGATTGGCAACTGTCCATCCTTTGCAGGAGGAGGCAATGGGGAAGTTTTGTTGGATAGTAAGCTGGATGATGGCCTCTTGGAAATTCCAACCCTCGGAATCACCTCGTCCATCTGCGCAATCACCAGAAGCTCGAGAGGAATAGGTTTCTTGTAGACTCGGAATTCTTCGCGCTTATTCACTATCTTGATACGAACAAGAAGGACTGCGTGGTCGAAGAGATATGCCGTAACCTCTGAGCTCTCCGCGGTGGTTTTCTTGAAAGCCATCTTGGTCAGCATCTGGCGATTCTCTTCGGTGAGCTTCAAGTCCACGTAGTCTCCGGGGTTGAACTTGAGAGAGCCGTTAAGCTGTACTAAGTTGAAGTGGTTTTCAGCCTTTCCACTTTCGGTGTTGACACGCGACAGGAAACTCTTGATCAATTTCACGGCTTTTGGAATGTCTTCCTTATCAGGATTGTCATCAGAAGTATACTTCAACACCGATTCCAAAAGAAGGGGGTATCGAGCCAGTCGAGTGGTAGGCTTGGTAAGGTAACCATTCAATTCCAATTTGCGAGACTCCTTGAGGCGCTCTGTGTCCTCAACGAACTTGGTGAAACCCGGATTCGATTGCTTCTCCTTCTCGAATTCGTATTTTCCGTAGAGTTGGTTTGCACCATACTTGATGAAAGGATCGAATTTTGGTACGTGTGTGAGGAAGATATCACCAACAGTCTGGACGACCTGGCTTTCTTTTTGGCGCGCATTCAAAGCTTCACAGAGACCGCCGTTGACCTTGAGTACCTCCAAGCAGTTGCCGAAGACAGTTCGAATGAATTTCTCGCGTCGGTGCTCCGGAATGGGGGAGGTATTGGCGGTGCCGGCGGCGCGCAAGGGACGCATCCAGAAATCCCGAAGATACTCCAAGTCCTTAACGAAATCCCGTTCGGTGTACATTATCTCAAAGATAATCTCTTGTCGTTTCTTTTCGTGGTCATCCAAGGAGTCCGAGACTTCTTTAGGAACCATGTTGATCCACAACTTTTGGTTGTCGTTGTCATCGTCATCGTCAATTGGCAAAGTACCCTTGGCACCAGAAGCTCCTAGAACGGGCTGAGGTTTGAGGTTTAATCGTGCCTGCTGCTCTAATCGTCGAGGACAAGCAATAGAATAGCAAAGACTATCCCGTGTACAAGTAGGAGAGTAACATTCCGTCAAGAGAGTAAATACTCCATTGACTTCCGAGCCAGGGGTATCCTCGCCCATAGTCTCCTTAAATTGATAGACTTCTCCGGGGGCGTCTCGAAGACGATGGTCATATGTGACATCGTGGAAGAACTTCTGCGCATCCAATGCACGGCCCAGAAGAAGTGCAAGGTTACGATCGTTGGTTCTGATGATTGTAGCAATCAGATCGACGGCATCAGTACCAGAGAAAGCGTTTTGGTACGACAAGCCGTTTTTCTGCCGCTCGCCAAGAGGAGCCTTCTCCCGAAACACATCGGCGACACGGGAGAGGAGGGCAGGATAGACCACAGGAGCTCGAGTTCGACGGGAATTGCTGGGAATCAAAGTTGCTTGGCCATTGGAGCTCTGGGTTGCTTGACTCTGAACGCTCATAGCACGGTCCTGCACTATCGTCGATGCCATCGACATTGTGCGAGATCGGGTCGAGGCATCGCTGGGTGGTCGAGGCTTGGCATAGCTATCGGCGACGGCTGCTACAGTGGTAGGCATAGAATCGAAGCGCTGTGGGGCTGGGGTCGCAAGTGATGGATCATGACCTCCCGACGGCGGGCGTCGAGACGGAATGGGTCTTCCACTAGAAGAAATATGAGGATTCTCTCGTTCCGAGGCATACGTTGTCATGGACATAGCTCGCTCGTTGGCATTTCGTTCGGGAACGGTCCGGCCCAATTGGGTCATATTCGATCCAGCATAGTAAGGTTCGCGACGCGAGGCAGCCGCAGAGGTGTGGTTGAAATTGCTAGGTGGGGCAGGGACTGGATGGGGTGGTGGACCATTGAGTCTCGCCAGCGATCGAGATCTCGTCGCATCGGAATTGAGAGCGGGAGGAGGCATCGGTCGACCCAAGTCCCGTGGATCCGGATATTGGGGCGGCGGGCCTGGTCTAGAATCCAGGCGTTGGGGTCGAGGATAAGCGAATCGACCCCCCGCTCCTGGGTACGGTCGCGCCTGTTGCTGCGGTTGCGATGACATTGACGACATTGTTGCGGCTCCGGGATTGTATGTTTGATATTGACCGGTGGGCGGTGGTGGGGGATATCCGTTTGGCGGCGCGGACGGCGGTGGTCCGTATCCATTTGGAACCTGGCGTGTTGGCGGAGGCGGCATCCTCTGGAAGTGAGGCTGCGTCACATGCGACGACATTGTGTGAGCACGACCTTGAGAAAATTGCGGAGTTTGTGAATTCATAGTCTGCGAGCGACCAGCAGGGGGAGCGGCCCCGAAGATATCGTTGAAAGCAGCATCGCGTTGTGTGGAGGAGGCAGGACCATATGGCCGGTAGTTCCGGTTACGCTGACCCCCCAAATCCGCCATGTTCACCACACCAACGATCTACCAAAAACGAGACGCCTGTCCAAGCCCGAAGAGCGAAGATGTGTATAGATTGTAGGGTAATTGGGTGTAGAAACGATGTAAAATTGGGTATTCCGAAAGGATCGTAGAGAGCGTTCAGGGCGTCGCAAGAGTTCTGTTCAAAGATCGTAGACAACGGCAGTGAATAGGGACAAACGAAGATGGTGGTCTCACGAGGTCCAACCTAGTGAGAAATATTGAAAGTCGTCTTTGTGCAAAATAGGTTCTCAGTTTGTCATAGCTTCTCCCCGGATCAACACCTGAGAGTTTGGCTGGATTTCAACGTCGGAGAGCGCCAGGAGCCGTGAGCGCAACAAAGTCAGGGCTCCTTGAAATCTCATACCCTCAGCATCCTCCTCAACCCAGGGAAATAGAAGAAGATCAGAGAGAGATAAAGAGAGAGAAATAGAGGTAAAGGTGGTTGTTGAGTGGTGGTGGTGTGGGGGGGAGGAGGAGAAGGAGGAGAGGAGAGGAGGGGAGACAAGTGAATGTTGAAAATGCAGTGATAGACTGGGGGGTAACCGCCAGGAGAAGCAGGCGGATGAGTATTGGGGGGGAAAGCCTGGTATTACAATTACCAGGTCCCGCAAACACTCATTGTTTATGGCATGATCTGGCGGAGAACCGGGTGGTATGGTATTGTCACGTTCCGAGGGGAAGCGCGGCAGTGCGCTACGGCGGGCCAAAGTGACCCTTCTGCAACAACCAGGGAGAAGACAGGCCCGGACCTCGAATTCTTGCTCTCCATCCCAGTCCTCCCCTCTAGGCCTGCCACTCACCTTCCAGTACCCTCTTGGACCAACTTATCAAAAGCTTCCACCACTTCCTCTGTCTCTCTCTCTCTCTTTCTTTCAACCATGGCGGACAGCGAGTATGCCCCCAAGTTCGCCCCATTCTTCTCATTTGTGAGTGTTCTGCCATGAGCTTGAAGCTTTCAGCATCAGCTATACTAACAGCTGAATTCTAGGCCGGCATTGCCGCTGCAGTGAGTTTTCCCTAAATCTCTATTTTGGTTTTTTAACAGGAATACTAATGACTGGCGGTCAAGATGGTCTTCGGATGTATGTGGCTTCTCTGAATCTGGTGAATGGCGGATTGGACACACAGCTGACAGCTTCACAGCGGCAGGAGCAGCTTACGGCACCGCAAAGTCGGGAATTGGAATTTCGGGTGTTGGAACTTTCCGATCTGATTTGATCATGAAGGCAAGCATATCCATCGAGCTCATCGGAGTTTCCGATGCAGTACAAGCTGACCGTTTCGAATCTTGCAGTCTCTCATCCCCGTCGTCATGTCCGGTATTATCGCAGTCTATGGTCTCGTCGTCGCCGTTCTTATCTCGCAGGCACTGAGCCCATCATCGAATCTCAGCTTATATACGTATGATTGGAAATGAAACAACCTTCTCCAATCGGAGATGATAAATTCGGAGGCTAACGAAGGATATAGTTCCTTCATGCACTTGGCGGCTGGCCTGTCAGTCGGATTGACCGGTATCGCAGCTGGTTATACAATCGGAATCGTCGGCGATGCAGTACGTCTACATCCTACCCTGCTCTTCTCAGATCACAACGTGGGGATCATTCTTTCTAATGTATATACTAGGGTGTGCGAGCTTACATGCAACAATCTCGTGTCTACGTGGGAATGATCTTGATCTTGATTTTCGGCGAAGTTCTTGGTCTTTATGGGTATGTGATACGGAATCAAGAAAAAGCAAAGCATGTTTCCCCGATCCAGTGAAGTGCTAACTCGTCTAATAGCTTGATTGTTGGTCTTATCCTGAACTCGAAGTCTTGAGCGATCGCGCGCTTGACATTTCGCTACTGCTTCTACATATGCGATCACTTCCCTTCACGCACACTTGCATAATCCCCGATCACAGGTGGATCTCATTAGGTCACTCCCGGCGTATTAACGACAAGACGACCCTGCGCTAGGTGACGCCGATTCAGATCCCGATCATCTAAATCCAGATCCGGGCTGGCTGTCTCCGGAATGATAAGGGCTCTATGTTTCCAACTTCATTTTTTTTCTCCATCTTCTTCCAGTTCTTTTTTTATTTTTCGGGATGTATTATAAGGAGACACCATAATCGCATATAGATTCGGGTCGAATATCGAGCCTGTTCCAAAGGATTCCGATGTATCACCGTAGTCCTCCGTAGTTCTCTCTTATTCTTCCCCGATTAGCCCCGCCCCCATGAGAAATACGTCAGACCCGAACTCTCTCCTTTTACTCTTCTGCCCCGCGATTTATCTGCTACCTTCTCTTTTTCCCCCACGATTTTCCCCAAAGGGATCATTTTTCTGCAAATGACCTTTGCTTTGATCTGATTTATGCCCCCGGATCAAGCTGGCTGCCGATGTGAAACTGGTGGCGCGCTAACCGGGTGGGCTCTATACTTTTTTTTTCTTCTTCTCCAACCTCGCGCCGCGGAGGGAGACTATGCTTGGCCGTTGCAATGGCAACTGGAACAGTCCAACATTCAGCTCCAGATGAGGTACAAGGAAGTACTCTCGCTTTATTGAAAAACTCCGAAATGCGACCCCACGAAATACAGGAGAGGGCGAAGGATCTCCTTCACTCCAATCGTCCTCCGCATCGATCCGCAAACCCGTTTCTTGTTACTGAGCGTCGCGAGGAGAAGCAGCTTACGATTTCGTCGCCAAACTTGCACTTGAATGACTTCGTTCTTATGAAGACACTAGGCACCGGTTAGATACTCTTTCCCACTGTTTCCCTCGAGTCACACATGTTCATTATATACTGACGGGTTGGCTGTGTGTGTATTCTAGGCACTTTCGCTCGTGTTTCCCTCGCAAGGCTGAAAGATCAACCAGACAAGAACAAGGTGTATGCGCTAAAGATCCTGCGCAAGGCTGACGGTATGTACGGACATTGTCGCAAAGCGGTATTTCGTCGAGTTAGAGTCAGCGCTGACAAGGGCATTTTTCCTCCGAACAGTGATCAAGCTGAAGCAGGTCGAACATGTGCGCAACGAACGAAAGACTCTTGCTGCTGTGGTTGGTCACCCTTTCATCACAACTCTTGTCGCTTCGTTCTCGGACGAACAATGTCTCTATATGTTAGTACGTTTGTCTCAGATCTTCCATCGAGTCTTACTGGTCTCTCCGCCTTAAGTACTTGCAGCGATAGACTAACCATCAGCAGTTGGACTTTTGTCCAGGAGGCGAGATATTCAGTTATCTCCGGCGTGCTCGAAGATTCAATGAGGAAACTTCCAAGTTCTATGCGGCTGAAATTACCATGACAATCGAGTACTTGCATGATGTACAAGGTGTGGCTTATCGCGACCTCAAGCCAGAAAACATCCTACTTGATGCAAATGGCCATATCAAGTTAGTCGATTTTGGCTTTGCGAAACAGGTTCATAATCGCGAAACCTACACACTCTGTGGTACTCCGGAGTACCTAGCTCCGGAAGTTATTCATAATAGTGGTCATGGTCTCGCTGTTGATTGGTGGGCTCTTGGAATCCTAATCTACGAGTTCCTAGTCGGACAACCCCCATTCTGGGATCAGAGTCCAATGCGTATCTACGAACAAATCGTCGAGGGACGTCTGCGTTTCCCACCAAACATGCCGCCCGCAGCGCAAAATATCGTCTCTCTACTCTGCAAAACGAATCCGACAGAGCGTCTGGGTTATATCTCAGGTGGCTCGACTCGAGTTAAATCCCATCCATTCTTCCAGGGTATTGTATGGGATGATCTCTTCTACCATAGGGTTAAGGGCCCAATTATCCCCCGAGTATCACATCCTGCAGATACAGGCAACTTTGAAGATTACCCTGATTCCGATAATCGAAACCAAAACCTCTACACCGACGATCTGAAGAAGAAGTATGAGCCTCTTTTCAGCGATTTCTAAAAGAAATTGCGTACCTCGTATCTTCGTTCTTTCATTGTATGCCTATGCTTCGTTTCAACAACCTTTTCTCTTCGATGTGAGCTCGAGATGAAATAAATCACGATCTCTTCTTTCAGCCACCAGTCATCGCTGTCTTTCTCGGATTCAAATCAGCGTGCGATCTCCGCGTCCTCACGGCTGGTCTATGCGTGGAATCCCTCTTTTGCCTAGGGCTATCAACAATGCCTACACTTTTCTGCCATGCACAGATATCTGTGCTAGCTTTCGCCTCTTCTACCTACTCTATACCCATACTGAACAATACCCAATACCCAATGACGATCTATTCAGGTTGCTTCTTCTCTCACTTTTTATTCGGATAATTCAAGTCATCAATTTGACTACTATGCCATTCTACCTAGCTTTGCCAATTCTCGGTTGGGAATCAGTTATGACGCTATTATCTATGATCGAAACTCTCCAACTGGATATATACTCGTCAAAGCTTGAGCTCGAGGACTTGGATGCAGGAGAGTTGGTGCCCTTTTCGATCCATGGCGGGATGTGCTTAGAATTCACGTTTCGACGAGTATAAAGTTCAATCTTTTTCCTATATGAAAGAAAAATGAAGATAGTTTATCTGATATCTTCTGTGCATCCCAACCAACTTCATACATGTTCATTGCAGACTATGCAATGAACTTGTATATAGTATCTTTCAGGATATTGGAAGCTAGGAACTTGCGTTTAGGAATAAGCATATATTGAAGATTCTATTGGAGGACGTCAAAGAGTAGAAAGAGTAGTTTATAAGACATAACGAGTATGGGAATCATATGTACTACGGATCGTGAAACGTGGACAGTGCTCATCATGAAGAAATTGTCCATGCCTGGGACGTATCCAAAAGGCCGCTTGCAGCCAGATGACCCAGAGGGACAATAACGGTCACAAATGGGAGATGGGAATACCTCGGGGTCGCAGTATAGCTTTTAGCGATACAAGCGAGAGTATCCTATGAGAGAAGATTGGAGCAATTGAGGTTTTGCTTAGCTAAGGACAGCTGCTCTCATCAGCGAGATAGGTGTATTGTTGAAGTGTTCAATGCAAGGTGGTTGAGTGTGAAGAATGTGCTTCATAGTGATGGGTCTGTTTTCCAGGAACCTACATTATAAGCATCGTTAGTCTCTGAATACAACGAAGAAGCGAGGATAAAGAAGTAACATACCATCGAAATTGTGTTTCACAAAAGCCATAGGATGATCGGTATCACCTGCGTTCATCTGCCCAACACCAGGACTGAAACTCGTGATCGGCAAGACAATCACATCACCGACTTTGCGATGGGTAGTCTGGCCAGAAAAGTCCTCATAGGTGACATTTTTCTCCCCGGGCAAGATATTGAAGTAATCCGGGTTATTAAAATAGCGAAATACGACATCAGTCCAGGCACCAGGCCCCGTGAACTCCATGATCGTCTTATCCATCTTGCCAACTTTCAAAATACCCGCCCTCTTCATGCGCAAAGCTTCCTCGGTAATGTAAGCCACCATATCTCGCAGGATGGGATGACCTGGCTTAGATACAATGGTCCATTGACAGAATTGGATACGACGCGAGTACCAATCATGCCAATCCGGTCGATCGGGATCAGCTTCGATACCGACCATAAACCCGATTGTTGAACGATCCAGTTCCTCCGGTAACCAGTAATGAGCAGGCTTAAGGGCCCTGGTGTCAATGTCGCTATAAATTCCACCCCGTGCGAGTAGCACAAGGTACCGGAAGAAATCAGCCTTCATCACCGCCAGCGGTAGGGAGTCATAAGCCTCGAAGACATCCGGTAGTGATCCGTATAGATACTCGATGAGATGGCGTTGCGTGTCGTCGCCAATCACCTGGTGGGTAAAAAGCGGGTGCAACTCCGTCCACGAGGCCTCGACATCGCGCAAATCGGAATCAAATCGACTCGAGGAAGGTGCATATTTCCACGTTTGCCAGATATAAGCCGGAAAATGCGGCTCAATATTGTAAGGGAATTGATAGCGTAGGCGCTCGCGTAATGGGGCTGTAGGCCCAGGACCAAAAATCTGCTGCTGGCGAGATTTCGCTTTTTTCTTCGGATTCAAGAGTAATTCCTGCTCTTCTGCGAATATATCTTGCGCTAGTTTGTATCCTGGGGCTCCGGGGATATCGGTGGTTGGTCTTGTGGAACGGAGCAAATAGACGAAGGCGATTAGGCAGATCACGGCGAAAACGAACTTGCGGAACGTCGGCATGATGGGCAGTTGGGAATTTTGTGTGACCGTGTAACCAGAGATCGAGCCCCTAACGCCCTCTCAGGATATTGACGGCCACGCGCACCAGTGAGCCGGTTTATCCAGGACCTCTCGGTGCGAGGAGGCGCGGAGCGCGAGGCGCGAAGCTTGAGGAAGCTCGGCGGTTGAGATCGGTTCAGAGGGGATGTGATTCGAGAGGCAATTGATTTGCGGGGATATAATGGCGTTGACACGATTGGAATTAGGTTTTAGGCGATCAGGGAATTTGCATCGCGGTATTCTCCTTAGGACTGGTTCATGTGTGAGGTTCTTCCAGATGCGACTGCCGCCGCAAACAGAAATAGGAGGCACCACCGAGTGGATCGGGAACCTCGGTCCGAGTGGTGGAGAAAACAGAATGGATCGAAGTATGCGAAGCTCTGCAGAATGGTTGCAAGAAATTGAAATTCCTTTCTTTCCCTCTCTCTTTCTCACAGCCCTCGCACGAGTCGGGACCGGCTTTTAAGGTGGAGGGAAGGATTGCGTATGCCGCTGGCGTCTTGCGGCCGTTAGGTGGAGCCGCTCACGTGGCTTGAAGTCTCACGATTTGGGCGAATTCATTCAGCATTGCAATACCTTTAAATTAAAAGGATGATTATATTAAATTGTTTCGTAGAGAGCATAACTATACTATCACTACAAAGTATCGGTCAAACTCAACATGAGTTCTTCCCCACGATTGCGCGATCGCGGGTGACGATCGTTTTCAACTCGGAGACAGATACGAGGCTCGATCTATAGGATACCATCCTGGGGATCTTGATAAGCTGATCGACCTTGAGCTACTGAGAGGATTCCCATGCAGCCTAGCCGTTATTTTTACTTATGCATGGTTTCTTTGGTCTATATTCTCCTGGAGATGCTAACGTGGCCACTATTGAATACGCATGGTAGGCCATTAGGAGCGTCGTCAGTGTTCATATGTCGTCCAGTGCCTCTTTAGGAAAAGGATCGCCCTTTTCTCCATGACTTCGAAACATCCGTTTCGTTCTTGATGTTTCCTCCAGATAAAATCATTCAGAGCGTAAGCTTCATCAATCATAAGTCTGCCTCGTAGGCACCTAGACTACCTTCCCATCAACATGGCTTACTTCATGCCGAGCCCTGGGGTAAACCTAAACCTTCATCCAAATTCCCAGACGAGGAAACCCCCTCCCTGAACGAATCAGACGATTCCGGCAAAGCCAGCCGGAATCGTCTATGGTTGAGATCAAAATTATTCTGGGTTTCAATACTACTCGAATAATATCTATCGCACAGATGTCCAAATATCCGATTGAGTTTTACTGGGCTGCTGCGATTGAAAATCTGCATCTATGTATATATTGGTCGAGGAAGACACTCAAGCCCGATCCCACTGGTGTCAATCCAGAGATTGAAGATAACGATGAAGGGGAGATTTTATGATGGTCATTTTCTTTTGAAATTATCTCGGATACCCGTGCCAATGCTTTCTCTGTAATGCAAGCCATTTAACGAGAGAACTTGACTGCGGAGAATGTGGTATGGATGTCCCTGGTAGTGTTGTTGTCTGGAGTGTAGCCACAGCCAAATCCCTATTCGGCTGTGGCTTCACTAGACTGTAGGACTATCGACTCCAGTTTGGATAGGATCATCCAAGTATATATCTCGTCCAATGATCCTCCTACACGTTAGGTTTTTCACGAGTGATTAATGTCTCAAACTGTCTATCGGACAAGCATCCTCATCGTAAGCTCATCGCTTCTAGCTGAATTACCAACACTTCCACACTAATATCACTCTATCACCGTTCACTGTTGTCAATTGCCAAGCTGAGAGTATACAATACTATCACTGTACTAGTTTGTGGAAGATGTGTATTCACGTGGTATTTATGGGAGTCCACTCAGCCGCGTGGAATTAACCACGTGGGAGGCCAGGTCTCACCTTGAATGAACTTCAACCTTTGCCAATTTTGGATGTTTCCAATCTTCAACAAAATTCAACTTCCGAGTACTGAGTATGGCCCATGAATGGTAATGTATTTTACTCTTTTCAAGAGTTGATGTTCTGCACGAGCATTCCCAATGAATATGACTGCCCTCTGCGAATCGTGGATCGCCCTTTGCAAACCCCACAGTCCCGCAAGACCCTGAGGCACTCCCACGAATGAGCACTGTCAGGTACACGCGATATCCACGGGTCATTCGCGACCAAATATTCCTGGGCATGCGAACTGATACTCGATACAGACACCTCTTATTATCGAACTTCGAGGATCTAAAGCTCGACTGCGTTAACATGGTAACAATGAGAGATCCAAGCGGGGATCAACAGGGGCCCGCATCAAAGATACTGAATAGATGACAGACCTTCTTTCATTGATTTCCATTGGCTCATCCATCACGCTCAAAAGCTTGGCCCCAAGACCCCCATTCCTCCTTGCGCCTTAGTTTCTTCGCTGGGCTTATCATCCACAGAGTGCCCAATACTCGGTGATATATTGGAAACGACAGGACGCCGAGGTACAATGGACCTGGCAGAACCACGCAACCCCCGAGTCTATAGGTTTCCTCCAGGTGGTTGTTTATGATGGTCTCATTCCCGTGAACACTGGTGTCATCTTGGGCCCCCGCCTTGAAGAGTGAGGAGGTCCCATATTTTTTCTCTTCCACATCTTCCTTGAATGGCCCTGCATTTCCCCCCACGGACCCATTCAAACCTTACAGCCGGTGGCCCCGATTGCCGTACCTCCTACAGCCAATCCTGTCATACGTCGGCTCATTGATCTCCGTTTCACATCCATTTACCCTCGCATTAGCCGCCCCATACCCTAGGCTCCCCTGTTTCTATTTCATTTCTATCATATAATTAGTCGCTTGCCCATATACTTTATTTTTTATCTTCTTTCTCGAGCTTAGGTTCAGTGCATTCCCTGAGTAGCTCAGAGGGAGGAACGGAAGGAATTGGGCTAGATTGCACTTGCTTGTGTACTTTTTGTCTCTTCCAATCGGCCCGTAGAGCCTCGCTCTTCACAGCCACACAGCCCAGTAGCGTCAAAAATCTGCACTTTATTTATAGCTTCCATGCTCTTGTTAATTCTTACCCGGGCTTTTCTTCGAATATTCGATCGGATGCAAAATTTGAGATTCATTTCACGTACGAAATGAACGATCTCTCTACGACTGGGCAAGCAAATGCCCACGGTGCCTCGGCCACCGACGATTCTCAGCCAAGAGAGCATATTCCAGACAGCGATGGAAGTCAGGCCGATCAGGATCCGAAGCAAGAGGAAGGCATTGATGGCGAGCAGGTCAACAAGAAAAAAGGTCTTTTCGCACGACCATGGTCACGAAAACAGCTCGGTATATTTAGTGTGCTGTTGTTTCTGGGACTCGGCTTGGTGGCAATCATCATTGCTCTACCCATAATTTATACAAGGAGGAATCGCCCTGATGACGGAGACTCATATCAACTTTATCATTCCAACCATGATGACCCCAGCTACAAGATCCGGGCAAATCATCCAGTTTATGCCGTCCACAATTTCCCAGACCCAGGACTTCTCCAACATAATGGTACATGGTATGCGTTTGGCACGAATCCCAAGAAGCATGACCCGAACACCATTCACATTCCTGTGGCCACATCAAGCAACTTTGTGAACTGGACTCTGCACAACGACTACGATGCGATGCCAACTCTCGGCGGCTGGGAACGCAGTGTGAATCATTGGGCTCCAGATGCGATTCAGCGGGTAAGTCGAAGTCCTCAAACCTACATTCTTACATCAACATATCTGACAGACTTCATATAACAGGATGACGGGAAGTTTGTGATATACTACTCTGGTCAAACAAAGAATTTCAAAACTCACCACTGCATCGGGGCTGCAGTATCCAAGGATACCGATCCACTCGGTCCATATATTCCTCTAAACGAGGCTCTCGCCTGTCCACACAAGTACGGCGGTGCAATCGACCCATCACCCTTCAAAGACATCGATGGAAAACTATACGTCGTCTACAAGGGCGATGGAAATAGCGTTGGTAGCGGGGGATACTGCGGAAACACCAGAAAACCTCGTCGCCCTGTCCCTCTCATCCTCCAAGAATTGAAAAGCGATGGTATCACCAAAATAGGCGAGCCAAAGATTATTCTCGATATAGACGACACAGACGGACCTCTCATCGAAGCCCCGGATATCATTCGCAGCAGAGATGGCGTGTACTACCTTTTCTTCTCGTCTCATTGCTTCACCTCGCTGGGTTACAATGTCAAGTATGCGCATGCCAGATCCCTCAAAGGCCCTTATACCAGGGCTGATCGACCTCTCCTTCAAACAACGGATTTTGGTCTCGAGGCTCCGGGCGGCGCTACCATTTCGAAGGATGGAACGAAGATGGTTTTCCACGCGAAATGCGGAGGGTGGAGGTGTATGTTTGCTTCAGGGCTTGATATTCGATCTGGAAATAACACGATTGTATTATCTGCGCTTGAGTTTCAGGTTTCTGGGAATCATTCGGTGAATGGGACTGAGACGAGTGTATCGCCTTGAGTAGGGAAGATGAGCCTGGTCGTGTCTGGTGATTCTGTTATGTTTATTAGCTTTAGCATTTGGACTGGCGTTTGGGTATTCACTTTTGTTGAACCACTGATACCCGCATAGTTTATGATGTTTGTGGACTGGAAGAGGTTTGGATGGAAATGCATTTCAAGAGATGTTGCGTGTCACCGTGAAGTTCTCATATGTGTAAATACTTCATGTAGAACCCGGACGAGATATGCTCATGCACATTGTTCGCTACTCTCGGTCAGACTTTTGAGTCGAGGGGAGATGAATTCGAGGGTAAACCGTAGCAAGATAGAGATTCGAGTCCATAACGCTGAGAGTTGGATGGACGCAGCTTGATGGACGCAGCTAGAGGAAATTCTACGAGAAGATGAGGATGGAAACAAGAAACCACAATTGGATTTCAAGCTAGCTAAGACAAGTATATACAAGAAGCAGGGAAACAAGAATGAAAAAGAAGAAGGCCCTCAGAAACCAGTTGAGCTCTCGCGAGTTGTGAATTCGATGGCTCACAGAAACTCCAATCCGAAGACGGTGCAGCGTGTACCTTGAATAATTGGCTTTTTGTCATCACCGGGCACAAATCAGTCTGTAAAAGACAGAAACAGGGAACAAAAGATTGGTTTAGAGTCCATGAGACTGTGGTTTAAAGTCCAGAGGACTGTGGGGCAGGGGTTAGAACGATCCGTCCCTTGCCAATTCAAGAGAAAGCTCGAGCGTATATCGGTGTCCCGAGGGACCCGTACCAAGTAGGGTGCAAAAGAAGATGCCCGAAGGTGAGTGTACCCAGGGACCCCAATCACGTCCAACCCCGAAGGATTGGGAAAGGTCAGCGTATGGGACGAGTTTCGACAAGAGGATTGAAGAAGGAAGAAGAAGAGGAGGGAAGGAGAAGGGGAGGGGGTATTTAAAGGAATTGAAAGGTAGGTGACTGGGAGGAAGTCACGGGTTGCTCTCGCTTAACGTGTCTTCCAATTCTGGCAAGGTGTTGAGTGAATTAGGATCACGTTGACCGGGTGAACGGCTCGATTGGCTTGTAATTGTTGTATTCAATTGTTGCATTAGGTACATGTGAGTTTGTGTCATTCGAAGTCTCGGGACATGTTGTTTGTATGTGCCAGAGTATTGTTTTGATGTGTTGTATACACCATCGGCCGATGCCGGACGACCCTCGGATTGAAAACTACCTTTTGGCTGTCACTCTTCATTGGCTTGCTCAACGCCGTTGCCCTAATGGGTGTACAGACGGAGCATCCAATTTGGAATGCCTCGGAGTGTTTGCTAGACGGGGGATTATCGTCATTGGGTAGTCTTGAATAGTGATTCTGGTGGCGAGTAGTTGGACAGAGAATTGATATTGGATAGGGTGTTGAATAATGATTACCTTGAGATAACAGCCAATACTGATTAGTGGAAGTGTTAATTTTGACTTAGATTGCGCGGAATCAATGGATTTCATGGCAGAGGTGCTTTGGTTTCGATATCCTAGAGTATGTACATGCTCATCGGGTGTACAGTTTAGTTTGAGGTCCACGGTCAACATCGAAGTATTCATAGAGAGGGATTGAGGGGAACCTCTAAGATTTCTGTTCATGTTCTCAGTCACCCACATACAGACAGACGTGACTTCCACAAGCAATAGCCAAGCCATTGAGGGATGTACTCCGCTATCTGGACCAAATTCTTGGATGTGTCGTGAGAAGCTCGAGAAGTGATGTCTATCGTCACGGAGGCTGCAAAGAGTAAGGGTACCCTTTTTTGTTTTGAAAATCGTCTATAACCATTAGTTTAGCTGCACCGTTGAGTCAAAAAAGGGGGAGCAACTCACCTGCTGCGCAGACGATATCGAACACAAAAAACGCGTTGTCGGATTTGGCGTTTTGGGCGTCGAAGACCGCGGCATCTCACGTGATTCCGAATCGTGGTTCCACTGATGAGCGCATGGCTTGCAGATGCGCATTCCTTAATTAGAGGCCCAATTGTCCGGTCTTCAGACGGTGAGTGCTGCTCAGAACCTGAACCTGTCAGATTTGCACCATGGCTCCTCCGGGCTCTAGGTGGTGGCAGGCATCTGATGAGGGTGATCTCGATTACGGATTTGATTCTGACGATTTGGATGCTAGATTTGCCCAACCGGAGCGCAATCCTCGCCGAGCGCTAACCCGAGAAATCCCAGACCAGGAGGGTGCAGAACGAAATACCCCGGAAGAGGAAGATAAAGGTGTATTTGGAAATATGTCGTCGTGGTTGCAGCGTCAGGCTGGTTCGTCCAATAATCAGCTTGCGACAACCGCCGTCCTCTCCGGAGCTGCAGTTGCTGGTGCAATTTTTGGATACCAGGCTTACAGGCGGAAGGAGGCTGTTCACGACTTGAAGGCTTCTATTCCAACGATTGATAATGATCATCCTGCGGGAAAGGTGAGATATTTTTCCCCCATCTTCTTTCTACCGCTTGGTGAAGCCCGAGGCCATAATCTAGAACAGAAAGCTGACCACGACCCAAGCTCACAGAATTTGGTGCCGCCGATAATGGACTTCCGATGAGCAAAGAAGATGAGCGTAGCGCAGCTCTAGCTAGACGAGCGCAAAAAGGCGACTACGATGATGGTAGGATATTGTACACTTCTCTGACGAAGCACTGAAGCTGACAAGCTACGACCTCAACAGATTTGATCTTGGAACAATTGGCTCGGAACCGTGTTTTCCTCACCGATGAGGGACTTGCAAAGCTTCGATCTTCTTTCATCGTCGTTGTTGGCTGTGGTGGTGTTGGATCTCATGCCGCCGCCGCGCTAGCTCGCTCTGGCGTAGCCAAGATCCGTCTCATTGACTTCGATCAAGTTACGCTGTCATCACTTAACCGCCATGCACTGGCTACACTGGCTGACGTGGGAACATCGAAGGTACACTGTATTCGGAGACGCCTTGAGCAAATCGCTCCATGGGTCATGTTTGACTGCCGCAACGAGCTCTTTGGCAAAGAGGCAGCTGATGCTCTCCTCGGCCCTTGGACTCTGACACATGAAGGCGAGGGACGACGACCAGACTATGTGCTCGACTGCATCGATAACATTGGATCTAAGGTCGACCTGCTACACTACTGCCACAGCAATTCGCTTCCTGTGATTTCATCCATGGGTGCAGGTTGCAAGTCAGACCCGACTCGCGTCGTGGTCGGGGATATTTCCGCCAGCACCGACGACCCTCTCTCGCGTACCACAAGACGTAAGCTCAAGGCCAAGGGGGTCAGCTCTGGTATTGCAACGGTCTTCTCTACTGAGAAGCCGGGTCCAGGAAAGGCCAATCTTCTTCCTCTACCCGAGGAGGAATTCGCCAAGGGCAAAGTTGGCGAGCTGGGTGTCCTCCCCGATTTCCGAGTACGCATTCTTCCAGTTCTGGGCACAATGCCTGCCGTCTTTGGATATACCGTGGCAAACCATGTCATCTGCAGTGTATCTGACTACCCAATCGACTACACCATCAGCGCGAAGGGTCGTGACAAGGCGTACGATACTGCGCTGTCCGCTCTTCAAGGTACTCTGGAGAAGCTGAACCGAGAGGTTGCTGGTCAGGATCCTAGGGGTCTGCGTCTGCCAGTCAGCAGGGACGATCTGGCCTTTTTGATCGAGGAAGTCTGGCGAGGCAGAAGTGCCATCAGTGGTTTGTGCAACCGCCTGGTGCTGATTCCCTGGGAAAATCCGGCGGGTGGATATGCCGTAGATCCAACCATGGAGAAAGAAGGACAGAAGTATATTCCTATCGACTTGAAGAATCTGATTTGCATGACCAAGGATGAGGCCACCCGTCATGAGCGTGAGGTACTACGTGGAGATAAGAAAGTGGAGGAACTATATGATGAGACAGTGCTGCAGCGTGTGAACCTGCGGCGACAAGAAGCGGAAGAACTAGAGCAATACCGTTGAATGAGCATATGAGTATTATTGAATATAATTATGAATACATCCCAACTTGACCTTCTCCGCAAACATAAAATGAATACAATCAACATATGTAATAAATACTATACACAGCCTTACGGTCCAAGCGGGTCGATCGATCCACTCCCCGGCGGGTCCTTAATGCGGCGTTTGCAGTTATCTCGATAACTGCGAACCTGCGGAACTTCTTTTGCCAAGCGCTGTGTCTGACATCTCTCCCTCTTCCACTCCGCTTCCCCCCATCCCCCTATGTGTTAACTTGAAAGACTGCTATCGGTTTCTTCCCCCCTTGGCATCTAATCTCATGTCGACCTTTTCTCTTTGATCGTGATAATGTCCTCTCACGATACGTACAGAGATCACGATCGCAACGCCGACTCCTTCCACCATGGACGCCAATCCTCTACCTCCCGCTTCTCCCGCTTCTCTCGACCCCTGATCGATTCCGTTCGAAATGGCTGGTCATCTCAATCACCAGCCTATCACCCTCTGACCTCCGCAAATGATGATAAGCATCCGCGCTGGGTGCAGATGGCTTTGTCCGTCGTTGCGGCACCCCGGTTTCGTCGATACGTGATTGTATATCTGACTCTCTTCCTACTTGGTTGGGCGGGTTGGGCACTGGTTATTTCACCACAACTTGATGAGCGCGCTGCTATGATCCGTGCTCTGGACCCTCATACGAGGAAGGGTGGTCGGTTCGGTGCAAATTCGTTGCCGAGCTTTGAGGATTTAACCTTGATCAAGAATCTGGACCCCAAATTCCTCCCCGGTGGTCCCGTGAATGTGGAGAATATCGGCGAGGAAAGTCGGCGGCGGTTGATTATCGTTGGAGATGTACATGGTTGCAAGGACGAATGTAAGCTTTGTTTTCCAGAGGTTCTCGAATCGGTGTACGGGATTAATTAGTGTGCTGACATCGTGGTACAGTGTCCGAGCTTTTGGAGAAAGTTTCTTTCTCGAACAAGGATGGTGATCATTTGGTTTTCACTGGCGACTTGATTAACAAGGGTCCCGATAGCGCTGGCGTGGTAGATCTCGCACGAGAGTTATCGGCCTCGTGTGTGCGTGGGAACCACGAGGACCGAGTCTTACTTTTACGCAAAGAAATGATCGAGACGAAGACATTTTTGGAAGATCAAGATGTTGGCAAGGATCTTTATACTAAGCAGGAGTTAGAAGAGCGCGCTTTGGCCCGTCTCCTGAGCGAGGAGCAGGCGCAGTGGTTGGGCGAGTGTCCGGTTATTCTGAATGTCGGCCAGATTCCTAGCATGGGACAAGTTGTGGTTGCCCATGCTGGTCTTGTTCCGGGGGTGGAACTTGAGAAGCAGGACCCTTCGCTTGTAATGACTATGCGAACCATTGATGTGGATACGCATGTGCCAAGTGAATCGCATGAAGGCTTGAAATGGGCAAAGGTAAGATCTGCCCTTTCAATATAACAGACAATAGGACTAACTTGAATCCTTTAGCTATTTGACAAGCATCAGTCCATCTTAGAGAAGAGTCTTCGGTCATCGAAGGAAGACCCTCGCTCGGATCTGATGACTGTTGTCTATGGCCATGATGCCAAAACATCGCTCAAAATCCGCACGTATACTAAGGGCCTTGATTCTGGATGTGTCAAGGGCGGCAAACTGACCGCGCTCGTCATAGATGATGATGGGAAGCAGAGAATCGTGCAAGTACGATGCCGTGACTACTCGTAAGCCGTGGCAGAAAACTCATCGTGAAATTTTTGATTTGATTGCTATTTCTGGCTCTTCACCATTGCATCTAGCTGGCGTTTGGGTCTAGCTGCTCATGATATGTATAAAGCATGAAGCGCTGCGAGGATTTGCTTATTGGGTATATTGAATTTTGCTGCACCCTGTGGCGTGTGTCATATTGCTATTGTCTATATTGGACCTGGATAGGAATACGGATCTCAAGCACAATTTTTTTTTGTTGTTGCTCAAGTCGAGTGAAGGGATAGCTCATGATAGCTATTGTATATTCTCTTTACTCGCAGACTTATTCATTTAACTCACAGATTGTTGAAAGATTTAAACAATCAGCTCTACTATTGGTGGTACGATGCTGGATTTGCTGTAATTCTAATGGTAAAATTCCAAAGTTGATCATTCCTAAGCTCCTATTGATTTATGTACCCTATTTAAATTATATACTACAAGCCTCTGTCCAAATAGATCGCCGTCCACTCAGAGGAAAGTCAACTAATCTGAGTCATAGCCAAAAGTAGCATTGGATCCAGGGGTAATATACTGGCCTGTAGCCCGCCAGGTCGCAGCATCCGAAAAATCCTCATACCAAACGCCACCCAAAGCATTGATATGAACATATCCAAAGCGGAAGTACTCCTCCTGGCCGGAATGTTCTCGTTTCCAATCCAATGCAGGGATAGATGGAGTGTCCTTCGATTTGAACTCTTGATAGCGCAGGACATCGTTGACAATGACACCAAGACCATCAACAGCGGGAGGAAGCTCAGGGAAGTTGAAAATGACATGGTTTAGATCTGGGATTTGGGGTGGGTCGATGTTTGGAGGGATGGTGTTGAGGCGACCACCGTCTAACAAGGCAGCGGGTGTTTGAAGGATGGAGTCAAAGCCCCATCGTGCGATACCATTGATAAAGAGTCCGACTAGGATTCCTTGGAACAAAAGACTGGGGCGAGTTTGGAGGGTCGTTCCCGGAAGAAGGAGGAGAGAAAGAATATAGTGGTGGATGCGGAGGTTCATGTTTGGCACGGCGAGGAGAATGAGGACGCCTAAGACAAGGGCACCATATACGCGGAGTTGAGGGAAAAATCGACCCTCTCGACGGAATCCATGAGCTTGAAGGAAGGTGATGAAGACCAATAAGCTGATGATGATAATTAGGGCTGGAATGGCGCCGGGTTGTTGTTCGAGGTCGTGGGGTGTGAGACGGGAGATGGGGATTCGGTCGAAGGTATCTGTGTTCAAGGCGCCGACCCAGCAGCCGCCCAGCCAAAGAACTGTTTTATCAAGGTGTGCGTCGAGATTGTGTAGGGTACGCCAGACGCAGAAGTAGTAGAGGACGAATCCTACAAAGGCACCTGGTAGAAAGCGGCCTAATCCAGTTGATACCAGGCTGTAGTACCCTGATGAAGAAGGTGGGTCAGAGGCCATGGCCACCTGGAACCAGACTATGAAAAAGATAGAGGCGTAGAAGGCTGGTGGCGAGGTGACTGTCATTGAGAGGATGATTGTCACGACCAATGTGAATGCGAATAGAGACCAGCGAATGTCGGAGCACTCAACGAGTTTGGCCTCGCTGGATCCTGAGGAGCTGGCTTGACGGGTTACCTGGAAGGACATGGGAAAGTTGGACTGGAAATCAATACTAGCGATTCCGTGCTTTGTCACATTTTCGAATTTATCCTGGAGACCGGCACGATGCAAGATACCGCATCCGCCTGTCGCATCATCAATGACACCTGCATGGAGAGCGGATGCGCAGATAGACGAGTCACCGCGATAATGGCCACTAATAGGTGCATTGCTTTTAAAAGACTTCCCGCCAATAACGAGGGGGCGATAGTTATACTCCTCGGGTCCTACATTATAGGGTTCGAGAAGGATTGCAGCCGAGCAGCCAGATGGACAGCGGAAAGCAAAAGACTGCTCATCAAATGGACGACAAAGGTCTCCATTTAAGCCGCAATCCGTCGCATTACTCCTAAATGAAATCATTAATACCTTGATGTTTCATTCGCCCGCAAATGAACGAGGGTTCGTTTGACGTACCACAATCGCGCGTGACACGACAGCTTGACTGGCTGCCCATATCCCAAAATCTCCTGGTCTGCAATGGATGACTTGACCAGTGAGAAGAAGACGGAGATCCAAACTATCAACACACTGACCAACAAGGCAATCTTAGCTGATGGCCGCTTCGCCCATCGATCAACCAGACGCGCCGGCGCAGCCTGCCATTGTGGGAACCACGGATTAATATGATAGATTTGCGGGGGAACTGGTCCACGAAGCCATTGATAAAAGAGCCACGAGCTCGAACAATCAAACGGCGGATCACGGTTCACGGCCCTGGGCCTGGGTAAATCTTGATTCTGGAAATCCAGATCTGAGAGCGTCGATTCTTGCGAATCGCGTTTGTCAAAGTCATCCGGTAGTAGAGGCACATTGCCTAGTTCAATGTCAACACCAATAGAGTCATTGCTGTAACGATGTTCTTGCGCGCGCTGAAACTCGGGCTTGGGCTCAGCGTCCTTATATCGCGTCTCTGACGCCGAGAGAGGGTTGTCGGAATGACTGGACAATGATGGGGAGTTTCCCCGGTGTTGTTCGCCCGCAGTCCCCTTTTGTGACTGCATTTTCTGGCTTTATGACGACCTTAACGTGAAAGAAATGGTCGTGGAGAGACAGCGTGGAGGCTCCATTCTGCCAAGCTGCTAACAATGTCTGGACCCAATTTGGGCCTTAGTCATCTTGCGTGATGATCGGCGAGGTTTTGTAGAACGGATGAAGCATTGATTGTTTCATGTTGGTTTCTATTGATGGAAGCTTCTATTAATATTGGGTAGTTAGAAATGCTGGCAGTTGTTGCTTAATCCTTGGATTGGTGGATTAGCGAAGGAGGAGACGCTGTGGCGGATCTCGAGTTAACGAAGTGCCCTAACTACCGGATGACTACTATTTCGCTAAAACATCGCGAATAGACCAAGGCTCATCAGATCGATAACAAAGCGAAGGCATGTAGCTTGTAGACTTTTGTAATTCCGGTCATATTAAAGCCTTGTCTCCACCATTTCATTCACCCAATGACTTCCAGCCAGATATCAAAACCATCTCGTGCATCAAGCCGGGCTGGCTTGGCTTCCTAATTGGGTAATTAATCCAACCTCCAAGGCAGCTCAAAGTTTGTAGTCCAATTCATTATTTAAAGGACCCCTTGACACATGCACTGTCAAATATTTCTTTTAATTTCTCAATCAAAGAGCCATCGATAACTTGCCATCTCTATGTTCAATTTTCTCAATTCAGTAGAGGCTGCACCCGAGCCGGAATCACTCTCAAGCACATTCACGGTCTGCGCGCATCCTTTAACCGATATCTGGACCAATCCACCAAATACAGAGAGATTCAATGCGCCAATATTATACCGCAGCTTGCCTCTTATGGCCTTCCAACGAGCACAAGTTACCATCCACGGCAATTTGACTCAGAAGTATGATCAAGGCGGTCTAATCTTGATCGCCAAAGAAGAAGACGGGACCAGAAAATGGATTAAAGCCGGGCTGGAGTTTGTTCATGACGCGCTTCATTTGAGTACTGTCTCAAAAGATAGGGGCTCTGATTGGGCTTTTCAGACTATCCCTCCCGGTTGCAGGTCCGTGACATTGGAGATGATCAGAGAGAAGGGCGATAGATTATGGATTTACCTTCTCGATGGGACTCGCCGAATTCCCCAACGGGAGATTACCTGGTTTTTTCAAGGGAAGGAGGTTCAAGAATGTTTGATTGGGGTTTATGCCGCAAGACCATCTGAAGAAGGTGGTGATCTTACTGTGGAGTTCGAGAATTTGATTGTCGATACTATTTAGAGCCATTGACGGGTATTAGTATCATGAAAAGGTCATGAACATAAATACCGCGAAGAAATCAATCAAGCAGGCCACATACAGGGCTTTAGTTTCACACTGGCAACAGTGGTGCACTGTTGCCCAAATCACATAAATAAGTAGTCATCAACCCTCACTAATGTAAGTCCTCGGAGGATATCATGACAGTAAAAGGAATAGTCTCTTTGGAGTCCACTTCCATAAAATGACCCATCCCCCAAGTAAAGAAGAGAACCCAGTAAAGCAAATCAAAGGACCATAAGAAGATCCAAAAGCAAAGCGCGAATTGACCACTATAGTCCCAGCTTGAAGTAATCCCACGCCCGCAATCCCGCCACTCGCATAACCGACTCCTCTGACACCATTCAAAAAACCATAAAGCATCCCCGAATCTACGGCCTCATTTCTCTCTGCAGACTCATGCTCTATCTGTTTGAGCATTCCACCCCAAGTAGCACTATACCCACCAGAGAAGAATCCAAACGTCATGGAAAAAACGATAAGCAAACCAAGCGCTCCTTGTGAGTTTAGACCCCAGAAGAGGAAAGCTGAAACGGCACTGCAGATGGGTGGTATTGCAGATACAGCTTGAACGGAAAGATTGATCTTCTTATTATCGCTTAACCAGCCAAAGAAAGCGGAAGCAATGATGCCCGGTGCATTGAATAAAGTTAGCATCATGGTACCAGAAGTCTTGGATAACAACGCGATGTCTCGAGCGTAGCTGCTCAGATACGTTTGTGGAATACCATATCCAGAGCTTTGGAAGATAATTGCAATGCTGTAGAAGTAAATCGATCGATGTCGGAGAAAATTCCAGGGTATTTTTCGGGCCCTGGATTGGTGGATTGAGAGTTTTGATGGATGCGTTGGTATCATTAATATAGCAATCATGCTCAAACCCCCAACAAGAGCTGACCATGCCCTTAAAGTAGTTCTATGGCCGTAAGCATCGAGTAAACCACGTATCAGGAATGGACAGCTAGTTCCGACAATGTTCTTGCAAGATAGTACAATACCGTACGCCAAAGCGCGGTTGCTGGTAGTATACCACTCGCCGAGGGAGAGGGTGATCGGACTATAGATTAATGCACAACCGAGTGCAGATAAAATTCCCTGGGTTGCTAATAGGTGCCAGACGGTCGTACTGTAGGATGACAGGAAGAAACCGAGACACGCTATCACTGTACCGCATAGAGCAGCGTGTTGACGCCAGCGTGCCCAATGTCTTGTGAACAATGCGAAAAGGAATGGCATCGACAGGTACATTACGCCATTTGCAGTTGTGCCTATCACACCAGTGATGCTGCGGTCACCTTTGAATACCCAGTTTTCGGAATAATACTCCTGGAAAATACCGTAGCTCATGGCGAACCCTGTAGATTGTGTTAGTCGCGTACTACTGGAGGTTGTCAGTTTGATCAGACATACCCCATATTGGTAGTTGGATTAGTCCAGAGCCTATGAGAACGGAAAGCTTAGTTCTCTTGGAGTCTGTCTCCCTTGAATCAGTCTGCTCGAGATTTACTCTTCTTTCAAGTTGCTCGACATCTGAAGTTTCTTGTCCTTGAATGACCGAAGTTTGGGGCTGTAGATGGATTTGATCAGGACTCATACTGTGGCTGATATATCTTGAAATGAATAAATTACAATCATTCAGAAAATCACAAAGGTTGCTAAAAATGATATGACATCGAGCTGACTGATGAACCGTCCCCGCTCTTGCGGGGAACCTCGTCCGTCTATATTACGAGCGATATGCACTAGGTACTATCAGGAGTACTACTGTGTTGAAAGAGCCACAGTTAAGCATATTGATTGTAACGAGCGGCTATGACACAGCACCTATACCAACACCATAAACCAGTATCAAATAATGAGTTCCACCAAGGGTATCAGCGTAAGTCGTAATTCGTTTGCCTCATACTTGAGTATGAGGAGAATGCGACAGAAATGTCAAAAAGTATTCATGAAACGACCGTAATTTCGTCAGAGGTCTTCAAATGCACGAGCGCCGACGTAAATTTCACTGCAGTGTTGCGCAGTGTTGGGCTAGATCAAGGAAGGGCTTCCTTGAATCCAACTTGACGAGCTTATGCAGCCTCATCGCCACGCTTGCGGCCCCAGCGACGACGAGTAGTTCCCTCCTCATTGGAGTCACGCTTGCGGAAAGTGAACCAGATGCCCTGTGAAGAGATCGAAAATTAGCCTGGAAGACCTGGTTGAGATATTGTGTTACATACCACGAGCGCAGAAACAAGCCAAACAATAGCGGACAGGAAAGCGAAGGCTTCGGCAGCCTTCCAACGAGTGCACACGTTACTGCGGTGGAAGAAGTTCCAGTCAAAGATTCCTCCGCATGGGAGATGGTGAATAGTGTCGACGAGCAGACCGAATGCAGCGAACCATGCGAAGGAGATAAGAACGTCAACTGGAGTTTGTTAGATCATTTATACCTTCACAAAAATAGTATCTGTATGAGAGAGGCAACATACGAGGCCAAGAGAAAAAGCCCGACGAGAATGGAATCAGCCATAACAGACCAAACAATATAGAGACGCCGGCCACAACCTCGGTGTAGATCCAGCGACCTTGTGGCCATGGTTGAATCTCGTCGTAGGTCTTGAGAAAGTGCCCGATGATGCCCGCAACAACCTGAAATGCGTCAATATATACCTATATATTTATCGAGAGATGCTTTGTATGTAGGACAAAGCAATAGGTAAGTAGTACTTACCGCACCAAATGCGATCTCGGAAATCCGAAGGGGAATAGACACGAGACGTGAGATGACGGGCATGATGAAGCCTGGTCGATTTACTGTGAAGAGAGCTTGAAAGGATCTAGAGACTAGATGGTGAATGGATGAGAGTGATTGACCCTGATCCTTTGACACGTCGTTTTTGAGGCTCGAAAGTAGAAGTAGGTTGATGACTCTTGAGGGGAACACATGGAGGTATATAAAAGGCCGGGTGATTGTCACACAACCCTGGGAGACAGGCAGATTCCGAACGAACGAGGTGAGACCCGCTCTCATCAAGCAAGGGCCCACAAAACTAACAAAGTATATACCCAAAAATAACATAAATAAAAGGGCAGCGTGGAGAAAAGCACCAGGCCAGACCCATACATCCTGCAGAGTCAATCCGAGACCCCAGTCGATGTCGTCAGATGGCTGTCTTAAGGCAGATAGTGTAAGCCGGCATAGCATGCGGAGTAAGTAGGTCCCTCGAGAGCAAAAGATAGGGGAATAAAAACCTCACGAGTTCGAGCAATACAGATGAATTGCATGCATGGCTGGCAGCCATGCGTCATTTGCTATTGACGCCCAACCATTCCCTCTCTGTCTCTCACCCACGACTCGATCCATCTCCAGGAAATGAAGAACAATAGTATCCCCGGAAATCCCCTAATCTAGTACATAATGCGCTGTCTTTGGTGGACAACTGACCGCCGCTGATGTATTAAGTGTGGCTTGAGCTTCTTCGCCCGATGGGAGCAAGGAGCTAGACGCATAGTCCTGTCAGAAACCTCCATTTCAGGAATAGAATCGGAGAATGTCTTATTTTCCCATCTGTCGAGGTACTTGCTGCCCATCCCTGTCCTTGCTCGCCGACGTTGGACCTGTCCAATGACATAGTGTTGACCCTACATGACATCCTTGGAAGAAAATCGTGTCTCGTACCCGCCTTATCAGGGAATGTTCCAATTCCTAAGTGATGTGTTGGCCGCGGAGATTTCCACTCAATCCATTATACTGTACAAGAAAAGATTGCATCAACAGGGCGGGTGATATGTGGCTGATTGTTCGAATGGCTATTGTCGATCCCTTTGGCGCTATCCGATTCTATCGATGATTGTCTGAATGCTCCACCTTCGACGATCACTGCAGCCTAGGGCTCAGACCATTTCACGGACACATCGCATGGTTTCGATTGGCAGAATTATCTCAATTTGGAGGGATTCCCACTTTCTTGTCTTTTTGCTTTGTTCCCCCGTTAATTGTTATTGTTTCCTAGGCCAGGTACAGCGTGTGGCGGTAGACATGTCAACTAAGTGATGTCGGATACCCAGATCAAGCTGTATGGATTCCTTCCCATTCGGCGTCCTTCAGCCTTATGACGTCGGGATGAAGGTGGAGTGTTGCACGAGGAGAGCATGCGGTGTTTGGCAGCTTTTGATCTCGGCAGATATTGCAGTGCTGTCTGTTCTGATTCACAATGCAGTTGTCCCTCGCAGTGTCCTGTCTGCACGAGTGATCGATTGCTGCGCGCGTGTTATTGTGGATATGTCGGGATGGATGGAGTACCTAGCAAGTGGCTGAGGCAATGCGGATTCAATTGTAGTTCCACCCTCCACGCTTGGCCGGGCGGTGCCCATAGGATTCTACCATTCGAAATACTATACTCTACAAAAATAATGAAGATGCCTATTCTATTTCTGTCTTTACAAGATCGTGTATTGCTTTGCCAGGAGGTAATTATGTATATTCTTGGCTTCCAGGATTAATGATACGGACAAAGTAGAATCTCCAAACCTCAACACCACAACTTATTATAGGGCACCCCAAGAGCCCATACAGACACCATAGGAGAAGACAAGGTGGGGAAGAGTGTTACAGTATAAAGAAAAACATCACGTCATAGTGAAAAGAGGTCATCCCCCGCAGGATGCGTTACCATCTCAGACATGCTTCTGATCTTCTTTCAGGAACCAAGCCATCACGTTCTGAAACACAGACCTGGCATTGCTTTCAATAACATCCCCGTGGCATGGAATCAGTCGGTCGAAATCCCATCGCATAATCCGACGAACGGACGTGGTAAATGCGTCGCGATCATGCGATGATAGGATATACCAAGCGAAGCGTCGATGTCCAGTAGCAGGATAAGATTTGGTCGATAAAAGGGGAAGAATCGCTTTGGTCACAAAGTTCAATGGCTCGCGATCCTCCGTCTTAGAGTATTGTTCATTGGAGGGCAGGTTGAAGAGCATATCGGCCTCAATGACCGTGCGCGAAGGCTTGTGCAGGAAAACGAGCTCACGCGAGCCATGGCCATGCACATACTCGGTCTCAAACTCAGCATCCCACTCCTCTGAAATCACCGGGGGTGAGGCGTCCTTCTTCCATACGTGCTCGAAATGAGTGTCTCGGAAATCGGGGTTAGATTGACGCTTCTCCCATAGACCTTCAGGTGCAAGAATATGGGCCTGTGGGAAAGCCTTCTTCCAAGCTGTTATGTGGAGATGGTGCTCGAGATCGGGAGCGGCGATATATCTGACGTTTCCACCAAGAGAATCGACCTTTGCGCGCACTTCGGGTGTGAGACTAACGGGAGAGAACACGGCAAGAGATCCTGTGGAGAGCTTGACTATGGAATGCAAGGAGAGGTTAGCTCAACCTACACTTTGACGTCTGAGTCGAAAGGGGTGGGCCCAAAATTCCCCTGATAGCGTGGGCCAGCTCTTTCTTTCTAGAGCTCTCGCCTGCTTTCTGTAAGGATAATTTCACTAACCTAGCGTCCCTCGACCACCGAATCGCAGAATTCCGAAGCGCGCAAAGGGCAAACTCATAGTGACGATATTTGGAGTCACATTGCGGATGACCATCAGCTCCGAGGGGTTGGTGGGAAAGAGTTGAGGCATTTTGGAACCTTTGTCGCAGCTTCTTTAGCTCGAATGCACTGTCCCTGGCGTTGAATGTCTCAGTTGACGGTTTAGCTGAAGGGCCGTCTGAAATATGTTGTAAAGTAGACGACCATGGAAAGCGAATAAGGTTAAATGGAAATATGAACGGGCGAAGAATGAAAAAAAGCAAAGTTGAAACTGCAGGAATCATTTTGGTAGAAGGAAAGAGCAACCCACATCGCGATGGCATGACGTCAGCTGACGGTTTTGGCTGACAGAAAAAGACCGCCTCGACTGGAACAAACTCCACTCTTCTTCATAACTTTGCACAATTAAACTAGTCAAAATCACGAATTATACGTCTTGATTTCTTATTGACATTAAAGGAGTCAATTTACTGATTGGAATTTGATTGGTACGGATCAGGGGTTGTTGATTTATGGCATTAAATTTAGAAATGATGGGTTTTGGCTAGACGCTAGTCGGACATCAGGGTTAGGGGTATCATAAAATGCAAAATAGCTGAAGATAGGAACAAGGCAGAGAAATACGAAAATGAATCATCTAACCCTGCCAGGTCCCACTGGTTTCCTCAATTTCCTCGCGGTGGGGAATAATGCACTCCTTAATATCGAATGCCTCGATGAGATCTTTCCAAGTACCGAAATCGAGACTGAAGATGGCTTGATGCTTTTGAATGCCCCGTCGGACAGCTTCGCTAGGCTGATATGGGTTTGAAGAATCTAGTGTATGGTTAGGAAGCTATTAAAAAGAAAGAGAAGAAATAGAACACTCACGAAGGGTTGGAAGCTTGCGGCTGTCTGTGCTGATACCGGCGTTGCCATCGCGAATCAAGAAGCTCACGTAGAAAAGGTTCTCAACACTCTGCCCAAAAGAGCGGGGGTTGATACAAAATTTGAAGAGTGGAATGCCTCCATCATCACACACGTTATGCTTGGTCATCACAGCCTGAATTGCCTCCGGAGGAGCATCCTCCCCATACTTCTCATCTAGTTCAGCTTGTACCATTTCCTGGCTCTGTTCCTGCGTCTCCGAAAGAAGCTTGTTGATGTTGGAACACATTACAGTCAGGTTGTTGTCTTCCTGGCCAAGATCCTCCTGGGCAAGATCATTGGGCTTTACAACCTGCGAAGGATCAATTCGCTCTGCCTGTCTTCGCTGTGTCATTTGTCGCACACGCTTCTCAAGAGAAAGTGGGCCAAGCAAGAAACCCGAAACAGCCGGGCGAGAACTATGAGGCAGACAGGCCATACGGCCAAGCCAATTCCAGTTCATCGCGTCACCATCGTCCTCGCCATCGCTCGCATTGGGGTCCCTTTGGCTTTGGCGTGGGTGTCGACGTTGGGTCGACGTAACATTTGATTCAGGTCCTCGTCGCATATAAGAGATACACTTGGAGACAAACTCATCCACGTCAATGCCGGCACCTGAATCACCGACCGCGAGCTGGGTGGATTTCTTGTGTGAGAGATCGGCCGCGTTGACCAGGAGTCGTGAGTCGAGGGTCGCATCGGAGGTTTGTTTGACGTTAGGATAGAGACTGTTCAATTTCTCAACGGTCTTGACGATTCCATTATTGCCTGACTGGAGAAATTCGCCTCTTGAATCTTTAAAACAGTTGTTAGCTTGATTTCATTCTCTGATTCACCCGGTCTACTACTTCGCGATGTAGCCGGTGTGGAAGGGGACTGCGGCGGGGGACAGGATGTCTACCATTGAAGTCTCTTGTGAGATCCCTCAGACCCCGACGAACCATTCTCCGCTCTTCCACATCTTGATCTGGATCGTAGTATTTGTTTTTGCCGGCGCGTTGTGAAGAGGGCATTTGCGAGGGTATAATGGAATTGCGATCATTTAGACGCCGTCGTTTGTCTCGACTTAGTCGTGCCATTGGAGCCTCTGATCTTTTGTTGATACTTCGACGTCGAGGGTTTTCTTTATCTGAGGAGGATCCGGGCGATGAAAGAGGACTGGGGTTGCGCGCAGATGGTTCATCCAGCTGAGAGAGTGGGATCGGTGCCATACTTGATAGGCGTCTGTTCACGCCTAGGTGAATGGAGAGGGGAGAACAAACAAAGAATCGCAACGAAACTTATATCTAACCCAGGTGGCTCTGACGATGGTCCTTATCACTTCCTGAGAATATTTGTGATGAACACACCGTAATTTGAGGTTGATAGATCGTATTCCTAGAAATTACCATTCCGTCCGTCGCGTCCACTTCGCGTATCACACGTGACCCTGTATGTACATAGTTGTAGTTTGCTTGACCCACGATATGCCCAAAGTAGTTAGCCTCGCGGGGAAATGTACATATACTATGTACAAACTGGAAAAGGATTAATTTGCGAGTTCTGTATATCGTGGTGCTTTCCATTTGGGATAGGCCGATATATAGTATAAGGCAACATTCTCCAGCAATAACTGCACACGGGGTGTTATTGTAGTATTTTGGTGAATACTATATGATAAATCATAGTGTTTAGAAGTTTGCTTCACTGCAGACTCATCCATCACACTCAAAGATTTCACAAACTAAAGACAGCAAAGGCAAATAATTCTATTCTTCCAAGGATTGTATATCACTAACTCCATACATTTTATTGTAGTTGAGCGAAAATCCTCACCAAACTAGTACATATTCTCCTCATCGAGATATGCCTCACGTGACTAATACCCACTTTCACGATAAGCCATGTCAGGTGATGATAGCTGACTCAGTCCCCGCGTCACCGTCTCCGAAGCAGAGCAGCTGGCATTGGGATGGCCGTCCAGTGAGCTTCATTATCAATGATGGTCCGGAGAGGATGGAGGCCTTCACATTTGCGCTGTCCACACAGCTAGATCTACCCGTATGGATCAAGATGTAAGCACTTGAGTCTATGCAAATTTACTAGCCTCGACAAACTGACAACCCCATAGCGGTACTTTGGAGGGCAAACAGAAGCAGATACCGTTCTCGCGCCTCGTCCAGAACCCAGAATTACGATACCTCGGGTCCACGCAAAATCATGTCTCGGATCTGTTTGTAACTGTTCAGCTATGGTCTGATTCAAAGCCTCTTGGCGTGCCTATGCAGACTGCCTATAAAGCATTCAAAACAGGCCGAACATGGAATGAGTGGCTGCGCCTGCCTATGCCTATCAAAGATGCGCCCGCCAACTCACAATTGGCAATTACAGCCTGGGATATATCTCCACTCGCAGGTGATAAAAGTCATTATGTTCCATTTGGTGGGACAACCATCCGGTTATTCGACAACGAAGGCAAGCTGAAGATGGGACGACAAAAATGTAAGATATACCGACACAAAGCTGCCGATGGCTTTTCATCGACAACGACGCCATCTACTCCCATACCCAGACGCCGAAGACAGGGTACGAAAGAGATTCTAGGTCCCTCGCCGGAGGAAGAGGAGTTGGAGCGAATTGAAGTTTTGATCAAGAAGCACGAGATGGGCGAAATAACTCAAATCGACTGGATGGACCAGATGGTCTTTCGACAGCTAGAGAAGCTCAAGCTTCAAGCCGAGGAAGCTGCCAAGAAGAGAGCAATGTTTTTGGCATCCGTCAAGCCAAAAGGCACCTCCGGCGCTGGAGACGATAGCTCAGATGGCGAGGAGATCGACGACGAGAACTTCACTCTGTATGTGGAATTCCCTCGCTATGACCATCCAATTGTTTGGGCGGATCACCATTACCCTGCACCACCCATCTCGGGGCACTCGCAGACTGCTCCCGTCCATCCCAATTCCACATTAAAGCCCGTTCCAGAGGTTCGTTTTGGTCCTGGAATTGAAGGGGCTGGTGGTGCCGGTGTGATCAAAATCTATGATCCAGAGGTTGGACAAACGGGCAACCCATGCGAGGATAAACACCGAAGGTTGATTCGCAGTCACCGGACTGGTATCATGGACCGGGATCTCAAGCCAAATCCCAAGAATCGCGACGAATTGAATATCATACTTTCATATGAACCAACACAAGACCTCACTGCTGAAGAGAAGGACCTCATATGGAGATTCAGGTACTATTTGACCCGTGAAAAACGGGCATTGACAAAATTCGTCAAATCTGTGAATTGGCGTGATGAAGGGGAATCACGGCAAGCTGTTGAGATATTACCAAAATGGACTGATATTGATGTTGACGATGCCTTGGAACTACTGGGTCCCACTTTCGACAATCCCGCAGTGCGCTCGTATGCCGTGGCAAGGTTGCGCAAGGCAGATGATGAAGAACTTCTTCTTTATCTTCTGCAATTGGTTCAAGCCTTGAAGTACGAAGAAAATGCCGAAAATAACGCGGATGAGGTTGCCCATGACTCCTCGCTAGCTAATTTTCTGATAACCCGGGCAGCAAACAATTTCAAGCTTGGAAACTATCTACATTGGTATCTGATGGTCGAATTCGATGATGCAGGCCCAGGTACCCTTTCATCACAGCGGCGACTATTTGGCCAAGTCGAGTACAACTTCATGACGGAGCTTGAGAAAGTTCATGCCGAACATCGAAAAACTCTCTTGCGACAAGGCGAATTAATTGCGGTGCTCTCGAAAATAGCTAAAGACATTCGATTTTCTCGAGAAAACCGACCCGTGAAAATCGAAAAGCTGAAGAAGTCGCTCCGGGACCCGAAGAATGATTTGGTTCATATTGACCCTCCATTGCCATTGCCTTTGGACCCCGACGTCATGCTCACTGGGTGTTATCCTGACGAATCTAATGTCTTCAAATCCACCCTATCACCTCTTCACATCACTTTCAAGACTACCGAGGGCCGGCGGTATCCCCTTCTATTCAAAGTGGGAGATGATCTTCGCCAGGATCAACTGGTCATTCAAATCATCATCCTCATGGACCGCCTTCTGCAAAAAGAAAATCTTGACCTGAAACTGACTCCATATCGTATTCTGGCCACGAGCTCCACAGCAGGTGCAGTTCAGTTCATCCCATCCACGTCCTTGTCTGCGGCATCGGCCAAGTATAAGTCTATCCTGGCGTACTTGAAAGAGCACAATCCAGACGACAACGAACCTCTAGGTGTCCGCAAAGAGGCCATGGATACCTATATCAAATCCTGCGCCGGATACTGCGTGATCACATACCTACTTGGCGTCGGTGACCGGCATCTCGAGAATCTACTTCTGGCACCAGACGGTCATTTCTTCCATGCAGACTTTGGTTTCATTCTTGGTCGAGACCCCAAACCATTCGCACCCATGATGAAACTTTGCAAAGAGATGGTTGAAGGAATGGGAGGTACCACCTCCCCCCACTATATGCAATTCAAACAGTATTGCTTCACAGCGTATACTACGCTTCGCAAGTCCGCCAACTTGATCCTCAACCTTTTCAGTCTGATGGTCGACGCCAACATCCCTGATATCCGTGTTGAGCCTGACAAAGCCGTGCTGAAAGTCAAGGAACGATTCCATCTGGAAATGTCGGAAGAGGAGGCCATTAGACATTTCGAGCAACTTATCAGCGACAGCGTCAATGCTATATTCGGCGTCGTGATCGATCGTCTTCACGACTTTGTGCAGGGATGGAGGGCCTAGTGGATGGGCAATGTTAATGGCAAACGCGAGATTTGATTATCGCTTTTAGAGCGCTGGATTGTTGGGCGTCCAGGTTACGGTTTCTGTTCATATCGATCTGGCGCAGGATGAGCGCTCACGAGAGAATACCCTGCAAGACTACTTGCTAATAGCATAGCGAAGAATAAATACTGCATTCGCATTAAAATAACATTGTATCGGCATCGCTATTCTATCGTAACTTCATTGTGTCAAAATCTATCAAAAAGGGGCCTTGAATATAGACATCTATCTATGGCGACCAAACTCCTCATCAGGAACATCTCGCCCATTTAGTCCGACCCATTCATGGTTCATATCATCATCTGTCATACCCCAGATCTCCTGGTCTTCGTGTTTATCTCGCCGACCACTGATCCGATTCGACTTCCCTTTGCCTTCGGCAAGTGGTGTATTCCCATCTCCGTCTATCGGAGATTGGCGCTGTAATACGCCTTCTCTACCAAGAGCTGACTCTTCACCAAAGAGCTCGTCGTTGTTCTTTGCACGGGAATCCTCGTCATCTTCCGGCGTACCTTCTCGACAAGCCCATGCATCAACGAAGCGGAGAGCTTCGCGCGGCCACCACCGCTTCATGACCAGAAGCCGAAACGGCACAAGCGCGATGATCAGTACAGGGAATGCGGGAGCACCGCGAGTCAGTGTAACAATGAAAATAACAACTGTGACCACAATTTGCATAATCGTGTACAGGTGGATTGGGAGGTAGGATGGGTTGTTTGGAGTTGTTTGGTCAGTAGTAGAGTCCAGTTGACTATGTTTATGCAGTGACCGGGGGAGCGGTGGAAGCTCAGATGGTGGTGTGAGAAGATAGAATGTGCGGTATAAGATTGGACTTTAATGTATGCATGTTAACAGGGTCTATTTTATGTGGCCATAGGTCTAAGTTAGTAGCTCACTTGACGGATAGACTTTGTTCGCCCATGAAAAGGAACAATCCAGCAAGAACACTAGTAGGGGTCAAGCCCAGAACTTTCATGAATGGCGGACTGATGAATAGGAGGATAGCGCCAGAATGAAGGAAAGCAGACCACCTTTGCTCGTAAACTCGTTTCACGTCGTGGGTCTCGATCTTTTCCTCGCCGTCTACAATCAGAGTTCTTTCCTCTTTCACTGTATGCATCAAAGATTCTGAGTGCAATGGAGCCTGGGGGAGAAGCCCATTGGCAGGCGGAATACCCAGGATACCACAGAGAGCTGTAGTAGTACCCAGAAGTACAATATCCCATGCGAATCCGCCAGGTTTGCGGGTTCCGTATCGGTCAATGGTGCAAATAATTGAACTGACTTCATGGTCGAAGAAGAAAAGGACAGTTATGATTAACCCAGGTATTATGGATGCAAATATCCATTGTGTCGGCAATTTCCAAAATTCAACGACAAAGATTTCCCTTTCTGGGGATGTTGGGCGGAATGATGTGCTGACGGCCAGGGTCATTTTATCCAAATGGGCCAATTCACCAACGTACGGGAGACCAATGAATACCATGATTGATATAGCAGCAGCATATTCAGTGAGACCAAGACGAATGTACCGATGGAACAAGGGTTTCCAGCTTTCAGCCGTGGAAAGGAAGATAGCAAGCAACATTGTACCGACGGCCCCAATCACGGCGTAAAGAAAGGCTGCAAAGGAGAGGTTTTCATGCGCCCTCTCGAGTTCTTGAATGGCTTTATGGAAGTAAATGATACTGTTGAGCAGCGAGAATATCTCTGTTGCAAAGGTCGTCACATAACGCATTGTCCAGTCATGTGCATTGATTATGGCCAAGACGTAATGCATCCAGGCGGAATGAATCAGGGACCAGGCCATGAATGGTAGGAAAGGGATCTCGAAGAATAATCAACCATGTCCCTCAGAAGGAAGATTATATGTCAGAGCTTACCTGAAAGACTTCATCGCATAATGAGTAGATGTTCTCTGCCAAGACAGAAAACGGGCCAGTGACGCCGAGAATGGTGAGGGGTTGTATCGAAAACCTGAAGAGTACAAATCAGACAGTCTGTTCAATGCCACGCTCTATGAGATAATGAGTCGAAACCACTTACAAAGAGAATATTATGCCACATAATCCAGTGCTAAAGACTACCTCGATGGTACCCCATGTCTTGCCCGTGAGCACGTAGAGATCACTAGCGAATGTAATGCCAGGCAAAAGATTCGTGAAGAAAACGTAAACAGCACTGGCAAATATGAGCTGGTTGAAAATGGTCCAATCTGACTCCCATCTTCGGCGTAGATTAACCATATCCTGCTTGACCAGGCGAAATGGACGTAGAGGTCCGCCGGCAGCCACAGAACCACGCAGCACCCGTAAAGGCCGTGGGGTATGTTTTGATGGTGTGATGATGGAATGTGCATCATCTTGGTCTTGAAGATGATTTTCAGAATTAGGACCCGCAGATTGGTCTCTATTTGCTCTTCTTCTTCGCCGCGGACGTGATCCAGACCTGTGACGAACTGAAGAAACCCGCGTAGATGGTGGGCGAAATGCTGATATCAATGACATATTTCTTAGCACCTCGATATTTCTAAGCAGTTTGAGAAGTAATTAGGCTTAAATTTCGGGTCAATGAGACCCTTTTAAAATCGGAGTTTTGAAACTTCAATTTCAATTTCAGGTTGTATGATGATGATGCATGGATGATATATGAACATGGGTAGTATACTTCTCAGGCTGCAGAACGGCATGTGAAACAGTTCACTTCACCGCCCTCATCTATGGTGTCCGAAATAAGTCCACCGCTCGTTTTGCCGCCTTCAAACTACCGGCAATATTGTATTTTCTGTCTACGCAATTCCAACCGCTTTATAACACTTCTGCGACTCAACTCACCCTCGAGGTGCCAATAATGACCTTCGTCTTATCCCGTTGGACTTGAAATTATCATATACATGGCGCAGTTTGTTCCTCGCCAGGTGTTCCCCAATTATGGGGCAATTCCCAGATCTTACTTCCTGGGACATCATCGCGCCGGTTTGAGCAAGATGAAGAACATGCTCTCATCCATTGATTATGTCGTTGAATGCCGAGACTACCGCGCCCCCGTTACATCAATAAACCCTATGTTTGAAGAAGCGCTGGGCAAGACGCGGCGACTGATTGTGTATACTAAGAGAGACCTTGGCAGCGTTCCCCAATCCGCGGAACAAAAGTTGGTCAGTTGCATGATCTCATGCACCCCGTTAAATGTTTCATAGGCTAATGTTTGCCATTTCAGACAGAGCAAAAAGTACGGAATTTTGATCCAAATAGTGCTGTCTTTTTCACCAGCTCATCTTCCCGCGCCGACGTATCCCAAATTATCAAACACCTCCGAGATGATGCCGCAGCTCCAGATAAGTTGACAGGGTGTCGGGTGATGGTGGTCGGAATGCCTAATGTTGGAAAATCAACCTTTATCAATCATCTGCGGAATCATGGCATGGGGAAAGCCAAAGCCCTCAAGACCGGCGGTCAGCCAGGCATCACTCGGAAGATTGCAAGCCCGGTGAAGATTATTGAGCGCGACAGCGGTTCACATGTATATGTGCTGGACACACCTGGTGTCTTCATGCCGTATGTTCCTGATGCAGAGAATATGCTCAAGCTGGCTCTTTGCGGTTGTGTCAAAGATTCGGTCATCTCACCCATCACCCTGGTCGACTATTTATTATATCAGATCAATTTGCATGATGCGCAGGCGTATCAGCGGTGGTCAGAGCCTACAAATGAAGTCATGCCTCTGCTTGAGAGATTTGCACAAAAGACAGGGCTACTCGGGAAAGGTGGTGTGCCCATTGTTGATTCCGCGGCTCTGCATTTCATCCAGAAGTGGCGCCAGGGTAGCGTTGGTCGCTTCCTCCTGGACGACTTGGATATGGAGCAGCGGCGACGAGATGACCCCGAGCAAAAACCTCAAATGAGCATGTCACAGGCATTAAGGATAGAGAGGGTCACTCGAAAGAACAAATCGGACGTGAATAAAGGTACCGACTAAGGTATTGTACATATAACGAAGAAAATTCCAGTGGACAAAGAATCATAGTGTAATCTTTTGAATGTCGAAGTCGAAGTATCACAAGAAAAAAAAGATAAGCAGTAACTAAGGACAATGCTTGAGATGGAATAGTTGACAGAAGTATCCGTAACGCCGAGAACTGAAGAGACATGAATCCATCGCCATATGCAGGCCTGGGAAGATTAGGAAATCTTATCCAACAGGCGTCTTCGTCGTCGATCAACCATCTCCTCTTGCACTTCGTCAAGTGTGGGAAGTCGCCATTCCACACCATCTCCTCCGTCACCTGGTAGTGATTCCCAGCCATCCTCTGCATCGTCATCGCCCTGGCGACGTAAATTCTCGAAGGCCTCCTTCTCTTTCTGCTTCTCATATGCAAGCAATGTTCCATCCTCTTCGTCAAGGCCATAGCCAAAGTAGTTGGCATCGACTTTCCTGGTCGCAATATCTCCACCGCGACCGGTACCAGCGCCATCTTCTTCCTCCGCCGGGCCCTTCCCACGGCGCGCCGCCGCCTCAAACATCTCCTTGACACCGGGTAACTCTCTCGCACGGCCGAAATATCGATAACCCTTGCCACCGCCCGGAATTTCACGTCCTTCATCGTCGTATACCCGACCGGATCCGCGCATATAGTTCGGCCCGCCGAGATTGCGAATTTGCATTTCCCATGCCCATTTCTCACGCATAAGTTTGTTTATTTCGTCATTCAGGTCGCGAATTTGGTAGTCGCTAAGGCTTGGTTCTTGGATGCGCGAGACTTTGCGGGAAACTTCCTTAAGAACTTGACCGCGCCAGCGCTCGCAGGTCGGGACTGAGTCGACGCTGGTAACGGCCTTTGGTCGACGGGTGCGAGTGATATCAATTATACCCATGTCCGCAGCCTGCTGCGCCCGAAAGCGATACAGCATAGACTGCGCCTTTTCACTGTTGCGAGCCTAATCATGGTGAGATTTCGGGTTAGCAAATTCGTACGGCAAGTCGCGTAGGAAAGAAATGGCTCTAAAGCATGCTGATTCCATGGGGAGCTATCTTACCATCTTCGAGGATTGACCAGGTCGGCGACCCGGGTTGTGATAGCGAGGGTCGTGGGAGGAGTCCGGAGTGTAAAAGTGAAGCTCGACAGCTGCCGTTGAGGTCTGGCGCCAATTTGCCGCCAGCCGCGCGGATATCACGTGGTCAATCCGCAGCGGGATCGGCGCCAGCCGTTTCCTTTTCAATGTGCAAGGATAATATGAAGTATCACATTTACATAGATGGAACTAGCCTTTTGCTCATCGAGCCACGACTTGGTTTCCATCCGAATATGAACTTGACATACAATATGCTTTCCCTATGAGGAAAAGAAATCAGACTCGTTTGTCTTATGTTCGCATAAAATTCGTCACATCTTCCCACCTAACAACCATCGACATATGTATTTATTACGCCGTTTTACTTCGAACATTGTGTCTGTAACTAATGGGCTAATGGTCTGATTATACTCGGGTGATAAATGCGGCCAGTACTCGAAAATCCCGAGTTTCTCCTGAAATCTGGGGTAGGCCATTCATTCAGAGATAAACAGAAGAACTCCTTCCGATTTATCAACCAGACAGCCCAGTCACAATAACACCCCCGGTCAATTGTCTACATACAGACTTCCAAAGATAAATATTCATCTCACTACCTTAGGGCTTGAAAGGTCATCTAATGACTAGTTCCAGTCTTTGAGCCATGCTACCTCATTCACATCGGACATAATCCCGAAGTATGGTCACATCTAGGGGAGAAAGAACTGCCCGGGATGAGAATTTAACACAGGAGGTTTTTGGACCACAGGAATTAGAAATTTCCCTGGGTTTAGCATTAAGTTATCTTTATCTTACATTGGTCGAAGCTGTAAGCGTTACTGGTATAAAGTCGAGTGCATTGCCTCGGAACAGTTGGTGGGTATGACGCAGAGCATTGATACTCATTCAGGGTCCACAGAGCATCCCTGAATGTAAGTAGAAGCTCCCAACCACCTATGTACTCAAATCCAGCTTTTTATCGTGCAGTTTCACCGTTCACATGTTTGCTGATACCTGCTAGAAGGCACCCGGTAATCCTAGAGGCTTCTAGTATACTCGATGCATCTGTGCAGCGCTGGAGGACTAATATGCACTAACATTATTCCCGAATGTTATTGTCCGAGAGCCGCCCATTTTTGTGATTAGGAATGATGACGCCCAAGATGAATCTGTAAACTTCGACAAGTCTATGAACGGTCTGTACAACTACTGCATCGAGTAGAGTACGCCAGTGTATCTAGTATGCGTTCCAACCGAGGGATAGATAGTTTTCATACTACTAGTACAATATGAGACATATCGATAGTATTTTTTAGCCATTATGAGCATTAGACAAGCACATTAGTGCAAGAATGTTTTTCGATGCCGGTGAAACTGAGTTTCACCGAGGCCTAGCTTTAGACTGCGTCTTACTGCATATAATGTATCAATAGGAAATGGCTTACGCTGTTTCCCATCAGTTTTACTAGTATTTGCTACTCTAGTGAGTAATGCTCGACATTAGCGTCTACACTCTACTCTGCTCGAATTGAGCATGCCTGCTCCTATCGCCACTCCCATTTCAAATCATACCATGATGGTACGATGGCAAAAATCCCCTCGAGCAATTGGCTGCTATAAATTAAATCGATTCAAAATCCTTGAAAAGATTTCCGCTATGTAAAACCGGAGCGGCTATTTCGCAAGGTAAAACTAGTAAGAATCATGGCCCTAACAACCATCGGTACTAGTCTTTTTCTCAGCTTTAATGTAAGCCAAATTGAATTACTTTTTTTGAGCCTGAATAGCTACTGACAGAACAAATCCGTAGAATAAAGACCTATCTTAATGTTAAGTTACAATTATCTGAAGCACCTCGCGAAAACATACCCAGATGAGCGAAGACCTTGGCTTAGTAGTAATGGTAGTAGGCGACAAATTACTGTTAGGCTTTACCCTCCGATTGGCTTCTCTCTCATACCAAGACGCTCATCCCTCAGATCTGCACTCATGTGTCACGAATAAACTGCGTCTGGGAACATCCCGGGCTATTTTTATTACCGGAAAAGACAGTCGAGTTCGGCTCGTTGTACGAATATTACATTTGGTGCTACAATCAAATAACAATCCTTATGGACCCCAATTACCTCGAGCGTAAGCAAATAAATAAGCAATCATCCCCTAGCCAAGAGGCTCCGGGCAAGTTTTGACCAAAGGCCTCAATGAGACTCCATCGGCTCTTTGCCATGGCAGCAGGATGGTAGAATATTGTGGAAACAGACTCCTCATCGTGTCGATAGTTCTGGTGCCAATTCAGGTAATCTGTGTGGCCCTTCGGGTCTTTGTCCGTTACAGAAGCCAGATGAAATTTGGCCTGGATGACCTGGTGGTTGTCCTCTCACTCGTGGGACAACTAGCAATTGCAGGCGTCATCTTTGGTATGTAAAACTAAACCAGAAACTTTAAGTCCCTAATAAACCCTGCTAACTTGAAACTGCATTTTTAAAAAGCCGAGCTCAAGTATTCTGGAATCGGCTATCATAGGTCATATCTCATAACAATAAATCCAGACCTAATTATCTCAGAACGCAAATATCGTGTGGCAACAGCTTATCTCTATGTCATCAACGCGAATCTTCCAAAAATTTCAATTCTTCTACTTTATCGTCGACTATTTGCACCTACGGTTTTACGTCTTATCTGTACTGCTACTATATGGATTCTCTCCCTCGTCATTGTTGCTAAAATTCTCTTGGTTTCTTTTGTATGTCGACCATTTGCTGCGAACTGGAACCAAGATATACCCGGTACCAAATGCTTGAATATGCAAGCTGTATCTTCTTGGTCTACTCTTCCGAATATCATCACCGATGTTGGGATGCTTCTTCTTCCAGTCCCGGTGGTATGGTCTCTACACACGAAACTTCAAACCAAGATACAATTAACGTTTACATTTGCACTGGGTAGCCTGTCAGTGTATTTCTGCCTTCATAGAAGTGAGTTGCAGAGTTTAACTCTTTGAAACGTTTAGTGGTCTCGTCACATCGATTCTGCGATTTCAATTCTTTTTTGGTACTGAAACTGAGGATGTTACATGGTCCGCCGTTCATCGCACGATATGGACCGAGGTTGAGCCGGCTGTGTATCTGATTTGCGCTTGTATCATTACTTATAAGCCTCTACTAGATCGATTGACTTTCAAAAAGTTAAGAAAAGACTCTTCCTCAAGCGGCTCGCAAGTGCAGGCGCCTCGGGGTTTGCACTCTCGAGATGAGTGGGTGTCTCTGGAATCAAGGTAAAAGGGTATTGTGACCCAGCCACGATTATCTCAATTGCTGGACTTTATTGACAACATTGGAGAAAAAATCGGTGGGCTAGTCTTAGGAGCTCGAGAATATCTGTTGTTAGCGCCATGGATACCTAAATATCGTTTTTCCATACATTATTTTCCTTGTCTTGCAAGTTGGTGCACTCCATGTTTTTAATCGGCTTAGCATCCCATAGCGACAATTATGATTACTGCACATATGATACTATGGGACTATGGAACTCATAGAATAAACTTTTGGATTTTATCGGAACACGGAAAGCTAATAGATATTGAATAGTAAACTAGGAGATGATAGAAAACCAAATCGAGCAAAATCCAAGTAAATTCTCATAGTGTCGCCATTGTAAAGCCCTTCATTCAGAATGATATACGCATCCCCAGACTGATGGGATACTAAGTAAGGGTACTCTAATCGCGGAGTCTCGATCTTCAATCACAGTCTTCTTTCTAGACCCAATAGGGCACTATAATCGGAAAATCCGGATTCCTTCAAGTTCATATAAATCTACCTTTAGTAGCTATCAGCTAAGTATCTAAGCTCCACTTCCACCAACAGTTTTCGATCCCGTTACCCCTGGAGCCGCCCCCATTAGTGCCCCTGAAGCCATTGGAGGGCCCGGAGGAGGACCTGCTACCGGTGCTGCTGCCGCAGCCGCTCCTGGTGTATATCCATGAGCACGTCTCCGAGAGGTTTCACCGAACATGAAGAGATGCTGGGCATTTCTAGCGGCTTTCCTAGTCGATTTCTTTACTCTATCGACTATTCTTCTGCCTCGAGATGATTGGGGCTGCGTATGAGTACCAGGAGCAACACCAGGTCCAGGAACAACACCAGGTCCAGGAGCAATACCAGGTCCAGGAGCAATACCAGGTCCAGGAGCAACGCCAGTGCCAGGAGCAGCAGGACTAGCAGAAGCGGTAATACTGGCAGTAACAGCATTAATAGAACCGCCAGTGCCAATAGGAGCGCCAGTGCCAATAGAAACGCCGCCACCGGTAGTATCAGAACTAATGGAAGTACCAGTGCCAATAGCAGAACCAGTACCATGAGCAGCAGGGCTTGTAGAAATCCCAAGACCAGTAGAATCAGGATTAGTAGGAGTGCCAGTGCCAGTGCCAGTAATAGCAGGAATAACAGGAGTGCCAGTACCAGTAGTAATGGGGATAACAGGAGTACCAGTGCCAGTAGTAACAGGAATAGCAGGAGAGCCAGTACCGGTAGTAACAGGATTAATAGGAGCGCCAGACACAGCGCTAACGACCGATACTCCTGGGGATTTCGGTTTAGCAGGGATAGGCTTAGTAAAAACGCCAACCATATCGCTAAGACCCAATTCTGGGGGATTAGTTTGCGTGGATTTATGTCTAGATCCAGGCGGAGGTCGATTAGGTCGTGTTATTGCCCAATTCGTCGTATAAGATAGAGGTGGTGGGAGAGGAAAAAAGCCCGGTCCCCACGCAGGTGGTCTATACATAATATTTTGTGGGACTTCATCCTGTGGGCCGAAATCTGGAATCTTAGCAGTGTCATTTAGATCTGATCTTTCAGAACAGATGAACATGCGGTTTAGTTTATCTGGAACAGTTACTGACGCCACGATTTTACGCCACCATTGTCCCGAAGATCGATGTTCCGCTTGAGCACCAAGATGGGCTGGGAGTATGACAGCCTGTATCGCAGTCCAATTCACCAGTGTCTCGCCGTTCTTAGAGAAGATTGCTGCTTCCATCAGGACGGAAGCACAATTGACATGACCGACGGCTAGCTCCATTCTTTGGAAGCCGAGGCCTACACCTTGATGGCTGGGATTGAGTAGATGGAGCAAATCGACATCGGTTTGGAGGACATTTAAGAAAGAGGATCCGGTATCATCCATGAACTCATATGTTCGGTGGATTTGAGCTCCTAGGGGGCGAATTGCAATATCGAACTATGTGGGAAAGACGAGATTAGTATTTGTGATTACAAAATGTGGTTTCATTTGTCGATCTCTTACATAGTGATGGAAAGCACCCTTCACACTGTTTGGAATACCCATACAAATGCGAAGATAATTCGACCCAGCTTGTTGACCCTACATATTAAGTCAGTTATGCTCTTGTATAAATTTGAGGAATTTGAAATTAACATACTCCCTCCACCCAGAACCCTTCATGGCCATTATAACGCTTGTTGACCGACAAAAAATGTTTTAATCGAAACTTTCCTGGCTCGGAAATCCTTTCACCATTCGACCAATATGTGACCAACGTAGAGCTGAATTCCAACTCCCCCATGCGGTACGCTTCAGTTATTGCGCGAATATTCGGTAGTTGTTTGTAGTCATCTCCGTGTAGAAGAAGGTCTTGTTCGATAGACTTTAGTTCTTCCAGACGTAGAACTACCAACCAGTCTAAACCTGGTTCTTCGGCCATCATATCACTAAAAGACCACAAAATGTTGAGTTCTGAACTAATTTACATGCTGAATTTATGAGGGAATCTTACTCTCGACGTTTTTGGAGCTTGAGATATCTCTCAAGTCTACTCTCGAAGATAGCCGGCATGATACCTTCTTTAAGTCTGACGTGACATCTCTCAATTTGCCCATCAATATCACTATGTTATGGCTTATCAGCTTTGTCATCTAGTTCATTGAGTTTGAATTTGTAACGTACTTCGTATGAAGATCTGGTTCTTCTTCAGACCAACCCTTAGGGGCATCATTGAAGTTGGTGATTGGAGGGTCATGGATTTCCCATCTCTTTCGTCTTTTCGTCGCGGGAGACCCTAGCCGAGAGCCCCGTAGAACCACGACTTTTGAATCAACTTTGGCCCTTTTATGAGATACTTCAGTATCACTGCTGGACTCTTGCTTTCGCTTGCTGCGAGGCATTTTGAAAAAGAGAGAAACTCAGTCTACCAGTAGTACTATACCTAGTGTACAGCAAAGGGATCTGAAGGACTTCGAATTTAGCGGGGGAACTTGAATATAAAGCAATATTACTGCTACTAGTGCCCTTCAGAGCCATTTTATATTAACAAAGAAGTACACTCTGGGGTTAGTACTCGGCCTTGTCTACTCCTAGCATCAATGAAGTGGAAATGTGGATATCTTTCTAACATGACAAAGCGGGCTGTAAATCAAAGAAACCCTTGGAATCATAATATGTAAATTAATTAGTATCGCTTTGTATCCTATGAGACTGCTCAGCCGCTAAATGAACTCCTATTTTTGATTCATCCGAACGAGATCCAAGCTCAACCTCCGTCCTCGAACCCCTATCATCAATAGATCTCGAATCCACCCCTTCACACCCAACCTCAGACTCACCACCCGACTCATCATCCCGCTTAATCTTTCGATTCTTCTGCCATGTCAACAATCCCATCCCAGCAATACACAACAAAAGCAGTCCAGTCGTAGAAACCCCCATAACAACTTTACCAGGATGAGAATCAATATCCCCATCAATGCGCTCAATAGACCAAGGATACGCATCCGAATCAACAACGATGTAAATCCCTAACCCAATATAAAGAAAAGGAACCAAATACTCGGCATACCGCTGCGCAAGTTTCAACACATGTCTCTGCTTCATCACCAAAAATGCAACTAAACACCAAACCCCCATAAGAATATAATAAACAACCACGTAAACCGCAATCTCCGCCCCCTTCGCCTGCGAAAAGAGTGGGATATAAGTCGAGATATTATCGCCTCCATTCATGATAGTCACAGCCGCAACCTTGAAGATACTTTTCAATGAAGATCCCCACTTCCTAACCTGTTCCTCGTCATCTTCGTCTTCATCGGCTCCGAATACCAATGTTATTAATGCCCATATACCAAGCAGCATTGGCAATAGACCGAGGAATCCGATCGGTTCGGAGGGGAGGACGATTGATACGCCGAATCCTATCATACTGACTACCAGTATCACGGTGAAACCTAGGTATTGACCTAGTGTGATTCGTAAGGGGGTGATGTTTTTTCTTGTACTGGCTTCTGCGAAAAATGTGACTAGCACGAAGGCATCGTCGATATTGGTGATTGCGAATGTGGCACATGCTGTTCCGACCGCTCTGCCGAATTGCATATTGTGTGTAGTGGAGGTGGAGGTGGAGATGGAGATGAAGATGGAGGTGTTTTAGCAATCGAGTTTAGCTCGATGCTAGCCGGGAATCAGAGTCGGTGGTGTTTAGATTGAATTTTTTTTCGATGGTGCGGACATTTAGACTTGCGAGAGGATTATTACGAGGATGATCTGACTGATCTGACGGCTCGGGGCTTTCAAGCTGTTCGATTCAGGTCGTGGTTTACACCATTTTGTCGTGTAGGGGGGAATATGGTCGTTGGAAGTCGCTTTTTGCAAGATACGGTGAACTCAAATCGTATCTCTAGAGTAGTTCTAGCGGTATCAGTCGTAGTTGTCAGATATTATTGATAGATCGAATGGAATGCAGTGATATGCGAGAGAGTGTACATATCAGGCATCCAAGTTGTAGGGCTGATCACGTGGCGACGATCATGATCCATCGGGTAGTTTTGCACTACAATGCATTCCAGAAGTAAGGAAGTGGTAACTTAACATTTTGAGGTCAATGGCTTGTAAAAATGTCAATATAATAGTTACAGTATAAAAAGATGCATCGTTTCCGGCAGATTAGTGTGGATAGGACTGTTGTGCCAGACCTCATTAAGTTTGTGTACAATTGAATGAAGGTATTCCGTATTCCACCACTCAATTTTCCCAAAACACCATACTAAATACGATATCTTTCAGATCATGCCCATATGATATATCGACAATAAAGATATTGTTACTTAGTAAATAGTATAGTATAACTCCGCGGTATATAAAATAGTCGAAACATGATTTTCTCAATGAAATGATCAATTGATTACTATGTCAAGTTCCAACTTGATCAAGTTTATTGCGTTCAATAAAGCACACGGGAATATATACCTTGCATAGGTATGCATCCACAATTTGACATTCCTGCCCAGAACGAAGGTGCGTTCTGAATATTCTCAAATCTACCAACTTGTTAGACCAATATATTCGATCTCTAGAATACCTCCAAACCAGTGAGCAAAGCTTGGGCATCGAAATATGAAATCGTTATCAATTTTATAATGCAATTAAATTGCATTTAGTATGGTGTTCTGGGGTGGGCCATTGGTAGAACTTGAGTATATCTAGCGAAACCATTGAAAACACCACTACCGAATATTCGATTAAGCGAGCAAAGTATATAATCTCAATCAGTCGCAGTATATAATACGTATGATCCGACTAATCATTATCCCGAAATACAAGACTGGAGAAATCTTCCAATTGCCAAGCCAAGTTACTATTTTCAGTCGGCCCGACTTCACCCACCTGCAACAGCACAGTACATAGGACAGGCGCTAGCGTGACCGACCAAATCGAGTCGGCAGAATAAAAGTGAAAGTGAAATCTAGGTACGGAGTAAAATCTCCGTACATTACGTTGAAACACAATTATGCATACATGTATAATACTGTTTATTATCGCTAGGTACATGTGGAACTACATAGTAAATAGGAGGTAAGGTTCAAGATCCATTCAGATTTTCATCGCACCAAGCATATTTCGCAGCCATCAAGGAAATCGTCAGACAAAGGAAATTAATAATCACAAAAAGAAAATAAGTAGTTTATCATCACGTATCCACGGTACACATTGACCCCAACTACACAAATGGAATTATGTAAATTGACGGATCAAAGTCTTCCCGAAGAAAGTACATTTACAGACGGGAACCGTGGATGACCTTGAAGTCGACGACGAGCTCACGGCCACCGTCGTTAATGACGAGGGCACGGACGGAGCCACGGCCGTCGGCGAAGGCATCGCGGATACGCTTGAACAGACCACCCTGGGTGATGACGGGCAGACCCTGCTTGACATCACCGGTCTCGGTCATAGCGACGATACGGCCGTCATCACGGAGGTCCAGGATGCGGTAGGTCTTGTAGACAGGGCCGAGCATGGTCTGGACGACGACGGAGGGGGAGGGGTTGGAGACGAAGCTGGACTCCTCCTGCAGCTGACGGGTGAAGAGGTCGACACCGAGGTAACGGTGCTGACCGGTCTGGGGAGAGACCGAGATACGGATGACCTGGCAAGGACGGCCCTGGAGGATCAGGATGTCGCCAATGCGGACAAAGTGGCAGGGGATAGGGACGGACTCGCCAGCGGTGCCCTTGTTACGGGGCTCCACAATGCGGACCTCCTCGCGAACACCTTCGGAGAAGCGGGCTGGACCACGCTCGTCAGCGACGATTTCCTCACGGTGATGGTGGTCATGGTGGTGGAAGGGGTGCAGAACGCGGTCGGCAGCACGCTCCACGCCACGGCGGAAGGAGTGGTACTGACCCTCGTCGTCGTAGTAACCCATCTTGCGAGATGTAGGTGTGGTGTCTCGAACAGTAGACTGAGCGACACGGACAGTGGAAGCAGGAGCGTAGCGAGCGGGCTGAGAGACCTCGACTTCGCGACGGGAGATGCTTTCACTAGGGTAAGCGGAAGCGGGCTGGGGCTGGTAGCCTCGGTCGTAAGAGACGTCGACGGGGTACGACGGGGCGTACTCGTAAGAGTCTACGGGCTGGTAACGACGGTCGTAAGAGACGTCGGCTTCGTAGGCAGGAGAGGTCCGGCGACGGTACTCTCTCTCAGTGACGTCGAGTTGATCCTCGACGACTTGATCGTAGACTTGAGGACGGTCTTGCTGGTATTGAACAGAAGACTGACGATAATCAGGATAGCTATAAAGGGGGGAAAGAAGAAAAGAAGAAAAGATTAGCCGAAGTCCGGGGGGGTCATGGCGTGTAAAAGTAAACATATAAACAAAACAAGACGGGAGGTCAGACACCGCTCATTGGAGAGTGGATCCGGTTTTCGTGACACGTAATTTTCGCCCGGGGCTAAAATCGGCGCCTCCAGAACGATAGTGGCTCCACTCTGGAGCTGTTGGGTACAAACAAACAAAAGAGGCTGGGAAATACACAGCTGGGGGGGAAAGCTGAAGACATACCGTTCACGGGTCAGATCAACCTCGGCAGAGTAGTGCTGATCAAACTGTTGAGTTTGCTGATAGTCCTGAGACTGAGAGCGCTGGAATTGCTGGGATTGCTGGGGAGGGAAGTGATGGCGAGGAGCTTCTTCCTTGACCTGAAACTCGACTTTTTCTCTTCCTGGAGCAGGTAGAGAGGCGGAGACTCGAGTATCTTCCCGTTCGACGCCTGAAGTGCGATCGAGTTGAACTTCTCCCTCTACTCTCGTCTGAGTAGTTTCAGAGACAGCGTCACTCCGGTACGACGACGGGAAGACACTGAAGGGGATGGGGACGCGGGCGTCAAAGTCCAGATTGACTGACTTTGCGGCGTCTTTTCTCGAATGCCTCTCGAACTGTCGCGAAACAACTCGAAAGGCTAAACAAGAAAAGACTTAACGGGGGGAAGTCTTTCTCGAGGGAGGGGAAGAGAAGATGAGAAAAAAGAGAAAGGTGATCGGAGGATCAACTTTCGTCAATTGATTTTAAAAAAAAAAAGGTGGGGGTGTAAAGAAGTACGACTAAGTCGACTGAAATAGATAGAGGATAAGCTGAGAGTTGAGGAAGAAGAAGTAGAAGTGGAGGAGAGAGGGGAGAGTCAAGGTTATTTATTGTTTCGCGGCGCGCGGTTTGTTTACACCCCCCTTTGGCCCGATCGGTAGGATCGGCTTCCGAGGTACACCTGAATGAATGTTAGATCTATGAAGTTATAATGGATCTGTATAGTTGATCTCTGGAATGTGTCATGGATGACTGGAATGTAGTCTAATTCAACTTCAGTTTCTTTTCAATTCTCCTATTCATCTTCGAATGTTCACCACCGCACTTTTCTGTATGTACTCAATTCTGGCGTACTCGGTAATGTACTTCTGTTTGTCTAATGTATACATTGTATTGTCACGTACTGTACTTCTTCCCCCATCACATGCTTAATTGCCATGGCAACCTCCCCTCAAACCGCCTCGTCCCCCGCCGATCGTCTTTCCGATTTGTTTACTTCTCCAGTTTAATTGCGATGGTTCGCGTTCGACTCTTTTCAAACCATGTGAAATCACACAATCACCACAGGATATTTGGGGGAAAAGTACTTACATAGAGTACGGTGTACGGAGTACGGCCAGACTACGCTGCATTGTCTCACCTCCACCTGTATCGCGCGGTAATTGATGCATCACGCCCCAACCTCCCCGGTGAATTGGGCATCATGCAGGCGTCTAGACCCGCCGTATCGTAATACCGAGGCTGGTTGCTGGTCAAGTTGAAGCTGAAGTGTGCTGGGGATCCGGTTCCCCACTTGTACTTACAACATAATAGGCGTTTCGAGGCGAGTGGACTGAGTGGAGCAGTGTCCATTTCATCGCGTCGATCTCGCAATCCAGTCTCCTCTGGACCCTCCGATGTGCTGTACTGAGTCCATGCTCCTTACTCTCCGGGGAGTAGCGGTGGCAAATTACTCTACAGAGTACACTTGAAACACCGTACGGAGTACAGTAACTACATATGCAAATGCACACGTTTATACAGTATTAACTCAATTGATTCGTCCAGCCTCCAAATACTCGGTACATCTATACAACAAGGTCTAAAAAGTCCAAGGCCAAGTTTGAGGGGAGGTTGGGAAGAGGCTGGCAACGTATTTACCCGCCCCCTTCCCATCCCAGCGAGAGTCATCATTATACACGGTGAGAATAAAACGAGGGTATCAAAGTGTATATCGTACGAAAATCACCACCAAAAAAAAGAAAGTCACTCTCCCCCAGATATGACTGGAGGAGTTGAGGGATGTGGTTATCAAACCACAATCAACCCCAGAGAATCAAAAGAAAACAAAACGATGGAAGGTGGAACAGGCGGGGAGACAAACCCACGATCGGGGCCGCGTATATCAGTCATTAAAGATTAGATCCACTTGGAAATCCACGCCTGGTCTCTGCAAGACCGACGCCAAGTATTTTCTTCCCACTCAAAAAAGAACCATCAACAGAGAAGAGAATATAGTAGAAAAGAAAAAAAAAGAAAGTGGAAGAAGACATTAAACATTGTAGTGAAGAACAAGTTCGGAATGTGTCCATCGTGAAAATCAGTAGAGTTGAAAGAATTATGCCAATTGTATTACTTGCGTAATCCAAAGGCCTTGCGAAGCATCGGAAATCGCTTCTTGCGCCCCGACCCGGCAATCACCACGTTTCGGGCCATGGGACCTTGGTTTGGAGTACCCTGGTCCTCGGGATTCGTCGTGCTCGTGATATCGGACGCGGCATCGTTCACATCTGGACCGGGAGGAGCATCGGTTTCCTTATGTACAGAAAGAGGTGTTTCTGGTATATTGCCTCCGTTGACAGTAACACTGCCATTGCCTGCTACTGGCTCAGCCACCGGTTCCATTTTCTGCGTTCGCAGGGGTGATGAGGGAAGACTATGGCTCTGTTCAACAATTGGCTCGGGAGTTTCCGTCCGGGGGTCCGCGCGAAGTGGCCATTGCTGACCTCCACCCGTTTGCCGTTTTGTGAGCCGCTTGATTATTTTGGGCGAAGAAGGTGGCTCCGATTGAGTTGCAGTCACGGTTGTATGAACGCCATTAGTATACGGCTCTTCTCTTAGTTGGTCGCGTTCCAGCCGCGACCGCTCGAGGGGCGTGTCTCTTCGGGATGGGCTTTCGACATCTGCTTTGCGAATGCGATTGTCTGAGGTCTTGGGCTGCTTTTTAAGACCAAGCCGGACGAGGATGGATGGCTTTCGACCTTGTGGGGGCTGCATTATAAACTCTTCCAGTTCTCGCTGGGTCATGCCGCGTTGACGAGCCACGGCAGCCATACCAGACATGTTGGGCGAGGAAGGGTTTTGATCACGAGAGCGTGGCCGACGAGCGTTAATCGGAGGAGCAATCAACCGGGAAACTGGTGGTTGACGCTCTCCTTCCGAGCTGTCCTCCAGTTCGGTGGAATCCCCATCATTGGTACCTTTACGGCGCGGAATGCCGCGGACGGGTCGCATCACATTGTTAATAGGTTCTCCTCCTTCATCGCTGGAGTCCGCGAAACGACTATGAAAGACCGGGGGTTGATCGTCGCCACCTTCGTCGTCCGAGTCTGCGAACCGGGTTCCTTGCATGGTCTTGGAGACTGGCTTGGCAGATCTTGCTCGTGGTGCCTTTTTATTCGTGGAGAAGAATGAATATTTCTCACCACCAGCCCCAGGGCTTCGAAGCGTCTTTCGCATAGTTCCTGTGTTGGATCCGGACGAAAGAGGGCGATTATCAACCGGCGACTCGGTTCTAGCTGAAGGAGAAAATGGCTGGCCACCAATGGTACTACCTCTCATGGTCCTCCGCATTGAACGCGGGCCATCCCCTCGGTTGGAAGAGCTGGCGCGTTTGAAACTGCTAGAAGAATCGCTTTCACTGGAAATGGTACGACGGAGACCTGGGCCCCGTGTCTGGAAGGCAGGGCCTAGAGAAAGTGGACGAGATTTGCCCTTTCCATTACCACTGGCATGGCTAGAATAGCGAGGATCTTGTGCGTCGGTGCTGCCATATGCGTCCACTGAGACCGGCCTTCTCTGCTTGTTCCCTTGTGGCGTGTAACTATTTGATGGTTGTTCCTTGGGGCTGATCGGTAATAGAGGGTATGGTGTTTGCAAATTCATCGGAGAAGCTGGAGGAGACACTTCCTTCTGTTCGTCATCCATCTGCATTGTTGGAGTCTCGGTACGGGCCACGCCCAATGGCTGCTTCATGGTATCTTGAGCCTGAGTTTCACTTGTAGGAGCTCGTTCCGTAGGTCTTGGTGTAGTGTCTCGACTTTCAACAATTGGTTCGAGGGGTGCTGATCTGGGAATCGATCGGCTGTCAACAATGGCATTGATTGAGCCAAATCCATCACCGTCCTCGGGGTCCTCAGGCGCATCACTATAAACACTCTCATGGTCGCTGTCAGTGTAGACACTGTCGCTATAATCTTTATTCCCATCCTCCAACTTAGGGACGGCGCTGGCGACAGGCTGATTCTTGGCCGCCTCAGCTTCCGCTGCAGACTTAAGACTGCGGTCTGACCCAGATGGTGGGAAACCCCCTGGAATTTGATACTGCTCGAGTGAAGAACGAGATAATCGCTGGGTGTCGAAGCTTTTGCGGTCGTCAACAGGAGGTGTTGCGGGCTCTACGGCAATCGAAGGAGGCGGAAGTCCAGCGTCGACACCAGCATATGGCTGCTGCTGGCTACTCCCTTCAATAGCCATGCCTTTTAACCTTTCAAGCTGAGATTCTTCCTCTTGAGACGGAGCAGCCCCAATCACGGACAACCGTTCGACAGACTTGACATCGTGGGGCCCCAAAGGCTCTTTTTGTTCCCGATGAAGTACTCCTGCAAGGGCATGATCATTCGAGAAGGAATGGATAGGTGCAGCAGCCTCGTCTTCGGAAGTACTGCTAGATTCGTTATCACTGAAATGTGGGATCGGTGGCCGGGCCGGACCTCCATCACGATTCCCACGAACACTGCCAAACGAGGGTAGGGCTGGCCGAGGTTTCATGACCTCATCAAAGTCATCATCGTTAGTGACGAATTCAGCAGCTGGACTTTTCTTTTTCACCACATTGAACCAATTCTTGCGAGGCTTGGATTTGGGTGGTGGTGACTCGGGGACGTACTCCTCTGGCGAGGTTGGAGGACTGGCAGCTACGCCAACGACTTCAGCTTCATCATCGAAGCTGACCTTCACAGCTCGCTTCTTGGCACCGGTTCGCAGCCCCTCATCAGATGCAACAGAGGTGCCACCGTCGGAAAGTTCACTTGTAGCCAAGCCGTGTCGGCCAGTAGCAGCAGCTCTTCCATCCGGAGACAATGAGCTACCGCGGGCGTTCTTGAGTGCTGACTTTACAGGAGAAACGGATCTTGCTGGAGGTTCGTGAATTTGCTCTTCCGATGCTGTTACAGAAAGCCATTTGGCGAAACGAGTGGATCGGCCAGGGCTACTGGATTGTTCGAGATGAGCCTCATGATGTGGAGAAGACTGCTTCTCTGCCTTTGGTGACGGCTGAGGCGTTGTCTGGGGAGTGACAATGGGCTCACGATGGTCGATTTCTTGGGGGATATTGGCCAATTGGTTACTAGCATCCTGGGCGCGAGTAATATCAGTGCTATCCTCATCTCGGGGCTCCTTTTCTTCGGCCACAGCAGATGGCCATTGAGTCCGAGCTGTTCGCGGAGAAGGGTGTTCAACCTCGGGTTTATGGGTCGCACTCGGTACTGCATGCTCGACATTTGGCCTCTGTGGGCTGACTGCCGGAGGCTCAGGGTCAATCCGCTCAGCCCTTGCATGACTCGGCTCTGGCCGATGAGTATTCTTCTGCATGCTGACTGCTTGAGCTGCAGCGATGGCAGTGCCGACGGGAACTGCGGCAGATTTCTTCGTTGAATTTGCCTCAGCACGTCCTACCACTGGTCCTTTTGACTTCGAGTGCGCCGTCTTCTCGGACATTTGGGATAGCGCTTGCTGGGCGCTAGCCACCTCCACAGGTGCGACATCACGAACAGCACTTCCACCAAGGCTAATGGGTCGATTCTCCATCAACGTAGGCGAGTTTGGTCGAGAGCCTCTTGGGTAAGAGAAATTGACCGAGCTCCGGCTACCCGGGCGATCCGTCTCCGGAACAGTTGTCAAGCCCAGGACGCGGTTATGTGTAGGCGATCCCGACGCATTTTCCCCGTCTATGCTAGGTCCCCGCATGTTTGATCGGAGTGGAGAGACTGGCGGCGATCGCATTGACGGTTCGAGACTTGCTGCGCGACGGGGAGGACTTTTTCTCGACGCGTACTGGCTAGGCAGCGACGGTAAGGGGGGAACATTCATCGGTATTGAGGTCGGGGCGCCAGAGCTTGTAGATGGGCGACTTGGTGAAGCATCTCGAAATGTCCTTGCGGTCATCGAGCTGGAGCTATTCGTTCTTCGGAGAGTTGCGGCACCAACACTCGCCGAGCGACGGCCATGCACCGGACTGGCCGGCGACATTGTCGATGCCCGACGCTGGACCATGCGTTTTGTCTGTACATTTTCGACATTCGTCGGGGTTGGTGTCAGATTCCGTAAGGCCGCTGCCGCTGCCGCCGACGAAAGGTTGTTGGCGGATGGTTGTGATTTTAGGAATGCATGGTTCGCGGCGGATTGTGCTGATTGGGACGCGGGCGTAGAGAGTGGCTAGAGTAGGCAGAGGATGTTAGCGGATTGTTCATGGCGTAATAGATTGACTTTTCTTCCTCGTAATAGGCATCATGAGCGATATGTGAAGACGATTTCGCAATCCTTGTAGTGAATCTCTCGCCAGTGACGACACACCTGATGATGATGGGAGGAGCTCCTTTTGCGACGGCTAAACATGATCGGTATATGCCTCCTCAGCTCGCGACAACTCGACAATCGAACAGCCGGACCGGACACTGCCTAAAGCAGCGCCGGGGAGGATCTGGGGAATCGGGACGGAAGATTCGGAAGTGGTGATGGTCACGATGGTCGAGGCCTGCAAGATCCAAAAAAAAAGACGGGTCTTGGTGGTGTAGCTTCAGGGTTTGGGGGCTATGCAAGAGAGGGTGTGTGTGAGTGAGGATGAGAGGGAGGTAGAGGAAGACCACGACCAGGTCGAAATTCAAAGATTTCCCAAA